>Ga0208820_1000502_pt1 | contig 28448 bp, 22 predicted proteins | sample June2015DPH_16_5_FD_184713 | JGI IMG/M metagenome (GOLD analysis project Ga0208820, IMG submission 184713) | Peatland microbial communities from SPRUCE experiment site at the Marcell Experimental Forest, Minnesota, USA - June2015DPH_16_40... | ecosystem: Environmental > Terrestrial > Soil >...
CAAGATCGGTGTAGGGCTCGATCGAACCTGTCGTGCGAATGGTCGTCACTCCGCCGGCAAGGTATAAACGGGGAAAGCTGAATGCCATCTCGCCGAATATCCCGTTGCCCATGGGATAGAACATATGGTCGTGCATACCGACGAGACCGGGAATGACACTGTAGCCGTGCAAATCGAACACCAGGGCATTACTGGGAACATTCGCCGAAGCGCCGTCGGAAACCGATTCGATCTTTCCGTTGGAGATCACGACTGTCTGGTCTTCCCGCGCGGCCGCACCCGTACCGTCAATCACGCGCAGGTGGGTTAGGGCAATCACGGGTGCGTCCACCTTCACAAAGCCGCGCACCTGGGGCGAAAGAGCTTGGGCCACGAGAGTAACCGAGCAAGCCAGCATCAAGATGATGGCAACGACCCGTTTGCGCATGATTCTTCCCTCCGTACACAGGGCACGATTCTACCGAAGAAAACTTGAGTCCGTGCGGACATTCTAAAGACTTCAACTCATTGCGATCCGCAAGGATCGTGGGAAGCCACTCGCGGATCATGCAGAAGAGTTAATAATGTCTTCTCGGGCTGCGGAGCCATTTTTTGAAAGGGCGGGCTCAGCCGTTCACGGCAACCGATCCACGCTCAAAACCCATATCGATCTTCTGCCGCCCAGCCTGAATTGCTGCCTTGATAGCGGACTCTTGCGTCGGGAAGGTGTCGGGCAAATAGAACTGAGTTTCGGTCACTCTACTCCCATCGTGTTCCTCAACGGAGAACTCTGCCGAGAACTCGCCGTCCATCAACTCGGATAACCGTACCTCGATGACATATCCCTTGTACCCCACCCTGCTCTTCATGACTGCAACCTCTTCGGCTTCAATTATTGCACTAATAGTGTCAGAGACTCCAAGCCGGGGCCGGCAGCCACAGGACGCTCAGTTCACGGTCGCCCCGCCGCAACACCGCTTATCACTCCGTACAGGAGCCCAAAGACACGTAGATTTTGCTAGACTGTCAAGTTTCCTGGCAGTGGAGCGTAGACGGCCGCGAAGTTCGTGCGTAGAAGCACTTGTGAGCGGTGCGTAGCGATATCGACCCCTTCGATACAGATCCTCCCCGAAGCCGGCGCGAGAACGCCCAAAATCATATTGATGGTGGTGGTCTTTATTCCTTATTCCTTTTCCTGGCACCGTCAGCGACCTACGGTTGATCTTGGTCAACATCTGCCCCGGCGCCGCTCGCTACCGGCCTTGCGCGGCGCTGCTGGTGCTCGGGGTTCCGGGGCCAAGGCTTTTTCGATTTCTTCCCGTAGCCAGCGGTTTGCCGGATCATTCTCCACACTCTCGTGCCAGTACAAATGGGCTTCGAGACGGGGCGCTTGCAGCGGGAAGGGAAGCACCTGATTCATCAAACTCGTGTTCAGCAATTGCGCATGGCGCTCCGGCAAGGTCAGAAGCATGTCGGTCGTACTTACTACCACGCAGGCCGGGAAGTTGTGCTGGCTGCGCAGAAACACTTGCCGGCGAAGCCCCCGCCGGCTAAGTTCGATATCGATCAGGCTGGGACCGTGGCGCCGGGACGAGACCTGAATATGGCGCTGCCCCAGATAAGTATTCAGGTCCAGTTTGTCCGGGATCGCCGCGTGACCATGCCGGGCGATGACCACGAATGGGTCATTCAGAAGCCACTTATGCCGAATGCGATCGCTCATCGTCAGGGGGATGTCAATGGCCAGATCGACCGAACCGCTCGCCAGTTCGGTTTCCAGATCTCTGCGCTTGACCTGCGAGGTCGTGATCGACATTCCTGGGGCGGCATGCGTCAGGCGCCGCAGCAGGAGCGGAAGAATCAGGGCCTCGGCGTATTCCCACAACGACAGGTGAAAGTTCCGCCGCGTGTGTTCGGGAACGAAATTGCGACTCGCGCTGACGTGCACCTCCAGAATGTGCAGCGCCTGCCGTACTTGCTCAATCATGTTCCGCGTGAACGGCGTCGGCATCATGTGCGCCCCCTGGCGGACGAACAGCGGGTCCTGCAGAAGATCGCGCAGTCTCTTCAGCGCATGGCTGATCGCGGGTTGGGTGAGGTTCAGTTGCTGGCCGGCGCGAGTGATATTGCCCTCGCGGTAGATGGCTTCCAGTACCACGAACAGGTTCAGGTCGACCTGACGCAAATGCACGGCACATATACTACAGGATTCACAAGATTCATTAGGAGAATTCTGCGGAAATCGTTAGGCTAGGGTGCCTGCGAGGTGAGTGCTTACCAATGGACTTTTCTCTGTCACCGACAGCCAGGAGCTATGTTCAGCGCCTCTCGGCCTTCATGCAAGAGCATGTCCTGCCATCGGAGCCTGAGTATTGCGCGCAACTGCAGAACCTTCCCGACTGGCGCCGCTGGAAGCAGCCTCCGGTTATGGAGACTTTGAAGGCGAAGGCGCGTGCAGCCGGCTTGTGGAACCTGTTTCTTCCCGACCGGGAGTATGGCGTCGGCCTCACCAATGTAGAGTATGCGCCCCTGGCGGAATTCACCGGTCGCTCCTCGATCGCCCCCGAGGTTTTCAACTGCAACGCACCCGATACTGGCAACATGGAAGTGCTGGTGAAGTATGGTTCGGAAGCACAAAAGGCGTGTTGGCTTAAGCCCCTGCTGGCCGGCGAGATTCGTTCCGCATTCTGCATGACGGAGCCCGGCGTGGCCTCTTCTGATGCCACGAACATGCAAGCAACGGCCCTCATCGAGGAGGATCACGTCGTCCTCAACGGCTTGAAATGGTGGAGTTCCGGAGTCGGCCATCCCCATTGCCGGCTGCTCATCTTCATGGGCATAACCGATCGCTCTGCCAGCAAGTACCAGCGTCATTCCATGATTCTGGTGCCGCTCGACGCACCCGGCGTCAAGATCGAGCGAATGGTGCCCGTGTTTGGATCCTATGACCCGCCCTTCGGTCACGGCGAGGTTAGCTTCACTAATGTCCGGGTACCGCTCGACCACATCATCGCCGGACCGGGTCGCGGTTTCGAAATCGCCCAGGGCCGGCTCGGCCCCGGTCGCGTTCATCACTGCATGCGCACGCTGGGAGCGGCCGAACGCGCGCTTGAACTTTTGTGCCGCCGCTCGCTCCATCGTGTCGCCTTCGGCAAACCTCTGGCCGAGCTGGGCGCCAACGCCGATGTCATTGCCAACGCCCGCATCATGCTGGAGCAAGCCCGACTTCTCACCTTCAAAGCCGCCTGGATGCTCGATGAAGACGGCGCCAAAGGCGCCCGCAGCGAAATCTCCCAGATCAAAGTCGCCGTTCCCAACATTGCCCTGGAGATCATCGACCAAGCAATTCAAATGCACGGAGGCGCCGGCGTTTCCGACGATGTTCCGCTGGCCGAAATGTTTGCCACGATCCGCACGCTGCGCATCGCGGACGGCCCCGACGAAGTCCATCGCGCCTTGATTGCCAAGCTGGAACTGAAGAAATACAAACCTCAGAGCGCGGCCTCGGCCTGAGCGCCGGCGCGGGAACGTTCGTTTTGATTGTGCTTCCCCGCGGGCTGCGTCCGGGTCGACGCGCCCCGACTCCGCGGTCAGCGGCCGCTGAACTTTGGCGCCCGTTTCTCCAGAAAGTGCGCCACCCCTTCTTTGAAGTCTTCACTCCGGAGACTCGCCACCATCTCTACAACGGAAAGATCGAAGGACTCGGCTAGCGTCTGGAACATTCCCGTGTACACCTGCCGCTTGATCACACCCAGGGAGCGGGGGCTGACGCTGGACGCCAACTGGACGGCGTGCTCGTGGATGGTTGCGGCGAAGCCCTCCTGGGGAAAGACCCGGTTGACCAGCCGCAGAACCAGCGCTTCGGATGCGTTGATGTGCCGGGCGGACAGCAGCAAATCAAGGGCATCGGGCAGACCGACAATGCGCGGCAGCATCCAGGCCATGCCGTACTCCGCGATGAGTCCACGCTGCGCGAAAGTCGTGCTGAAGCGCGCACTCTCCGCCGCCCAGCGCAGGTCGCAGTAGAGCGCAATCACCAGGCCCAGGCCCACCGTCGGCCCGTTAATGGCGGCAATCACGGGTTTCGCGAGGCCGAGAAAACAGGAAAACTTGCGCTGAAAATCCGGCCGCAGTCCTTCCTGCGGGGCGCCCCCGGAATGAATCCGCCGGGTGACATCTTTATCCAGTCCCTGAGTGGCGACGGCGCTCAACAAGGACATGTCGGCGCCGGCGCAAAATCCCCGGCCCGCTCCCGTCAGCACGATCACCCGTACGTTCTCGTCCCGCTCCGCCTCCTCTACTGCGGAACGTACCTCCGCTTCCATGGTGGCGGTCCAGGCATTCAGTTTGTCCGGACGATTCAGCGTGATGGTTGCGACTCGGTCCGCGACTTCATAGATCGTCTCCTGCGTTGGCATAGGTATTTACCTGGACTTGCAGCAGCGTGGTTTTCAGGCGCAAGCACTGTGCCATGCCTGGCGTTCGCCGCTCCCGGCGTCAGCGGCCATCCCGGGATGTGGGCCGGGATGGGCCGCATACTCGACGCCAGGAAGCGCCTGCCTCAGAACGCGAAGCGCACGCCGAGTTGGATCTCGCGCTTCGGAAGAGCTGCCGTGAAGCCCAGCGGCTGGCTGGGCGAGAGGCTGGCGGTGCCCTGAACATTGAATGGCGGAGCGAAGGCAGCGCCGACAACATTGTTCACGCTGGCGTAGTTTGTCCGATTGGCAATGTTAAATCCTTCTGCGAGGAATCGCAGGCTGTACTTCTCGCCGAACTTGAACGCTCGGCTCAAGCGCATGTCGAAGGCCGCGTAATTGGGACCCAGGCCGCTGTTGCGCGGAGCGCCTGGCGGACGGTCGTTGGTGAAATGACCGTCACCGTTGATGTCCGAGCCGGCCAGCAGGTTAAAGGGATGGCCGCTGTTGTAGCTCACAATCGGAGAAAGCTCAAAACCGGACAAAACGCGCGAATGGTCCCACGGGCTGTCCAGCACAGCCGCGAACACCACTTTGTGCTTTTGATTAAAATCCGACAGGGAGCGCTCGGCGGCGAGGTTTACCTCATCGAATGCCGAGTAATCGCTGTTGAAATCCGTCGAGTCGTCGATCGATTGGCTGTATGTGTAATTGCCAATCAAGCTAAAGCGATCGCTGAAGCGCTTTTTCACCTCCAGAATGCCGCCATTGTAAATCGCGTTCGCGATGGATGAATATTGGTTGTTCTGAAGAACCGTGAGGGTTGGATCCGCGAAGCAAGGGCTGGGAACGGTAACGCACTGCGGCGCTCCCCAATCCTGGAAAGGAAGGCCGTTAGTGGGGAGACCGCCCGCGCCGCAAATTGGCGGGCCCCCTGCAAAGCAAGGGGTGCCAGTGACAATTGGTGCTGTCGGCAGCAAGTTCTTGTCCACGGCCCAAGGCAGGTGGGTGGTGTGGACGTAAATGTAACTGGCGGAGATAGACATGCTCTTTCCGACCTGACGCTCGACGCCGAACGAGGCCTGCTGCGACTGCGGCGGCCGGTAATTCGGTTGTCCGGAGAAAAGCACAGTTCCCTGCGGGAGGGGGCCGGTGTTAGAGACTTGGAGGCTTATTGGAGGAGCTTCTATATCCGCAGCCGTGATACAGGCGTTCTGACCTGCAGGAAGCTTGCACGGAAACTTCCCCTCACCCCCCCCAAACAGCACTTGGTAGATAAACGCCGAGTTAAGCCCAGGATTTCCGGGAACGCCTGTAAGCTTTACCAGGGTATTGGCAATCTGCCGGGTGCCGTTCACATTGCCCAGGGTTTTCACGACATTGGGAATCTGCGCATAGATCGGCGAGTAGAAGATCCCATACGCGCCACGGATTACCGTCTTCTGGTCGTTGCGCGGGTTCCAGACAAACGAAACGCGGGGAGCAAGGTCCTTCTTATAGGTATTGAGAGGCCCATACTGCGAATCCACTTCGTAGCGCAAACCGTAGGTAAGCGTGAAGTTTCGCCGGATTTGCCAAGCGTCCTGCCAGTAAGCGGCAGTGAACGGCCTGGTCTCGATATACGATGGGGTGCCAAAGCCCTGCTCATAGAACGCCGGGAGCTGCTGACTCCACGCTTGAAGTGTGCTGAGAGGCGCGGGCGCCAACAATGGAGAAAGTCCGCAAAGCACGGGTAACTCCAGGCATGTGCTGACCAGCCCGCCGGGAAGTTGCAGGAACTCAAAACGTCCGGCGAAGAAGGTGTCGGAATTGGTGTTGTTGCCGCGAATCAACTCGTAGAAGCCCATGTTCATGCTGTGATGGCCGCGGATGAGGGTGAAATTGTCGGCGAACTCATAACGGCGCACTGTACTGTGGCTGGGTAGGAAGATGCCGCGCCCGAAGAAACCATATCCCTGAACGTCCAGACCGGGTCCCCCGGGATCATTCGTGTCCACGTTAAATTGGTACAGGTTCCACTGCACTCGGGCTTCGTTGATAGCATTCGAACTGAATTGATGAAACCACGAGCCTTGCAGAGTGCTGTCCCAGTTAAGTACGGAAGTGCCGCGTGAGAAGCCGATCAGAGCTTGCAGGTCCGGGTCGGACTCCTCCAGGTGCGCAAAGCTATAGCGGAGGAAGGCCGAGTCGCTAAGGCTGAATCGGTGATCCAAACGGGCCGATCCCTCGTGTTGCCGGATGGGGAACGGAAACACCCCGCCGTTTGTTTCAAACTGATTGATGATGAAAGGGTCGGAGGTCGACTGCGCTGCGGGTTCGCCGAGATAGGTTGTCGGGCTAACGGTCAAGGGGCCCTGTAGCGCAGCGGCACACTCAGGGCCCGTCAGGTTAAACGGGGGCAGGCAAAGAGGCACTGACGACCCGGGTCCTAGTGCCACCAAGCCGGCAAGAATCGCCGCCTGCCTGTCGGTGGGACCGAAGATGTTACTCTGCGTCAGCAAGGGGACTGAGTCCTGCGCATCGGAGCGCAGACCTTCGTAAGCAGCAAACAGGAAAGTCTTGTCCTTCTTGATCGGAAATCCGATCGTCCCGCCGAATTGCTGTTGGTTGAGAGAATTCTTGATCGGCTGACCTTCCGCGGTCAGCGAGAACGGTTCTGCCCGCGCCAGAGCTGGACTGAAAGCGAACGGGTTTCGGGCATCCATCGCATCATTGCGAAAGAAACCATAAACGCCGCCATGCACGTTGTTTGTGCCCGACTTGGTCACAATGTTGACGGAGGCTCCGCTGGCCCCACCCAGCTCAGCTGAGTAGTTGCTGCGGTTGATCTGGAATTCCTGCACCGCGTCCTGGCTTACGTTCAGGCGGACGCCACCCGCGTCATCGTTGGCCTCGCCGCCGTCCACGGTTACGCTGTTCCCGCGTCCGTTGCTTCCATAGAAGGATAGGCCGCTTTGCGGAGTTTGTTTCACACGATAGTCGGCATTACTGGCGATGGTGTTTGAGTTGCTGACGCCCGGCATCAGCAAGGTGAACGTGAGGTAGTCGCGGCGGCCAATGGGCAGGTCGGTTATATATCTCTCGGACACGCTGTCCGCTTGGCTGCTCCGTTCGGTCTCGACGACGGGCGCTTCCGAGGACACTGCGATCTCGGTGGCTACTTGCGATACTTTTAACTGGAAATCCGAGATGACGGTTTGCCCGACACTCACCACCACCCCCTTGCGAACGGCGTGGGCAAAGCCCGGTACTTGCACACTAACGTCATAGGTTGCCGGGGCCAAGTTTGGCACTCGGAACTGACCCATGGCATCCGTGACTGCCGCGCGCTGCAGGCCGGTTTGTGTGTCTGCCACTGTTATGGTCGCCTTCGGCAGAAGAGCGCCCGATTGATCGGTCACGGTTCCCTGGATACCGCCGGAGGAACCCACACCCTGCGCGTAAGCCACGCTGCTCGCCAACGCTAAGCACAGAACCACACATGCCAGTGACTTCATAGGATTCTCCTTCGGGATGCGTGAGAACATGTCTCGCCGCCTCAGGCCTTGTCTGAATCACACAACAGACCCGGTGCGCCTACCAGCACCCAGCCGCTTTCTTTCAACCGGCCTTCTGGCCGGAATTGTCGAGCGAGCTTCCCTCGTTTCTTGGATCTGCTCAATGAGAACGAATAATTCCCGGACGCTCCTGCCATTTCAGAGCGCAGCATCTCTGCAATCGGCGCGAGCGTATCCGCGTTCGCGAAATTCATCAAATGAATTGTTTTGATGATTATGTATGCCTGCCGAGAATATCGATTTTGAGGTTCACTTTCGCCCATGGAACGGACTCCTGACCTCGCTGCTGTCAGGCCCGGCTCTCGCCAGCATGCGACAAAATCGTGCGGAAATGTTGCGCCAGCGCCAGGCGTGTGCGATGCCACAAGGCTGACGGATACCCAAGGCCCATGATCAGGAGAATCGGTGCTCCCCGCCCCTGTTCGTCCCAATAGATCTTTGTGCCTTGATTCTCGACCAATGACATCAGAGGCTCTCCGTTGGTCAGCCTAAACCACTTTCAGCATAAGCTTCCCCGAGTTCTCGCTCTTGAAAAGCTTGAGCAGAGTCTCGGGAAAGGTGGCGAGTCCTTCCACAATATCCTCGCGCGATTTGAGCTTGCCCGCCGCCATCCATGCCGCCATTTCCGTTCCGGCTTGCGCGTAGCGATCGACGTAGTCCAGCACCAGCGTGCCCTTCATCGTGGCGCGATTCGTCAGCAGAGACAGGTAGTTGCTGGGCCCCACGATCGGGCCGGTATTGTTGTATTGCGAGATCGCACCGCAGATCACAATCCGGGCGCCCAGCCTGAGTTGCGCCAGCGCCGCGTCCAGAATCGCGCCGCCCACGTTGTCAAAATAGACGTCGATGCCGTTCGGGCAATGCTTGCGAAGGGACTGCCTCACGTCTTCGGACTTGTAGTCGATGGCCGCATCGAAGCCCAACTCCTGCACGATGTAGCGGCACTTCTCCGCTCCTCCTGCGATGCCGACCACATGGCAGTTCTTGATCTTGGCGATCTGTCCCACCACCGCGCCCACGGCTCCCGCTGCCGCCGAGACTACCACCATCTCCCCCGGCTTCGGCTGTCCCGTGTCGAGAAGCCCGAAATACGCGGTCATGCCCGTCATGCCGAATACGCTGAGGTACTTTGGCAGGGGAGCGATCCTCGGGTCGACCTTCGTTATTCCCCGGCCGTCGGTCAGCGCGTACTCTTGCACTCCGAACGATCCGGAGACATGACCACCCACCGCGAAGCGCGGATTGCGCGACGCGGTCACGATCCCCACGCCCAGCGCCCGCATCACTTCTCCGATGCCGACCGGTGGCATGTAGGAGCGCGTTTCGTTGATCCATCCGCGCATCGCTGGATCCAGCGAGATGTACAAGAGCTGGACCAGCAGTTCGCCTTCCTTCGGTTCGGCGACCGGTTCTTCCGTGTAGGTCCAGTCGCTGCGCTTCGGCATTCCTACCGGGCGCGCCGCCAGCAAAAACTTATGATTGGTGAGTGCCAAGCTGCCTCCTTCGTGGCTGATCCCATCCTCAGACCGTGTACCGCAGACCGTGTACCGCTCGTTCGCCAGCAGCCGCCCTGCAATCTGGCGCCGCAGTGCGATTGCATTGACTGGATCGTGATTGGCGTACCCGCGCACGCGGAAAAGATTCCGCCGTAGTTCGTCGCCTTGGGCGCAGGCGCTCAGCACCGTCCGCGACGACAGTTCGACCCGCGCGATGGCATCGCGCAAATACACGGCGCAGGCATCCGCAGCATTGACTCCGCCACCGGCCGCCGTCAGTTTCCGGCTGCGCAGCAGGCCCGACTCCATGGCGAAAACTTCCATGATGATGTCGGACAGGTTCATGATGATCTCCTGCTGTTGTTCGAGCTGCGCGCCGTGCTTCTGGTGCGCAATTCCCAGCGTCAGTAGGGCGATCTTCTTCGCGTTCTGGACCAGGCTCAGCTCCGCGTCACAGGCTGCCTTCGTGGGTTGCGCCTCGGCTTCCTGCAAGACCGCGCGAGCGGCTTCGAACAGAGGCAGAAGTCCCCGCGCCGCGCGCTTCAAAGGCTGGCCTGTGATCACCAGCCGGTTGATTTCGCTCGTCCCCTCAAACAGACGGTTAATCCGCGCATCGCGATAGTAGCGCTCCACCGCGTAGTCCTGATGGTATCCGTAGCCGCCGTGGATCTGGACGCCTTCATCGACCACGTAGTCCAGCATCTCGGCGGCGTAAACCTTGACCATCGAGCACTCCGCCGCAAACTCTTCGATCGCCTTCCGTTCCCGAGTGGAACCGTCCTCGGACTCCGTCGCCGCGGCGCTCATTAGATTCTCAATCAGTCCTACCACTCGCCAGGCCATCGACTCCGCTACGAAAATGCGGATCGCCATTTCCGCCAGCTTGTGTTGAATCGCGCCGAACTCGGCAATCGCTGAGCCGAAGGCCTTGCGCTGTTTGGCATACTTCAGGCAAATCGTGAGCACGTTTTTCGCGGCTCCGCTCACGCCCGGACCCAATTTCAGCCGTCCGATGTTCAGGATGTTGAATGCGATCACGTGCCCGCGGCCAATCTCTCCCAACACGTTTTCCACCGGCACCGGAACGTTGTCCAAATACACGGCCGTGGTGGAGCTGCCGGTGATGCCCATCTTGTGTTCTTCTGCCCCGCTGCTCACGCCGGGAAAGCTCCGCTCGACCAGAAATGCGGTGAACTTTTCTCCGCCGACTTTGGCAAACACGGTGAACAGATCGGCCGCGCCGCCGTTGGTGATCCACATCTTCTGGCCATTCAGCATGTAGTGTTTTCCATCCGGCGAGAGGTCAGCCCGCGTCCGCGCCGCCAGCGCATCCGACCCCGCCAGAGGCTCGGTGAGCGCATACGCGGCCAGCATTTCGACTGTGGCCAGCTTCGGCAGATACTTCCGCTTTTGCTGCTCGGTTCCAAAGTAGACGATGGGCAGTGTGCCGATGCCGGTGTGCGCCGAGTGCCAGCCCCCGTAAGAGCCGTCCCGTCCCATGTGTTCGGACGCCACCATCAGCGACGGCAGATCCATCGCCATGCCCCCATACTCCTCCGGGATCGCCATCCCGGTCAGGCCCAGTTCCGCCGATTTCCGCAGCACGCCCAGTGCGACACCTGGCTTCTTTTCGCGGATCGCGGGCAGATTCGGCTCCACTTCGTTGGCCCAGAACTCGTCTACCATGTGACCGATGGCGAGATGTTCTTCGCTCAGATCCTCGGGCGTGAAAATGTCTTGCGGCGCCGACTCTTCGATAAGAAACGCCGTTCCCTTTGTCGTCTTGCGCGGAATGTCTGTTAATGTCGTCATAAAATACTCCAATGCCGCCTTTTGAGATTGAAAATCTAAATTCTTTGAAACAATGCGAAGGACGCGAATTCCCCGCGACCGACTGGTTCGCCGTCACCCAGGATCGCATCCAGAAATTTGCCGACGCCACCGAGGACCGCCAGTGGATTCACCTTGACCCGGAACGCGCCCAGCACGAATCGCCCTATGGCGGTACCGTTGCCCACGGTTTTCTCACCCTTTCGCTGCTCAGTTACTTCCTGAGACAGGCAATCCGGTTCCGATCGGGCCCCGCGATGAGCGTCAACTACGGACTGAATAAGGTTCGTTTTCCTGCAGCGGTCCGCGCCGGTTCGCAGCTTCGCGCTCGCGTCACTCTGCTTTCGGCGAAAGAGTCGCCCGAGTTTGTGGACGCCACCTTCCTCATCCATGTCGAGAGTCAGGGTGTCGGGAATCAGCCTTCCGGCAAGCCCTGTTGTGTCGCCGAGTGGCTGGTGCGCTATTACTCGCAGTGAGCTCTGCAGTAAATGCGCACTCATATCGTCCGGCTTTCTGCGCAATACCATGAGGCGCGCACCAAAGTCCGGATTCTCTCCGGCATGACCGCGAAGCGCTCATCCTTCGTCAATCCCTGGGCGTACCGGTAGTAGATCTGCTGAATGATGACGGCAACCTTGAACCGGGCAAACGTCAGATAGAAAATCATGTCGCCGGGATCGCGGCCAGTCGCGACCGCGTAGCGCTCGACCAACTGCGCCCGCGTCAGTGTGCCCGGTAACGTGGTCGGCGCGCTGCGAATTTCCTGCAACTCTTCCGGATCTCGCGGATCGGTCCAATATGCGAGCGCCGTCCCCAGATCTGTCAGCGGGTCCCCAACCGTGCACATCTCCCAATCCAGCACGCCCACGATCTTGGTCGCGTCGCCTGGATCAAGCACGACATTGTCATACTTGTAGTCGTTGTGGATCAGCGCCGTCTCATGGCTGACCGGCATTCGTGCCGTGAGCCAGGCGGAAATGCGTTCGACTTCCGGCAGTTCGTGCGTTTTCGAATTATGGTAGCGCTCGATCCAGCCCTTGACCTGGCGTTCGAGATAGCCTTGCGGTTTGCCCAAATCCGCCAGGCCGATTGCGGCATAGTCCAGGCGGTGCAGACGCGCGAGGTTATCGAGGAACGCTTCGCTCAATCGCCGCGCCGTCTCCGGCGGAAACGGCACACCCGGAGGGGACTCGCGGCGCATGATCATTCCCCGAATCGGCTCCATTAGGTAGAAGGGCGCATTAAGAATCGACAGATCGTCGCAATAGAGTAGCGCCTTCGGCGCGACTGGATATGCGGTGTGTAGTTTCGACAGCACACGATACTCGCGCGCCATGTCATGCGCGGACCGGACCTTGCTGCCAAAGGGCGGACGTCGCAAGACGACTTCCCGGTTTCCCAGTCGCGCGTTACCCAGTCGCAGCAGGTACGTTAGATTAGAGTGGCCGCTCGGAAATTGTTCGACGGAGATCGGTCCGCTGTGGTCGAAGTGCTCCAGAAGAAATGGCCGCAGCCGGGCGAGATCGAGTTCTTCGCCTGCCCTTACCCTTCCCGCTTGATCGCAAACTGCCACCATACTCGCAATTCCTCTAGTCGCTACCGGTACGTCAGCAACCCGTCCCCGTCGAGATGGGGGTGCGCATTGAACGTGCTCAGCGTGAAACGCTCGCCCGAAGCCAGAAAGCCGCTGAACGAAGCGTTGCGCGACACCCAGGTCAACTGCAGCGCGTCCTCGGCAGACAAATGCAGGGCCCGGCGCATCGCCGCCCCAATCGCTCCCGCCGAAGTGAAGACCACCGCGCTCGCTGCCGGAGGTGTATCGCGCACTACTTGCGCCAGCCCTCGTTCCACCCGCAAACAAAACTCGTGCCAGGATTCAATGCCGGGCGCTATAACTTCTCCCGCCACCCAATTGGCAATCACCGCTTCAAACAGTCTCTGAAAAGTCTTGCGCCGGTCACCGGATTCGCCGGAATCTTCATACGCGCGGTGCAATTTTTGGATCTCGGCATTCACCCGCAGCAGTTGCGGAAGACATTCCCGCAGCACGGCCTCCGCTTGATACTCGTCGAATTCGCTCATGACCACGGTGTCGGGAAAAGCAAGACCGACGCTGCGATATGCCTCGGCCACGATCCCGGCCGTCTCGCGTTGCCGAGCACGCGGACCCGAATAGACGCCGCTGAAAACCACGCCCCGCCGCGACCAATACTCCCCCAGCAATCCAGCCTGCGCCTCGCCGTTTGCACAGAGCTTGTCGTACTCCGGCCCCAGAAAAGACGCTTGCCCATGGCGCACCAGGATGATGTGGCTCATGCGCGACCGGCGATCTCAGCGGCAGCCAGGGACGTGAGATTTCTGATCCAACCGCAACCGTCGTGGGTCATGTTCTTCCGTTCTTCTCAGTTCGCCCGCTCGAACAACCCGGCAGCACCCTGCCCGCCCCCTATGCACATGGTGACGACTCCGTACCGCGCCTTGCGCCGTGCCATTTCGTTGGCCAGCGTTCCTACCAGCCGCGACCCGGTCATGCCGAAGGGGTGCCCAATCGAGATCGAACCACCGTTCACGTTCAATTTCTCCGGATCGATTCCCAGGCGATCGCGGCAGTAGACCACCTGCACCGCAAATGCTTCATTGAGTTCCCAGAGGTCGATGTCGTTGAATTTCACGCCGGTGCGCTGCAATAATTTCGGTACCGCGAAGACCGGTCCGATGCCCATTTCGTCGGAATCGCAACCGCTTACCTGGAAACCTCGAAACACCAGCTTGTAGGGAATGCCGAGTTCGTCCGCGCGCTGCCGCGACATTAACAGCGTGGCCGAAGCGCCGTCGGAAAGCTGCGAGGAATTTCCCGCCGTGACCGTGCCCTGGCCGCTCGTCGGGTCAAAGTGCGGCTTCAGCGCCAGCAGGCCCTCCAGCGTCGTGTCCGGACGATTGCATTCATCCTTGTCCGCGCACACCTCCGTCTTTCCGATCACTTTGCCGGTCTTCTTGTCCAGATTCGCGCGCACCGCTTTCATAGGAGCGATTTCCCCCTGGAAAAAGCCTTCTTGTTGGGCGCGAGCCGTACGCTGCTGGCTCACGAGCGAGTACTCGTCTTGCACTTGCCGGCTGATCTTGTAGCGCTTGGCCACGACCTCGGCAGTGTCCCCCATCACCATGTACACGCCCGGCATCTGCTCGAGCAGCCGGGGATTCGGATCGTAGTTGCGTGGAATCATACTGATGCTCTCCACGCCGCCCCCGATCAACGCGTCGCTGCCTCCGCTCACGATCTGGTACGCGGCCAGCGCGATCGACTGCAGACCGGAAGAGCAAAACCGGTTGATGGTGACGCCGCCGGTCGAAGTAGGCAGCCCGGCCAGCATGGCGGAAACTCTTCCTATGTTGTGTCCCTGCGGGCCATGGGGCTGTCCGCACCCCAGGATGACATCTTCGACTTCGCGCGGATCGAGCTGGGGTGTCTTGCGCAGCACATCCTGGATGCAGTGCGCCGCCAGATCATCTGGACGCGTCAGGTTGAACGATCCGCGAAATGACTTGGCCAGAGCTGTGCGCGAACTGGCTACGATGACTGCTTCTCTCATGACTGTCTCCTATGTCTTTGCCAAAGGCACAGCGAGTTTCCCTCTCGCCCGCCCTCTCGCTGGCGTTGTCCCGTGGCGGTTCCGAACCCTACGCGGCCGCAACCTGCTCTTTGTCGAACTCGGCAAAAGTCTTGCCCTCTTGCGCCAGGCGCTGCAGCAGAGGAGCCGGCTCCCACAGTTCTCCATGCTGTTTGTGGAATTCGCAAACTCGCTGGTAGACCTTTTGCAATCCCACCGTGTCGGCATGCCACATCGGCCCGCCGCGATAGGCGGGAAATCCGTAGCCGTTGAGATAAATGATGTCGATGTCGACCGCCCGCAGCGCGTATCCTTCTTCGAGAATCCGCGCTCCCTCATTCACCAGCGCATAGATACAACGATCGACGATCTCCGCCGCGGAAATCTGCCGCTGCGGGATGCCCGCGTCCGCGTTCCACTTCCTCACCAGGTCGGCCAGTTCGGGATCCACGCTGGCGCGCCGGTTTTCGTCGTACCGGTACCATCCCCTCACCGTTTTCTGGCCGTACCGGCCCATTTCACAAAGACGGTCCTCGGCGAACGGCTGGCGGATTCCCGGTTTTTCCAGGTGGCGGTACTCTTTGCGAATGCGCCAGCCCACGTCGAGACCCGCCAGGTCGCCCGTAGCCAGCGGACCCATGGCCATGCCGAAGTCGACGAGCGCCTTGTCTACCGCCTCCACCTCCGCCCCTTCTTCGATCAGGAACTGCGCTTCCCGCCGATACGGGCCAAACATGCGGTTGCCCACGAAGCCGCGGCAGTTTCCCACCAGCACCCCGATCTTGCCCAGCTTCTTGGATAGTTGCATGCACGTGGCAATCACTTCTTTGCTCGTCTTCTTTCCGCGCACAAGCTCGAGCAACCGCATTACGTTGGCCGGACTGAAGAAGTGTGTTCCGATCACCGCTTCTGGCCGCGACGTGCTCCCGGCGATTTCATCGATATTGAGCGTCGAAGTGTTGCTCGCCAGAATCGCTCCCTTCCGGCAGGCGCGGTCCAAGTCCGCGAACACCTTCTTCTTCAGCGCCATTCCTTCGAAAACCGCCTCGATCACCATGTCCACGCCGGAGAACGCATCGTAGGCGAACACCGGCGTAATCAGCTGCAAGCGTTCGTCCACGAACGCTTTCGTGAAACGCCCGCGCTGCACCGAACTGCCATAGTTCCTCCGGATTTTTTCCATCCCCAGATTGAGCGCCGCCTCATCGACGTCCTTCAGCAGCACCGGAATGCCCGCGTTGGCAAACACCATCGCGATGCCCCCGCCCATCGTTCCGGAGCCGACAATCGCCACGCTGTTCACCGGGATTAACGCAGTTTCTTTGGGAATGTCGGGAATCTTCGCCACCTCGCGCTCGCCAAAGAAAACATGGATGAGCGCCTTCGACTGATCGGAGAAAAGGCATTCGGTGAAAAGCTTCGCCTCGACTTGGCAGCCTTCCTCGAACGGCAATTTGGTCGCAGCTTCCACCGCATCGATCGCCGCCAGGGGAGCTTTCAACCCTCGTTGTTTCTTGCCGGCTGCGTCGCGCGCCGCCGCAAAAATCTTCGCGCTCTCGGCAGCCGTTCCCAACTTCTCCGCTCGCGCGCGAGTTTTCGGCGCGGGCTTGCCGGCGACTTCGCGCGCGAAAGCCACCGCCCCGGCGAGCAGGTCCCCCTCGATCAAGCGGTCAATCAGTCCAAGAGCGGCCGCCTCGCGTGCGGAAACCGGCTTGCCCCCGGCACACATTTCGACCGCCTTGGCGAAACCCACCAGCCGCGGCAGACGCTGCGTTCCACCGGCCCCGGGAATAATGCCCAGATTTACTTCCGGCTGACCCACCTGCGCCGTAGGCGACGCGACCCGGTAGTGCCCAGCCATGGCGAGTTCCAGTCCGCCTCCAAACGCGGTCCCGTGAATCGCCATCACCACGGGCTTGCCGCTGTCCTCAATGCGAAGCAGCAGGGGAAGCAGGCTTCTGCGCGGTCCCCCAGAGGTCATCTTGCCGAATTCCTTGATGTCAGCGCCGGCGACAAAAGTGCGGCCGCCGCCGATTACGACCGCTGCCTTAATGGCAGCGTCTCCGTTCATCTCATCGATCGCCGCCAAGACTCCCTCCGGCACACCCGGACTGAGAGCGTTGACCGGTGGGTTGTCGATGGTAATGACCGCGACATCATTGTCTTTGCTGATTCTCACAAGCTTATTCATAAGGCTCTCCTCAAAATTAATGAACTCCCTGGGGCCGGGCCCCGGGTGCATCAATGACCAGGCGCGCAATCCGTTCTCGATGAAACGTCGCGTCGCCCAGCATGGTTTCCGACGCTTTCGCCCGCCGGTAATAAAGATGAAGATCGTTCTCCCAGGTAAAACCCATCCCGCCGTGGACCTGGACGCCACGATTGCCGACAGTGCGGCAAGCATCGCTCGCGTACATCTTGGCGATCGAGACCGCCGTCGCAGCTTTCACCGGATCATGATCGAGCGCCCATGCCGCATAGTAGGCCGCCGAGCGCGAACTCTCCGTCTCCAGGTACATGTCGGCACACTGGTGTTGCACCGCCTGAAACGCGCCAATCGCCTTGCCATACTGCTTGCGCGTCTTGGCGTACTCCACGCTCATGTCGAGGATGCGTTGCATCGCTCCCACCATTTCCGCCACCAGCGCGGCCGTTGCCACATCGGTCGCGCGCTCCATGCCGCTCGCATCTCCAAGTTTTTCGGCCGGAGTGTTGTCGAACCGCACCGCATACACGCTGCGCGTCAAATCCATGGCTGGCATCGGCGCGACCGACACACCGGGAGCGTTGCGCTGCACGACGAACACTCCGCTGCCTGCCGTCACCAGCAGGAAGTCCGCGACGTCGGCGTCGGGCACAAACAGCTTTTCGCCCGTCAGCTTGCCGTTAACCACGGCGGTCTTCACGCCGGCCCGACTGCCCCAACCGGCGCCCGCTTCCATCTCCGCCAGCGTCGACCGCGCTTTGCCCTCGCAAATCGGCGCCAGATACTTTTTCTTCTGGGCATCCGTGGCGACTGCGTCGATCACCGTGGCCGCCAGCGCCACGGTCGCGAAGAAGGGTCCGGGTACCAGCGCCCGCCCCGCCTCTTCCATCAGAAGAATCAGATCGACCACGCTCATGCCCATGCCACCGTATTCTTCCGGAAAAATGATTCCCGTGAAACCCTGGGCGGCCATCTTCGACCAGAGGTCGGCGTCGTACGCGCTGCCGGTTTCCGCAAGCTTCCGCACCTGATTCATGGGGCACTCCCCGGCAAAAAACTTGCGCGCGTTGTCCTTCAGAATCTCCTGGCTCTCACTCAATCCAAATTGCATGTAGGATCCTCAGTAGCTCCTCGGCAAACCCAGCACGAAGTGCCCGATGATATTGCGCTGGATCTCCGACGTCCCAGCCTCGATTGTGTTGCCGCGGGAGCGCAGGTATCCATACGCCCACGCGCCCTTGTCGACTGCGTACGAAGAAGAACTGGCAAGCTGGGCGTAAGGCCCCAGCAATTCCTGCGCCACCTGCTGCACCCGCTGGTTGAGTTCGCTCCAAAAGATCTTCTGGATCGATCCTTCTGGACCGGGCACGCCCGTCGCGTTGATGCGGCTGAAGGCGCGCATCTGGTTCAAGCGCATGATTTCGATTTCCGCGTAGCATTGCGCCAGCTTCTGCCGCACCAGCGAGTCTTCAGCCGCCGGTCGTCCGTTGCGTTCCAGTTCATGCGACAATTTGATCAGCCGCTCCATGTTGCGCCGGTAGACAATCTGCAGTGCTGCCCCGAACGTGCCGCGCTCATGCATGAGCGTCCCAATCGCCACGTCCCAGCCCTGATTGACCTCGCCCACGACGTTTTCCACGGGAACCGGCACATCCTGGAAAAAGACCTCGCTGAATTCACTCTCGCCGGTCATCTGGCGCAGCGGACGAACCGAGATGCCGGCGGTCTTCATGTCCACCAACAACACCGTGAGTCCCTTGTGTTTGGGAACGTTCGGATCCGTGCGCACGACCACTTCGCACCAATCCCCGATCCAGCCATAGCTGGTCCACGTCTTCTGGCCGTTGACCACGTAGAAGTCGCCTTCGCGCCGCGCCGATGTCTGCAGCGAAGCCAGGTCCGATCCGGCATTGGGTTCGGAGAATCCCTGGCACCAGATTTCCTCGGCGCTCAGAATCTTCGACAGATAGCGTTGCTTTTGTGCGTGCGTTCCAAAGCCAATAATGGTGGGACCAATCAGTCCCAGGCCCAGGGCGTTGGCCATGGGCGGAGCGTCGGCCAACGCCATCTCCTGCCAGAAAATGACCTGCTGCATCAGGCTGGCCCCGCGGCCACCGTATTCCTTGGGCCACGAGATTCCCGCCCAGCCTGCGTCAAACAATTTGCGTTGCCATGTACGCAAGTACTCGAAGCGGGTTTCCAGCGGATCTTCGCGCTTCGCGCTCCAGTCCGCCGGTACGTTTGCCTTCAGCCAGCCGCGCAATTCGTCGCGGAACTGCTGTTCTTCCGCGGACATATTTAAATCCATCCGTCTCTCCTCATCACCGCCCGCTCAACATTCCGAACGCATCGTTACCGGTCCAGCACGGTACTTCTTGCGCAACTCCTTTTTCAGAACCTTTCCCATCGCGTTCTTGGGCAAGTTCTCGCAAAACTCAATCGATTGCGGACACTTGTAGTGGGCCAGGCGGGCGCGGCAAAACTCGATCAATTCCACTTCGCTGAGCTTGCAACCCGGTTTCGCCACCACCAACGCCTTTGGCACCTCACCCCATTTCTCGTCAGCCACCGGGATCACTGCGGCTTCGTAAACGTCGGGGTGGGCCAACAGCACTTTTTCAACGTCGAGCGACGAAATGTTTTCTCCGCCGCTCACGATAATGTCTTTCCGGCGATCCACGATCAGGATGTACCCGTTCTCCGCGATCACGGCCATGTCGCCCGTGTGAAACCATCCGCCCCGCATAGCTTCGGCCGTGGCATCCGGTTGTTGCCAGTAGCCCGCCATCACTCCATCACTGCGGGCAATGATTTCTCCCATCGTCACCCCGTCGTACGCCACATCCTTGTCTTCCGCGTCGACCACCCGCAGCTCACACCCCGGAAAAGCATAGCCGGTCATGGACTGCAGCACGTACCGTTCCTCGGCCGTGCACTGCACATCCGGTTTCAGTTCGGCGGTGGCCAGCGAAGGCGCACACTCCGTCAGTCCGTATCCCGAAAAGCATTTAAACCCCAGCTTCTGCTCCACATCACGGATTAGGGTCGGAGAAGATGCCGCGCCGCCGATCGCGGCCCACTCCACGCTGCTCAGGTCGTACTTGGAACGCGCCGGCGAGTTCACCAGCGCGGTGGCCATAATCGGCACCAGGGTCAGCGCATGCACCCGCTCCCGCTCCACCAGCCGGAATATTTCCTCCGGCACGAAGCGGGGAAGCATGACATGCGTTCCGCCCATGAGCGTGATCGTATGCGCCGCTCCCCAGCCGTTGGCGTGAAACAGAGGGATCGTGTGCAGCAGCACGTGCTCAAACCGGGTGTGATGGTTCAAAGCGACGCTCATCGCATGCAGGTACACGTTTCGATGCGTGAGCATCACGCCCTTCGGGCTGGCGCTGGTTCCGCTGGTGTAAAAAAGTTCTGCCACGGAGTTCTCGTCAAACGCCATCAGTTCTCCGCGGTAGGGCGTGGCCGAGACCAGCATCTGCTCGTAGGTTTGATGGGAGAGCCACCCCGCTTGCGGCGTCCCCTCGATTTGATGGGACTCGAGCTGATGGAACGAACGCACCGTGCGCAGTTCCCGCCGGAACGAATCTACGACACCAACAAACTCTTGTGCCAGGAACAGCACCGCCGCTCCGGCGTCATTCAGAATGTAGGCAAGCTCCAGTGCTGCCAGGCGATAATTGAGCGGAAGCAAAACGCAGCCCGCTTCCAGAACTCCGTAGTAGGCTTCCAGCAGCCGATGGCAGTTCAGGCTGAGAAACGCCACGCGATCGCCCGCCTTCAGTCCGGCGGCGCGCAACGCTCCCGCCATGCGCCCCACGCGATCGCCAAACTCGGCATAGGTAAACCGCCGGTCCTGGCACACCACCGCCGTCTTGCCAGGAAACTGCTCTTCTGAGTACCGAAGGAATCGCACGGGCGTCAGAGGAACATTCATAAGGAATTGCTACCAGGCCGTTTGGCCTCCATCGACAACCAGCACGTGCCCCGTCACGTACGCCGAAGCGTCCGAGGCCAGAAACACCGCTGCGCCTTTCAGATCGTGATCGCCCCCAAAGCGGCCCAGCGGGATCTTCGCCAGCAGGGAATCTTTACGGTGCTCGATGATCCACTCCGACATATGCGTCGGAAACCATCCCGGGGCGATGGCATTCACCTGGATGTTGTGCGGCGCCCACTTGCACGCCAGATCCTTGGTGAACGCAATCACTCCTCCTTTGCTAGCGTGGTAGCCGATCGCCTGTAGTTCCGCCGACGCTCCACCCAAACCCGCCACCGATGCGATGTTGATGATCTTGCCCGACCCCTGCGCAACCATGGTCTTGCCCACCGCCTGACAAAACAGGAACGTGCCGGTCAAGTTGATGGAAAGAACTTTGTCCCACTGCTCCAGCGTCATTTCTTCCACCGAAGCTCCCCACGACACGCCGGCGTTGTTGATCAGGATGTCGACCCGGCCGAACTTCGCGAGCGTCTCCTCCACGACCTGCCGAATCGCCGCCTTGTCTTTGACATCGCATCCCAAGGCCAGCGTCTGAACCCCCACGCTGCGCAACGCTTCCGCCGCTTCCTCGCAGCGCTCCTTCTTGCGGGCGCAGAGCACCAGATTCGCCCCCATCTCCGCCAGGCCCTCGGCCATCTGGCGGCCCAGTCCCATCGAGCCACCCGAAACAATGGCCACGCGTCCGGTCATATCGAATAGTTGTTTGACGTTCACTCCGGGAACGGCCTCTCCGCGGGGCAGAGCTCCGCCAAAATGATAGTTAATATCATATTATAGTCGCTAATGTCAACCCACTCTTGCGCGATTTTCAAGCCGCGCGGAGGCCCCTAGCCGTCCGGCGCAATCGCGCCGCAACTACTGCTGGAGGCGGAGCGCCACCCGCCCCGAGATCTCGCCGCGGCGCAGTTGCCCCAGAACCTCCTGGACCGCGGCGAGCGGGCGCGTGGTCACCTGGCAATGGACCTTCCCTGCTGCCCCCAGCGCCAGAACCTCACGCAGATCTTCTCGCGTGCCCACGGCGGAAGCCTTGATCTGAATCTCGCCAGCCGCCATCAGAATCGCCGGAAATGAGATATCCCCTGCGGGCAAGCCCACCGCCAGCAGCGTCCCCGTCGGTCGTACACAAGGGAACGCCATGTCGTATGCGGACTTGGACGCCGAGGTGACCAGGGCAACGTGCACCCCGCCGGAGCTCCGTATTTCCTTAACTACTTTGCTCGTTGCGGCGTTCAATGTTCGGGTGGCGCCAAGCGACTTCGCCAGTGCGAGTTTTTCCTCGGAAATATCGATCGCGGTCACTTCCGCTCCCGCTGCCCGGCCAATCTGGACGGCAATGTGGCCCAGTCCGCCCACCCCGAAAACCGCCAGCCGCTGCCCGGCGCGAATCTTGGACTGCTTCAGGGCGCGATGTACCGTGACTCCCGCACAAAGCAGCGGCGCCGCCTGTTCCGAGGAAAGCGCGTCGGGAATCTTGACCACGTGGCTGGCGGGAGCCTTCGCATATTCCGCATATCCACCATCCACCATGAGACCCGTGATGCGCTGCTTGACGCACACATTCTCGTTGCCTTCGCGGCAAAACTCACATTGCCCGCATGTCCACTGCACCCACGGCACCCCGACCCGTTCTCCCACCTCGACACTCTGGACCGCTGCGCCCCGCTCCACCACCCGGCCTACGATCTCGTGTCCCAGGATCAGCGGTTTCTTCACTATGCCGGCCAATTGCGTCCAGTCGCCGTCGACCACGTGCAGATCGGAGTGACACACACCGCAAACCTCAACCTCGATCAAGACTTCGTCCGCGCCAGCTTCCGGCCGATCCACCTCCTCCAACGACAACGGTGTCTTGAATGCGTGCAGGACAGCGGCCTTCATCGCGTTCTCCCCTCTAACAGGCATGCCCACAACAAAGAAGTGGCACGTTCCCGGAAAACCTTACGCCCGGATGCCGCGCAAGAAAAACTCCACCGCGCTCCGCATCCGGTCGGTGAGCTTGTGCGGCCCGGTCAGATCCACCGCCCATTGCCGCACCACCGTGTTGTAGAGCCCTTCCATGAACTCCGCCAGATGCACGACCGGAAACGCGTGCGTCACTTCGCCTCGCTTCTGCCCCTGCGTCAGAATTTCCCGCAGCAGACTGGCGGCAGCCTCCTCGTGCCCCCGCAGTTCTGAGGATCGCACCGGATCCATGGCGCCCGACAGCACCACCGCTTGCCACAGTTGCCGGTCGGATTCCACCTCTCGCGCCAGGGTCACGTACAGCCGCCGCAAACGCTCGCCCGTCCTCGCCTTGTTCGAAAGCTCCGAACGCAGCCGCTCGCAGATACAGGCAAACCCGCGTTCTCCCACCTCGCGAAGAACCGCATCCTTACTGGGAAAATACCGGAAAAAGGTGGGCTGGCTGATTTCGAGCATGTGCACGATGTCGTCGATTCTGGTGTTCTGGTATCCGTGCTTGCGAAACAGCTTGATCGAGGTATCGATAATCTGCTGCCGCAAGCGCGCCTTCTTCCGCTCCCGAAGTCCGACCTCGATCTGTTCTCCCGCTGTCTCTGCTGCCCCACTCCGTGTCGCAAGCGCACCTGGCAAGGTCTTTTCCTCCTCCTGCATCGATTACCGGCACGTCTCCAACCGCGACGTCCGTGAAATGTGAGATTAACTATAACAAAATAGCGACTAACGTCAAGTTGTCGAAAAGAGCGGGGTGAACGAAGCCAATCGTCCTGAATTCCGGGCGTGGTTGCGGCAAACCTTCTAGCCCATGCTGCAGCAACTAGGTTATTCTGCGCAGCCCAGCCACAGTCGACGGACCGGCAGAAAGCGCCGCCTTCGCCGAGGCCCCGCGCAGATTGCGACGCCTGATTTCGGCGGCTCGCTACGTTGTGACGGGACCGCTCTTCGCCTGACGCTCGAGTGCGGGAGGGCGTGGGTCGTGCTTGAGCAACGGCGGATACAGGTACTTACCCTTGAAGTTCCCTTTGCCGTCAAAAGTGATTATTCCGATAGTTCCGTCCTCTTCTTGATTCACGTCGGCGGTCCACATCTTGAGCTGGATGCTGAAATTTCCCTTTAGACTTGCCACGCTGTAAGTCTCCGCAGTGGTGGACTGCAGCATGGCGGAGCCGCTGGCGACTTCGTTGTTGCTGTCGGTGGTCAGCAAGTACTACACGCCGTGAGCCACGTTAACAGTCACTACTGCCAGAGACGAGCAAGGGGCACAAGCCAGCGCTTATGTCCCACCCGGCTCCATGCCGCTGCCCACAGATGCTCAGCAGCCGGCCTACTTTGCTTGCAGGGATTCGATGTACTTGGTAAGGTTTGCCACGCGTTGCTGCACCTCACTCTCGTGTCCACTACTCACACTCCAAAACAACGTTCCCCACACTGGCATCTCCTTGGATCCGTGCGCGGGAAGCTCGGATTCGTTGCGGATGGAGGCCACGACTTTCAGCGAGGGATATTTCCCTCCGTTGTTCTTGCTCAGCAGGGTAAGGTCGTTGGGAGGAATCTTCAGCGCACTGGCCGCGGGCCCTCCACCTTTGCCGTCCGTTCCATGGCAAACGGCACAGTATGCCGTGTACATATCCTTGCCGGAGGCAGGCGACGTGAACTTAACCGGGACATGCTCGATGACTTTCTCCGTTGGGCAGGGTGTTTGGTCCTGTGCGGCGACTGTGCAGGTGAATACGATCAGGGCAGTAAACATCACAATCATTTTCTTCATGGACATCACATTTTCTCCTTTCAAACCCAAGGCTTTGCTCTTGAATCTCTAAGCGGGAATTTCCTTTTTGACCCTAAGAACGGCTGTTATTGTCCCCTCAATCCCTGTTCGCGTCAATGTGAAACGATTTTGGTGACGTCAATCGTATCGTGAGGGGCATAGCATCGAGCCGAACCGTTCGGATGTCTCTGCTTGAAGGAGACTGCTATGTCTTGTGAAAAAACCGCAAGAACTTGCGATGGATTTGATGGATTCAAAGAAGGGTTCACGCCATTCCTGTGCCGCGACCCTACTGGTTTAGGGGACCCGTAGCGGTTCCTCAAAGCCGCGCAGTTGCGGTGATTTGCGTATTAAGCGTGCTAATCCAGGTTTAAGCGAAGCCGGGCAATCGCCTCTCCCGTCGCTGTACTGAAACCTATTAATTCCGGTACGGCTCCAGTTCACGATTTGCGCGGCCTTAAGCGGAGTGTTTTCAGCGCGGGCGGGCGCGGGTGGAACCGAGGATTTTGGTACAACTGGACACCGCGGGACATAACCTCAGGTTAGCCCGTCATCCAAGAGCCAGTTCGGCAGTTGAGTACTCAAGTCCGGAATGTCACGTTCCACAAGCTGACGTATCGTTACTGATCTCGTTATGGCGGGACTGTCGTCGGCTTATCGCGTCTCCAGCGAGAACGCGTACTCCCTTCTTCTTAAGACGGTTGGTACAATCCGTCTATCGAGCAAGAGGGAACTGAGTTTATGAACCGATCTGAGCCCGTGATCATGACCATCTCTGGTTTCGATCCCTTAGGGAGGAGCAGGTGTAATTGCGGATCTATGGAGAGTGAGATGGTGCTGAACCCGGCGGCCTCGATCTCGCGCTGAACCAGTCCCACGGACCAGCAGCACACTGGTCAAACCGGAACCAGCACGACCGCATCCACCTGTTCCTGGCGAAGCCGGCGAATGATGCCAGGAACCGCGTGACGCAGCAGCACGTCGGGCCGAAGAGTATACCCCATGTATGAATAGTGGGAAGGGGCGGAGTGCGTGATCTCGCCCTGGGCTTCGAGTTGGCTCAATCGCTCGAGAGGCATTCCGCAGTTGAGATCCTGTTGAGCGAAGGATGTGTTGATATGAAGGTGGTATACGCGAACATCGTCCGTTACCGTTGCTCGACCAAGAATTCGATACGATGGATCGGAGGACCAAGGGTCCCGCCGCTCGATCTCCTGATCAAACGGCTCGTCGGTCTTCCGGGCTACCCCGGCGGAACTCGCAATCGAGACCGTGCATCGTGACATTGGCTTGGGCAGAGGACTCCAAGGGATTTGCCGCCGCCCGCCGAGCGCAGCCCAATGCTTCATGATCTGTTTCGGGACGCCATCGAGGAAGCGGTAGGAGTTGACGATCTTGGGCATCAATCCTATGATGCCACCGAATCCGGTTCCACATTCAAGGCTACAGCCAAGCTGGGCGAATTCCTGGGGGCCCGGTTCTCCGGTTTCCCAATCGTTCTAGCATGGAGGGCGGTATAGGGGCGGCCGCCCCAACTTGTTGGCACGCGTTAGTGGTGGATTCTTCCTCGATGCGCAGCCGCAATCGATAGCCTTACACTGCTCTTGATGAAACCTGTCTCCATTCTCCGCTCTGGCTCCAACCCTCATCGCGACCTTTCCGGCGTGCGAGCCAACGCCAGATCGAAGCTGCTCATAGGACAACCCCGGCGGGATTCAGTACCAGCACGACCCGGCCATCTCCCATGATCGTAGCGCCAAGAAAGTCGTGGCTATTCTCAAGACCTCCGCTCAGCGGCTTCACTACCACTTGTTCTTCGCTGACCAGGCGATCCACAAGCAAGCCATATCTTCGTCCCGACGCATGGATTAAGACCACGCACTTCTCTTCGTTCTCGGACTCTTTCCCGAGTTTGGACTCTTCCCCAAGGCCCAATTGCTGGCGCAGGGAAAGGACCGGACAAGCGCCTTCGCTGCTGTGGATCATGGCGTGGTGACGGTAACGATGGATCTCACTGGCTGTGATCTTGCGGGCTACGCTGACGCTGTCGAGCGGAAGAATGAACTCCGAGTCTCCGCACTGGGTCAGGATGCCTTTGGAGATCATCAGACTGGTGGGCAGCTTGATCACGATTTTTGTGCCCAGTCCGCGGCGGCTCTCGATCCCGACCGTACCCTTGAGCTTTTGCACATTGCTCGAGACTACGTCCATTCCCACCCCGCGGCCGGAGACGGCGGTCACCGCCTCGGCAGTGGAGAAGCCGGGAGCGAAGATGAGCCGGTATGCGGCTTCGTCGCTCATGCTCTGGGCTTCGGTCTCACTGAGGATTCCACGTTCGACCGCTTTTGCTTTCAGTACATCGCTGTGCAGTCCTTTGCCGTCGTCCTCCACCTCGATGACCACCTGGCTGCCTTCGTTGTAGGCGCGGAGAGCGATCTGGCCGCATCTCGATTTGCCTTTGGCCGCGCGCGTCTCCGGGGATTCAATGCCATGGTCGGCGGCGTTTCGAACCAGGTGCACCAGGGGATCGCCGATTTCCTGGATCATGGCTTTGTCGAGTTCGGTGTCTTCGCCGTGAAAGCTGATCTCAATTTCCTTCCCCAGGCTGCGTCCCAAGTCGCGGACCAGCCGGGAAAACCGCTGAAAGACCGTCCGCACCGGGAGCATGCGCAGAGACATGACCGCGTCTTGAAGTTCCTCGGAGATGCGCGAAATGTCTGTGCTAGCATCTTTGGCCTCGACCGACAATTCGCGCACTCCGGGGGCGCCGTCGAGCTTACGGGCCAGCAGATGGAGAGCGCCCCGAGCCACCAGCAGTTCGCTGACATTGCGAATTAGACGGTCGAGTTTCTCCTGGTCGACGCGGATGGTCTGGGTCGAGGTATCGGTCGCGCGCATCGGGATTTCAGAAGCCGCTTTCTGAGCCTTCTCGCCGCTGGCGTCTTTCCGCGCCGACTCAATCAGCTGCTCCGTTCGGTCCAACTGCTGGACCAAGTATTCCAACGGCCCGGCAGCGTCCCCAGCGACGGCCGCAGCTTCGAGAGCTGCCTTATGCTCGCGCAACTGCGCCCGCAGTTTGTCCATGCCCGCGTATTGGCAGGCGCCGCCCAGGGTCTCGATTGCGCGCTGGTAGGTCGCCCCCACCGCGGCGTCTTGCTCGCCCGCCTGCAACCTCGCGAAGCAGGTGCGCATGTTCTCCAGGCACTGTCCCGCCGTCTCCACAAAAGCAATTTGCTTCGGGTCGCGGGGAGTTTCGGCCTTGGGAGCACTGATGGCGATTCCCAACCGCCGCAAAAGCTCGGGATCGAGGTCGGCATGGCGGTTTTCGTCGATGCATTCGAGCAAACGCCGCATGGCCGCGGAGACGTCGAACAAGGTGTTGCCGATTTGCGTGTTGTCCACTTGGGCATTGCCCATTTGCCCGGCAGCGGAGCCGTTGCCGTCGCGCTGTTGCTCGACCAGGGCTTCGGCGGCGTGGGCCAGCTGATGCAGAAAGCGCAACGGATGTTGCGGGGCGAGATTGCCGGACTCTCCGAGCAGAAGCGCGCTGGCTCCTTTGAGGCTGTGCAGGCGGCGGAACAACTCCGCCAAATCCGAAGGCGTGGCGGCGGTTTTGTCGAG
>Ga0208820_1000505_pt1 | contig 28229 bp, 23 predicted proteins | sample June2015DPH_16_5_FD_184713 | JGI IMG/M metagenome (GOLD analysis project Ga0208820, IMG submission 184713) | Peatland microbial communities from SPRUCE experiment site at the Marcell Experimental Forest, Minnesota, USA - June2015DPH_16_40... | ecosystem: Environmental > Terrestrial > Soil >...
GTTCTGGCACAGGACGCGGTGAAGGAGAGCACAACAACCGCGCAAGAAGTTCGAAAATTGCTCACCCCTGCGCAACTCGCCCAAGCCGAACATGAGATTGACGAATGGCGGACTGCACACCCTCCGCGCCATTCGAGTCGCTAGCCTGCAACGCGGATACCCAACGCCCCACGCTCTCCCATCGTATTGCGGCAGCGTGTGACGTTGCGGATTTTGGCGGCCGCGGGGACCAGCCCTTCGCGCTACCCGTGAAAGTAGATAAGGTAGAAGGTGCTATCCTTAGTGGACAAATTCAAAAGCTTGGATTGGGCGGGCCGCCAGGCACAATTTCATTCCAAAGCCGAGGCAACGCTGCTCCGGAAAGTGCGGCAATGCATCGCCGTGCTGCTTGGAATTCGCTGACCTAGAAGCGGCGCTGTCTGGTGCCGCTACGGAATCGTACAATGGCATCGTTTTCGAGGTCAAAAAGGAAATTCCGGTCTATGCCTGTGGCGACGCTTCGTCGTATGGTTCGTCTTCTGGTATTTCTCCTGGCTGCCGGCCTCGCAGACGGCCAAAGCGCACAAACTGATGTCCAGACAGAGCCGCTGAAGGCCGACGACATCATGGCGCGGGTGGCGGCTAACCAAGATCGCAGCGAAGCATTGCGGAAAGAATACGTCTACAAACAGCACATCCACATCGCGACGCATAAGCCCAACAGCAGAATGATGCGCGAAGAGATTGCCGACTACGACGTGGTGCCGCTGCCGGACGGGACCCAGAAGCAGCTCAAATTGCTAACCGGGCGCTATTGGAACAAAGGCAAGTACGTGGACTTTCAAGGCGATCCGGTGCCCGAGGCCGGCAGCAAGGATCCGGATTTGATTCAAAACTTGCGCAACCATGAGCCTGTGCCCGAGGCTGGCAGAACGGATGCGGCTTTGATTCACAACTTGCGCAACAACCTGTTAAACGACGAGTCCAAGGACGGTTTGGCGCGCGACCTCTTCCCGCTGACGTCCGAGGAGCAGAAGGGCTATGAGTTCAAGCTTCTTGGGCAGGAGGTTGAGGCGGGGCGCAACGTCTACCACATCGCCTTCACGCCCAAGGACGAGGAAGAACCGACGTGGGCGGGCGAAGCGTTTATCGATGCCGCAGAATTCCAGCCCGTTAGGGTGTTCACCAAGATGTCGGTACGCCTCCCCCTGTTGGTGCGGAAGATGTGGTTCGATCTGCCTGGATTTGGCTTCAACGTGGACTACAAGCGGCAGGAGGACGGAGTGTGGTTTCCTTCGAGCTTCGGGACGGAGTTCCAGCTGCAGTTTGGGCCCCTGTTCTTCTCCAATCGGGACATTGCGATTTCGCTGAAGAATTCGGGGTTTGAACATACGCATGTGGAGACCAAGTGAAGGTTGTGGGGATGGGAGCCTCGCCTTCATCTCCGGGATGGAAGGTTGGCAATGTGGAGCTCGCGTGTTTCGGGCAGACCGTCAACAACGCGAACAAGCGAGACCGGTGTACTATAGCGCTGTTTTCAAAGCCAAAAAGGAAATTCCGGTTAAGATGCGACAATTCAGCAATCTGTGCCGTTCGATCTTACTACTCCTCATCTCCTTGGGTGCCTTCTTGTTCGCAATGGCTCAGAATGGCTCCGACAACATGGTTGCTCTTGAAATCAAGGCAATTGATGGAAACACAATTCAATTGCGGAGTGGTGACGGCAAGACTTACACTTTCAAGCTTGACGCTAAGACCGTTTACTGCCAAGGCGTAAACAAGGCCTCGGATTGGACCTACTTGAAGGAGAAGGTAGAGAAGGAAGCCACGGTTACCGTCAAATTGGCGAAGGATCACAAGAGGGCCATCGTCGTCTGGGACCAAGCGCCCGCAATCATCTTCCTTCTGAGCTCACCAACTACTGGAGGCGAGTCATATAGTTTCCCCGACATGTGTAGACCGCCGAGCTATTGGATCGACCCGGCGACAAAGTTGATGTGGACAAAGCAGGACAACGGAAGCGATGTGAATTGGATTCAGGCGGAGACATACTGCGAAAGCCTGCGCTTGGGCGGGTACTCTAACTGGCGTTTGCCGACCATCGACGAGTTGCAAGCAATATACGTACCGGAGTGGATCGTTAATGAGCAGCACATTAAGGGGAATATCTGGCTTTACAGTGAGTCGGTGTGGAGCAGCACCGGAGATGCTTCGGAGACGGCTTTGTGCTTCCATTTTCACATTGGCGAGAGAACGTCCGCCCAGCGAGCTGGCCCACACAACGGGCATGCGTTATGTGTGCGCCAGTCCCCCCACAAATGAGGCTTCTCACTTCATCTCAAGCGGGGAAGAAGACGGCACAACAGCAGCAAGCGCCGGGGGACAGTCGAAGTGATCCATGTCCGCACCGAGGCCGTCTGCGAAGGGAAAAAACCCACAGAAGGCTCCTCAAGACAAAACTTGATCGCCGTGAGATTTCTGCCCTAAGAAGTCGGAGCGGGATGTTTTTCATCCAGAAGGTTCACCCCCTCGCCAGCTTTCCCTTTTATACAGCCGTTGTGACTGCGACGCTGGCCCGCAAAGCGGTGCGCTAAGAAGGTGTACGCAAATAAGTCGTAAAAAACTAACTCGCGCTGCAAAGAGCGAGAATTTGTGCCCAGTTTTGTGCCCACCACCAAACCCTACCGAGTGTGATGGATTGTCGAATCGCCGTCGCTACACCCGCCTAGAAGCCTTGTCAGGCACGGCTTCTGTAGCGCCTCAGCGCACTTCGTAGTATTCAGTCATAAGTTGTTGACTTTTGGTGCGAGTCGAACTTAGAGATCTGGCGGGGAGATCCGTGGGGGTTCGAGTCCCCCTTTCGCACCAATAATTTGCAGCAAGCGCAATAGGGCGGGGGAAAACACGCAAACGACACATGGCCACCCCAGCTACCTGAAGGAAAAAACAAAGACAGGCGATCTGGCATCGAGTTCTGAGGTGTCCTGGGGATTCACGTGAATGTCAGTCCTCCAGGAGTAATTGAACCGTACCGCATTCTCTAGCCCGACATGGAAAAAGGGTACTCCGTACTCGGCATCTGGAGTACCGTTGATATAGAAGATGGCGCTTGGCGGCGGGTCCGGAACCTTTTGATCCAGATGTGCCAAGACGGCCCTTGACACGCCCGATACGAACCGCCAAGCTTTGAGGTTGTGTTGGACGCCAACGAACAAAAAGACAGTGAGCGCGAGCGTCCAAGCGAAGGAAACACGCCGACCGCGAAATGTCTGCCCGAAAAGTAATCCCACCAAGATTGAAGCACCAATCGAACCAAGGTATAGAGCTCTGGAGTAAGTTAGTCCTGGATCGGGATCCCAGAGGTAGAAGTGCACGGGCACGGCTGCGACGAACACCCATAGCAGGGAAAACCAGACAATGCGACTGCTGAACACACTTATCTCTGCCAGCAGACAGAGCGTAAGAAATACAGCCGCAGTTGCTCCGGCGGCTAACGCGAGAGTCCAATTGTGGGGTTGAAACCAGTTGTAGCCGAACAGTGTTCCCCCCGGTGCACGGAGAAAGATGCCTGCGACGGACACCAATGGATCAGACTTTGCAATTACCTTGCCGTCAAAGATGCGGTATCCCCCCAATCCACCAAACGTGCGAAACCTGTGCAGCAGCAGTGCCAGAACGAACGCCGCGTAACCTAGCAACGGCCCGAACCGCTGTGCGAGCGAACGTCGCGATGTGGGTTCCTTTACTGGTATCAACTCCAAAGCCAATAACGAAACCGGAATCACGTATGCACTTTCTTTTGACATTATTGCGAGCACCATACACAGAAGTGCCACACAGTAGCATGTAAGCTGACGTGTTCTCCGGAAGCGCGCAGCAAATGCTACCGACCACACTCCCAGCGTTGTAGCCATCTGATCGAATCTGCATGCGATCCATGTGACGGCCTGAACGTTAACCGGCAGGACCGCAAAAACAAGCGCCGCTACAGTGCAAGACTCATTCCTGAGCCCGAGTTGCTTGCAGAGGAAGTACAGGCCTGCGACGCACAGAAGATGCAACAATAGATTTGTCAGGTGATAGCCGGCAGCCCAGTTGTGCCACAACCTGTAGTCCAAGAAGAGACTCAAGAACCCCAGTGGGCGATAGAAAATGAAAGTGCTTCCGTCGAGCTGCCCCTTCGTAATCTGCGGCCACATCGACTGCATAAACGGGTGCCGGATCAAGTTGAGGTGGTCGAAATCGTCGCAGATGAAGAAGAACGGAACCGTTCCGGAATAGGTCAACGCTCCCGCAACAAGCGCAACTAGCAAGCCGACTGGCGATTTCGATTCTGGTTCCGAGCAATTCGGCGCTACATCCGCAGCGTGCCTGGGGCGCGGCAGATGCCGAAAAAGCGTGACCACAAGAAAAATGAGCGCGGTGTCTTGGAATAGAGTGACGTGCCACACGGGATTGCCGGTAGAAGCCAATCGGTACAGCACTGCCGACAGTAGCACCGTCATGCAAATCGGGAGAAATAACTTAGACCTCTTCATCGGACGCTACACCGGCATCGCCGGTTTCCTTGGCGGTGGTGGTTGCATGGTCATTGCGGCCATTTTGCAGCACACGAGCGAACTGATCAAAGAGAGCCAACAAAGAAATTTGGAAGCCGTGCTTGTGCATTCTCCAGGGGTTCGTATACATCCAAACGATCAGCAGGGGGGCGCAAATAGTCAGGATGGTGCATCTGTGATTTTCTGCTCCCACAACAGACGCAAGGCTGCTTGTTGAGCTTTCCGTGATTGCGGTAAACATGCGCGTATGACCAGCAACTCCATTTCTGTTTGGGTCTCCGGCTTGACTGGGTGGGCAGCGCGCTACTTGCGCTGGGCTTGGGCATGGCATTCTCTGCAGGTTCGTTGGTTCGCTCGACGCGGTCGCTCATTACAGATGGAGCATTCGACTTTGAGCGGCATAGATGCGAGTTTAGCAGTTCTTTTATGCGGTGTTCCACGGAATTGTTTCGCGTGGAACATAGGTGGGAGAGACCCGCGTCGCCGCGACGGTCGTTTTGACTTACACGGACTCCGCGACCATCTCGCTGGCCTTGTCTCGAATCTCGTTGCATGCCTTGAAAGAAATGGCGCGGACTTCGGAAAGAGCTTCATTCAGACAGATGCCCGATGTGCGGGCGCGTCGGGAGAGTAAGGAGCGCGCAATGAGCAAACAACCGAAACACGAACTGCCGAAGCACGGCCAGATCAAAACCGCCACGTGGACGTTCGCCCATGCGAAGCAGCATTTGAACGCGATGACGCAGCACACGAACGTGGCTGCGGATTACGGGACATGGGATAGGTCAACATCTCACTCACAAAGCTCGCGCACTTCGCCCGGAACTTCACAACACTCGTGTAACCGGCGACCGCAAAACAACGGGCATCATGGCCCAAGACGGAGGCAGCAATCAGTCCTTCCCGAAAACGGCGACCGTTCGCTGACAGCTTGGCCCCCAGCGTCCGGGGGCGATCCTCCCGTACGGGTAGCCGATGCGAAGGGCAGAGAACCACCCGCCGCATCGGTCCGGCTCACTAGCGCGCAGCCGGCAATATACGATTCCTGCTAGGGGCAGCGACCAACTACCCGGACGCCGTTGGCCGCGGTTCCTCGCTTCCTCACCCATGTGATGGCGATCACATTCCCCAGTGACGAACAACGCTGCGCATTTTGTTCTCCCCCTGTACGGTGAATCAGCAAAGTCAGAGCGCGGCAAACCCACTCATTCTGCGGGGAACACGCTCGTCGAGTCTTGATGCTGAGCGAAAGCCGAGCTTCACGCGCAATCCAGACTACGGGGGAACAGGGCATGGCGAATGAACCCACCACACAACCAACTGCGGGATTAGCCTGGCAGGCGAAGCAGGTCTACGCGATGGCGGTCATCTGCCTCGTGGTTGGGCTGGCGATCGGATACCTGTTCCGCGGATCGCAATCGCCGGCGGCGCCGGCACAACCCGCGGCCAATGCCCGGCCCGCCGCGCCTGCAGGCGGTATTGGCGGACACATGCCCAGCCTTGAAGAAATGAAAAAAATGGCCGACACGAAGGCAGCACCGCTGCTCGAAAAGCTGAAGGGCGATTCGAACAACAGCGATCTGCTCATCCAGGTCGGAAACATCTACAAAGCTACGCACCAGTTCAAGGAAGCGGCCACGTACTACGACAAGGCATTGCAGGTTGATCCAAAGAACGTTGCCATTCGCACTGAGATGGCTTCGACCCTGTACTACAACGGCGATGTGGACGGCGCGATTAGCCAGCTCCAGCAGGCGCTGCGCTACGACCCCAAGGATGCTAACTCGCTGTTCAACCTCGGCATGATCAAGTGGCAGGGAAAACAGGACAGCAAGGGAGCGGTGGCGGCTTGGCAGCAGCTGCTGAAGTCGAATCCGAAATTGAGCGCAGAGCGCAAAGCCCAGGTGCAGAAACTGATGGCCGACGTCCAGATGCAGGGCAAGAGCTAGGGCCGTGGCTGGCCCGATATGTAAAATGGAGAAACGCGGCTCACGGCGGCTTCCGCTGGCAAAACGAACCAGGATCTGAAGGAGCACTGAGAAATGACTGATACGGATCGAGCGACTTCCATCGAGCAATGGACGAGCTTGCAGGCTTACGTGTTGGCGGTCATCTGCCTGCTGGTGGGAATCGCCGGCGGCTGGCTTATCCGCGGCTCCCAGAGTCCAGCGGCCGCCCCGGCTGAGACGGCGAGCGCACCCGCACCGTCCATGGGGAGTGCGAATGCGGGCGCCCAACCTCCAACCCCGGCTCAGATGCAGAAAATGGCCGACACGCAAGCTGGACCGCTGATCGAGAAGCTCAAGGCGGACCCGACCAACGCTGGACTTCTGGCAAGCATCGGGAACATCTATTACGACGCGCAGCAGTTTCCACCAGCCATCGATTACTACCAGCGTGCGCTGAGAGTGGAGCCAGCTAACACAGGTGTTCGTACCGATATGGCGACCGCCTACTGGTACACCGGCAACGCGGATACCGCCATTGCAGAATTCCAGAAGTCGCTTTCTTACGAACCGAACAAGGCCAACACGCTGTTCAATCTGGGCATCGTCGAGTGGCAAGGCAAGATGGATATCGACAAAGCTGTCGCCACGTGGCAGAAGTTGTTGGATACGAATCCGAACTATGAAGGCAAGGACAAGGTTCTGGAACTGATGGCACAGGCGAAGAAGCATTCGGGCGTAAAACCGGGTACCCGGGCAAAGCCCTTGCAATAGCCTGCTATGGCGAAGTTGTCGCGCCAACCGGGCAGCGACTGCTCGCAAGCCGCACACAGAGGTTCCATCCACGACGAAGGGAGCGCTTAGGACAGAGGGAACTATGTCCACGGTAGCCGAGGGTCAGGGTGTGGCCGTGGTAGATGTCCCCGATCGCGAGCGCGGACGAATGAGCGTTATCGGCAGCATCCTCAAGTGCGCTCCGAAAACACCCTTGGTTGGAGTGGCTGATTCCGGCGGCGCTTTATGATCGCTGATTGTGAGACTTTAATAGAGCTAGCGGAGGGTGATCCGCTTAATCGAGCCGAGTGGCAACAATTCCACAAAGAAGAAATCATAAGAAGTATCAGAGTTAGCTAACAATCTGCCGAATCCGTGACGTATTCACCTTGTGGAAAGCGGTCTCGGATCGGGGCTTTCTGCTCACCAAGGGCGCGTTTTGCCTCTTCGCCCACTTGCCATCGGCGCCGTTTTGACGGCGCAAGTCCTTGCTAATATTGCGCTTAGCCCATATGCTGGGTTGGTATCGCGATTGCCGTTCCCCGACTGGGGAGCCGTGGGGCATTCCGCCCTTCGCACACGTCGATTGCCGTTCAGTGCAAGGTTGGCAAATTGGAATACGGGAGCCAGATTTACTCTCGACGAACACACTATGGAACGAGCGATTTTCAAGGCAGCGATTGTCGGAGCCGGACCGGCGGGCCTGACTGCCGCCTACGAACTGGCGAAGCAGCATGCCCCAGTTGTTGTCCTCGAGAGCGACCCCGAATATGTCGGCGGAATCTCTCGAACCGTCAACTATAAAGATTTCCGCTTTGATATCGGCGGGCACCGCTTCTTTTCCAAGTCTCGTGAGGTCGAAGATTTCTGGACCGAGATTGCCGGCGAAGACATGCTCGATCGTCCCCGGTCGTCGCGCATTTATTACCGTGGTCAGTTCTATACCTATCCTTTGAAACCGTTCGAGGCGTTGTCGAAGCTCGGAATCGTCGAATCGGTGCTTTGCGTACTCTCGTTTTTGGCTGCGCGCGTTCATCCCACGCCCAATCCCAAGACTTTCGAAGATTGGGTCTCCAACCAGTTTGGCAAGCGCTTGTTCCGCATCTTTTTCAAGACCTACACCGAGAAGGTGTGGGGGATGAGCTGCGACGAGATCTCCGCGGATTGGGCGGCGCAGCGGATCAAGGGGCTATCGCTCGGTTCCGCCATCAAGCATGCTCTTTTCGCCAAGCGCAAGCCCAAGGACCGCAAGGAGGTTGTGAAGACGCTGATCGATACCTTCCGATATCCGCGACTGGGGCCGGGAATGATGTGGGACGCGTGCACAGAAAAAGTCCGCAAGCTGGGCGGCGAAGTGCTGCTAGGCCGCAGAGTAGTTGGGTGTCGCTTCGACTCCACCAGCAATCTCTGGATCGTGACTTCCCGCGATGCCAACGGCGATTTGGAAGAGTATCGCGCCGAACACCTGGTTTCGTCCATGCCGATACAGGAATTGGTGGCACAGATCGAACCACACCTTCCCGAAGCTGCCCTCCAGGCTGCGCGTTCTTTACGGTATCGCGACTTCTTGACCGTCGGGCTGATCGTGCATGACCGCGGACGCTTCTCCGACAACTGGATTTACATCCACGATCCCAGTGTGCAAGTTGGCCGCGTGCAAAATTACAAGTCGTGGTCGCCGGAGATGGTTCCCGATGCTGGCTATTGCTCTTATGGTCTCGAATACTTCTGTTTCGAGGGTGATGGACTGTGGACCACGAGCGACCGTGACCTGATCGATCTGGCCAGGGTGGAAATTCAAAAAGTAAATCTCGCTGCCAGTGCGGATGTGGTTGATGGATGCGTGATCCGGCAGCGTAAAGCGTATCCGGTTTATGACGACGCTTATCAGCAGCATGTGAACACGATTCGGAAAGCCCTTGACGAAAACTGGCCCACGCTTCACCTGGTTGGCCGCAATGGTATGCATAAGTACAACAATCAGGACCACGCCATGATGACGGCAATGCTTACCGCCAAGAACATCCTGGCGGGCACGCGCAAGTATGACGTCTGGGCGGTGAACCAGGACGCTGAATACCACGAGGCTGGCGCGGCGGGCGAGCAAGCAGCGGAAGTGGAGACCCAGGTACCAGTAAGGAACGGCTCTTCACCAGGCTCTGGAAATCGACCCTGGCTATCCGAGCGCATTGTAGAACCTCGGCATGCCGCAGTGGCAGGTGAAGTCGGATCCGAAAAGGGGCTATCACACTAAACGTCCCTCCCGGCATTAAGACCGGCAAGTCGGCGCGGTAGCGGAAGATCGTTGCGCCCGGAAGAACAAGCTCAGAACTTTTCCGAATTGCATGCGAAATTTTACGGTGGTGGACACGCTGGGGACCCTAAAGGCATGCGTCGCTCTTCTCCCATTCATGTTCGCCCCAGGGTATGTCGCGGGATGGGCGCTCGACCTCTTTGAGTTCCGGCGGCGGCGTCAGATTCTGCGGCTGATTCTCGCCGTCCCACTCTCCATTTCCATCTGCCCGATGCTTTCGTATCTGCTGGCGCGGTTCCTGGAACCGGTGCTCTGGGCGTTCTATATCGTTGTCTTCGCTGCCTGCGTGCTGCTTCTGGCCAAGGAAGCTCGCCGAGCGAAGCTGCGGCCAGTTTCAAAATGCATATTTTCAAAATACATCTGGGTTGCTCTGAGCCTGATGGCGCTGTGGGGAGTGGCGGCACTTGGGTCGATGGTAGATCTGCAAATCGGGGACAAGCTCTATCCGCCAATTGTCGCTTATGACCATTCCGTACGCACCGCCCTGACGGTTGCGATCGCCCGCCATGTCCCCCCGAACAATCCTTTCTTTGCCAATGCAGCGGCGCCTTTGCGCTATCACTACTTGTGGTTGCTGTTTTGCAGCCTGCCCATGAAGTTGTTCCATTTGTCGCCGCGATACGTGGTGTATTCCGGCGTCGTTTGGTGCGGACTGGGCTTGATGTGCGTGATCGCGCTCGGCCTGAAGTTCCTGGTGTGGGTCCAAACGGACATCGAGCGAAAAACTTTGCTCGGGGTTGGCCTGCTCTGTGTCACCGGCCTGGATATCTTGCCGACCCTCTACCTTAGGGCTGCGGGACATTTCTGGCTGAGTGATATGGAGTGGTGGAACGAACCGCAGATCACCTCATGGGCTGGGTCCTTGCTGTGGGTGCCGCACCACGTCGGCGCGTTGATCGCAGGTTTCGTTGCATTCTTGCTGCTGCGCCACCAGGCCGACGCCGATCGCAGTTGGGCCACTGCGCCCGTAATTGTGGCGGGGATGGCGTTTGCCAGTGCGGCGGGCATGTCGGTTTACGTTACGTTCACGTTTGTCGTTGCGGTCGCCCTTTGGCTGCTGGCGTTGATCGCGCGGAAGGACTGGGTGGAAGCAGCGATGTTCGTGGGCGCGGGCGCGGTGGCGTTGCTCTGGGCACTGTCCTACCTTTCTGGCCTTGGCGGTCCCGGCAGCTCTGGCCTTGGCGGTCCCGGCGGCGCCGGCGCTGCTTTTGTGGAATTCGCGCTGCGCCCGTTTCCGCTAGGGGTTCTTCTCGCCCAACAAATCGGCATCAACCTACGGGCGCAATTCGCTTTGACCGTCGCCAACGCGGTCTTCCTGCCCATCAACTATGCACTTGAACTCGGATTCTTTCTCGCGGTCGGCGTTCTGCGCTTGCGGCAGCTGGTGCGTGGCAATGTTGACGCCAGCGCCAACGAACTAGCTGCCTGGACGCTGATCATGACTAGTTTCCTGGTCGGCACCTTCCTGCGTTCGAGCACCCTCAGCAGTAACGATCTAGGATGGAGATGCTTCCTTTCGGCGCAACTGATCCTGCTGCTATGGGGGACGACGATGGTTCATGATTGGTGGTTTCATCGTTCCAGCATCGCGCCACAACCCGCGCCGCGTCCGTGGGCTCGCGGGGCGCTCGCGACGTTGTTGATTCTCGGCATACTCGGGACTGCGTACCAGGTGTTCATGCTGCGCATGTTCCCGGTCCTCTTGGATCGCGGGGCGATTGCGGGACTAAGCTGGGTGGCTCCGAACCGGCAGTTCGGCAAACGGGCATATGCGCTGCGGTCGGCATACGAAGTGCTCGATGCGCAACTGCCTTCTTCGGCAGTCCTGCAGAGCAATCCAGCTAAGGAGGATCTCATCCTGCACATGCTATATTCCGGTCATGACGCGGCCGCCGGGAATGGGGAATGTGGCACAACCTTTGGCGGTGATCCTGGCCTCTGTGCTCTGCGGCTGCAGAAGCTCGCTGGTTTATTCGAGCTTCCGGATGGCGGCAATTTAGACGCTACGTGCCGGGAGTATGGCATCGATGCCGTTGTGGTGGAAGATTCAGACCGCGTGTGGCAGGAGCCGTCATCCTGGATCTGGAGTCGGCAGCCGGTAGTCGCCAACGATTATGTCAGGGCGTTTCGCTGTGGCACGACTGCGTCTGGCGCTCACCGTTAGAGGAAACCGGCGTGCAAAAGTCGGGAGTGTACCCTCGTAACGCCAGTCTAGACATTGAGGTTTCAAAATAATGAGCGCGCTCGGAGAGGTCTTCAGTTTATTGAGGCTACGCGCGTTACAGTTGCTTGCCCTTTCATCCTTATTGATCCTAGTGGCAGCGATTGCATTCGAATCTAGGACAACGGTTCGCGACCCGGATCTTTGGTGGCATCTCAAAGTCGGCGATTGTATCGTTCAACACCATGCCGTTCCCTACGACGGCATTTTCTCCCGCACTGCCGCAACCACCCATGGGTCGCCTACAGCTGGGCTTATGAAGTGCTGATGCCGCGAGGATTGCCTGGTACGGGCTCGTCGGTTTTGAAACTAAGTGCAACGAAACACTGACAAACACTTCTCGCGGTTAACCCCGTTTTGCTCCACTTCGGCTCACGTTCACGGACAGAAAGCGGACACCGGCATCGCAAGGCGGCTCGCAAATCCCAGATGGGACGGGCGCTGTCCTGCGTTAGCGCTCTGTGCTGGCGATGGTGTTTAGATGTTGCCGCACTGGCGGCTAGGGTAGTGTTTTAACTCCGTGTTGCTGCGAATGCTGCTCCAGCGGAGAGCTGAGGTCCCAGATGAGACGTGCGTTGCGGCGCTGTCTGGATCATGAGTGGAGATTTCTCCCCATCGTAGGTCAATCGCCCCAATACCCCGGAAAACAGACTCGTAGGAGCCTCTAGCACGACCATCACAGTTGCGGGTGCTAAGCATCACTTCCTTGCGGTGCAAGCTTCTGCATGATACAGGTCACACTGTGAGTACCTCTCCCCTTGAGCGATTGATCGACGATTTGCGCCAGAAACCGATCCTGCTGGGCGCAACGCTCGTGCTCGCCACTCTGCTGTTGTATGGTCCGGTCACGCATCATGAGTTCGTGTGGGATGACGGCCTATATGTCACCAAGAACATTCATGTAAGCACAGGTTTGAATCTCGGCAATGTGGTTTGGGCTTTTACCAGCTTTCACGCGGGAAACTGGCATCCGCTCACGTGGCTTTCCCACATGGCGGATTGTCAACTGTTTGGCCTGAATTCCGGACCTCATCACTTCGTCAATGTCGCGCTGCATGCAGTCAACGTTCTGCTATTGTTCTGGCTGCTGCAAAGGGCCACCGGCGCGGTGTGGCGCAGTTTTCTCGTGGCCGCACTCTTCGCCCTGCACCCGCTGAACGTGGAAACGGTCGCCTGGGTGGCGGAAAGAAAAAGTCTGCTTAGTGCCTTTTTTTCCTTGCTCACGATTGCCGCCTATGGCTGGTACGCTCGGCGGCCCGACTGGAAGAAGTACCTGGTCGTCGCCGCCGCCTTTGTGCTGGCACTGATGTCCAAGCCCATGGCAGTGAGCCTCCCGCTGGTCTTGCTGCTTCTCGACTACTGGCCCTTGGAGAGGTACGAGGGTCTCCCATTTCGACGGAAGTGGGTGCGGTTGTCGCTGGAGAAGCTGCCACTGTTATTGCTGAGCGCAGCGAGTTCCGCCGTAACCATGGTCGCGCAGCGTTCTGGCAGTGCTGTGGCAGACGCATCTGTACTGCCGCTCTCCGTGCGTGTGGAAAATGCCATCGTGTGCTATGTTGCCTACCTTGGGAAGACAATTTGGCCTGCCAGGCTGGCCGTCTTTTACCCCCACCCGGGGCACTCCTTGCCCTGGTCCGAGGTCATCGCAGCGGCCGTTATCCTGGTAGCGATCACGATGGCGGTGTTGTACTTTCACCGCGCTCGCTACCTGGGGATGGGCTGGTTTCTCTTTGTCACAACGCTGATTCCAGTCATCGGAATTGTTCAGGTCGGCGTCCAAGCCATGGCCGACCGTTACGCTTACATTCCTAGCATCGGCCTCTTTATTATCATCGCATGGGGCTTAGGTGGCATCGTTACTGCGAACGCCATCCCTCGAGTGGTACCAGGGGTAGCTGCATTGTGCCTGATCTTGGCATTTGCGGCTGCCACTAGCCGCTATCTGCCGAACTGGCAGAACGACGTGAAGTTGTTTACGCAGGCGCGTATCGTTGCAAGCCGACCGGACTTTGTGATCGAAGAGGATCTTGCTGATGCCATGCGTGATGCCGGCCGATATGATGAGGCCTTTCAGCAATACAAAGAAGAATGCATATCATTTCCGAATTACGCGCCCTGTCATTTTAATATGGCCGAAATCCTGTTTAATCGACATCAACTTCAAGATGCCCTGGAGCAGTATCAACTCGCGGAGAATCTTACCGACCGCAAGGAACTGAGACTCGCATGCTTGATCGCTTCTGGCGAAGTACTCTTGGAACTCGGTGATTACGAAACTGCGGAGATGATGTTCGCGGCAGCGTTGCAGATAGACCCCAATAACAGCACTACGTTACAGCTACGTCAACGGGCGTTCAATCAAAGGAGCAGCAAAAACCGCTAAGCGCGTGCTTACGCCCTTCCGGCACACTTCAGGTACAACGCGTTTGCGAGTGATCACTGTCCGTTAAGGTGTCCGTTAACTGCCGAATGAGGTCCCAAATGGGACAAGCCACCGAGAGCCCTGCTGATCGTCAGCGCGGCAACAGTTTCCGGGCCTGCCTGACGAGAAACCACTTCTTGTAGCTGGTGGTTTTGCCCTATCCAGCGTTCTGCTGACCATGGCAGTCACCTTTGTACTCTTCCGGATGCTGCACCGCGTTTCCGGACGATTCTGAACAGCGTGGATTCCTGCACTGATCGGGAAGCTTCGCCTTTTTATTCAGTCTCTTGTCCCGGCCCGTAATTGCGCAGAAAAACATCAGCAAGGTGATCCTCGTAAACCAAGCGGAAGCGTGAGTCGAACTTCAGCAGCTTGGCTAGAGGCGCGTCCTTGGATAGCAACACGATGCCCGACTCGTCAAGTTGTGGATTCCCGTCCGTGCGGTCGCCTGCACTAAACTGAATGTGGTGCGCCACGTAGGCGTCTCCGTACAGATCGTTGCGACCGTCGATGACGACCGGGTAATCGGAAAGATACCAAATAAGGAACCCTCCCCAATCGTACTCGTTGTACAGCGGTCCTTCTGGATGGAGCCTGCGAAGGTAGTTGGCGGCGTCGACCGGGTACTCCTGGCTAATACTGTGATCAATCCCGCGAGTATTGAATCCCAGGTTTGCCGAAAGGAGAAAGGCAAGGACTGCCATCGCTCCAGTGAGAGCCAACGTCGAAGTAGGGCTGAAGACAGCGTCCTGATCAGATGTCTCCGCAGGACAGTCAGCAAGGACCATGATCGCCGAACTCGCGGCAAACCATAGGTCGCGAACGGTCCGGAAAGCACAAAGGGAAGCTACGAGCAAAAGTGAAAGTTGGTATGCGTCCAGCTTCTTCCGCCAACCCACGGAGTAAAACGCCGCCATAATCACGAACAGAAAAGCGAACATGGCAAGGCTGTTAAACGGTGGCGCCTGCAGCTCCTGAATGACAGAGTACGTCTGGGTGGCTTTGGAGTACTGAAAAACTACGACAAATAGCTTGTACGAGTACGGCCCGATACAAGAAGCTGCGAGACTGGCAGCGAAGATCACTGAGAGACCTAGCAAAGGAAGCGATGGTGCCCGGAACGCACTCATCTCTAGTCGCACCCGAGACAGAAATCGGAGTGCGGCATTAATCGCGATGTAGAGCGCGAAGGTCGCTAGGCCATAGATGAACTGGATGTGAACGTTTGCCCAGGCCAGAAACAGCAACGGAAACCAAAACAGGATTTGAAGCCGACCCGTGCGCTGAGCCTTCAGAATCATGCACAACATCAAGTTGAACAGGACCATACTAAGGAAGACTGGTCGGGGATAAAGACTGTAAACGTAACAATAGCTGCCGAGCAAGGTTAAGAGCCACGAACGCCAGAAGCTCCGTGACAAGGCGTAGCAGGTCCCAAAGAGCGTAACGGACACAAGCATCGAAAGAACGATTCCAAAGCAGGCGAAACCGAGCAATCCGAACCAGGAATAAATGCGCGACAGGACGACCTCAAAAACCCAGCTATAAGCCATCCACGGTCGCACGGATGCCGTTCTTGAAAAAATTCCAACCTTCGGCACAGCCCGGTGTTGCAGAATCCAATCGCCGACTCTTAAATGCCACCAGATGTCCGGGTCGAGGACGTATCCCTTAGTTCTGAGGCTAAGTGCCAGCACCGCGGAGAATAGCGCCCCCAGAGCAGCGAGTTGCACAAGTTGCCGACGACCTAGTTGCTGGAGTTCTCCGAGGATACCCATGTGTTGTTGATATCTGGACTATACAAGTTCATCGCCTTACCAATACAACCGCGATATCGTCCCGGTACACTTCACGGAATTGTGCTTGAAGAGCCGGTAATGTGGTCAGTGCCTTGGTCATTGCAAAGCTCACCGGCAATAGAATTGTCTGCGCCCGTGCGAATGTTGGTAGCGTCTCCATTCTTCGCCTTGCCATCACGACGTCGAAGTACGCACTAGCGGTCCTATCACCGTACAGATTAATTCGTTCATCTAATGAAACGGGATACTCAGGAAGATTCCAGATCAGATAGCCTCCCCATGCGTAATCATTGAAGATAGGGCCGGGGAGATGATTAGATCGAATGTAGTCGCACGCCTTCGCTGGCCGCACGCGCTGAAGTCGTACTTGAAGTACTTGATTGGTCGGTAACCGGAAGAACGAGACGACCACCAACACAGCAACGATCGCGGCGATCAGAATCCTCTCTTTCCAGGTGCTTTTCGATTCGGGTCCTTCTTCCCGAGAACCCATCGCATCCGCCAAAATCGCAATGGCTGGCAGGACAAGGGACCAGTTGTCGCGTTGCACGCGAAATGCCAGAAATGGCCAAAGACTGAGCAGCAGGATCTTGAAGACGTCACGCGAGTGCTGACGTCCCAACCCCAGACAAGCAGCAACGAATAATACCAGATATAGGTAATGCTGTGGCCGACGAAAATTCATGCCGGCCATGCTGGAAAAATTGATCACGAGTGCGTTGCTGTAGCCAAACTGCACGGCCGAACGGAGGAGATGAGTTGAGTACGGTGTCATCAATGTTGCAATAACACACAGAGCGATGACTGCGAATAAGTAAGTCAGGGGGATGCGCCGCCGCAAATCAAAACTCCAGGCACCCAGTGAAAACATTACTCGTTCGAAAGTTTCCGCAAGTATGAATGTGGCAAGGAGCACCAGTCCAAGAACGAACTGCGCATCGAGATTTGCCCACACCCAGAAGAGTAGCGGCAGCCAGTACAAGGGCCGCAAATCGCAGCGACGTCGACTCTCAAAGAGAAGATAGATGGCCAGTGCAAAGAAGCTGATTGAAAACACGACCGGGAGCGGCTGCAGGTCGACGATAACGAGTTGGGCTGCTGCCGAGAGAACAACCGCCAACCAAAATCCGCGCCGCCAGCCTCCGGCGAGTAAGAAGGTTACGGCCGCCAGAGCTACCCAGAAGATCATAAGTAGAAGCGGAACCGCCCTTAATCCCAGCACGGCGTAAGTAGCACTCAGAAATGCGTCGTATGGCCAGCTGAAGTCGATCCATGGTGAATTTGGAAATTGCGAGAACAAGCCCGTGCGTGGAACGGCATGATTTTGAAGTACCCAGGTGCCGGTCCGTAGATGCCACCATATGTCGTCGCTGGAGAACGCGGATACGACCATTGCTTCCCGTACGGCTGCGACGGAAAATAAGGCAACAACGGCCGCAATACGCAAAGCCGGCGCGTGACCGAGACGCTGTAGAGTACGAAAAACCGCAGCGAGTTGATTGCCGCCAGCAAGGGAAGCCTCCTCGGGACGAGCTGATACTAGGCCTTCTTCCGTGGCAGCCTCCATCAATGCCTCCCTTTGCCCACTACCTTGTTTCCTTGCGAAGGCGTCACAGTGCCGTTCTGGTTGTGGTTGTAGTTGTGGCACTTGAGCGTGCAGGTAGCGGTCGCCCGGTTGTACGCGATGGGAATATTAAACGCGTCATTTTGCGCCACGACGGCGATATCGAAGTCGACCAAGCGTTCTCCCGATCCCGCGGACCCTGCGGGTACACCATGGGCGGTATGGCAGACGGAACAAGAGAAACCCGCGTTTATGTGAATTGCGTGTTTACTGAAACTGGCGTTGGATAGAACGTTGGAGAGATTGTGGCACTTGGCACAGAGGGAATACGGCCCATTCGCGGACGGATCTGCGACCGCCGGCTGAAGATTCTGGATTGCCGTGCCGGGACCAGCTAGAGGGGCAACCCCAGGAGCGACTTGGCTGAATTCGTACCGGCGTTCGAGGATGTGCGCGTACTGGGAGCCATGCGGTCCGCTGGGCCCCGCACCTCCAGATTCACGATTATCATCGCTGTTGTGGCAATCCGTGCAGAGCAGGCGCGAGCCCAGCATACGCCCCTGCGTATGCCCGTCCAAATTCCACATAAAATTCAGCAAGCTGGGTTGAGACAACGGACTTTGCCGATCGTGCGAGACCGGATGACTGGAACCTGCGTTTGCGCTGAGCTCCGGAATCAGGTTCAATGCATCTCCGTTACGAATGGAACGTGTGGGCAGATAGCCATACACTGCCAAAGTCTGCTTCCCACTGCTTGTGCCATGGCAACGGAAACAGATTTCGTATTGGTTAACCGCCGGATTTACCACCGTCACGCCATCGGTGGCGCTGATGCCCGCGGCGCCATGCTGTGAAGGTCGGATTGCAACAGAAGTAAACGACAAAGTCTTCTGAGACGCATGAGGTTCGTGGCAATCCACACAGGTGGCGTGACGATTCTTCTCCAGCAGCGCACTTTCGTTTAGCTGGTGCTGATTACTCCCGGACGGGAAAGGATGTCCTTTCTTGGAGAACTCCTGGTACACGTTTGGGATTGCCGGAGAGACGGTCGATCCGCCGTTGTGACAGTTGAGACAATTCTGAGTCGCAGCATCCAAGTTCGGCGCGGCCTGCTTTGGGCGATTAAGAAGGGCGCCTCCGGCGAGCCCCTTGTGAGTAGAGTGACACGAAAGGCAACCGTTCTTGCGCATGGTGCCATATGGTCCCACGTTGGCGGTCTTCGATACCTGGTATGCTGATTGCTCATGGGCACTCTTATTCCAGGCTGTCAGGCCATTGAAGCTGGTCTGCGCAGCAGATGCAGTCTTCGTCGCGTTCGTGGATTTCGTCGCCATCATCGTGGACGTAGTCGGGTCTGAGATATGGCAAGCTAGGCAAAGTGCCGAGCTGGAGTTGTCCATGACGAGAAATGTGTTTGAAGCATCTATGCCCTGCACGTGGGGATTATGGCAGGTAGTGCATTGCACGTTGCCATCTTTCAGGGTTACAGCTGGATTGCCAGTAACTCCGGGCTTGACAACAGAGCCGATCACGTTGGGGGACGGCTGGAGAGGCAGCTTGAAATTGAACGGATGAACACTGGACAGGTCTCGGCCGAAGACGTCTTGCGATTGCATCGAGCCACCCATTTGGAGCTTTCCCCAAGGTGTTGTCTGTCCTGGAGCCACGGTGCCGTCATGACAGCTCAAGCAAAGGTTACTTGCACCGCCCATGACTGGTTGCTGCACCTGATTCACCAAGGTATCGCTTGAGTACAGAGTGTAGTTCTGTACCGTGGAAAGCTTCTGTGCCCAGAGTGCCCTGGTGCCCCCTAAGCCAGAGTGTGGAGCGTGACAAAAAAGACACGGAGGCAAATTCCCTTTTACGGGGGATAGGCCGCCTGGCCCCATGTTGTGAGCTCCAAGCACATCTGACTTGACCTGCGCTCCAGCAATCGAAGCGAACCAGAGCAGGAGCGCGGCCACAGATTTCTTCACTGCTTTACTCTAGTGGCTTGAGATAAGCCGGAATACTGAAAAACCTGAACTCGTCCGTTGTAGGAGTCCACCACATAAATTCGGTCGCTCTTGTCGATGAATATACCGGAAGGCAATTGAAATTCGCCGAGTTGCTTGCCTCGCCCCCCGAAGTAGTAAAGCAACTGCCCCTCCCGGTCGAAGACCTGCACCACGCCCCACAGACCATCGACAAGATAAACGTGGTTCTCGGAATCAACGCTAACACCCTTAGGCCTAAAGATGCTACCCACTTCATCGCCGAGATGCCCGATGCCCCCCCGTAAGACGCCATCGGGGGAATAAAACTGCACCCGGAAGTTCATGGCATCAACCGCAATCAACTCGCCTTGGGCAAGGTGAAGCTCCGTCGGGTAGTAAAGGTCGCCTGGGTCCGTGCCGTGCTTGCCGATCGTTCTCAACACGTTGCCCTCCATGTCGAGAACGAAAATCTGATCACGCAGCGTGTCGCTGACGTAAATTCGCCGCGCGTCGGAATCGACCGCAATGCCGGTTGGACGTTTGAAGTAGCCTTCGCCGCCTTTCAAGCTGCCAATTGTGCGACGGAAGTTGCCATGCGAGTCAAAAACGAAAATGTCACCCTCTTCCGAATCGGTAACGTAGACATTGTCCTGTGCGTCGACAGCGACACATTGCGGCGCCCGCATGGAGTTCTTCGCCTTATCCCGGCGCTGCAGGAAACGGTACTTATGTTCCGCGAAGTCGAAGACGTGTACGCCCTCCGCACCGGGATCTGTGACTATCACACGGCCCTTTGAATCGACTGCTACCCCGTAGGGACGCACCATGGGGTGATCCTCGGGCATACCCGCAACAACGTCCACAAACTTGGTCCAGAAGCTCGCTTTTCCCCGTGTCTCCCGCTCAGAGCTGAAACTCCGCACAAACGATAGCTTTCGATTGCCCTCCAACAGCAGATCGGGAGGTGCGGGAACCGGCGTGGATTGATCCTTCTTTCCCCAGGCAACAACCGATCCTTCCAGCAATACGCAGCAAGCCGTCAACACAGTCATGCGGCGCACAAGCGGTTGGGCTAGAAGAAGTTGAACCATCGCGAAACGCCGAAGGAATAATTGATGCCCGTACTAGGAGGGATTCCCTGACTATTCAATCCCTGGGAATACTTCACCACCCTCGAGTAGTACGAAAGCTTGCGGTAAGTATACTGCAAGGAAGCAATGAACTCCGTGGAGGAGGAATGTGAAAACACGCCCTGGCCGGAGCCGTTGCTCGTGAATTTGGACCAGCCGGAATTGAAGGCGAGATGCCTTATGAGGGAGTTGCCGTAGCCGACCACGAAGCTCTGTCCGGAAAAGACCTGTTGCAGGTTTGGCACCAGGCCAGGCGTGGTTACTAAGACCAATCCCTGACTGGTGGCGATTGCGGTTCCGCTCGATTGAGAGTACGAGGTGTTAGCCGTTTGCCGCAGCCAGTTGACTGACGCATTCACGGTCTCTGAGTGGCTGCTGTTGCCCGCCTGCTGGACGAAAACGCTGCGCCCGCCTCCGCCACCGATGTTGAGGCTCAAGCCATTTTGGAGGTGGCGGCGAACGCTCGCCGTATAGGACAACTGGGACTGCGTGTACATCGCGAGCATGGTTTGCACGTTCTGGCTGTAACTCACGCTGGAACTGGTCTCCCAATTCCCAAAGTTGCGCAAGTAGGTTACGTTGGAGATCAGGGCGGCACCATAATTCCCGGCCTGCGACGCACCGTCGTTGGCGCCAACCGTGAAGGTCAAGCCCTTGAAGCGGCGCCCGAAGTGGTAGTTGACGGTAGCGCCAAATTGGGTCGCGCTAAAGCTGGTGCCCAAAATCCACTCTTCCTGACGACTACCAAAAACGGTAGCAAAAATGGAGTGCGGAAAGCTGTAGGAAGTCGACACGTTCATCAGCAGACTCCGTACAGTCGGCTCGTTCGTTGTAATCGGAACCATTTGCCCCGAGCTATTGAGCTCCTGCAGGATTTCTCCATATACGTTGTCGTTGTAGTCCACACTGCCGGAGAGCGGCAGACGCCAGACGTGCGATGTAATCGAGGCACTGATGTCGTCGTCTACGCTATGCGAGCTCTCGCCTGCGCCAGGGCTATTAGAGTCCATGTACGCTCGAAACGCCGACACTCTGAACACTGAATGATGGGGCAGGCTGTGCCCGGTGGCAAACAGGAAGGTATTGGTCGTGTTTTCGCTGATATCGCTCGCTCCGTCACTGCTGTACAGATTACTCTCCGAGGTGTTATGCATGTGCTGATAGGTAAGGCCAAGGGGAAAGCCCGCCAAGTTGTAGCCCCCAATGCTCGCGCCGAAGCCTTTGGTGTTGGAAGAGGTGCTGAGGCCGCTGCCAAGAAGCGAAGTGTCGGTTTGACTGTCCGAATACGACAGTCCCATGTACGGGATAAACGGCAGATCCCGGAACGTCCACCCCGCCCCGAAGTTACGGCTGTCACCGGTGGTAATGAGGCCCGGGAGCCCCGGCAGGCCGTACAAGCTGTCTTGGTCCCAGCCCTGACTGAAAGAAACATATCCGGGGTCTTTGCTGCCTCCAAAGATCACGCTGCTAAGGGTGTATCCGCGCGAATCTGAAATACTCGTCGTCTCGGCGTTGCCTTGTCCACGGTCATAGTAGGGATTGGCCTGGAAGGAAAGGAAATTCGGGTTGTAGTAGTAACCGTTTACGTTCCCGTTTCCACCAATGCCGTAGTCGTGGCTTGAACTCGTCAGGTCTCCGTACTGACCATCATAGCCAAACGCCACATCTCCGTTCGCGTTCAGATGCAACCCGTCTATCTGCAGCTGAGCGAGGACGGGCAACGCACCGAGGATGAGGGCGAGGAGTATCCCGGCTCGAGCTGTTCGACTTGGGGTGACGAGAAACATTACAGCGCCCAGAATCCTCGCTACAGCTCTTCCACTGTTGCCTTTGTTCTGAGCTTCTTATCCAGCGCCGAGCGCAGGGAGTTGTACCGCTCTTTGTGCAGATCTTCCAGCAGCCGGGCACGAACTTGCTCAAACGTCACCTTACCTGCCGGCCTGCGAGCCTGCAGGCGGAAGATCGCGTAGAAACTTCCAAACCGGCAGATCCCGCTCACCTCGCCCGGTTTCAACTTGTCCAGAACCGGCAATGCCTCCGGTGGCAACGTACCGCGCTCCACCGATTTGTGATCGCCCATATTCACCCGGTAGTCATCTTCGGAGAGCTTCTCCGCCAGGATGCCGAACTCCTCGTAGCTATGGGTGGCCTGGGCCTGTCGCAGAGCCTCTTCCGCACGCTTGCGCGCCTGCTCCTTCACCTCGTTCGAAGCCTTCTCGTCGGGCATGATCGAGATCGTCTGGAACTGTATCTGTTCGTCGTGGGTGAAGCGCTTGGGGTTGTTCTGGTAATAGGCGCGCACATCGGCGAGCGTCACCCGCGAGGGGACGTCCAACTCTGACTTCAGCAGGGCATCGATGAGCAGCGACCGACGCACCGTCTTCCGGAACTGTTGCATGGAACCATTCATCTCAACGTTCAAATACTGCTGAAACTCCTCATTATTGGAGAAGCGTTCCCGGTAGGCCGCTTCGGCCCTCTTCAACCGTTCCGGCGGTATGGTCATCTTGCGGCGTTCGGCTTCCTGGTAGACGAGTTCCTCGAATTCCAGCATCTCCAGGGCGCCCTTACGGATCGAGGCCTCCTGCGCTTTGGGGAATCCGTTATGAACGCGGGCATAGGGGAAGATTGCGAACATCTCGCGCAACAGGTCCCGATCGGTGAGCACGGCATCGTTGACACGCGCCACCAGCTTGCCAGTCACCTGCATGCTCGTCCCCGAGACGGATGGAGGCGCAACTGCCTTTGTCAAGGTCGGAGCATGCGATGCGACCGGGGCCTGCGCCATGGATAATGCCGCGCCAAGCACAACGACAATCGCGCTACTGAACTTCATGATTTCTCACCCCACGAGGCTAAAAGCGTCGAAAAAAAAGGAGAGGGAGGACTCCTCCCTCCCCGGAAACTATCAGTTTAGAACGCGGTTCCGACGTTCAGAGCGCCGTAGTACTCAGCTGACTGCGAGAAGTGGCAGGTCAGGCAGAAACGCTCGGTGGACGGAACGTGGGTCGGGTCATACGCAGCACCCGGGTTATAGGGGGCCGCAACAAAGAAGATGGTGCGGGCCTTGGAGTTGGGAACGTTAGCAATCGTGCCGGAGTAAACCGACATGCTGTGCTGATTATGGCAGGTGGTGCAAACCACGAAGAAGCCATCCTGGGTGGGGGCGTTGGGGTTGTAGACGGTTTTGCTAAGAGCATAATCGCCGTAGCCCTGAACGAACGCACCGTACGGGGTGGTGTTGGCGCCAAGCGTGATGGTCAGTTTGTTCGAGGCGACCCCGAGGGTCAGACCATAGGCTGCGTTGGTGTAAATGCTGCCCAGGACCGCACCGAGGTTGGCAGTCTGGCCAAGCGGGTGATCGTTGTAGTACCCCGCCGTGCTGTAGCCGCTGTCGCTTCCGAGCAGGGTCGGAATCGGGTTCGGGCCGTAAGGACTGGTCGTGAGCGCGCCATTGCGGTTCGCGGCCATGTACGTAGCGCCATTCAGCAGACCGAACGCCTGCTCGTAGGCAACCCCGGACATCATCGCGCCCCTGGAGACCACGCCGTCGTGGCAGCTGAGGCAGGTTAGGACGTCCTTGTAAAGAGTGGACGACCAGTTGTTATCGGTTGCAGCAACCGTCAACACGCCCACATGGGCGCCGTTGCCGAATTGGACCGGAGCGGCGCTGAAAGACGTGAAGATCGCCGTGACGTCTGTGCCCCACAGTCCGCCATTGCCATCTTCCTGGGTGCCGCCGTTGGTGCCGGTCGTGATGGTGTTGCCGCCACTGCCGCGGCCGCCACTGTGCGGAGCGTGGCAGCCTGCGCAGCCACGACCGCCGTTTTCGTGTGCGCCCATGTTGTCATACTGGGCAGCGTAGTTGAGATTTCCCACCGCGTTGCCGGTGTATTGCGCCAGAGCAAGGCCGCTCACCAGCGCCACAGTGAAGACTATAAGCAATACTTTTTTCATTACGATATAACCTCCATTTTCGATTTGACCTCTTGTTGAACAACAAGCTTCGAAGCTTCTTGCATGACACTTCCTTGCCTTGCCAGTTCTGCCGGAGATAACTTCCTCCGCCTTAACATCCTCACGGTTGTTAAACTCACTTGCCCCGAAGGGCAAAAATCTATTGCTTCGGCTTCTCCGCAGCCTGCCCGCCCTGTGCCGGGGCAGGCGCATTTGCCGGAATCGGCGCCTGGGCAGCTGCTGCCGGAGCGCCCGCCGCACTGGCTGGCGCTGCCGGTGCAGGCGTCCCCGTCGCACTGGCCGCCGTTACCGGGGCAGGCGTCTCCGCCGCGCCCGAGAGCCTCTTCTCACGCTCCTTTGCGCGTTCCTCCCGCCGTTTCTCCAGCTCCACCTTGGCCTCCTCATCGGTGTAATAACGAAACATCTGGACGCGGGCATACATCTGTTCGGCGGTGAAGATGCGGTGGTTCTTGGCATCGAAGGCAACGCCGGTGAGAGCCTGGAATTGTCCAGGCTCAATGCCAAAGCTTCCCATCGCCATCAGGATCCGGCCCTCGGGAGTAAAGACTTGCAGGCGGTTGAGCATGGCGTCCGCCACCCAGACGTGGCCGTCACTGTCAATGGCAATGCCCTTGGGACGGGCGAAATCGCCGGCTCCGTCACCGTTCTTGCCAAAGGCGCGGATGAAGTTGCCATCGGCATCGAAAACTTCGACCCGATCATTCAGGGTATCGGTGATGTACGCGTTGCCATCCTTGTCCAGCGCAACGAATGTAGGTTTCGAAAAGTCACCCGGGCCGGTCAATGTGTGATCCTTGCCGGCGGTCCCGATCCTACGCACCACCTTGCGTGAGTCGGCATCGAAAACGATGACTTGATCCAGTTCAACGTCCACGACGTACATGAATCGGTTTTCCGAATCCACGGCGATGCCGCAGGGCTCGCGCAGGATGCCGGCGCCAAAGGAATCCACAAGCTTGTGATTGGCGTCGAACTCCAGCACCACATGCCCCGCGCTGTCGGCAACAAACAGGTGATCGGCGTCATCGATGGCCAGGCCGGAAATCGTGTTGAAGCGCGCATCACGACCGTGTTTGATCATCGTCAAGTCGTTGTTTTCGGTATTAAAGATGAAGACAGCCCCGACCTTCGAATCGGCGACGTAGAGCAGCCCCTTGGAGTCCACGGCCACCCCGTAGGGTGTGACCAAGTGAAAGCGCAGCTTCTGTCCCGAAGCGCTGCGGTTCGTGTCCTGGGACACGCCCGCCAGCCGATCCATCCAGCCCTTCTTCTGCGGCTTCGGCTGAGGTTTGGATTCATCGGGCTTCTCAGCCGAAAAGTAATCCAGGTACCGGAGCCGCGTCGGAGCTGGAGGAGGGGGGAAGACGACCTTGCCGAAGTCGGGCATGGGAACTGGCGCGGGGGGAGCCGCAGAAGCGTCGGCGGGCTGCTTCTTTTTCTTGTCCGCGTGAACCGATACCGGGCCAAGGCAGGTCAATGCCACCAGCACCAGCATGAGTACTCCGCGCTTTGAAATCGACTTCACACAAACGTTCAACATCTAATTTCCTCCAACTTTTCCCTTCGGGACGACCAACCCTTTATGGCAGGTGCGGCAAAAGGCTTGATTGTTCTCCTGATCATTCACCAACAGATCTGCCTTGGCCGAGGCGTGCGGCTGATGGCAGGTCAGGCACGAGATCGGTGTCACGACTTTTGTCAGGTCATTCGGGTCGCGCAGATCCGAAACTGGGTGATTCGGGACGGGGTGACCACTACCATATTTCAGCGGCAACACCGGGACGCGCCCGAAGTAGTTCTCCGGCAGCCTCACCTTGCCGTCAAAGATCGTGACCAGGTGCTCGGCCTCATTCTTGGCCGGCTTGCTCTCCGGGCCGTGGCACTCCAGGCAGAGAGCATTCGGCGTCTTGGTGCGCAGCAGCTTCGTGTTGTTGCTGCCGTGCCCTTCATGACAAGTCGAACATCCCTGTTCGAACGCGGGCTGATGATGCACCTGCTTCTTCGCCAGATCGCCAATGTCTGAGTGACAGCCGATGCAAATACTCACCGCATCTGTTTTCGGCAACCCCGGCTGTGAACTGGCGTGCGGGCTGTGGCAGTCGGTGCAATCGCCTGCCGCTCCCGGATGCTGGACTTTCGCCTGCTCGATTTGCTCGGCCTTGTCAGAGTGGCAGGTGACGCAAAGTGATTTGGCATCGGCCTGCGTCAGTACCACTTTCCCGTTCTTTGCTGGCGCATGGCAAGTGTCGCACTGTTTGTCAGCAAAAGGCGGATGCAGGAATTTGGCCATCAGTTTAGGTGCCGCTGACTGGTGCGGATCGTGACAACTGAGGCAGTTTGTCGTGCCGAAGGGCTGGTTCTGGTGGGCTTTTTGCAAGGCTGCGTCTTTCGGATCGTGGCAGTCGATGCACAGCGCAGGGGAAGCCTTCGTCAAGTGAAAGCGGTTTTCAACCGTCGGCGCAGCGCCCGTCTTGTGCGTGACGTGGCAGGTGTTGCAGCCCATGTCGAGTGCGGCGTGACGGCTGCCTTTGTCCGGAACGTTCATGCCCTGCGTATGGCAGGTGAGGCAGAGATTGTCCTTCTTATCGCCCGAGGTCGCCTTCAGCAACTGGAACTTGTTGTCGGAAGTATGCGGGTCGTGGCACTTGAGGCAATCCCGCACCGCCGGGCTGTGCACCGTACCTTTTATGTCGGCTGCTTTTTTGTCGGCATGGCAGGTTAGACAAAGAGCATAGGGGGTGGTGGTGATGAGCTTGACGCGGGTAACGTCCTTGTTGACCCGGACCTCATGGCAGTTCAGACAGCCCATCGCAATGGCGGAGTGGACGGCCTTGCCTTTCGACTTGTCTTCATGGCACTCGAGGCACTTGGCGCTATCGATCTTCGGATCGAGCGGAACGGGGTGAACAGCACTGAAAGCACGTGGCAAGCAGATCGCGACCAAGCTCAGGCCCAGTAGACTGCGCAGAATCGGGCCGGTGAGCGAGGAGCTTTGACTCCCAAGGCGCCCGGGCCTCTGATTCTGGCTCACGAACTTGTGAAGGCGGTTCACCCAAGTCTCCGTTTGGTACTGATGCACGAGAGTCGCCGCCCGGGAGGGCGGTGTGGAAATTCTTATCGTCTCCATAAGTGACTGGACTGAAACAGGTTATGCGGACCGATGGACTTGTTGCGAAATGCATCAGACGCCGTGGAGGTTCTAAATGGGCTTTCTCCCACACTCAAATTGGTGAAATGACCCAAGTAATGCCGGACGTTCTCACCGCCAGTTGCCGAGATGGAGAAAGCTGCATGCCCCCGCCCCGCTTCCCATTCGCATCCGGAGTCGCCGCGGCAGGCCATCACAAGAGTGAGTGAGGGCGGTCACGATGCTTGTGTGATGTGTGAAATCCCTGCCGAACTGAGTGGGAATGCGCGATTTAGCCCAAAACGGCGCTCGTCCCCATCGCCATTGTGTCTACTAAGTGCCACAAAATCTGTTTGTTACAGGTTATGGCAAGTCTGGCGCAGAACTTGCATTTCAAGCTTGGGGAACGGGGATAGGGTACAACCATGAATTTGCGTGCA
>Ga0208820_1000506_pt1 | contig 28203 bp, 19 predicted proteins | sample June2015DPH_16_5_FD_184713 | JGI IMG/M metagenome (GOLD analysis project Ga0208820, IMG submission 184713) | Peatland microbial communities from SPRUCE experiment site at the Marcell Experimental Forest, Minnesota, USA - June2015DPH_16_40... | ecosystem: Environmental > Terrestrial > Soil >...
GGATGTTTTGGACCGTTCGGGGAGCCAACGCCATCATTGCTCTGAGATGCTGCCATCTCAACGGTCGGTTTGAGGACTACTGGGAGGCGCGCCGCGTCGCTTGACCCCACTTCTATGTCGCACACCCGAGTGCGGATGGTGCGGGAGATGAAAGTTAAGGGATCGCTGGCTCCCCAGGAAATAGCGAGCTTTTGAGCGTACGGCGTACGCCGAATCCTTCAAAGGAGTGGAGCAAGCCCCGACAGGGGCGACAGAAAAAGAGCCCAGTGCGTGAGCACTGGGAACGCAGACGAGTCACGCAGCCCCGGAACGGGGCGAAAGAGACGGCCAGGCCGGCAAGCGAGCGCGCGATCATCCTGTCGCCCCGTTCCGGGGCTCGATGATCTCACGCCGGCCCCAGTGCTCCCGCACTGGGCTAATGTCCTTCACCCTCCGGGCTGGCCCTATTGTGTTGTGGCCTCGTGCCCAACTCTTGCGTCGCACACCCGAAGGTGGATAGCCGGCGCGGCTGACAAGTGCGCCGAAAGCAGCAGGTCCCGGAGCCCGGCGCTACACTAGGCATTTCATGAAGCATGTAGCTATTGTCGGGACCGGCCTGATCGGCGCATCGTTCGGCCTTGCCCTCCGCGAGGCCGGGTTTGACGGCTCCATTGTGGGCGTCAGCTCGCCGCGCGCTATTGCCGATGCCGTCGCGGCCGGCGCCATCGACCGCGGCGCGCCGCTGGCGGATGCCGTCGCCGAGGCCGACCTGGTCTTCCTCTCGCAAGCCATCGGCCGCATCCTCGACACCATCTGCCATCTCGACCCGTTGTTGCAGCAGGGCGCGCTGGTAACCGATGCCGGCAGCACCAAGTGCGAAATCGTCGATCTGGCGCGGCAGGTGATCACGCGCGGCCAGTTCCTCGGCGGCCACCCCATGGCCGGCAAGGAAAAGCGCGGCGCCGCCGCGGCCGAAGCCGGTCTCTTCCGCGGCCGCACCTGGGTACTCACGCCGGACGATCCGGCGGAGCTCGAAACCCCCGCCGCGCGCGATTTCACCGCCTGGCTGGGCCGCTTCGGCGCGCGCCTGTTGACCCTCGATTGCGACCAGCACGACCAACTGGTGGCACTCACCTCGCACGTGCCGCAGCTTGCTTCCACCGCGCTCGCCGCCACCTTGGCCGATCGCCTTCCCGCCGGCGCGAGACTCGAAGTTGCCGGCCCCGGCCTGCTCGATATGACCCGCCTGGCGCTCAGCTCCTACGACCTGTGGCGCGACATCCTGGCCACCAACACCGACCACATCGAGCGCGCGCTCGGCTTCTACATCCAGAAGCTGGAGCACCTGCGTGAAAACCTGCGCACGCGCCAACTGCAAGAAGAGTTCGCCCGCGGCGCAGCCATCGCCGCCAAGCTGAGAAGCGAATAGCGGCGCAAGTCACAAACGGTTCGCATCGAACCGGCCGTTCGAGACGGCAACGGATGCCAGCGACATGAGGGTTTTGCGCTCCAAGCTCCGGAGGAGTGAAAGAATATAGCCCACGGCGTAAGCCGTCGGAACAGATGGCGGCTAGCTAGCGCAGCCCCGGAACGGGGCGCAAGACCATTGTTCCGCCCAGTTCCGGGGCTCGAACAGAATCCTCTCCTGTCCTCATGGCTTGCGCCGCGGCCTATTATCTGACGCCGATCGAGCTAAAGACCGCCCGGCCCAGCTCACTGATGCTTCGCGAAGGTGAGAGTGATCATGGTCTTCGTTTCCACCGGCTCGCCGTTGACCAAAGTGCGGCTGTAACGCCATTTCTTGACCGAGTCCAACGCAGCCTTCACCAGGATTGGATCGCCGCTCAGTACCTTGATGTTCTCGACTGCTCCATCCGGGCCAATGGTGGCTTGAAGTATGACTTGCCCATGGATGCCGGCCTGCTTCGCCTCCGGCGGATAAACCGGCTCGACACGAGAGATCAGGCTGGGGCCTTGCGCATTGTTGCCGTTCACATCAAACCGCATCACCGGTGTTTCGACGTTTTCCGGTGAGGGCAGCCTGAAGTTGAGTTCGATGGTCGCTTTTGAGTCCACCGGCTCGCCGTCGATCAGCTTGGGACTGAATACCCACTTCCTCACCGCATCCTTCGCCGACTGAACCAGCAGTGGATGGCCGCTCACTACCTTGATGTCCTCGACTGCTCCATCTTTGCCAATGGAGACCTCCAGCACGACCGGTCCCTGGGCGCGCATCTGTTTCGCCGCCTCCGGATACTCGGGCTCGACGCGGGAGATCACGCTGGGGTGCGGCGGTGCGCCTTCCGATGGCGCCAGCGTGAAGCTGACGCTGATCTCAGTGGACACTTCCACCGGCTCGCCGTTGATCAGGGTGGGCTGGTAGACCCAGTTCCTGACCGCATCCAGGGTTGCCTGAACCAGCAGCGGATGGCCCTGAATGACCTTCAGATCCTGCACCTTGCCATCCTTGCCAATAACGACGGACAGTTCGACGGTCCCCTGAATTTTCGCCTGTTTCGCCAGCGGCGGATAAACCGGCTCGACGCGAGAGATCAACTGGGATGCCTGCACGTTGCCGCCGACTCGAACGCGCGAGGCGGCGGGTTTGGCGAGCTCCGGCGCCGCAGGGTTGGCGCTGGTGGACGTGCCATCCGGCGCCGGCGACGGCCGCGCGCGCAGTGAGCGCACCGATTCGGTGGTGGTTGTCTGGTTCTTGCCCGTGACTTCCAACTTGAAGCTTACGTCACCGGTTGCCGGCGCGTACGCAACGCTGCCGGTCCTCAGCTGGTTGGCGTCCATGTCGAAATGCTCGTGGCGATCCCCATCGCTGATCGACAAAACGCCACGCGTAGCGTCGGCGATTGCTTCGCAGTCCTTATTCCACGTCAGCAGCAGCTCGGTACCATCTGGTTTGACGCTCAGCGCCAAGCCGGCGGCGCCGCCAGCCGATTCGGGGGCTGGTTGCGCGCTGGCGTTGCCGCCGTTCACGGTGCCTCCAAGCTGCGTTCCCGGTCCGATCTGAATCGCGACCTCGTCATCGCTCGGGCTCATTAAGACGCCCAGGCCACCCGAGCCGCCCGGCTGTCTCTTGAACTCCTCCACGGCCAAGGCGAGGTTAATGTTAGCGTCCTCCGTCAAGATGTCACCCACGTGGACCGGCAGGCGAGCCAGGAGATCGGCCTTCGCCTGTTCTGAGAGCCCGATCACAACGATGCTTTTGATCACCCGGTTCCACATGACATTCGGGAGACCCGCGTATGTTTTCTTCCATAGGGCGCGCCGCTCCTCCTGGAGGTGAGCCGCGGCGTCCTTCTGTAATTCGAAGGTGACGATGACCTGCCGGGTTCCGCTCGCCCAGTCCTTGGCGAAGTGCCAGTTGAACACCGATTGCAGCACCGCTTCGCGCAGCTCATGCGCGCCGCTCAAACTGCTGGCGCCCGTCACCGCGCCGTCGGCATCCACCACAACCTGCACCACCACGGTTCCTTGCACGCCCTTGGTGATCGCATCCTCGGGATAGTAAATCCCCGGGCGGTGCACGATCTGCGCGCCGCCCAGATCCACCGTTACGCCGGGGGCATCCGGCACCACCTGCGGCGCAGCCGACAGCGGGAATGCGCCCGTCACCATCCAGCACGCCGCGGCAAGGAAAACCACGCTGGCGGCCAGTGCGGTGATCCATCGCGTCTTCGACATAGTTGCCTCCCGGATGATTTCGACCACTCTTTGTCTCAAATGCCTCTTGCGCAGGAACAGCGGCGCCGGCGCCAGATCCAGCTCCGGCCGCGCGCCGGCCATTTCGAGCAGCGCATCCACGTAGGGATCGCGCGATTGGGTAATCTGGACCACCTGCGAATCCACCGCCTGTTCGCGCGCCAGTTGAATTTCCGCCAGCAGCCACCAGATGGCCGGATGGAACCAGAGCGCGGCGCGCACCAGTTCCTCGGCGATGGTAAACAGCCAGTCGCGCCGCTCCACGTGCAGGTTTTCGTGGCACAGGATGGCCTCCTGCATGGCGTCGCTCAGTTGCGGAAATCGCTCCGGCAGCAGGATCACCGGCCGCCACCAGCCGAAAGTCACCGGGCTCGAAACCTCGCCCGAGAGCAGAACTTCGGCCCACACGCCCGCGTTTTCGAGCCGCACGGCGCGGCGCCGGTAACGGCGCAACCGCCAGAAACCCGCGCCCAGCCATGCGAGGCGCGCCACCACACCGGCGGCGAACAGATAGAGCAGCAGTTCGCCCGGCGCGATGTGGATGCGCGCCGGCTCGGTGGTGGGGATAGCCACGCTCGTCACCACCGTCGTCACCGAGACGCTGGCGGCGATCACTTCCCGGTGCCACGGCCGCACCCACGGCAGCAGCAGGCAGGCCGCCAGCAGCAATTGCCAGTACAGCAGCCGCGCGCCGGCCGCCCGCATCCGCACCAGGGCTGGCACGAATGCCGCCACCGCAACCAGCAGCCCCACTTGCAAGCTATACGCGAGAATGTTGCTCCAGACCAGCGTGGTGCTCATGACGCCCTCCCCGGCTTGCGCAGCCGAGCGATTTCCTCCAGCTCCTCACGCGACAGATCGCCCTCTTCCACCAGGTGAACCAACAGCGGCTCGGCCGACCCGTTGAACACCCGGTTGACGAACTCCCGCACCATGGCGCCGATCACTTGGCCCTTCGGCTGCGCCGGCCGGTACACGTGCGCCCGGTCGGCTTGCGTCTTCTTGAGATATTTTTTCTGTTCCAGGATCTTCAGCATGGTCATGACCGTGGTGTAGGCCACCTTGCGGCGCTCCAGGAGCGCCTCATACACGTCGCGCACGGTCACCGTGCCGCGCTCCCAGACGATCTTCATGATCTCCAGTTCCTGGCCCGTTAGAGTGGTGCTTGGCGATCGCATACTAATTGATTAGTACTAAATGACCCGCTTGTCAAGCGAAAAATGAACGGGCTTTGTTCCATCTCTCGAAATCCGGCCGTGGGTTGGTTATACTGCGAAGGACCGGCCATGGCCACGCGCATCGTCCAGTCACCATCCATCGACCCGCGGCACGCGTGTTTCCGGCTGAAGATTCGCGAGTCGCGGATTCACCATCGCGGGGTGTACGCGCTCGAGCCGATACCCGCCCACCGCAAGGTGATCGAATACACCGGCGAGCGCCTCAACCGCCACCAAGCCAGGCGCCGCGGCCAGGGATCGGTCACCTACCTGTTCAGCATCGACGATTACTGGACCATCGATGGCGCGGTGGGCGGTTCCGGCGCCGAAATCGTCAACCACAGTTGCGACCCGAACCTCCGCGCCTGCGTCTTCAAGGGGCACATTCTCTACATCAGCAAGCGCCCCATCCGCCGCGGCGAGGAGCTCACCGTCGACTACCGCTTCTCGGATCGGATCGAGCATGTCCGCTGTTGCTGCCAGAGCAAGAGCTGCCGCGGGACGATCAACCTCCAGCGCGAGTGAGGCGGCCGTGGCCATTTTCATCCTTGCGGCTGAGGTCTTTTTCATAACGCGACTGATACAAAGCCTCCTCAAAGAGCAAAGCCTTGAGTACCCCTGTACTCAGATTCATGCGGCATACAGTAGGAATCGGGCGCTTCGTCATTTTTGCGTCGCACATCTCTTGAGGCGGCACGCCGGAGTGAGCGCGCCACTGTTGCTACAATGGCGTGGGTCGCGCGCCGACGGCGCGGCCTCGATCGCGGCCTTGAGCCTTTGATAGCTACCATGCGCACAAACCAGAAGAGCATGTTCCTCTCCGAGGATGGCACCAACCTCCTGTTCACGTTCCTCCTAGTCAGTTCCCTGTTCTTGCTGTGGGGAATCTGCAACGGGATGATCGACGTGATGGACAAGCACTTTCAGGAGGAGCTGAGCCTCACCAAGTCGCAGTCCGCCTGGGTGCAGTTCGCGCACTATCTCGGCTATTTCACGATGTCGCTGCCGGCGGGCTGGCTGGCGAGCAAACTGGGGTACAAAGCCGGCATCATCGCCGGTTTGCTGATTGTCGCGGTGGGCGGGTTCTGGTTCATCCCGGCCACCCACATCAACGCGCTGGTCCACGCGGGAAGCGTATCGCCCGCCATGGCATTCGTGGCTTTCCTGGCGGGGGTTTGGGCGATCGCCAGCGGTCTCACATTTCTCGAGACCATCGCCAATCCTTACACGACGGTGCTGGGCGAACGGCGGTACGCGGCGACGCGCATCAACATCGCCCAATCCTGCAACGGCGTCGGCTGGATTTTCGGCCCCATCATCGGCGGCGTGTTTTTCTATTCCCGCGACGCCGCGGGCCACAGCACCGGCAGCCAGACTCTTTACATTCCGTACGTAACTGTCGCGGGCGTCGTGCTTGTCCTCGCGGTCATATTCTTCTTTGCCAGGATTCCCGATATCAAGACGGGGGACGAGTATCACCTGGACGATTCGTCGCCCCAGGTCTCGCATTCCATCTGGTCCCACCCGCACTTCGTGTTCGCGGTGGCGGCGCAGTTTTTCTACGTGGCGGCCCAAGCCGGCATTTTCAGCTTCTTCATCAACTATATGACGTCGGAAGTGCCCGCCATTCCGTCCTCCTGGAACGCGGGCATGACCACGCTCGCCGCGCACTCCGGTTGGCTGCACGACTGGCTGCGGGGCTGGTTTGAGACGAACAAGGCGGGCGTCCTCGCCATCAGCGACAAGGGCGCTTCCAACCTGGCATCGCTGGGCTTTGTCTGCTTCCTGGTGGGCCGCTTCACCGGAGCCGGCCTGCTCAGGAAATTCGCGGCGCACAAGATTCTGGGCTTGTACGCCCTGTTGAATGTCGCCGCCACGCTGCTGGTCTTCGCCAAGCTCGGGTGGTTTTCGGTGGTGTGCGTGTTCCTGAGCTATTTCTTCATGTCGATCATGTTCCCGACGATTTTTGCGCTGGGGATTTTCGGCCTCGGCGCGCGGGCGAAGAAAGCCTCGGCGTACATCGTGATGGCGATCATGGGCGGCGCCATCCTGCCGAAACTGATGGGTTACGTGGCAGACAAGTTCGATATGTCGCGCGGCTTCATCGTGCCCATGTTCTGCTTCGTCCTGGTCGCGCTGTACGCTTTCAATTGGCCCAGGTTCAGCAAGGCGGAGTCGCTGGCGGGCACGCCGGCGCCGAGCGGTCATTAGGCTCCGCCCGTGGGGCAGATCGTCAATCTGCTCGCAGATTATTCAATCGGCGCTGGGCCGGGCATGCCCGGCCCCTACGAGCTGCGTGTTTTGTTTGTGACATTGTGGGAGGCGGCATCTGCGGTAGATAAGAATAGAGACAAAGAGCAAGAACCGGCGGCAAAAGACCGCCGGCGGTACCAAGAGCAGGCCGGGCCGCGCCCGGCTGCGCCGATTGAACAATCGGCGCGCAGGATATCATCCTGCCCCACCGGGCCGGCCGGCGCGCAGATGCGTGCTCTCTGCTTGATGCCGCCTAGCGGTCGCCGAGAGTGTCGCCATAGACGATGCCGCGGCCATTCATGCCGAGGTAGACCCGGCCAAACACGCGCGAATCGGCCGCGATCACCGAAGGGCCGCCATACTGATGGGCGCCGTCATTGACCTGCACCCAGGTGGATCCGTTGTTGTCGGAGCGATAGACGGCGAGCGTGGTGGATGGCGAAATCGCGCCGTAAACAAAGATCGACTGCACTCCCGTGCGTGTCCGCGGATTGGCCCTGCCAATGGCAACCAGGTTCGCCTGCAAGACGCTGGTTACCTGCTTCCAGGTGACGCCGGCATCGGTGGAATGATAAAGACCGTAGCCGCCGAGCGGCAGCCACAGGTCGCCGGCGCGTGCAAAACTCGCCACCGGCACGTGCGGCGGCGTGCCGGCGAGAAACTTAGTCGAATTCACCTTGGTGAAGACCTTCCCGCCGCTGGTGGTTGTGCTGTAGAAGTTGACGCCGTCGAAAGCATAGAACAATGTTGGCGTCACTTTGTCCGCCACGGCAGTCAACAACTGGGGAAGGCCCGTGGTCACGCTCCAGCCGCCGCCGTTGTCGGTGGAAAACTGCGGCGCGTTGGAACCGCTCGGGGTGGTCCACATCATCATGGTTCCGCTCGCATCCACCGCAATCGTTCCCACGTTGTTGCTATTGGTGCCGCCCGCCGCGCAACCACTGAACGGTGTCCAGGTAGTGCCACCGTCGGTCGAGTAACCGCCATAGTTACACGGGCTGGTCGAAGCGTTGCTGGGTTCGCCGACGCGGGCCACGAAGAGCGGGTTTTGGCCGGCCCAGTCCATGCTGTCGGTAGTGGTCATTACCGGATTGGTATACATGCCGGCGGCAGGCGAAACGGCGAAGTCATCGTGCCGGAAGCCGCCAATATCGCCGACCCCGCTCAACAGGTGAGCGCCCTGGGTGGGACTGATCAATGCCGTTACCGCCGTCTCCTCGATTCCCGATGCCTGCACATACCATGTGGGTGCCTGGCCGGAATCGGCCGCCGAAACGTTGTCGGTGGCGAAGACCGACGCCCCGGTGGCGAACATCAGGTGATTCGGATTGACCGGGTCGATCAGGAGAGCGGACATCCACCAGCCGAACCGCGCCGCCGGCATTGGCGAGGCAGGTTCCTGAGTGTCGCCAAAGGTCAGCCAGGGTGAAATCGGCGTGAACACCGAAGGGCTGAAATAGAAGTAATGGGCCGGTGGCCCATCGACGCCGGCGTTGGAGGTGATGGATCCTAAATTGATCCAGGTATTGCCGCCATCGTGGGTGATGTAAACGGTGTCCGACGGGTGATACCAGCGGTCCATTGTGGCGACGGCCACTGTTCCCTGGCGGTGCGGATCCTGACTGATGCCGCAAAACCCGCCGTACTGCGAGGTCTCGCCATTACTCGTATCGAGCGGCGGCGTGACATTTGTCCACGTGCCCGAGGAGGGATTGAACTTCTCCACCAGGCCGTAGTTCATGGCGCTGGAGAGGCCAAGACCATCACCGTAAGTAACATACAAATTGCCGTCCGGATTCAGAACCGCGCGCATCGGCGACGGAGCGCGCGTCCCGTTGCTTACGCTGTACGGCCAGGAGAGCGGCTGGCCGGGGAGTGCCTTCCAGGTCGCGCCGTCGTCTGTGCTCTTGTAAATCGACGACGTCGTATACGCGCCGGCGTAGATGGTGCCGGAGTTCGCCGGGTCGAACAGCACCCACTGCACGCCATAACCATCGCTGGATCTGGAGATCGGATAGCTGGTCACCTGGGTCCAGGTTTGGGCATAATTCTCGCTCTTCCACAGTCCTTGCGTGCGGGTGCCCATGAAGAGTTCGCCGGGGTTAGAAGGATTCACCGCCAGGCGCTCGCCCACGTCTCGCCCGTCGTTGTTGGAGCCCATATAAAAATTCACCGGGTAAGTGTTGAAAGTGAAGCCCTGGTCGGTGGACACGAGCATGGCATAGGGGCCGCCGGTGTTCCCCATGCCGGACGCGATGTAAAGGCGGTTGGGATCGGTGGGATCAAGCGCTATGCTTTCCGGGCCCTGCAGGTTGTAATCGCCCGGCGCATGGAAATCGGTCAGCGGAATCCATTGCTGGGTGGTCGGATTCCAGCGGTAGACGCTGCCGATGTCGGTACGCGCGTAGATCAGGCCGGACTGGGTGGGGTGCGCGATCAGGCCCGGGATGTAACCGCCAGCCACGATGCGCACCGGCTCCCATTTATAAGGAACCAGGATGGGAGGCGATTGCGCCGAGATTTGGGAGCCGAACAAACAAAGCCAAAGGACAACCGGACACAGTGGAATCGCGCCGGACAGGGGACGTTTCTGGGTAACCATGAAGTCTTCCTTGCGCTGGCATGCAGCCTGCGGAACCCGATGGGCCCAACCCCAACGGCTCCAGCCCTACCGATAGTGATTTTATCACCGGTGCTCTATGCTGATACCAGGACTTGCTCGGTGGCTTATCGTTTCGAACCCGGCGAATCGGTGCGCGAGGGGCTGCGGCGCATTGCGCGCGAGGAGCTCTCTTCCGCCGCCGGCGGTCTCCGCCAGGCCACCGCCCGGACGCGCGACGACGCCATCCACGAGGCGCGCAAATCGGTCAAGAAGGTCAGAGCCATCCTGCGACTGATGCGAGGCGAGTTGGGCGATACGTACCGAATCGAAAACCGGCGGCTGCGCGACGTGGCGCGCCGGCTCTCGGTGTACCGCGACGGGACGGTGATGATCGAGACTCTCGATCAGCTTGGCGAGCATTACAAAGACGATCGATACGCGCCAGCGCTGGCGGTGGTGCGGCGCGGCCTCGTCGAAAACCAGCGGCGGCAGCGGCGGGGACCTCGCATGACCAAGGCGATGCGCCGGGCTGGTGAAGCGCTACTGGCGGCCTCGGCGCGGGTCGACCGCTGGCGGCTGGTGATGGATGGGCCGGTGGCATTGGCGCCGGGCATGGAAACGGCCTACCGCCGCGGCCGCGCCAGGATGGCGGGCGCTCGCCGCAACCGACAGCCGGAATACTGTCACGAATGGCGCAAGCGGGTGAAGGATCACTGGTATCACCTGCGCCTGTTGGAAAACCGCTGGGACGCGACCACGCGCGCCCGCGAAAAAAGCCTCAAGGAACTCGAAACGTGGCTGGGTGAGCATCACAACCTGGAAGTGCTCTCGGCGCGCCTGGCGGCCGAAGGGGCGGGCAAACGGAAGCGGAAGGAGGCCGAACTCTGCCGCGACCTGATTGGCAAGCTGCAGCGCGAGTTACGCCGCAAGGCCCTCGCGCTCGGCCAACGGCTTTATAGCGAGCCGCCCGAGTTGTTTCGGAAACGCCTGACGCAATTGTGGAGGCCGCAGCACAGAAACACGGCTGCGGTTCCGATGCGTTCGGAGCCGGGCACAGAGGGCACCCCGTAAAGGAGCGGTCAGGCGATTGAACTGGTTATTTCTTGACGGGCGCTTAACGGCGGCCGGCTTGTCTGCGCCGCTGGATTCGACGCGAGCCTTCCAAGCGGGCTCTGGTTGCGGTTCTCGGGAAGGGCACGACCTTCGAACGGTCCTGCGGTTCCACGTATTCCCCACCGGTTCCGGCAGTCAGCAATTCCCGAATCACCCGGTTCGTATTCGAGCCGCTTTCCACATAGTCGACGCCAGCGCTGGTCAGCGCGTAGTCGGAGTTGTCTTCCATCACCGCGACGTAACCCTTCGAGCGCAGGTACCAGAGTGTGAAGTTGAGGTACTCGCGCGGGAAGGCCATGCGGCGCTCCAACTCCATCACCGAAACTCCCGGCTTGGTCTCGTTAATCCTGCGGCGTTGGTACAGCAGCGAGAGCACCCCCAGGCGCCGGTTGGTTTCGCCCTCAATTCCATCCACGAACGACTTCTGCCAGAAAACGGGCATGGTTTCCGTCTGCCAGTTCGGGCGGCTGGAGTCGTACTCAGCGCGCAACGCCGGATCGCTCAGCGTCTGATAAGCCTCGCGCAAGAGGAGGAAGCGCTCCAGACTGCCGGTGGTGGGGTTGTCCGGATGAAAGCGCGCCGCCATGATGCGGTAGACCCGGTGAATCGTCTCCGGGTCGGCGTTGGGGCTGACCTGGAGGGTCTCGTAGTAGTCGGCGTTCTGCGACAACGGCGTTTCCGGGGGCGGCGTGAACCGGTCCTCCCGATCGGCAGACGGTTGGCTGGCCCGTTCCGCATGGTCGGCACACCGTTCGCTGGCGGGTTCGGCATGGCTGGCCGGCGGCTTGCTCGCGGTTACCGGTTCCGGTTCGGGCATCCAGCCTGAGTTATCCTTCCGCTCTGAATAGTCCCTCGCCGGAGGCGGCTCAACCGCGGGCTTGGTCCGCGGCGGATGACTGGTGGCCGGCAATTCGTGCATGGGTTCGGATACGGTTAGGGTCGCGGTTGGGCGCGCGGGTTCCATCGGCCGCGCAGGCACGACCAAATCGGCATGGGCGCGTTCGGTGGACCAGGTGCGGAGGGCGGAAGCGACACGGTCGGACCGATTCTTCGCGGGGCCGAATTCGATTGGCCCGGCAAGCGGTAAGGTGTCCGCCTCACAGAGCGCTGGCTGAAGGCGGCGCGTGCGTTTGTATTGTGCCCGGATAAGGCCGGCAAGCGCCAGCATTGCCGCAGCTCCATAAGCCTCGTAAAGTCCAGTGGTGAGAATCATCATGCCACCGCCCGTTTGCGGCTTCCGAGCGGCTGCCCGCAGATCTCTTCCAGTGACTCAGTGGCGCAGCCGTGGTTTGCGCAATGCTCGTCGATTTGGCGGAGTGCATCGAGCCGGTACTGCTCGACCCGACGCAGTTCTGTGTTGGCGCACTCGATGTTGGTAAGCGTCACGGCGTAATTGAGGCGTTGCTGCGCGCGACGCACCAGACTCAGAGCGGCCAGGTATCGGCTTCCCAGTTCATCCCTAAGTTCGCATCCCATTGGCCTTAGGATGCCAAAGATCGTTCACTTACGGTAGTCCAGTGGGTACCAGTTTCGACTCTGGTAAGTTTGGGGCAAATTCGGTACTAATTTCGATTCTCCGTCGCGTGACTTCTGAATCCTTGGGTGGTCTCGAGCATCGCGGTGCGGGGTTGCGCCACGGGTCCGATATGCCTGGGCAAGAAACATATTATCGTGGAGCTACCGGGTTTATCGTGGAGCTACCGGGTCCGAACCCGGAGCGATCGGCACGTCAGACGGACGCGTCAGGAGGTTCAATGAAGAAGTTTTCGCGGCGCACATTTTCCGGAGCGGTGCTGTCGGCATCGGCACTGGCGGCGCAGGAACCGAGCGATCCGGCGAATCCGGCCAGAGTGGATCTGCCGGCATGGAAGGGATCGCCGGGCGGCGGCGACCATTTCGAATTCCCGGGACCACCGTCGCCACGGACCAGGTGGACGGTGCCTTGGGCGCCACGCAAGTACTTCGCCGAATGGCTGCCAGCGTTGTTCGAGCGGACCCTCGAGATCGACGGCTGGAGCGGCGAGAAGTCGCAGTTGCGCTGGATTTTCACAGGGCCTTGCGGAGGCTTCACGGTGGAAGCCGGCGGTGGCAAGGCGCGCCTGGCGGTCCGCTATGACGACTCGCCGGGGCTAAGCAAGGTGCCGCCCGTCGAAGCGCGTCCGGGCCGCCATCCGGAGGGCCTCTGGGAAGAGTCCAGCGTCGAGTATGGCGGAGAGCTGAAAGCCATCACGGTGGTGGCCGACTACCGGCTGACGGTGCGGGTCCTGTTAAACGGGAAGGAGGCGCTGTCCTCGAACGCGCCTCTCGATGTGAACCGTCACCAACTGGCCTTCGCGGGCGGGGAAGGGCCGGTGCGCGGAAGGCTGCTCCCGCCGGCCGTGGAAACAGCGACGGTAGACGTCGATGACGCGGTGCGGTTTCAGGAAATGCTCGGCTGGGGCGGCACCACCACGCCTCCCGCCTTCGCGGAATTAGGCCCGCTGGGGGCCAAGGAGTGGTGGAGAATTCTCGCCGAGTACAATCTGCTGCTGCATCGCGAGTATCCAACCGGCGCCATGCTGAACCCGGAGATGACCAACTGGGACCGGCCGGAGGATGCCTCGCCGCATTATTATGGCGACAATTTCCCAAACTGCGAGACCAGCGATTTCGAGTACATGCGGCGGGTGCGGCGGTTGGGCGGAAAAGTGATCTTCGAATTCTGGGAATTGCCGCCGTGGGCCAGGGTGCGCGATGCCGCGGGCAAACTGACCGACGCTCCCGACATCGAGCCCTATGTGAAGGCCATGGTGCGATACTGCCAGGTTTCGCGAGACAAGATCGGGCACCCTCCCGAAATCGTCGGCATTCAGAACGAAGTGACGCAATCGGCGGAGAACTGGCAGAAGATGGCGCCGGCGCTGCGCCGCGGGCTGGACGCCGCCGGATTCGCGCGCGTCAAAATCCACATGCACAACGCCCCGTTTTCGCTCGGTGGCATCGCGGCCGCTAAAGCGTTCCGGCAAGACCCGGCGGTGTGGAAGACCATCGACTACTCGGCATCGAACCTCTACGATTATCAGGACTATTTTCACTCGCCCGATGGCTTCGATGCGCGGCTCGCTCAGTTGCGGGACGCGATCGGAGACAAGCCGTTCTTCGCCGTGGAGCTGTGCGTCAATAACGGGGCGTATCAGACGCGCGCTTACCGGGTGGCGCTGGCGATGGGGCAGCTTTACCACAAGGCGCTCACCCAATTGGACGCGTGCGGCGTGATGTATTGCTGGACCCTGCTCAACGTGGTTCAGCCGTCCTACGGATGGACGCGGACCTTGCTGGTGCCCGATCCCGAGCACGGGCTGAAGCCGGCGGCATCCAGCCACCAATTGCGAATCTTCGGCGCTTACTCGCGCCGGGTGCGCGCGGGCATGCAGCGGGTGAAAGCGGCGAGTTCGAACCCGGACCTGCTGGCGACCGCGTTCATCGGCGCGGGCAGCGAGCGGACGCTGATTCTGCTGAACCGCTCGGCTGTGGCGCAGAAGGTCGATGTGAAGTGGCCGGGAGCGAAGTTTCGGTATCTCGAGACGGCCAGCCCCCAGCAGGAAAATTCGGTCGAGCCGAGCCCGGCGGGCGCCAGCCTCGAAGTTCTGGTCGCTCCGGGAGCCATTGTTACCTTGTCGAACGTGGAGTTAGGCAAGGTAACCGGGGTTTGATCCGGGCGCAGGGTCACGGATCTTCACGCCAGTTCGCAATTGCAGGGCGAGGCATGCCTCGCCCCTACAAGGGGACGACACGCCCCGGCCCGGCTCGCGACGGATGTTCTCCAGTATCCAGGATCTGAGAGAATAGAAAACCAGAAGCGAAGCGGCAGCGCTGTCGGGGCCGCTTGCACCAACTGGAGGTGAAAGAGGATGGGACCTGGGATGGCCCAGGACGCGGGCTTCCCTCGCAGGCTCGGCCGCTACCAGATTGTGGGCGAGATTGGGAGGGGCGGCATGGGCGTCGTGTATCGGGCCCTCGATCCCACCATCGGCCGCACGGTGGCGATCAAGACGATTCTCGTATCCGGGCAAGGCTCGGAGGAACAGCACCTGGCGCGGCGCGCGCGCCTGTTGCGCGAATCGCAAGCGGCGGGGCAATTGTCGCATCCGAATATCGTGGCTGTGCACGACGTGGGCGAGCAGGGCGACACCACCTACATCGTTATGGAGTGCATCGTCGGCCAAACGCTGGAGCAGTCGATGACCGGCGCACCGGGGCCGCGCAACGCCGCCGAGTCGCTCGGCATTTTGGCCGACTGCGCGCGCGCCCTGGATTACGCGCACGGTAAAGGTGTCGTGCACCGCGACATCAAGCCGGGCAATATCATCCTGCAATCCGATGGCGTGGTGAAGATCGCCGACTTCGGCATCGCCAAGATGCTGGAAAGCAGCACGCTCACGCAAACGGCCGCCGTGGTTGGCTCCCCGCATTTCATGGCGCCCGAGCAATTGAAGGGCGAAGCCGTCTCCGGGCGAACCGACCAGTACGCGCTGGCGGTGGTGGCTTACGCGCTGCTCGCCGGGCGGCTTCCGTTCGACGCCGACAGCATGGCCACGCTGGTGACCAAGACCTTGTATCAGGATCCACCGCCGGCGCTATCCGCAAACCCCACGGTGGATATGGCCGGGGATGGTGTCCTGCGCAAAGCGCTGGCTAAGGCGCCGGAGGCCCGGTTCGCCAGTTGCACGGAATTCGTCGCCGCGCTGCGGGCCGCATTGGAGCCGGGTTCTGTTTCGGCGGCCGCCACGATGGCGATGCCAGCGATTGCGGCAACACCGCAACCACCGCCGCAGACACCGCCCTCCCCAACGACGGCGACGCCCCCGCCGGCGGATCCCCTGCCGTCGCCGGTCCGCGGGCGAAAACGCTTCTGGTACGTGTGGGCGGCGATTGGGCTGATCTTCGCGTTCGGCGGGCTCTATCGCGAGAACGCGAGCCGCTCCGAAAAATCGGAGCTGACTTATTGGAATTCCATTCAAGACCGAAAGAGCCCGGCGCTATTTGAGGCCTATCTGAAAAAATATCCCGACGGCCGGTTCGCCGACTTGGCCCGGGCGCAGATCGAGGCGCTAAGAGAAGCGCCTGGCAGCGAGGCCGCGTCTGGCAGCGTCAGTGCGCCTCAGCCGGCTGCACCGGTAACGCCCCAGCCAACCGCTTCCGTCGGACCCGGTGTGCCTGCCGCCTCTCCAAAACTGGCAACCTCGCGGCAGCCAGCGCCGCCACAGACAGCGACGGTCACGACACCGCAGACAGCCGTCGCGACGCCGCCGGAGGTGAGCCAGCCTCCGTCCCCGTCCTGCAAGGCGGAGTTCACTACGATTGCGTCCGATCAGTTTCAGCCCTGTCTGGACTACTGGTCCGGCAAGGGATACTCCCCGCTTACCTTCGCCGCTACCAAAGAGAAGGACACGGAAGGAACCGCCGTCCTGATTGGCGCCTTCCAGGCGTCCGGCGCAAACAAGATCACGTTGCTCGAGCCCGCGGAGAAACGGCTGCAGGATCTGGCCGAATTCAAACGCCAGAACTACCGGCCGGATTCCGTCAGCGTACTCAAAGGTCCGGGAGGGCCACGGTTTACCACAATCTGGACGCCAGTCCAAGGCGCATATGAGGCGCGCGGCGCGCTCGCCCAGGCGGAACTCGAACGGAGACTCCAACAACATGATTCCGACGGCCTGGCGATCGTCGATGTGGTGGCTTTCGGTCCCAAGGATCTGCTGCGCTTCCACGCCATTTGGAACCAGACCGGCGTACCGGCGCGGGCTCTGCTGAACCTGAGCGCTCAGGATCTCCGCCAGCAACTCGGGAAAATGCAACAAGACGGATACGTCGTGGGCCGCGTCAGCTCTTACCGCACCGGCGACGGCGTTCGCTACGCCGCGATCTTCGAAAAGGGGCAGCCGGAGTCGGCCTGCTACGTCGGTATGACCGGATTCGATCTACAGATCCGCCAGAACGAGGCGGTCACGAAAGGAATGCGGCTGCACTACATCAGTCACTCAGACGGCCGCTTCTCCGCGGTGTGGCGCAAGTGAGCGGCAACCGCCCTTGCATCCCTGTGGCGTGTTGCTGGCTGCTGCTGTTTCCCGCGCTCGCGGCCGCTCAAGGCGTCATCCGCGGCGTGGTGCACGATCCCGCTCACCGGCCGATCTCGGGAGCGCAGGTGTCGGCGAATGCGGCCGAACCGGCGCGGACCCAGAGCGTGAAGACCGATGCCGATGGAGAATTCCAGTTCGACAATCTGGCCGAGGGTGCGTGGACGGTTGCAGTGTCCGCGTCCGGCTTCCGGCGGTTGGAGCAGAGTGTGACGGTGGCGGCCGGCAGATCGCCGGTATTGCACCTGGCAATGGAAGTGGCGGGCATCAACGAGGTGGTGACGGTTTCGAGCGCCGCCGACCGGCTCAACGCGCAGACGGCCACGCCGCGCGTGCTCGTCGATCAAGAAGACGTGGCCCGCACGCCGGGCGCGGATCAGACCAACAGCCTCGCCATGATCACGGATTTTACGCCCGGCGCTTACATGGTCCACGACATGCTCCACATGCGCGGCGGCCACCAGGTCAATTGGCTGATCGATGGCGTGCCGGTGATCAATACCAACATCGCCGCCAACGTCGCGCCGATGGTCAATCCCAAAGACGTGGAGGACCTGGAGATCCAGCGCGGCGGGTATTCGAGCGAGTATGGCGACCGCACCTACGGCTTCTTCAATGTGGTCACTCCTTCTGGATTCGAGCGCGACAATCAGGCTGACTTGATTTTCTCCGCCGGCAATTTCTATTCGACCGACGATCAATTCGCAGTTGGCGGACACACTCTGCGCTTCGCTTACTTCGCCAGCGTGGACGGGAACCGCAGCGAGCTCGGCTTGGGGACGCCCATCTCGCAAGTGATCCACGATCAGGAGAGCGGCGTGGGAGGGTTCGCTTCCCTGCTCTACAACGTGAGCGGCAAAGACCAATTGCGCTGGGTCGCCTCGGTGCGCGCGGACCATTACCAGGTTCCCAACGATTTCGATCTCGAATCATCCGGCATTCGCGACCTGGATCTGGAAAAGGACGACTTGGGCGGCTTCCATTGGACGCACACATTTTCTGGCGACTGGCTGCTGACGGTTTCGCCCAGCTACCACTTCAACGGTTCGCACTATGTGAGCGGCCCACTCGACAATCCCTTCATCCTCGACGATAGCCAGCGGTCGAATTACTTGGGCGCGCTGGCGGCGATGCAGGTGAAGAAGGAGCGCAACAACCTGCGCACGGGCGTCGATTTCTGGGGCCAGCACGACGACACGTTCTTCGGACTTACCGCCAATCCCGGAGGTGGCGTGTTCGCGCAGGAGGAGAAACATTGGGCGCATTCGAGCACGGCGTATGCGGACGATCAGTATCAGCCGACCTCCTGGCTAACGCTCGACCTGGGAATCCGCCTCACGCGTTACGGCGGGCTGGTGAATGAAAGCTCCGCCAGCCCGCGCTTGGGCGGCGCCATCCGCATCCCGCGCCTGAACTGGACGCTGCACGGTTACTACGCGTATTACTATCAGCCACCGCCGCTCGACAGCCTGGCCGGTCCAGCGCTCGCGTTCGCCCAAACGCAGGGGTACGGATTCATCCCGCTATCCGGCGAGCGCGATATCCAGCACGATATCGGCGTGAGCGTTCCGCTGCGCGGCTGGGCGCTGGAGACTGACAACTTCCACACCAGCGCGCGCAACTTCCTCGATCACGACGTAATCGGCGATTCGGGCATCTTCATTCCGCTGACCGATCTGGGCGCCATCATCAGCGGCACCGAGGTCACCCTCCGTTCGCCGCGCCTGTTCCGGCGGGCGCAATGGCGTGTGGCGTGGTCGAACCAGATCGCGCAGGGTATCGGCCCAATCACCGGCGGCTTGCTGGAGGCAGCCCCGACCGGGAATTTCCTGCTCGATCACGACCAGCGGAATAGCGTCACTTCGGTGCTCTCGCTGAACCTGCCCGCAAACCTGTGGGCGACGCCGGCCTGCCAGTTCGGATCGGGATTCCTCAATGCCGACGGCCCATCGCATCTGCCGCCGCACTGGACTTTCGACCTGGCGCTGGGCAAGCAATTTCGCGAGGCCTGGACGATTTCAGCCAACGCCGTGAACATCGCCAACACGCGCTATCTGCTGGATACCAGCAACACTTTCGGCGGCACGCATTTCATCAATCCGCGCCAGGTGTATGTGGAGTTGCGGTACCGGTTTCATTTCTGAGAGAGCGTCGTGGCGCACGCGCTTGTGCGTGCCGCGTCGGCACTCCTGCCGACGCAGGGCTTCGCGCCGAGGGGGTGTCGAGAAGAGTCTCGACACGGCACGCACGAGTGCGTGCGCCACGTCAGAGTCGAATGACTCATGACGGGCCCTGCTCGCACGGATTAAACAACCGAAGTCTCACGCCCGAGACGTCAGTTTCGCCTGCGGCGCGATATCCTTTCGCCGCCAGCACGCGCTGGCTTTCGTCCAGGCTGGAGGCCAGCGTGTACCGGTTTTGGACGATCACCACCGGGCCCGCGGCGTCGCTCGCGTTGCAGAAGCGGCCGGTCAAGCCGGGTTCGAAAAGCTGGTACATCTCTTTCGGCTCGGGGCTTGGCACGACGGCGCACGCGCCGTGACTGGTGGCCGCGAGCAGCGCCCGCGCGGCGCCGGACCAATCCTCGCCGGGGCTGCGGAAATAGCGCACGTCTTTGGACAGCGAGGCCACCAGGAAAATCGCCAGCAGGCCAGGCTGCCACCATTCGCGGCGAGGACTGGGAAGGCCGGCCGTCGCGAGCAGCAGCACGGCCGGCAGCACAAACAACACTTGCCGAACGGCGAAAAAGTAGCCGGACATCGCATCGGCGGCGATCGCACAGACGATGCCGGAGATTACACCTCCGAGCAGGAACCGCCTAGCGACCGAATCCGCGCGGCGCCAGCCGAGCGCCGCCGCGCCGATCAGCGAAAGCGAAGCCACGTAACCGCCGCCCGAGATCTCGCGGAGCATCATCCAGACAATCTTCGGCGCCATGGCGAAGCTGTACTGGCTGGCGGCGATTCCGAAATGCCACGCGCTTCTCACATGGAGATACCAGGGCGCGAACGATAGGCCGGCAATCGCCAGTGCGATCCCGCCCAGCCGCACTGCCCTGCGCCGGCCGCCGGCGGCCAGCGCGGCCATCGCGCCTAGTTGCACCGCCGCCGTCAGCGGCTGCGTGTACAGGCCGGCCGCGACCAGCGCCGCATAAGCCGCCGCGATTCCCCAGTACGGCCGTTGCGCCAGATGCCACAAACACCACAGCGCCGCCAGCGAAAAGAACAGCGCTTGCGAATAAGGGCGCCCCTCGACAGCATAACGGAGCTGCAACGGCGTCACCAGAAACGCCGCCAGCACAACCCAGGTTGCAGCCGCTTTCAGATCGCGCGCGAACCCGATTAGTGTAATGGCGGAAAGCAGGCTGAAGATCGCCGGCGCGGCGCGCGCGGCCAGCGGCGTCAGTCCCAGCCCCAAAACGAAAACGCGCTGCGTCAGATAGCCGAGCGGCGCCCCGCCAGGATTGTAAGTGACCCACCGGATCACGCTCGGCGCATCCGGCTGCGTGGACGCGACCAGTTGCAGAACCTCGTCCAGCCACAAAGGACGAAGCCCAGCCAGCCAGACCAAAATGGCGGCATACGCGGCGATCGGCAGCAGGTCGCGTCTCTTCGGCACCGAAGTTACTGTAACATCAGCCTGATGGTTCAATTTCAGGAGAAGCTGTAAGTGCCGGCCGCGTCGTCCCAAGTGACTTTCTTCTGGTGGCGGAACGAGAGCGTGGCCATGTGGCCGGAAATGGCCGCCTGCTGGCCCACTGTCGGCGGCGCGATCACCTTCTCGTCACCCAGCACGGCCTGAATGAAATTGCGGAAATGGTTGTTGACGCCGTCGGATTCGCCGAAATCGGCCTTGCCATTGAGGTGAATCGGCTTGCGGGCGGCGATCGAAGCCGGCGCCTTGCCGTGATAGGTCTCGGCATTGAAATACAGGTCCTGCCGGTTCATGACTTCGATGGTGCCCTCGTTGCCGCAAACCTGCTCGCCGTAACCGTAACGGTCGTTGCCGAAGAAACAACTGTAATTGATGTGGAAGTTGTCGCCGTATTCGTAAATGGCGCTCAGCGTGTCGGGCACGTCGCGGTCGTCGTGCCAGCGATAGATGCCGCCCGAGGCCACGCAGGTCTTCGGCGTCGTCTTACTGAGCATGAAATTGACGATGTCGGTCTGGTGCACCAGCAGGTCGGTCGAAATGCCGCCCGAATAATCCCAGTACAGCCGCCATTGGAAATAGCGCTCGGGGCTCCAGCTTCGTTTGGGCGCGTTTCCCAGGAAGCGATTCCAATCGGTGTTTTCCGCCGTGGCTTCGGCGGGGATCACGTAGCGCCATGCGGGTTCGTTCGGTAGCGAGTTGCGATACCAAAACGCGCGCACGTATTGCACCTGGCCGATCATGCCCTGATCGATCAGTTCTTTGGCTTTCCGGTAGAGCGAGGAGCTGCGGTTCTGCGTGCCCACCTGCACCACTTTGCCGGATTGCTCCCAGGCGCGCATGATTTCGAAACCTTCCTCGATCGTGTGTGCCAGCGGTTTTTCGAGGTAAACGTGCTTTCCCGCCTGGAGCGCCGCAACCGCCATGTCGCGGTGCAGATGTTCGGGCGTCATGATGAACACGGCGTCCACATTGCGGTCGGCCAGCAGCTCGCGGTAGTCCACGTACGTGGCGGGATCGTTGCCCCACACGGTTTTCACGCGATTCCTGGCGCGCGCGATGTAGCCCTGATAGGTGTCGCACACGGCGGTGACCGCGACGTCATCGGGCGCGGCGTTGTGCAGCCACTCGATGGCCAGGTTGCCGCGCGTGCCCACGCCGATCCAGCCTATGTTGACCTTTTGATTGGCCCCGCGCGCGGAGACGAGGGCGGGACCGGCGGCTAGCGCGGCCGTCTTCAGAAAGTTGCGCCGGTTGACTTCAGCGGCCATGGTTGGAACCTCCCGGTGGATTTGCGAATTTCATGATAACAAGAGGTGCGCGGGCGCCGGGTCGCCACCGGTTGCAATCAGCCTGAGCCGGTAACGATGAGTGCTCGCGGGGCCGGTTGGTTCAAAGCCGGACGAGGGGGTCCGGCACGTACGAAGGTCCGGCGCGGACGAGGGCGACCGCCCAAGCTTCTCGATGGTCAGGCCGCGCTGGCCGCGGATTCCCGCGCCGCCAGCTTCGAGGATCCGGCCGGCCGGGCTGAGGGAGGTGCGAGCGAGGCCGCCGAGTAGGCTGCCTTGATTTTACCGACCAGGTCGGGACCGAACGCTTCCACCAGGTCCATAAACGCGGCCACCGGTTCCCGCGCCTCCTGCAATCGTGAGACCGCCTCCGGCAAACCCGGCGCGCCGACGGCTTCAGCGGCGCTCTCCACCGCGCCGAGCGAGATGCTGGTATAGCCGAAAACGCCATCCGAGTTCCAGGGCCCCATGCGGCGCACATCCGGTCCGAAGCGTCTTTCCAGGCGCTTCAGATCGTCCTCCGGAATAACGATGATCTTCATGCCGCGTTACCCCCGGCTGCCTGGGAGTTTTCAGCCCGCATTTGCACCTGGAACCGATGCTGCCACAGGCTCCAAGCCGAAGTGACCGTGCGAATCACTTCCTCGCTATTGAGAGGCTTCGCTAAAACATCGTAGCCACCGAGGTTGAGAACCTCGGCCCACATGCGCTCGTCGGCCACGCGCGAGGTTACGATCAAGGGCGGCGGCGCCGGCAGTCGCTGGACGAAATCCAGCAACTCCTTCCACGACCCCGGCGACACATCATGCTCGCACATCACAATCGACATCCGTCCCCGCTGCAGGGCGCTCTTGGCGGCGGCGATCGTGCTTTTGGCGGTCATAGTGAACCCAATGTCAGGGTAAAGCGTCCGGCCGGGGCTCGAAAAAATGTCTTGCAGGTGGAAATGGTCTTCCTCCGCCGAGCTCACGGATAGCACGGCGATGGTCTGCGCCACGGGTTTGCGAATTGGTCCAGGGGGTGTCATTTGACCACTACCTTCCTTCGCAAGCAAATTCGCCATTGACTATAGTCACTATGGTTCTATGAGTGCTGATAACCCAGGGGTATATTTCTACATTAAGCTCGTTTAATGCAAATCGCAAGGATATCTTTTGGGTGATTCAATACCCAACCTTGAGGGTAATCGCGAATCGGAGGCGATCTGGGCGATCTTCCGGCTTCGAGCAGCAACCGGCGCATGCCGTTGCCAACCAATTCTTTTTTCGTTATCGCCATCGTTCCGGAGCGACCTCTTCAAGCAGTTCCCGTGCCGGGCAGCGGTATGGTCTCCAAGACCGGGGACATCAGCAGCCCTTTTTCCTTTAACCCCGAGAGTGCCAGACCGTACCGGCCACGGATGCCGGTTTTCTCGAAGATGTGCTTCAGGTGGATTTTGACGGTGCCGATGCGGATACCGAGCGCGCTGGCAATATCCTTGTTCTTCAATCCGCGCTCGACCAGTTCCATCACTTCGAGTTCCCTTCCGGTGAGCGGTGACCGGGCAGCGCGATAAGGCCGGTCCCGCTCCCACGTCATCGAATCTTCCATCCAGGAACCGCCCGCCGCCACGGTGCGCACACAAGCCATCACCGAATCCAGCGTGGAAGTCTTGCGGATGACGCCGGCCGCCCCGGCTTGCAGGATGCGCAGAGCCTCGGATTCCGAAAGCGCCGCACCCCACACAATGACCGCCGGCCGCTGATCCAGCCGGCGTAAAGCGATCAACCAGTCGAGTATGGCGTGGATGCCAAGCGCCTTGTCCACCAGCAAAAGGCCCGGCCGCAATTCGCGCACAGCATCCATGCCGTCCGCCAGAGTGCTTTCCGCCGCGACAACGCGCAACTCCTCGGCCGATTCCAAAAGGCCGCGCAACCCTTCTATGGCAATCGGCTCTGTATCGCAAACCGCAATGGTTACCAAGAGTTCCCCTTTTTACGGCGTGGAACTGTCACCTGCAAGTTTCTTATCGGCTGAAACGGCCAAAACTTTATCCTCCCGCCAGGCACATCTCCAGCGGCGCCGGAGCAAGCCACATTTGCCGGAATCGGGCTCCTCGATTCCAGCCTCACGTCTCAGGAGCTTTAATAAGGGTGTAGTGGCGCCAGGGAAAAGGGGATCTCAGAAATTAACAGGCGCGTTGCCAAGCCGGTATTCGGCCAGATCGAGCCAGCGGTCGCTGATGGTGCTTTGCACGAACACAGCCCTCTCGGCGCGGAAGCTGCGCGGGCCGCGGAACTCCCGCCAGTGCCGCTCGGCCCGCTCGAGCACGTGCGCGACATCTTGGTGGGCGATATCCTGCGCCAGGGTCACGTGCGGGTGATAGGCAAACGGCTCGTGAAAGGCCAGCGAGTTGGAGTTCATGGCGGCGTGGATATCGCACAGCTCCGCAGAGCCGGCGCCAACTTCCAGGTAGATCACGTCGGTCACCGGAAACGTGCGGATTCCCGTCAATTCCACCTCAAAGGCCGCGCGGTGCTCAAGCGCGTTGCGGACTTCGGCCCATGCCTGGCGCCACTCGCCGGCCAGCGGGCGCGGCGGCAACAAACTGACGTGGGCGCGCGGGTCGTCGTGGGGCACCAGTTCGCGCCGCAGGTGATCCAGGAACTCCCCGAGCGGAGCCGGAATGTAGGTGACCAGGGCGAAGACGTTCAGCCATTCTTCGGGCGGGACATGGCCCCGCGGCCCGTTCGGATGAGAACTCATTACTTCCCACTATTCTAGAGCCTTCGCGCGCGGCTGGTGGGCCGGCCACGAAATCCCGGGTCGGTCACGGATACTGGTACCCTCAAAAAGATGCCGCCCGCCAACGATGTGAATCCTCTTTTGTCGCCCGAATTTCGCGTGCCGTTCGACCGCATCCGCGCCGAACACGTGGCCCCGGCCACGGAAGAACTCCTGCGCCTGGCGCGCCAGCGCCTGGAAGAGGTAGCGGCCACCGGCGCCCCGCGCACCTTCGTCAACACGCTGCGCAGTCTCGACGATCTCGCGGAGCCGCTCGAATACGCGATCGGCGTGGTGCGCCATCTGGAGAGCGTCGCTACCTACCCGGAGCTGCGAGCCGCCTACAGCGCCGCGCAACCGCAAGTCAGCGCCTTTTATTCCGGTATCCCGCTGAATGCCGGCCTCTGGCGCGCCGTGCAGGATTTTGCCGCCACCGATGAGGCCGCGCGTCTGGAAGGCGAGCGGCGGCGCCTGCTCAGCAAGACGATCGACAACTTCCGCCGCCACGGCGCCAATCTCGATCCGGCCGGCAAAGAGCGGCTGGAAGCGCTGGACGTGGAGCTGAGCCAGCTCACCATCAAGTTCGCGGAGAACGTGCTCGATTCCACCAACGCCTTCGAACTGGTGATGACCGATCCCGCCTCGCTCGCCGGCTTGCCGCCCAGCGCGGTGGCCGCCGCCCGCGAGAGCGCCGCGCGCAAGGGCCGCGAGGGCTGGCGCTTCACCCTGCACGCGCCGGATTACTTCGCGGTGACGACCTACCTGGACGATGCCGCCGTCCGCCGGCAAGTATACGAAGCGTTCAGCGTACGCGCCACCGAGGCCGGGTTCGACAACCGCCCGCTCATCGCTCGCATTCTGGAACTCCGCAACGAGAAGGCACGCCTGCTGGGCTACGCAAACTTCGCCGACCTGGTGCTGGAAGACCGCATGGCGCACGATGGCGCGCACGCGCTCGCCTTCCTGGACGATCTGAAGGTGAAGACCGAGGCACGCTTCGCCGAAGAGAATCGCGAGCTGCTCGAATTCCGGCGGTCCATCGAGGGACCGGACGCCGCTGAATTGGCGGGCTGGGATGTGGCCTACTACGCGGAAAAGCAGCGCGCCGCGCTCTACGATTTCGACGAGGAAGCCCTGCGGCCGTACTTCCCGCTGGAACAGGCGGTGGCCGGTTTGTTCGACCTGGTCGAGCGCCTGTACGGCTTGCGCATCGAGCAAGAGGCTGGCACGCCGGTGTGGGACGAAGCCGTCCGATATTACAACGTCCACGATGAAAGCGGCGAATTCTTAGGCGGCTTCTATACCGACTGGTTCCCGCGCGAGAACAAACGCGGCGGCGCCTGGATGGATGCGTTGATCACCGGCGGCCCGGAGGGCGCGCAATTCCGCCCGCACCTGGGCTTGGTCTGCGGCAACCTCACGCCGCCGGTGGGCGGCAAGCCGGCCCTGCTCACGCACCGCGAAGTGGAAACCATCTTCCACGAATTCGGCCACCTGCTGCATCACCTGCTGAGCCGCGTGGAATGCCGCGGCCTGGCCGGCACCAACGTGGCCTGGGATTTCGTCGAGCTGCCATCGCAGATCATGGAGAACTGGTGCTGGGAACGCGAATCGCTCGATCTGTTCGCGCGTCATTGGGAATCCGGCCAGCCGGTGCCGCACGAGTTATTTGAGAAAATGCGGCGGGCGCGCACGTTTCGCGCCGCCAACCAACAGATGCGGCAGCTCGGGTTCGGGTTCATCGACCTGCTGCTGCATGTGCGGTACTCGCCGGAGCGCGATGGCGACGCGGTGGATTACGCGCGCCGCATTTTGCGGGAGTTCAGCCCGGCGCCGCTCCCGCCCGCCCACGCCATGCTCGCGGCCTTCACGCATTTATTCGCGAGCCCGGTCGGCTATGGCGCGGGTTATTACTCCTACAAGTGGGCCGAAGTGCTGGAGGCCGATGCGTTCACGCGCTTCCGCGAGCGCGGGATCTTCAGCCGCGAAGTCGGGGGTGAATTCCGGCGGAACATACTGTCGCGTGGCGACAGCGCCGACCCGGCGGAGCTATATCGCGCTTTCATGGGCCGAGATCCGGACCCGAGGGCGCTGCTGATTCGGAACGGGCTGGCGGGGTGAGGGGTGTGGCGCAGTGGGTGGGGCGGTGTCGGGCGATGGTTACGTGCGGTCTGTCCCTGGCTTGCGCCTGTCCCTGGCTTGCGCCAAGAGGCTCAGCAGGATCAGACCCACAACCACCAAGCGCGAGGTGCCCGGAACTGGCGTTGCAGGCGGTTCAGCTTGCGGGCTAAGGAGGACGATCTGGGGACCCGCATAAGCTAGTATCTGGCCCGCATTGTTGATCGTAGGATGCCGCAGTAACTGACATGCCGTGTGTTGAAAGCAAAGGACAGAATGCGGTGCTGTGCCATCGATCATGACAATCTGTGCCGCAATTCCTGTCAATATCCTATGGTTGTGTCACCGTTCCTGGCATAATCCTACGATTTGATGTTCTAGCCAGAACAGAAAAAGGTTAGGACCGGAACCCTGGGCTGTGCGGAATGGACACATGTTTGACGGTGGGCTTAGCCGACCAGTGGGCCGCGCTTCTTTTGGCTTTCACTCCGCCCTCACTACGTGCGACCAGCTTCCAGCCATCGCCCGACTTTCGGAGCCCGTAAAAAACGGTTAGTTTCTGTTTCGCGTCCAGGCTCGCCGGCGACCAAACAGCATGAACCGCGGCTTGTAGATGTCGCGCGGTCCGCGAAGGAATAGCGAGACGCACGGAACGAAATCGTTTGGTGGGAGATTGCAGAGGACAAACCCAGCCCGGCTGATTAGGGTCGAATTCGAGCGTAACGTTCCAGTCGAGATTTGGAAGCCCGCCAACGTACCCTTCGCCGTCGCCGTAACCTAACGGCAGCGATAAGCCGCCGGCCGCTGTCCACCGGCTCTGGTGCGGTCTTGCCCAGTGGGAACAACGGCCCACGATCGCGTACAACCTCGACCCACTTCGCGTGCGAAGCACTGACGCGTCTTCTGCTGCAGCACGGAGTATCTCGACCCAAAGCTCGGGATCATCGTCCGCGGCCAATCTTTCCTCAATCAACGGTGGAAGGCCAGGGACGGTGTCGGAAGAACACATATGGTCCATCGTAGCTCTTGATACTGTCCTTCGGCGTTTCGGATCGAGCAGTAGCCAACCGCTCGTTAACGACGGAGCGGCAGAAACGTCGGGTTCGGCCAAAGTCCGAGCCGGGGTTCCGTCAAAGTGGAGGTGGGTGGTGACTTGCAGGGCTTTCGTCACTGATCCGGCTGGGGTGCTTGGTGGCTGGCTCTGTCCGGAACGGGTCGGGACAGACGGGACGTTTCCAAGGCACGCGCGGCCGTGGGCCCGGACGGACTAACCCGGATTTCTCACCAAGTCTTCGCTTCGCAAATGAGTTGCAGTGCATCGTCGGTTTTTGAATTGGTGCGGGATCGCACGAGATCGTCTTCGCCGCGTGGGCTGCCGGTCAAGCGCC
>Ga0208820_1000507_pt1 | contig 28111 bp, 23 predicted proteins | sample June2015DPH_16_5_FD_184713 | JGI IMG/M metagenome (GOLD analysis project Ga0208820, IMG submission 184713) | Peatland microbial communities from SPRUCE experiment site at the Marcell Experimental Forest, Minnesota, USA - June2015DPH_16_40... | ecosystem: Environmental > Terrestrial > Soil >...
GGCCAGAATCGCGCTGGCGCGTGTCTGCCTGGCTTTGGCGGCATATTTGGGATTGGCCAGGAACGTGATGTGGCCGGGGCCGGCTTGTTCCACGGTAGCGACGCCGACGATCTCGATTTCGCCCGAGCCCGCCAGACGGCAACCCAAGGCTTCGGCCAGAATGTTCAGCTTCATAGGACGGTTTGCGGTTAACCTTCAGCGTACACCGGCGCGAATGCGCGCGGGCGCGGAATAAGAAACCATGCGCGCAGCGGATGTCAAGAAAAAGATCTTCCAATTTTACAAGGCGATAAAAATTGGTTGACATGCCGATTACAGCCTGTTACTCTCCCAACATTCCATGATGAAAATTTGCCCCGTTGCTCCCTTCAAGATCCTCCTCGTCGACGACAACCCGGACGGCCTTTTGGTGCGGCGCCTGCTGCTCGAAGAGCTCGGACTGGAGGTGGAAACGGCGCAGAACGGTGAAGAAGGGCTGCGGCGATTCGAGTGCGGGCGGTATGACGTAGTTGTTACGGATTATCGCATGCCTGGCATGGATGGCATCGAGATGATCCGCAGAATCCGCGCGCAGAACGCGGCGGCGCGCATCATCCTTCTATCGGGCTTTGTGGAACCGTTGGGGCTGAACGAGCGAAACACCGGCGCCGACGCGGTGATTGCCAAGACGTCGGGCGAGCCGGCCATGCTGGCGCGCTCGGTGAAACGGCTGCTGAACCGGACGCCGGCGCGCAAGCCGGCGGGTTCGGCGCGCGCCACAGCCGCGGCGCGGGTCGTGGCGCTCTAAAGAATCCGCGCGAACCAAAGCCATGCATCATTTTCCGCGGCCGCTGGCAGCCCTGCTGCTGGCTGTGGCGGCGCTCTGCGCGGCTGATCGCCGTCCGGCCCCGCCAAAACCTTCCGCCACAGTGCGCCGCTGGATGAAGGGGATGACGCTGCGCGATGAAGTGGCGCAATTGGTGTTCGTGCCCTTCCCGGGCGCGGCGCCGCACACGCGCTCGCGCGAGTACCTGCGATTTCTGCGGCTGATCCGCGACGTCAAGGTGGGCGGCCTGATCCTCACCAACGCCGCCAACGGCCGCACCATCCAGCACGCCGAGCCGTACGCGCTGGCCGCCTTTCTGAACCGCGTGCAGCGCATCGCCAAAGTGCCGCTGCTGGTAGGCGGCGATTTCGAGCGCGGCGCCTCGATGCGGGTGGCGGGCACCACCGTGTTTCCGCACGCGATGGCTTTCGGCGCGGCGGGCGATCCGGAGTTTTCGCGTTTGGAAGGCCAGGTGACGGCGCGGGAGGCGCGGGCGCTGGGCGTCGACTGGGTGTATTATCCGGTTGCCGACGTGAACATCAACCCCGACAACCCGGTCCTCAACATCCGCTCGTTCGGCGAAGACCCGCAAGCCGTGGCGGCCCAGGTGGCGGCCTTCATCGAGGGCGCGCATGCGGATCCCCGCAACTATGTGCTGACGACGGCCAAGCACTTTCCGGGTCATGGCGACACGTCGGTGGACAGTCACCTGAACCTGGCCACCATCCCCGCCTCGCGCGAACGGCTGGAGAACGTGGAGCTGGTGCCATTCCGCGCCGCCATCGCCGCCGGGACGGACGCGGTGATGACGGCTCACGTGGCCGTGCCGGCGCTGGCCCCGCCGGACTTGCCGGCCACTCTCTCTCCGGCCATCCTGGCGGGCCTGTTGCGCGGCGAACTGGGGTTCAAGGGCCTCATCATCACCGACGCGCTGGACATGGGCGGTATCGTCAAGGGATTTCCGGCGGGCGACGCGGCCGTGCGCGCGATCGAAGCCGGCGCCGACACGCTGCTGATGCCGTCCGATCCGGAGGCCGCCATTCGCGCGGTGGTGGCGGCAGTGGAGAAGGGCCGCATCAAACGCCAGCGCATCGAGGAAAGCGTGGTCAGGATTCTCGCGGCAAAAGAAAAGGTCGGGCTGGACCGCAGACGTTTTGTCAATGTGGAGGCGCTGGGCGACGCGATCAATTCGCCGGAGGCCAATGAAAGAGCGCAGCAGGTGGCCGAACGCGCGATTACGCTGGTGCGCAATCAGGGCGGCACCGGCGGCATGCTTCCGCTGGCCGCTCCGGAGCGCGCCTGCTTCCTGGCGCTGGCGGAGAGCCGGGACTCGAACGAGGGGCAGACGTTTTCGCAGGAAGTGCGGGCGCGCCTGGCGCGCGCCACGGTGACTATGCTCGATCCATCGCTATCGCGCGCGGATGTGGACGCGGCGCTGGCGCGCCTGACGCAATGCGATACCTACGTGGTGGCGGCTTTCGCGTCGGTGACTGCGTATCAAGGCTCGCTCGGGCTGGGCGGCGAGCTGCCGTACGCGATGGAAACGCTCGCCAGCTCGCCGAAACCGCTGGTGCTGGTGGCGCTGGGCAATCCTTACCTGCTGCGCAGTTTCCCGGTAGTCACGGCATACCTGGCCACGTTCAGTAATGTAGCGCCCTCGGAAACCGCGGCAGTGAAGGCGCTATGGGGCGAAATCGATATTCGCGGACACTTGCCGGTCTCCATCCCCGGCCTGGCGGCCCGCGGCGATGGCATTCAGGTGAAAGCCTCCCGGCCCGCCGGCAGCGCGGTTCAGTAGGGCCCGTCAGAGAATAGCCTTGCCTTTCCGAAGTGAAGCACCCACTCGTGCGCCGCGAAAGTGCGCGCGCCAGGACACCTATGCGACGGCCTTAGCGGTCAGGAGTTTCGCGTAGCCCTGGTCGCTCTCCCCGATATGCTGTTTTAGCCAATCGTCCACGAAGCTCAGAAGGCGGACGCTGATCCCGATCTGTCCGCTTTGAAACTCCCGGTAGAAGTGCTGGACATGCCGCGTTAGGTCGTCGTGTTGCGCTTTGTGTGCCGCGTAGCCGGAATAGCCGTGAAGCTGCATCAGCCGTTCTTCGTAGGCAAAATGGGCCACGGTGTACTGCACCAAACGGGTCAGGATGGCGCCCATCCGTTCCTTCCCTTGGCCGACACTCATGGCAGCATGAAGCTCCGCTCCGATGGAAAAAAGCCCCTGATGCTGGGCGTCTATACTGGCAATGCCAGTGCTGAATTTGTCGTTCCATTCGAACATAGCGATCATATCGGCAGATCCACACAGAACCTTAGTGCCTGTCAGGAAACAACCATGCCAAATCCTGGCGAACGACATGGCGCACGCACTCGGGCGCGCCGTGGCGAGACTTTTCTCGACACCTGCTTCGGGCGCGGGAAACCGGCGTCGGCACGAGTGCCGACGCGGCACGCACGAGTGCGTGCGCCACGTCCCGGCGGTTTTGCGAACCAGCGTCCGACCAACTTCGGCGGAGCACGTGCACTGATCCGGCGGCGTGCCCCGTCTGGCGCTCTTAAGTGGTTCGAACCGGGAGGATTGTGCGGCCGTGGATTGTGCGAAATCCGCACATGCGTGTGATCGCCGGTCGACACTGCGGCCGTTCACGTCCCGAGCTAACGCTTGCTATAATCGGGATTTACCAGTGCCAGCGAGACGCGTCCCCGATTGCCCATGAAGTGTATTCCAGTAATCATCTTCTGCTCGGCGGCCTTATACGCCGCCGATTTCGTGAATGGCCAGGCCGCCCGCGCGGTGATCGGCCAGGTGACGTTCACGACCGCGGACCCGAATTCCAGCAACACGGTACTCGGCGCGGCTAACGGCATCGCCTACGCGGCCAACACGCTGTTCGTGGCGGACGCGAATATTCTGGGGGCGGCGCCGGTCAACAATCGCGTGCTGATGTTCCAGAATCTGTCCAGTCAACTGCCCGAGGTGAACGCGGAACTACCTTACCTGACGACTTGTCCGGTCTGCGTGGGGACGGCGACGGTGGTACTGGGCCAGCCGGATTTCATCACGGATACGGTCGATGTGGTTGCCACGCCGAACAACTTGCGCTTGCCCACGGCGCTGGCGTCCGACGGCGTCCACCTGGCGGTAGCGGACACGTACCACAACCGCGTGCTGATCTGGAATCACCTTCCCACTTACAGCAACGCTCCGGCGGACGTGGTGGTGGGGCAGGCGAATTTCTCCGACTGGCTGTCGCTGCCATTGACCACGCCGCCCACCGCGAGTTCGCTGCGCGCGCCGCAGGGCGTGTGGATCCAGAACGGCAAGCTGTTTGTGGCGGACACGCAGAACAACCGCGTGCTGATCTGGAATTCCATCCCCACCAGCAACGGCGTCGCGGCCGATGTGGTGGTGGGCTTTCCCAACTTCACCACTTATAGCGCGACGGCGGTGGCGAACCAGTCCACCAGCGCCACCGCTTCCAACATGCAGGACCCGGTCTCGGTAACTTCCGACGGCACGCGCATGTTCGTCAGCGACCTCGGTTACAACCGGGTGCTGATCTGGAATTCCATCCCCACCAGCAACGGCGTAGCGGCCGACGTGGAGATTGGCCAGCCGGACATGGTGAGTTCCATTCCGGATAACGCTTTCAGTGGATCTCCGGCGGCCACGGCCGGGTCGACGGACGTGGAAACTCCGGTGCTCTGCCCGACGCCCAGCGGCACGGACAGCAACAATGCCCCGACCTATCCGGGCGCGTGTCTTGCCACCCTAAGCTTTCCGCGCTTCGCGCTTTCCGACGGCACGCGGCTGTACGTCGCCGATGGCGGCAACGATCGCGTGCTCGAGTACGAGCATGTGCCGACACAAAACGCCGTGTCCGCCGATATCATCCTTGGCGAACAGGGCGGCGAAATCGATCAGGCAAGCAACGCGGCCGATTCCATGAACACCCCGACCTCGCTGGCGTGGGACGGGTCGAACCTGTACGTGGCCGATCCGTACAACCGGCGCATCACCGTTTACACGCCGCTGCCCGTCAACCTTCCCTACCAGGCGGTGGTGAATGCCGCCAACCTGGTGGTTACGTCCACTGGAACGATAACCTTCGGCGGCTCAATCCGGGATGGCGATGTGCTGACCGTCACCATCGGCTGCGCGGGCCAAGGGTGCCTATCGACGAATACCCAGACCTACAACTACGAGGTACAGGTCACCGACGCCATGGCGGATGTGATCAGCAACATAGTGGCGGTGATCAATTCGCAAAACGGGGGCGATCCGAACGTGGTCGCCAACACGGACACGGGCGATTCCGAAGTGGTCCTCACCGCCAAGGTTCCGGGACCGAACGGCAACAGCATCAGCTTTTCCACGAGCGAGTCAACCGGGGCGCTCCTGCAAGCCAGCATCTCCGGCGACGGCAAATTGACCGGCGGCGGCGGGGCGGCCAACGTCGGGCCGGGCTCGCTGGTCAGCATATGCGTTACCACCTGCGCCACGCTCAGCACCAACTCCAGCCCGCCGTTCACGTTCGGCCCCAAGACGGTCGCGGCCGACCCGACGAAGCCGACCTTGCCCACTCAAATGGGCGGCGTCGAACTGTATCTCAACGGCATTCAGGCGCCGCTGCTTTACGTTTCCCCGACGCAGATCAACGCTCAAATCCCGTGGGAGCTTGTCAATACCACAAGTATTAACGCCTATGTGCGGTCGGTGATGAGCGACGGCAGCATTCAGGTGACGTCGCCGGTGGCGGTGTCGATCGTTCCGGCAAATCCGGGCGTGTTCTCGCAGAATCCGTCCGCGAATGGGTTCGGGACGCCGCGCATAGCTTGGGCCTATCACGCGTTGAGCCAGGCGCACGGCGTGGTCTCGGTCGACGGCGTTGCTGGAGCCGGAGACACCGAAACCGTCACGATAGGCAGCCGTACCTACAACTACACCACGGCGCCGGGCGACACGCTGGATAGCATCCGCGACAACCTGGTGGCCCTGATCAACACCGATCCGCAGGTCACTGCCTACGCGTCGACGGAGTTCGACCGCATCGTCCTGCTGGCCCGCGTGGCAGGTCCAGATGGCGACGGTATTGTCTACGGCGCCAGCGCATCCAGTGCGGCGACCGAGTCCATGACCGTTTTAGGCGGCTCGCCCTCCGTTCTGTGTTGCGCCAATATCGCGGGCGCGCTGATCACACCGGAGAACCCGGCTGCCGCCAACGAGATCATCTATGTCTACGCTACTGGCCTGGGATTGCCGGTCGTCTCGCCCCTCAACCAAGGCCTGATCACGACGGGATCGATATACCCCTACGGTTCGCCGCCGACGGTGCCCCCCGACCTCTCGTGCTGTTTTGTTTCCGCCATAGTCGGCGGCCCCTCCGCTGACGTGCTGAGTTCCAGCTTGATACCGGGATCGGTCGCCAATTTCCTGGTGGAGTTGCACCTCAGCCCGACCCTGCCAACCAAGTGGGACACGGTCCTCACCATCGCTCAGGGCATATATGTCAGCTACCCGGTGACAATTCAGGTGCAAGGCTCGGGCCAATAGGCGCGAGAGGAACAAGAGAGCAAGAAGAGAAGAAAAGCCGAGACGACTCTCGGCTCAGCAGGCTCGACAGCCTGCGCCACGATTTCAATGGTACAGCCGCCGCACCCGATCGCGCACCGCAGCCGGCACCAGGTGTTCCCAGTCATCTCCGGCGGCGATCCGCCGCCTCACTTCCGAGGCCGACACATGGTCGAACTCGCCATCCAGTTCCAACCCGCCGATGGCGTCAGCGAGCCGCGGCGGCGGGGCGTACTCACCACGGCGCGCAGCCACCAGCAGGCTGAATTCCTCGAGCATTTTTTCGATCGCTCCGGGCACGCCGTAGTCCCAGTGAACGATGCGCTCCGCGGCATCGCGCCCGCATAACATGGACACGCGCACGCTACCCCCATAAGCGGCACGGCATTCCCGCGCGATCTCGATGAACAGCCCCCCATCTGCGTACGCCACGGAGAAGGATGCGGAACCGGCGGCCAGCGCCAACAGCAAAGCCGCCCGCGCTTCGATGCCCGCGCCCGAGTATTGCTTGTGCGGAAAACTTCGCGGCAGCACGAACACCACCTCGTCAACCCGGGCCAGGGCTGCGCGCGCCAGCGCCAGGTGCGCCACCGTAACGGGATTAAAAGCGCCCGCCAGAATGCCGATGTGCGAAGGCAGCTTTGGCGCGCGATGTAGAAACTCCACGGAGCGGTACCTTCCTCCCAGAAGATAACACGGTCCGATTGCGCCACAACCCCCAAGATTCACGCCGTGCGAGCTGGCGAGTGTGTATTCTGACGCACGCCTGTGGCAAATTGACCGTCGAGGTCCGCAAAAACACAAAGGGCGCGGAATGTTCCCGCGCCCTTCGCCCAGACACCAGGACCAGAGGTTGCAGCAAGAGAACTTAAGCGGCGTCGGCCAGGAACTCGTCGGCCGCGTCGCCGGGATCGGAGTCGAATTCGTGACGGTCGGCAGCTTCCTGGCAGGTAATGCAGTATTTGGTCCAGGGCACCGCATCCAGACGTTTGGGCTTAATCTCGTCGTCGCAATGCAGGCAGGTTCCGTAACTGCCGTCGGCAACGCGCGCCAGCGCACTCTTTACCTGGCGCAGCAAACTGGACTCGCGGTCCAGCGTGCGAATGGCGAGTTCACGTTCCCCAGCCAATTGCACTTCATCGAGCGCATCGGGCGATTTTTCGATCGCAATGTCGTCGCGTTTCCGCAACCCAGCCGCAAGTTCCGCCTGCTTGGCTTCCAGCACCCTTTTGTGTTTTTCCAACTCTGTCCTGTTCATGGTCCATCTCCCTTCAGCCAATGGCGCTTTCCAGCTTCCTTCCATTGGCCGATATCCCCCGCGGCAACTAAATAGACGGCAAATGCCGTCAAAAGTTTCACCACGGCCAATCCCTCATTAGGGCTACCTTACCGCCTCACTACCCGAGCAGCGGCCAGATGAGTCGATACCCAGCAACCTTAATGCCAAATTAACCAATGCCAAATTAACCTGCGCCCCGTTGCGCTCAAACAAAGGGGCCTTAATCATACCCGTTCTCTAATCGGCTGAATCGAAAAAATCTTCAGTGCCTGTGAACGCAGTTTCTGCCGCCGCCCCTTCCCGCACTTGGCGCGCTGTAGCGCCCAATCGGGCGCACTGCCGGTGGGGCCCTGAGGCGCACCACGACGCACGGTGCGAGCGCTCCGGACGGAGCAAGGTTCCATTTTCTCAATGGATTGGCGCAGCTTGCGGGGGCTCGATACGCCGTTCTGCCGGCCGGAGCTACCAGCATCGACCGGAGACCGCTTCCCTGCGCGATTGCGGAAACCGCGCTTCTACGATTGGATGCGGAAACCCGCCCGCGGATTCAGTATACACCTACCCGCAACTGTGCCAAACCCTGGCTCGGGAAGCCAGCGCCTCAAGCCGCGTCCTACAATATTGAGTTCGCCCCGGCAGGAAACCACGTCGCGGCGAGGAAAAAATGCGCTTGCCAACCGAAAATCGCGCCCGCGTTTGCGCCGCCGCAGCTACCGCCTTTTTCCTGCTGTCGGGGCTGGCCTTTATCGGCAGCCTGGGCATCGAAGCAGATGAGGCGCTGCCGGCTGGGCCGCTCTATCAACCCAAGTATTGGTATTACGCCTGGCACTTCGGCCACGCCCGCGTTCCGCTCATGCACATGAGCTACCTGGGCACGCTCAAGACGTGGATCTGGCGCCCCATTTTTCAATGGTGGGGCACCGGCGTATGGCCCTTGCGCTTCCCCGCTCTGCTGGCCGGAGCCGCCAGCATCTGGATCTTCTACCGCTTCCTGCGGGCGACGGTGGGTACCCGCGCGGCCGTGATTGGATGCGCCATCCTGGCCGCCGATTCCCAGTACCTGCTGACGACGGTTTTCGACTGGGGTCCGGTGGTGCTCCAGCACCTGTTGATCGGGGCCGGCTTGTTGCTGCTGGTAAAGTTCCACCGCTCGCGGAACGCTCTCTGGCTGGCCGCGGGCTGCTTTCTTTTTGGCCTGGCGCTTTGGGACAAAATGCTGGCGATGTGGATGCTATCGGGGCTGGCGATGGGCGCCCTGGCGACCGTACCGCGCCAGATCCTGGCGGCATGGAGCTGGCGGCGCCTGGCGATTGCCGCGCTGGCTTTCCTGGCCGGCGCGCTTCCCGTGGCGCTCTCCGGCATCCACGATCGTTTTGCCGCATTGCGCGAAAACGCCGGACGCACCGTAAACGAGGTGCCCGGCAAGATCGCCATGCTGGAGCGCACCATCACTGGTGAAGGCCTGTTCGGCTACATGTTCGCCGAAGATGCGCAAACTCCCACGCCACGCGCCGCCGACAACCTGGCCGAGCGCCTCAGCGCCGAAACCTCGGAGCGCTTCGGCCATCCACGGCGCAGCCTGCAGCTTTACGCCCTGCTGCTGGCTCTCGCGCTGACGCCGCTGGCGCGCGGCCGGGACCTGCGGGCCATCCTGTTCGCGGTCATCGCGATGGCGGTCGCCTGGATCCAGATGGCCACCACCCCCACCGCCGGCGGCAGCGTGCATCACACGATTTTGTTGTGGCCTCTGCCGGCGATGGCGATGGCGGTTTCTTTCGCCGCGGCTTCGCGCCGGCTCGGCCGTGCCGGGATTCCGGCAGTTGCCGTCATATTGGCAGTCTTGGTCGCCTCCGACGTCTTGGTCACCAACGAGTACTTCTGGAAATCGGTGCGCAACGGCGGCAGCCACACCTGGACCGACGCGGTGTTTCCGCTCTCCGACGATTTGATGGCGATGCGCCCGGCCGCGGTCTATTGCGCCGACTGGGATATCTTCGAGAGCCTGCGCCTGCTCGACCGCGGCGCGTTGCCGCTGCGCAGCGGGATGGACCCGGTTCCGGCGCCGAACATGAGCCCGGCCGACCGCCAGTGGCTGCTGGGCATGATCGCCGCGCCGGACGCGGTCTGGGTGACGCACGTGCCTGACTTCGAGTTCTTTCCCGCCGTTCGTCCGAAACTGGACCGTTTCGCCGCGGCCGCGGGCTTCGAGCGCCGGCTGATCGAGGTGATAGGCGATGCGCACGGCCGGGCGACTTTCGAGTTATACCGATTTCAGAAGCAGGCGGGGCCGTAGGGGCTAGCGGCGGGCGGTGAGGTTCTTCTCGACGTGGCTTTCAAAAACACCGGCGGCAAAGACCGCCGGCGTTACCAAGAAACGCAGGCCGCCGTGGCGCCGGCGGTCTCTTGCCGCCGGTGTTTGTTCTGGCCCACTTACTTGGCTGTGAAATCGACCGTGGCTACGGTGTTCTCCCAAGACATCGCCAGGCTGCCTTGATTGCCATCCTTGGTCAGCTTGCTAAGTGTGATGGCGAATGTCTCGACCGGAGCGGCGGGCTTGCTCAACTTCATGATCACGCGGCCGAGATCGTCGGCGGGGACCTCGGTGGTGCTGCCGTCGTGATGAATGCCCCACTGTCCGGTTTGCTTATTGACGATCAGCGTCCACTGCTTCTCTTCCGGCAGTATGTAAATTGAGTAATCGCCCTTGGGCACCGCCAGGCTGCCGATGGTCAGGTCCAGGTCGGTGTGCAGCAGGGTGGCCTCGTTGGCGCCGGCGCGCCACACCTGGCCATACGGAACCAATCCGCCGAGGATTTGGCGGCCGTGCATGGAGGGCGCGTGATAGCTGATGCGAATCTGCTTTCCACCGAATTCGACCTTCGTGGTGGCGACTGGGCTCGTGTATTGCGGCGACTGCGCCAGGGCAACGCTTGCGGCGAGGCAGCACATCCAGGTACGGGTCATTTGGTTACCCTTTTCGTGATGAGTATACACCGAGCCGGCTGCGGGCGGCTTGCAACCGGGCGCGCGCTGGGGCATGGTAAGAGGAGATGTCATTCGAGCTTTTGCGCGGCATGGTGGGGATCATCGGCATCGGCTGCGCGCACATGCTGGCACGCGCCGTGGTGGGCGTGCGCAAGGGCCGGTCGAAACGGTCGTACCTCTACGGGTGGGTGCTGCGGACCGCAGTCTGCCTCGGCGCCGTGGCGTTGCGGCATTCGCTCGATCTCACGGACGTGGCGATCTGGGGCCTTGCCGTGGTGGCATTCGCCGCGGGATGGTGGGATGCATCGCGCGAGAGAAAAGTCGAAGACCTGACGCACCAGATGTTCCCCGAGGAAGAGGATAAGACGTAGTCGACGTGTTCCGACAGCCGGTCCGCGCCGCCGCCGATCTTCAACCGTGCTGGAAAGTACAGATGTACGATTGAAATCGTTGACATACGTTTTAAATCGTTGTACGATTCCTACAAATGGCACTCACCCGCTTGGATCGCGATCAAAAGTCTCTGCCGCTACCAACCGACGCCGAAGTCGACATCCTGGCGGTTCTCTGGCGCATGGGACCGGCGACGGTGCGCGAGGTTCACCAAGAGCTCGGCAAGGACTGCGGCTACACCACCACGTTGAAGCAGATGCAATTGATGATGGAGAAGGGCCTGCTGATCCGCAGCGAGCGTTTTCGGTCGCACGTCTACGAGGCCGGCGTACCCAAGGAACAAACCCGGCAACAGATCGCCGGCGACCTGCTGAAACGCGCGTTCGACGGGTCGGCCAAGAGCCTCGTGATGGGCGCTCTCGCGGCGGAGCCAGCTTCGCGCCAGGAATTGGCCGAGATCCGCAAAATGCTGGAGGAGTTTGCGGAGAAGAAAGGACGCTCCCGATGAACGCAATACAGTTACTCTCGTCACAGCCGTGGGTGGAACGCCTCGGCTGGACCCTGGTCCATTTCCTCTGGCAGGGCGTGGGGATTTCGGCGCTCTATGCCATCGCCCGCTGGGTGACGCGCTCGTCGAGCCCGAACACGCGATACATCCTCGCCTGCGTGGCACTGGGGGCCATGGCAGCCGCTCCATTGGTGACCTGGAACTTGCTACGTCCATCGGAACCGGCTCCGGTGGCGGCCCATCTCGCCGGCCGCGTCGCCTCTGCGGCGCCCGCCGTGATCATCACCCTGCCCGCATCCGTCAGCGCGACCATTTCCGACGCATCTGCGGGACAGTTCTTTTCCTGGGTGGTTGTGATCTGGCTCGCCGGCGCGATGGCATTCTGGGTGCGTTTGATGGGAGGATGGGCCGTTGCCGCGCGCATGCGATCCACGCTGGTTCGGCCGGCGCCGCCGGAATGGCGGCGGGTGCTCGGCGAGCTTGGCGCCCGGATTGGCCTCTCGCGCCCGGTGCGGTTACTGGTATCCGCGCTGGTCGAGGTGCCGACCGTGGTCGGCTGGCTTCGTCCGGTCGTGCTGGTTCCGGTTGGAGCGCTGGCCGGTCTGCCGGCCGAACATATGGAAGCGCTGCTGATTCACGAACTGGCACACATCCGGCGGCACGATTATCTCGTCAACATGCTACAGAGCGTTGCCGAGGCGCTGCTGTTCTACCATCCGGCGGTCTGGTGGGTGTCGGGGCATATTCGCGCTGAGCGGGAGCTGTGCTGCGATGACGTTGCGGCACGGGCGAGTGGCGACGTGCTCACCTATGCGCGCGCTCTGGCGGCGTTGGAATCTCGCCGTCCGGCCCACCTCAATTCCGCCCTCGCCGCCAACGGCGGTTCGCTCGCCGGTCGCATCGCAAGGCTGCTGGGCCAGACGCGGCCGGTGTCGCAAACGCACTCCGGAATGGGAATCGTCGTGACGGCGATTCTTCTGGCGATGACGGCTGTCGGGCTGTTCGGCCAGTCCGATGCCACGCCGCGATTCGAGGTTGCGTCGGTCAAAAAGAACGCATTAAGCCCGAGATTCATGGCGGTTCGGCCCCGCGCTGGCGGGCTGACCACGGAAAACGCTCCGCTGCGGCTGCTCATGCAGAACGCCTATGGCGTCCAGGCCTTTCAGATTTCGGAAGGACCAGCCTGGATTCAATCCGAAGGCTATGACATCGAGGCCAAGGCAGATGGAAAAGCCAGCCGCGCGCAGATACTTCTCATGCTGCGGTCGCTCCTCGAAGACCGGTTCCAGCTCAAGCTCCACCGCGAAACCAAAGAACTCCCGGTCTACGCGCTCACCGTGGCAAAAAGCGGCCTCAAATTGCAGCCCCCGAAGGAAGGCGGTTGCATTCCGGTTGACCCGAGCGGGATGCTGCCGCCGCCTTCGAACACGCCCGGACAGCGGGCGCCCGGTTTTCCCTGCGGCATGCCCGGCGTGATGATGGAACCGTCGGGGGTACGGATCCAGGGAGGAAAGATAGCCATGCCGGACTTCATCAAAGTGCTTTCCATGGCGTTAGGCCGCCCCGTCCTTGACAGGACCGGGGTCACCGAAACATTCGACGTTCGGCTGGATTTTACTCCGGATGAGGCCGTGGCCGGGCTCCCGCGTTCCGCCGGGGCTGGCGATCCCGACAGCCCCCAGCCCGCGGCCGACCCTGCCAGCCCACCGCCGATCTTTGCCGCCATCCAGGAACAGCTCGGGCTGAAGCTCGAATCGGTCAAGGGACCGGTGGAAGTTTTGGTGATCGATCACGTGGAAAGACCGTCGCAGAACTGATCCCCGTTGGCAGGCGAAATCCGCTTCGGACCCGAAAACCGGCGCGCCTGCCCCACGTGGCGCACGCACTGATGCGTGCCGTGTCGAGACTTTTCTCAACACTTCTTTTTTCCGGCGGCACCCTGCGTCGGCACGAGTGCCGCCGACGCGGCACGCACGAGTGCGTGCGCCACGTCAAGCTAACTGCTGACAGGCATCGCCTATGCCTGCGCGACCGCGGGCACGGGTTGCGGGCGACGCGCTGCGCGGCGCGCGGCGAACCACAGCTTGGCGGCCGACAACGCGACCATCAGCGCGGTCAACAATATGGTGGCGAAGGCGGTTTGCGGAATGCTCAGATTGCGGCGCAGGGGTCGCGTCCAGCCGCCGTAGACGATCACGACGTGCACCCAATAGACCAGGAGCGAGGTTTTGCCCAGCGACTGCATCCAGCTCCAGCTTACGCTCGCGCCGTATTCGGTCCAAAGATAGGAGCCGGCCAGAAACGCCAGAATGACGCCGGTGCGAATGAAAACCAGCGTCGGGCTATTGGTCCAGAAACTGGTGTTCGGGTAAATCGAGTAAGGGTTATTGGAGAAATACTGATTGGTGAAGATCAGCGCGAAGCCGATCAGCACCGACCATTGCATCAGCCGGTCCATGCGGGCTTCGGCAGTGCGTTTCACCGCGAGGCCGGCCGCGATGCCGAATCCGACATACGAGGCGCAGGGAAAAAACGGGAAGCGGCCGCGGCCAGCGCCCGGCACCAGGTACTCGCGTAACAGCGCGGGCGCGCCATCCCAGGGGAGGTTCGCCATCAAGGGCGACAACATGGCGATAGCCGCGGCGCCGAGCACGGCGAAACGCAGGCGCCCCTCGGCGCCGAACGCCGCAGCCGCCGCAAACACGGCCAGCCCCACCGCCATGCAATTGAGAATATCCACCTTGGTCAGCTCTTGCAGGCTGCCGCCGGGGTAACTGCCCAGCCAGTTGGTGAAGCGGAACAGCAGCGCGATCCCCATAATGTAACCGGCGCGCCGCAGCGCGACCACCCAGCGGCGCCACGGCCTGGATTCGCGACGCGCCAGGCTTTCCATCTGGAAGGCGGTCGTCATTCCGGCCATGAACAGGAACAGAGGCGCGGCCATGCCGCCGACAAATTGCGACAGCACGTAAGGGCCGCCGTCGCGCAGGTCCGTGCGCACGAAGGCGTTGAACGCGTGGCACTGGATCATGATGACCACCGCCAGCCCGCGCATCCAATCGAGAAAGGGGAATCGTTTCACTTGGGCGCTCAGCCTGTGCTTACGCAGTGCAATTTACCACAAATTGTTGCGGCGACGGCGTAGGCCGGCGCGGCGCGAAGCTCAATGGAAAAATTCGCGGGCCGGGCATGCCCGGCCCCTACGGGCGATCTAGGCCGCTGGTTAATTCTGGGCGGCCACGCGGCGGCTCAGCAGGGCGTAAGCTCCATAGAGGGCGGCCGAGTAGAAGAGATCCGCCAACACGGTGTTGCGATAGTACGGAATCGCGGCCACATAGCAGGCCATCAGGCCGGCGGCGTCGTGCGTATAGAGGGACACCGGCTTCAGCCACATCGCGAAATTGGTAATCAGGAAAAACTGCACGCTGCCCGCGAGCGCCGCGCCGCCAATGGCGAGCGGGTTCTCGGTTGAGCGCAGCCGCGAGCCGATCCACACATAAATCAGGAAGCTTGCATACACGAACGGAGTCGCGAACGAATAGCCGCCAACAAACGGGTCGGTGACCAGCATCAGCACCAGCGGCAACAGGTAAGCCTTCCAGCCGCTGAGCCGGCCGCCGGCAAACAGGCTGACGCCGCCCACCGGCGTGAAATTCGGCGCATGCGGCACCAGGCGCGCCAGCATACCCAGGATGGTGAGGCCGATGGCCAGCGGCCTCGACGTTTCGTTCTTCATTCGTGTTTCTCCTTAATCGATTATCTATCAGAATGAGCCGAACCGGCATGGTTCGGATCCCACAAAGTTTCCGGATCGCCGGTGAGGTGGCTGGCCCAGCGGCTCCAGACAAAAAATGCGTCGCTGAGCCGGTTCAGGTAGCGAATCGCCTCCGGCGGCACGCTTTCGAGGCGGGCCAGCGCCACCACGGCGCGCTCCGCACGGCGGCAAACCACGCGGCAGAGGTGAAGATCGGAGTTCAGGCGGCCGCTGCCGGGCAGAACGAAGGAATGGAGCGCCGGCAGGTCGCGATTGATGCGATCCATTTCGGTTTCGAGGCGCGTCACATCTTCATCGGTCACGCGCGCCTGGCGCTCGCGAACGTCTTCGGGTAAGGTGGCGAGAATCGAGCCGAGGTTGAACAGCTCGTGCTGGATGCGCAGCAGAACCGGCACCAGCGTCCAGGCGCGGCCGTCCTTGTCGACCAGCCCCTCGGCGGTAGCGCGCGCGGCGCCCACGAAGGCGTTCAGCTCGTCCACCGTTCCATAGGCTTCGATGCGCGGGCCGTCCTTGGCGACGCGCTGGCCGCCGGCGAGAGCGGTTTCTCCTTCGTCGCCGGCGCGCGTGTAGACGCGGCCGATGGTCAGGCGAGGCGGATCGAACGGTGGCTTGCTCATACTCTCATTTTGCTCCCGCGAACGACCATTTCAAACCGGTCACGAAATTCAGGCGCGGCGAAGGGTAGCCGAACACTTCTTCATAATGCTGGTCGAGCGCGTTGCGCAGGTTGCCATAAGCCGTAAGGCCGCGGCCGACCTTGTAGTTGAGATTCAGCCCCAGGTTGGCATAGCCGGGGTTTTGAAACAAGCCGGCGGATGCGCCGTAGCTCGGATCGACATCGAGAATGGAACCGCGGAAGTAGCCGTCCAGCCCGCCCGAGACGCGGCCGCGCGTGAAGGTGGCGGCGAAAGCGCCCGAATTCGCAGGGCGGCGCAACAATCGCTGGCCCACGGTAAACGGAGCCGGCGCCAGGTTGGTGGCGCCGTTGAGCGAGAGGATTTCCGAATCGAGCCAGGTGTACCAGCCGGTAATGTAAAGCCAGCGGGCGGGCCGCAGCCGGGCGGAGTATTCCGTGCCCAGGCCGCGCGAGTTGGCGATGTTATCGGATTCATAGTGGCTGAGCACGGCGAGATTGCCGCCCAGAATGACGATCAGATCGTAATAGCGGTTGTAGAAGAAAGTGGCGTCGAGCGAGAAAACGTCGTGGAAAAAGCGGCGCTCCACGCCGGCGTCGAAGCCGCGCGTGCGCTCCGGCTTGAGCGAAGGATTGTCGGTGAAAGCCAGGTCAAAGCCGGTGGGCGGGCGAAAGCCGGTGCCGAAGGAAGCGTGAAAGCGCGTGCCGCCACGGCTGTACGCGGCAGCCACTTTGGGGTCGATCGCGTTGACGGACTGCGCGGGAAAGGCCGGGCGCGAATAGCCATCGGTGGGAATCGCACCGGTGTCCAGGAACTCGCCGCGCAAGCCGGCGTTGATCGACCAGCCGCCGGGAAGTTGAAAGCGGTTCTCGAGGTAGAACGCGAGATCGTTGCGGCGGATGGGGAAGGTATCGGAACTCGCGTCCGTGATGTAGCTGTTGCGCAGCTCCTCGATAGTTTCAACCGTGCCCAAGGCAACTGTATACCAGGGCTTGACGCTGGTTGTCATCCGCCATTCCGCCTGGCCGCGCAGATCTTTGTTGGCGGTGAAAGGGTAGGGACTGGTGTAGCCGTTGTTGTTGAGGAAGAACGAGGCGAACAAATCCTCCTTGATCCGCCCCGAGAACAGGTCCGCCTGGTAATGGACCAGGTAATCGGAGAAGTTATTCTTGCTGCGGCTGACGGTGTCGATTCCGGTGTAGTTGTTGTTGGGATCGGAGCCGTAGGGGCCGGGCTCGCCGACGGAGTTGGAATCGAAATCGGCGTGGAAGTTCAGCGACTGGCTGCCGAAGCGGCGCAGCAGGTTGAGCATCAGGTTCGAATTGCGATAGTCGCTGTTGGGCACCGGGCCGTTGTCGTCGAGGCGCGAAGCCGCGAAGGCGATGCCGAACCCGGCCAGGGTATCGCCGCCGGCGATGCCGAAGCGATGCTCCTGGTACGTGCCGCCTTCTGCGAGAATATCGAGGTTGGGCGCAGCGCCGGCTTCACGGGTGACGAAGTTGACCACGCCCGAGTTGGCATACTCGCCGGCGACGGCGGATTCGGGGCCGCGGATCACCTCGACGCGGTCCAATTCCTCGGCTGGGATGTGGGCGAAATCGAAGGTCCCTCCGAAACCATTGACCGGGATGCCATCGATCTCGACCAGATTGAAATCGTCGTAGCCGCCGCGCAGATAGAGCGAGGTGAGGCCGCCGGTGAAACCGGTCTGGCTGATGGCCATGCCGGGGAGGTAACGCAGCAGGTCGACGGCCTGCGCCAGGTTGCTCTGGCGGATCTCTTCGCTGGTGACGATGCTGGTGCTGCCGCCCTGCTGGCTGGCGGGGACATCGATGGCGGAGCCGACCACGCCCACCGAATCCTGGAGCGGCGCCAGTTGCAATTTCACCAGCAGGGGCTGCGATGCGGCGGAGAGGAGAAGCACGGCGGTGCGAAATCCGGGCGCGGCAACCACGAGTTTGGCATCGGGCGCATTGGCCACGGCGGTATCGATGTCAAACGAACCGTTGACACCGGTGAGAGTGTGGGCGGCGATTCCGGCGGGGACCGATACGGCGACCTGGGCGCCCACGATGGGAGCGCCGGACGGATCGGCAACCGTGCCTTTCAGCGAAGCCGCCGGAAGGCCGGCGGAAAAGAGCAAGAGCAAGGCCGCCAGGCCCTGGAGACGTATATACATTCGAGGCTCCTCCCTAGAGAGCCGAAAGTAAACAATCTCGCTGGCCGGTCTCCTGGTTTGCGCATCGTCAAATCGCCCGGCCTTCCCATTCCACGGATGGAACAGTGACACACGTAGGGCGATTCTCCGCGCTTACAGTGGCTGGGCCACGCCGGATTTGCACCGGCTTCCCGTACACCAGCGGACAATCGGATACTTTTCGAGTGTACACTAATTCATGACGTGATGCGAAACCGAAAGACTTGCCTCGCGCATCTCGGGCTGGCGCTGGTATTCCTGGGAGCGGCGTTCCCAGCGCTCCACTCGGCGGCGAAATCGGACAAACGAAAATCGCAAGCCGCATACCAGCTTGGACAGCGCGCCGACCAGGCGGGACGCCGCGAAGAAGCCATCGGCGAATACTCGGAAGCCCTCGAGTTTGACCCGGATAACACCGCGGCGTTGTGTGCGCGCGGCCGGGATTACCTGGCTGGCGGCGATAAGGTGAAGGCGCTGGCCGACCTGGAACAGGCGGTGACCTTGCAGCCCGCCGACGGCCAACCTTACTGGGCGCGCGGCGACTACTACGCTGCGACGGGAGACAGCGCGCGCGCCATCCAGGACTACACCACCGCGATCGGCCTGAAGCTGGAGCGCACGGAGGTGTACACGGGACGAGGGAACCAGGAGCTGGCGCTGGGCGATCACGAAAAAGCCGCGGCGGATTTCACGCGGGCTTTGGAATTGCGGTTGGACAACGCCGACGCGGACAAAGGCCTGGGCATGGCGCGCGCGGCCCAGGGGCGCTTCCGCGACGCGGTGGACGCTTTCGATTTGTGCCTGCGGCGGCGCCCCGATTACGCGGACGTCTACGTCGAGCAGGCGCTGGCCTACGCCGCGCTGGGCGATTACCGGCGCGCGCTGGCCGGTCTGGATACGGCGGTGCGGCTGCGGCCGGAGGACGCCCGCGCGCTGCGCACGCGGGGCGCGGTAAAGGAAGTGCTTGACGACAAAGACGGAGCGGCGGCGGATTACACGGAAGCCATCCGGCTGGATCCGAACGATGTGCGCCTCTACCTGGCGCGCGGCACGGTGCTGGCGCAGCAGGGCAAGATCGAAGAGTCGTTGCGGGACCGCAACCGCGCGGTGGAACTGGACCCGAAGAACTCCGATGCCTATGTTGAGCGCGCCGCGTCATACCACGCGCTGGGCGATCACGAGAAAGGGCTGGCCGACCGCACCATGGCGATCGCGCTCGACCCCGCGTCGGCGGTTGCCTGGCGGGCGCGGGGCGGCGACTACATCCTGCTGGGGCGCTACGATGAAGCGCTGATCGATCTGCACCGCGCCGCGCAGTTAGAGCCGGACAATACGGAGGCGCAGCAACTGCTGGCACTGGCGGAGAAGAAAGTGCGAGAAGCGATCGAGGCCGCCCGCGCCAAGGAAGCGCTGCCGGACACGGTGGCGCTCGACCTGCCGGGCTCGCCCACGGCGCCGGAGCCGGCGGCACCGGCGCCTGTACCGGCCGGCACGCCAGAATCCAGCGCTGCCGCGGGACCACCGAGGCTGGGGGCGCCGCCAACGGTTCACCCACCTGGGCCGGCCGCATCGCCATCCACCACTGCCGCTGCGCCGAAGCCGGAGCCCGCGCCAGCGCCCAAACCGCCCGCGCCGCAAGTTAAGCCCGCCCTGAAAGCGCAGGCGCCGCCAGCGAAGTCCGTTGGCTCGCCCGCGGCGATACCGCCTGCGGCTGCAGCACCGCCATCCACCGCAACCGCTGCTGCACTGACGCCGAAGCCGGTTGCCTCGCCAACGCCCCAACCACAAGCGCCGGCGGTAAAACCAGCGCTGAAAGCGCAGACGCCGCCGCCGAAGCCGGCACCCGAAGCGGCCAGGGATGCGTCCGCCCATCAGGCGTTGGGGCGCAAGTCGATTCAGGACGGGAAATTCGCCGAGGCCATCGAGCAGCTCAGTGGGGCGATCCGGCTGGACCCGACCTCGGCGCGGGCGTACAACGCGCGCGGCTACGCGCACATGCGCCTCAAGCATTTTGCCGACGCAGTATCCGATTTCGACAACGCCATCCGGCTGGATCCGAACTACGTCAACGCGTACCAGAACCGCGCCGCCGCGCGCCGCGGGTTGGACGATACGGCCGGCAGCGACGCGGACCTGGCGAAGGCGCGGGAATTGAGCAAGGGCTTGCAGTAGGGGCGCCGGCCGGCGGGTCCCAGGAGGAGAGCGGACGCATGGAATACACGTACGAAGATATCGCCAAGATGATCGATCACTCGCTGCTCAACCCGACGCTCACCGCGGCCGAGATGGAGCGCGGCTGCCGGCTGGCGCTGGACTATGATGTGGCCAGCGTCTGCATCCTTCCGTATTACCTCCGACGCTGCGCCGAGATGCTGGCGGGGAGCCAGGTGAAGGCGAGCACCACCATCGGCTTCCCGCACGGCTGCCACACCACGGCCGTCAAAGTGGCCGAAGCCGAGCGGGCGCTGGCGGATGGCGGCCAGGAACTGGACATGGTGGTGAACATCAGCGCGGTGCTGACCGGCGACTGGAAGTACGTTCACGGCGACCTGGCGGCGGTGATCGCAGTGACTCACGCGGCGGGTCAAAAAGTGAAGGTGATTTTCGAAAACTGCTATCTGAACGACGCGCAGAAGATCCGCCTCTGTGAGATCTCGAGCGAGCTGGGCGCGGATTGGGTAAAGACGTCCACTGGATACGGCAGCGGGGGCGCCACCATCGAAGACCTGGTGCTGATGCGGAAGCACGCCGCGCCGCAGGTGCAAGTGAAGTCCGCCGGAGGAATCCGCGATCTCGACGCGCTGCTGGCCGTCCGCGCGGTGGGCGTGACGCGCTCCGGCGCCACGCGCACGGCATCCATGCTGGACGAATGCCGGCGCCGATTGGGATTGCCGCCGGTGGAGCGCTCGAGCGAGAGTCAGATGCCGGTGTGAGGCGGCGCGACCGGCATCACGGTTGCCAGTGCTGCGCTCACTTTGCGGCGGTCGGCAGGCTTCAGACGGCCAACTTTGCCGATGAGCAGACGGCTGTCCAAGGTGAAGAGCTTCATGCGCACCACGCTTGCCATTTTCAGGCCGGCAGCCGAGGCGTCGATTCCAGTGTCCAGCGGCCACGGCGCATTGCGCGAATCCGTGATCATCGCCAGCACGGTGTGGCCATGGCGGTTGAACGATGGCCGGCTGAGCACCAAAGCGGGGCGCCTCACGGCGGCCAGCGAATCCGTGAATGGAAACGGAACGACCACCACATCGAAGACATCACAGGTCATCGAAGTTCTCGTGATCGTGAGGAGAATCCCACTCCGGCGCGAGCGTCTGCGAAATCGCGCGGAGCCAGGGCAGATCGAGCGGCTGCGCCTTGCGGATCCTCACCGCATTCCCGGCAACTTCATATGCCAGATAATCCCCGGCGCAAACATCGAGCTTGTCGCGTATCTTCTTGGGCAGTGTAACCTGGCCTTCGCTGGTGACCTTGCTGATCATGGATGTCGCCGGTTACAGTATACCGCATTACGTCCTTACCGCCTTACCTGCCGGCGACCACTCCCGCCGGTCCAGCGACGGACACGTCCAGAAGGGTCTCTCGACGCGGCACGCAGTGGTGCGTGCGCCACGGCAGAAACGGTGCGGTCATGCTTGCGCCCGCTCCCTTACTTGGCTGGGGACTCGGGCTTTTTCAGCTCGAAGAAACGGCCGTCATGGTAGTCGAAAACGTAGTCATAGGTAGCGATCTCCTGGTCATTGGGAGGCTGTTTCATTTCCTTAACCCGGAAGACCTCCAAGCTGGAATCGGCATAACTCAACCGCACCATGAAGAGCAGGTCGTACGTGTCGCGGCGGACGGGGTCGTTCAAGAACAGAAGACGGCTGCCGGAGCGAATGGTCGGGGCGGCGGCGTGTAGCGCCGCCACTATGCTGCGGTTTACCGGAGCTTCCAGCGATACGCTGGCAATCTCGCCGTAACCCAATGGCTTGTAAGCTTCGTAGAGGATCAACATCGAGACGACGAGTAAGGCCGTGCCCCGCACGCGTACCAGCAACCATTCGGGGATCTCGACGCCGCGCGTCAGAAGCGCGCCGAGCTTCACCAACAGGACGGCGGCGTAGAGCATCCATGCGAACACGCACACGTAATACTGGGCCGCTCCGCGCGTCGCGATGAACGAAAGGGGCAGCGGGCCGAGCATCAGGAACAGCCAGGCGAAGCCCAGCACGCGCGATCGCGCGGCCCAGGCGATGGCGGCCAACGCGGCCCAGAGCAGCAGCACCGCCCAGGCCGGCCAGTCCGGCATTGCCAGGAAGTCTCCCGCGAAGTGGCGGCTGGTGAGCAGGAACTGCGTCCACGTGAAAGACGGCCGGTACGCAGGGTTGTGAGTCAGCGACAGAGGGCCGAGCGATCTGCCGATCACAAACAAGACGGCCACGGCGCCGGTCAGCAGGGTGGCGCGACCTTCGCGGAGCAGCCAACGGTAAAGCGTTGCGGGCTGCCAGGCGCGCGGCGGATGGTAAAGCAGTTCGTAGGATCCCAGGAACGCCGGCAACATCACCGCCATTTCCTTGGAATTCAAGGCGCAGATGTAGAGCGCGAAAAGCGCCGTCCATTGCCAGGGCTGAAGAACCGCCGAACGCGCGCGTGCCCGCAGATAGAGCGCCAGCGCGGCAAAGAGAAAGAAATAGCAGAGAACGTCGTAGATGAATCCTGTGTCGAAACAGAGCGACGCGAGGCGTTGTTGATAGGCCATCGCCAGCGCGGTGAGAGCGGCGATTTCGCGCGATCCGGCCAGGCGCCGCGCCACCACGTAAGTCAGCCAGATATTGGCCGCCAGAATAGCGAGAGCAGAAGCGTGAAACCAAAAGGGACGGAAACCGGCGAAATCGAAAATCAGGCGGTACCACACGCTGCCCAGTGGACGCCCAAAATCGGAGCTAAGGAAAAACAGCAAATTGGCTTTGAGGAGGCGGCCGGCGGAAAAGTTCCAGGAGCGATACAGATTCATCAGATCGTCCGGTGTGAAGTAAATGTGAAGCGAAGCGCGCGTCAGACGGAAGAAATAGCAAGCCAGCAGCAGCGCGCCGGCGGCGATCAGGCAGCGATCGACGAGGCGCATGTCGGGCGCCGGGCCGGGCGGACGGGAGCGCGCGGCCACAGGCGCTGGAACGGCGCCGGGCACAGGAGCGGGCACGGAGACAGGAGGCGGCGCTTGGGCCTGGCGACGGGCGCGTTCCAGGATGTCCTCGGTATCGGCGGCGCCGGGCGGGTCGAAGCGGGCCCGCAAGATCGCCAGGATTTGCGCGGCGCTTTCGTCTTTTTCGCGATCGGTCATCGTGTCATTCTTTCATGGTGCGGCGATCGTGGCACGGGCCGGGACGGCGGCTGCCGTTCTCCACTTGGTCTTTCGAAGACCGGAACTGAGGGCTAAGTACACACACGCCAAAGCGATCATGTCGAAGAGTGCGAAGAAGAGCAAGGCGTGACGCGGTAAATCCATCGAATCACACAGCGTCGAAAGGCCTAACTCGGTGAAGCCGGCTCCGATCAAGCAGAACCCCGCAGTCAAAACGCCTCTCGGCAGGCTCTTATGTTCAACCAACAGCAATACGGCGAACAGAGTTACCAGCGAAAGAAATGCGAGCAGAAAAGCAAGGCCATGGTGATAGAAGACGTGGCTCTTCACATCGCTCCATAAGGCAAACGCCTTGCTTTCGGCGGGCGGGTACCCAGCGGAGATGTCAAAGTTCCCGAACGCGTGTTGCCTGCCCTCTTCGGACAGCGAGTCGATCATGGTATGGAAAGCCGCAGCCGGGTGCTTCGCGTAGAAGACGGCCAGTTTACCATAGGACAATCGCTCGATGAATCGTTCACGAAAGCCGCGGTCATCCATCCCGGAGCCTGCCAGGAAAGCCTTCTTCCCGATGCAGGTCCGGTAAGAATCATCCAGACCCAGATCCGCCATTGTGCGCACGGCGTTCTGCGAGTGCGGCAGGATCTCCTCGAAAGTCACGTTGTACAGCGGATAACTGGCATAATCCGCCGGCTGCGCCTTCCAGATCATCAGCACCGAGGTCAGCACAAGGCATATAGCGGTCGTGTACCAACCACTGCGCCTAATCGGCTTGAGAACGCCTGCCGTGGCAACGAGCAGAAGCGCAATCCAAAAACCGAGAAGCGCGTGTTGCGTCTTTGAGGCCACGGCCAGGAACGGGCAGATCATCAGCAAGACGGCATCCAATCTCCTGCCGAATTGAATCACGCGGAGGAATTCGACCACCGTCAGCAACAAGAAAAGGTATGAAGGTTCGTCCATGTAAAAAGAGTTCAGCGAATTGACATACATCATGTCGCAGTACATGAACAGAGCAAGCGCGCACATGGCCCAGCGAACGCCGCGGTCGACACCCGCGAGCAACGGGACGAAAAGCCAGACAGCAAAGAGAAAGAGCGCGCCATGGACAACCCCAATGCAACGCAGATCGAAATTGCCGTCCTTCGAGATCAATCGGTTGAGCCAGACTGCCAACTGCGCGAGAGGTATCTCTGTTGAGACAAAGCCACTTACCCAGTGGTTCTCGGGACGGATCGTATATACATTATCGATGTAGCCATAGGTTTTGTGGACGCGTCCGCGCAGGTTGAACCTTCCGATTACTTTGGCGAAGTCCCCGTTGTCAGCCAGGCCGACAACGGGCGGAAGGATCAGTTGGTAAAACAGGATCGCTCCAGCCGCCAGGACGAATACCCGCCGCGAATCAAGCATAATCGATGAGCCTAGACGGCGCCCATGGCGAGACGCCGCGGATCGCCACCGGGCTCACTTACAAAGACCCTCGGAGAGTCAAAAACACTACACCGTCCGATTTTTTTCTGTCGCGCACGCTATCCTCCATCGGCAAAGGCTGTCCGCCTTTCCCCGACCCGATCGTCACTTCACCAGGCTGGCCGAACGTCCCGCGAAATCCAGCACCCAGCCGGGAAAGATACCGAGGAACAGCGTCCCGATGGCGGGCAGGATGAGCGCCGCGGAGAACGCTGGCGTGAGCGGCTCGACGCTCGAAGCGGCGTCGCCCGGCTCGCGGAAATACATCATTACGAGAAGGCGCAGATAGTAATACGCGGCCACCGCGCTGTTGAGCAGGCCGAGCACGGTAAGCCACACCAGGTGCGATTCCAAGGCGGCCTTGAAGATATAGAACTTGCCGAAGAAGCCGCCGGTGAGGGGCACGCCGATCAGCGAGAGCAGGAAAATGGTGAGCATGGCCGCGATGAAGGGCTGCTTCTGCGCGAGGCCGGCGAAATCCTCGATGCTCTGATACCGCTCGTCCTTGCCGGAAAGATAGCTGACCACGGCGAACGCGCCCACGTTCATGCACGCGTAGGCGGCCAGATAGAACATGACGGCGGCGGTGCCGATTTCCGAGCGCGCCGCGAGCGCCACCATCACGTAACCGGCGTGCGCGATGGAACTGTAGGCCAGCATGCGCTTGACGTTGCTTTGCAGCAGCGCGGCGAAATTGCCGATGGTCATGGAAAGCAGCGCGGAGGCCCACACCAGCGGCGCCCAGGCATCGCCGATAGGCGCGAAGGCTGTCATGAAGATGCGCAGGAAGATGGCGAAAGCGGCCGCTTTGGGACCGGCGGACAGGAATGCGGAGACCGGCGTGGGCGCGCCCTGATACACATCCGGCGCCCAGATCTGGAACGGGGAAGCGGAGACTTTGAAGGCCAGTCCGACGAACATCAGCGACGCCGCCAGGCCCACCATGACCGGCCACGGCGCGCCCGGGCCGGCGACAACGGCGCGCACCACGCTGAGATTGATGCTGCCGGTCTCGCCATAAATCAGCGCCACGCCATAGAGGAAGAAACCGGTGGCGAAGGAGCCGAGCAGAAAGTACTTGAGCGCGGCTTCATTGGCGCGCTTGTCATCGCGGAGATAGCCGGCCAAAATGTAGCTGGCGATGGAGGAGATTTCGAGGCCGATGAAGATGACGATGAGGTCGTTGGCGGCGGCCATAATCGACTGGCCGGCGATGGAGAACAGCAGCAGAGCGTGAAACTCGCTGGTCTCGGCCTGCTGGCGTTTGAGGAAACTGAATGACGGCAGGATGGTGAAAATGCCGACGCCGAGAACCAGCACGCGGAAGAAAGTAGCGAAACCATCCACGATGAGCATGCCGCCGAACGCGGGCCCGGGTTGTGAGTAAGCATAGATGGCGGCGACGATGGCGGCTGCCAGTGTGGCCAGGCTGAGCGTTCCATAGACCTTGGATTCGCGCCGGTTGAGCAGCGGATCGAGCACCATGATCAACGTGCCCATCGCGGTGAGGATGATCTCCGGCAGGAAGCGGATCAGGTCGGCGGGGTTGAACATGGGGCTAGCGGGCACGGCTCACCTCCGTGCGCAGAGGCATGCTTAGATCGACCCGCTCACCAACATGGACCTGGGTTTGTTCGAGCACGCGGGCGGTGGTCTTGCCTACCGGGTCAAGGAACGATTTCGAGTAGACGCCCATCCAGACCATCATGGCGATCAGCGGAACCACCACGGCCCACTCGCGCAGGTTGAGGTCGGGCAGGTGCGAACGCACTGCCTCTTTCAACTCGCCGTAGAAGACGCGCTGGTACATCCAGAGCATGTAGCAGGCGGAGAGGATGACGCCCAGCGCGGCCCATATGGCCCATTTGAAATTGGCGAGGGCGGCGCCTTGCAGCACCAGGAACTCGCCGACGAAATTGTTCAGCAGCGGCAGCCCGATGGAAGCCAGCGTGGTGATAAGGAACACGGTGGAGAGCCACGGCGCGGCAGTGGCGACGCCGCCGTAATCCTCAATCTCGAGCGAGTGGCGGCGCTCGTACATCAACCCGACCAGCGCGAACAGCGCGCCGGTGGTGATGCCGTGATTGAGCATCTGGTAGACCGCGCCATCGAGTCCCAGTTGAGTGAAGGAAAAGATGCCGAGCACGACGAAACCGAGATGGCTGACCGACGAATACGCCACCAGCTTCTTCATATTCGGCTGCACCATGGCGACCAGCGCGCCGTAGATGATGCCGATGATAGCCAGCACCGCGATCCACGGGGCGCAGCGCCGCGCGGCGCTGGGGAACAGCGGCAGCGCGTAGTGCAGGATACCGAAGGTGCCCATCTTCAGCATGACGGACGCCAGCATCACGGACCCGGCGGTGGGCGCTTCGACGTGCGCGTCCGGCAGCCACGTGTGCAGCGGGAACAGCGGCACTTTGATGGCGAAGGCGACGAAGAACGCCAGGAAGAGCAGCATCTGCTCGAAGGGGGTGAAGGCGAGGCGGCCGCTCGAGAGCTGATCCAGGATGGCGGCGTAACCGAACGTGCCGGCGCGATTGTAGAGATAAATGATGGCTGCCAGCATGAGCACCGAACCGGCCATGGTGTAGAGGAAGAATTTCACCGCGGCGTAGATGCGGCGTTCGTGGCCCCAGATGCCGATCAGGAAATACATGGGCACCAGGCTGACTTCCCAGAACACGTAAAACAGAAACAGGTCCTGCGCCAAAAAGACACCCACCAGGCCGAACTCCAGCAGCAGCAGGAACGCGTAGAATTCCTTGACGCGGTTCTGAATGCTGTTCCAGCTCAGCAATACGCAGATGGGCGTGAGAAAGGTGGAAAGCAGTACCAGCCAGACGCTGACGCCATCGGCGGCGATGTGGAAACGGATTTCGGGCGATGAGATCCAGAGCCAATCGACGGTGAATTGATCGCCGGCGAGCGAGCGGTCGAACCAGCCGATCAGGGCCAGCGAGGCGAGAAATGTGACGAGGGAAATCCCCAACGCCCAATAGCGGCTCGATGCCGGCGACGAGCGCGGCAACGCCAACGCGATCAGGAACCCGGCGGCCGGAAGCAGCAGAACGAGCAGGAGCAGGTTCATCGCAAGCCTCCCAACACGGCCATGAGGAAGATCAGCAGCACGCTGCCGAACGCCACC
>Ga0208820_1000508_pt1 | contig 28100 bp, 23 predicted proteins | sample June2015DPH_16_5_FD_184713 | JGI IMG/M metagenome (GOLD analysis project Ga0208820, IMG submission 184713) | Peatland microbial communities from SPRUCE experiment site at the Marcell Experimental Forest, Minnesota, USA - June2015DPH_16_40... | ecosystem: Environmental > Terrestrial > Soil >...
GCGGCCTGCGCGGCGATGTAGCCGGGGGTCTCCAGGTAGCCGTCTTCGCCATCGGTGATGAGCTCGGGCACGCCGCCCACGCGGGTGGCTACCGGCACTACGCCACACGCCATGGCTTCGAGTGCCACCAGGCCGAACGATTCCAGGTCGCTCGGCATCAGCAGCACGTGCGCCAGCGGGATGATGCGCTCGACATGGTCCTGTTTGCCGAGAAAGAGAACGTGGCGATCCACCTTCAGCTCGCGCGCCAGGTGCTCGGCCGGTAGCCGGTCGGGACCGTCGCCCACCATCAGCAGCCGCGCCGGCGTCTTCTTGCGCACTTCGGCCAGGATGCGAACGCAATCGAGCACGCGCTTGACCGGGCGGAAATTGGAAAGGTGAATCAACAGTTTCTCACCATCCGGAGAGTATGCCGCGGCGCCGCTCTTCGCGTGATCGGGATGGTACAGATCGCAGTTGACGAAGTTCTTGATCACGCGTATCTGGTTCGAAATGCCGAACACTTCCACCGTCTGCTGCCGCAGGTAATCGCTGATGGAAGTGACGCCGTCGGACCGTTCGATCGAAAACTTGGTGATCGGAAAGTACGATGGATCGGCGCCGACCAGTGTGATATCGGTGCCATGCAGCGTGGTGATGAAAGGCAAACGGCGCTTGGGAGCCAGGATCTGCTGCGCCAGCATGGCGGAGATGGAGTGCGGGATGGCGTAATGCACGTGCAGCAGGTCGAGCGCGTAGGCCTCGGCCACATCCGCCATGCGCGACGCGAGCGCCAGGCAATAGGGCGGGTATTGGAACAGCGGGTAATTCGAGACTTCGACTTCGTGGTAGTGGATGCGCGGCGAACCGGGGTCGAGGCGGATCGGATTAGCGTAGGTGATGAAGTGGACCTCATGGCCGCGCGCGGCCAGTTCCATGCCCAGTTCGGTGGCGACGATGCCGCTGCCGCCGTAGGTCGGATAACACGTGATACCGACGTTCACGGCGACAAGCGTAGCACACGGGAGGGAATCGTGAGAACGCAGGGTTGACAGGCGGAAGCGCCTGTCCCACTTTGTTGTGGAAGTTGCAGGCTATTGCAGGGGGATGCGCACCTTGAGGCCGGTGCCGCGGCCGGGACGCGATTCGAGCTGCATATCGGCGTTCAGCGAGCGGGCGCGCCGCTTCAGGCTGGCCGGGCCGAGCCGCAGCAGCTCAAGTTCCTCGAGCGAATACGAGCCGGAAAAAGCGAAGCCGTGGCCATTGTCTTCGATCGAGATCTCCAGTCCGTTGGCGGCCTTTTCGAGCGACACGGCGACGCGCGTGGCGGCGGCGTGCTTCTGCACGTTGTGCAAGGCTTCGCGAATCATCTGGAGCGCTTCCGCCGTCATTTCCGGTGGCAGGCCGACAGGCCCGGATGAGCTGATGAAGGTAACCGGAATCCCGCTTTCCTTCTGGAACGATTCGGCGGTACGCCGGGCAGTGACCACGAAATTGGCGCCATCCACATCCACCGGCCGCATCGCATTCAGGAACATGCGAAGGTCGCGCACCTGTGCCACCGCCAGCGATTGCAGCCCCAGCAACTCTTCCATGCCGGCTTCGAAGTCGCGCTCCAGCAGCTTTTTCAGAATCTCGAGGCGCATTTGCAGGCTGATGAAGCTTTGCAGCGGGCCGTCGTGAAAATCCGAGGCGATGCGCTGGCGCTCCGCTTCACGCGCTTTCTCGGCTTCCTGCTGCGCCTCGACGGCGCGCGTTTCGAGCGTGGCGAAGCGCAAGGTCATACGGCGCTTGTAGATCGCCGCCCCGCAAGCCAACGCGCCGCCGACCACAATCGTTCTCAGCAGAGGATCCAGCGGCAGCGATGGCAGCGCGATGCAGAATGCGGCGGCCACGGCCGACACCAGCGCCACTTCCGTCACGCCGAAAAACACCAGCGCTTCGGCGAGAACGTAGAGCAGGAAGGCCGAACTGAACCAGAGCAGCCGTTCTCCGCCATAAGCCGCGGAAACCAGCAGGTACACGATGTCGGCAACCAGCGCCAGCAGCCCGAAGACGCCGTGCGGCGTGCGCGCCTTTACTACCAGCACGACCGCGCAGATCAGGTACAGCGCCAGCACGTAGAAAGATGCGTTGAACACGTCCGCCCGGCTGAAAAGGAACAATGCCAGGGCCACCGCGGCCAGGGCCGCCCGGGCCGCCGCCATGGATCGAGGCCAGCCGATTTTCATTCGATCCAACAAGGTGTCACTTTCGATACAGGTACAGTGTGCGACTGCGGCCTTCCCCATCGTCGGCGATGTTGACCACCTTTTCCGGGGTCCACGCACGAAATTCGAAATCGTGCGCTACCACACGCGCGCCCTTCTTGAGTTGGCGGTCGAGCAGCGGCTGCACTTTGCCGTTGATGGAATCCGGCAGCAGATAAACCGTCACCAGGTCGGCCGAGCTGTAATTCTGTGCCAGCAGGTCGCCGTGGATGATGCGTGCGTTTTTTTCGAGCCCCAGCTTGGCAATCCGCGCCAGACTCTGGCGGCACAAATCGGGGTCGATCTCGACGCCCACCGCGTCGGCATGAAATTTCTGCGCCGCCATAATCACGATGCGGCCGTCGCCCGACCCGAGGTCGTACACTTTCTCGCCTGCCTTTAAGCCGCCCAACTGGAGCATCTGTCCGACGATGGTTTCCGGCGTCGGATAATATGGTGCGAGCTTGACCGCGTCCCATTCCTGAGCGCGCAGGCCGGCGCACAGTGCGGCTGCGCAGAGACACGGACCCAGCCACCGCGCACCCGGCATACGTCCCGCCAGGCCGCGCCGCTGCCCGTCCCTTGGCATTCTCAAACCTTCTCTAGGGGCACGCCCCGCTGGCACCATTCGCAGTGCTCCCCATCGACATAGTAACTGCCGTCGAGCTTGACCAGATAGTACAGCGGGAGGTCGCCGAAACTCAAGGTCGTGGGGTTGGGCTGGTAAACGGCGACCGCCAGTCCCACCACCTTGGCGTTATGGGATTCTAACAGCGCTTTCAGTTCGGTCAGACGCTGGCCGGTGCGCAGGATGTCGTCCACCAGCACCACCGGCTCTCCCGGCTCGGGACGCAGGAAGTGGCGGAAACGAAGCGGGTCGCGGTCGTGCTCCCGCTCCGCCCAGTAAACCTGCCGCGCGCGCAGCGCTTCGCACAATCCGAAGGCCAGCGGCAGCCCGCCCGTGGTGGGCGCCACCATCGAAAGATCCTTGGCGATGGCGCGGATTTCCGGATGGGCGCGCAACAGCCGGCTTAAACCCACCGACATCATTTTCTGGTGCCGGGAGTAACGCATCGCCAGCGGCACCTTCAGATACTCGTTGGAATGCAGACCGGTGGGGTACTCGAAATGGCCGTCGCGCAGCGCTCCGGTCTCTCGCAGCACGGCGACGACTTCCTCTTGCGTGGGGATGAGGTGCATCGATGTCCTCGTCTTTCCGGCCCGGATCGAATCCGTTAGCCCAAACAAAATAAGGGCTTTACACTAGTGGCCGCACTCCCGGCTTCAGGATATCATGCGGCGGCGGTCGGCGGCCGGTCTCGAAAAACGGTTGGGAATTCAGTCCCGCGCCGGTTCCCGACGGTGCCCACAGCCGGCTGTAAAGGTCTGCGGCGCTTGCGCCGATATACCCAGCATGAAAATGGTGCGCATTCTCGGCTGGGCGCTGGCAGCGCTCCTTGCCGGCGGGGCTTGGGCCGCAAGTTCGACCGGCATCACGGTTTCGCCCGCTTCGGTGACTTTTTCCTATCAGGTCGGCAGTGCCACGCTGCCGGCCTCGACCAAAGTGACCGTGACGCTGCCAACGGGCACGGCAAGTTCGACGGTGGTGGTGGCGCAGGATTCGTCGGCGCCCGCCTGGCTCGTGGTTACGCCCGCCTCCGGATATTCGCCTTTGGCGCTGACGTTGACTGCGAATCCAACCGGCCTGCCGCCCGGAACCTATCCCGGCTCGATTGCGATTTCGACCGTGCCGGCAACCATGAGCCTCACCATTCCGGTGAGCTTGATGGTGTCCAATCCCCCTTCCTCGCTGGTGGTGATCTCCCCGTCCACGAACTACACCGCAGCCACGTCTTCCACCAACGGCACGCTCACCTTTTCGTACACCACCGGCGCCACTTGGCCCGCTTTTCCGGCAACGGACCCGACGACGTCTTCCGAAATTGACGTGGCATCAAACGGGGGGACAATACCGTTTACGGTTACCGCCGTTGCCGCGACCGGCACAGGAACGGCCAAATCTCCCACGTGGGTCCGCGTCGGGCCGCTAGGCTCGACGCCTTCGGGGCTTACCACCAGCGGCGTGGCGCTTTCGGGTTCCTACGTGCCGATCACTGTGCTGCTGGATCAGACTACCGTTGAGTCCTTGTTGCCGGGCAGCTACGGCGGCACGATTACCATCGCTCCAACTACCTCCGGCAGCGCGTCGTTCATTGTCTCGGTGAACCTGGTGGTTTCGGCCGGGCCGCCAGCGCTGACCTCCATTTATCCGGTGGTGATCGTGCAGGATCCGGCGGTCAGTCCTTTGATCACCATCAACGGGCAGAATTTCTTCGCCACTTCAGTGGTGACCATCGAAGAGCAGGCCGGGGGAGATTGCGAACTCGGGGGCACGCCCGTCGGTACGCCCACCCAGTTAGCCGTAACGCTGCTGAGCCAGCAAGTACTGGAGGCCACCATCCCGTTTAATTCCTCCCTATTACAAAACCCCGCAACCCTGTGCCTGTTCGTGACCAATCCGGCTCCGCCCAATAACCCGGCGCAGGTTCCGGGAGGTCCGGCCACATTTTCGGTGCTATCCAGCACAGCTATGGCGATTACCGCAGTGACCAATGCCGCCAGCTACTTGCTGCGCTCGACCCAGGTCGGGACCGACCCCGATCCGGTTGCGAATGGCCAGACAGCAGTCTCGCCAGGAGAGATCATATCCATCTTTGGTCAGAACCTGGGGCCGATGGTGGCTGACACCGTGCCACTCACCACCGTTGTCGGTGTCCAGTCCTTCCCCGTCAGCGTGCCCGATCCCGCCAACCCCAACAACAGTTTCGAGGTCGTTTTCACTTTCTGGGACGTGACACTATTTCCGCCCGCCAATCACAGTGTTCTGGCGCCCATCATCATGCTGTCCAACAACCAGATCAACGCCGTCGTGCCGTTTGAGCTGTCCGGCGTGGTGGGCACCCAATTCTCGAGTGTTTCGGTCATTGTCTGGGACGGCCAGGCATTCACCAACACCTACCCGGTCATCGCAGTGGGCGAAGATCCCGGAATTTTTACCTTGGGAGGTCTGGGCACCGGACAAGGCGCTATCTTGAACTACAACGCCAACTCTGGGAGCTACACGATCAACTCCGCCAAAAATGCGGCGTCGCGAGGATCCACAATTGTGATCTACGTCACTGGAATGGGCACTCTGTCGTCGCCGCTGGTCGATGGAGTGATCGCCAACGCAAGTGACGTCGTCAACGATCCCGTTCAGGTCACTATCGGAGGACAGCCTGCCGTAGTGAGCTACGCCGGCGCCGCCGGCGGATCGGTGGCTGGACTGATCCAGATCAATACGATCGTGCCGCCCACCATCTCCACCGGTGCGGCAGTGTCGCTAACCGTTTCCGGTGGAACGGCCACCACCGCGCGGCGCAGTCAGGCGAATGTCACTGTAGCGGTGCAATAGCCGCGAAGAGCTGCCAGCGCTTCCGCTTGCCGGACCGGCCTGCATCGGCAGCGTTACTCCTTTTGCTTGGCCGCGATCTTCCGTTCCAAGGCCTGCATCAGCCGCGACTGCACATCGGCCGGAACCGGGTAGGGATCCATGCCTTTGTAAATCTGGATCGTCTTGCGCGTGGTGTCCGCAATCACCCAGCAATTAGGGCACTCGGAAATGTGACTCTCCAATTTGGCCCTGATGTCCGCGTCCAGACTCTGGTCCAGGTAGTCGCTCAACTCATGCAGGAAGTCTTTACAGGTAAGCAAACGCGTCGTCCCCCTTGCGTTTGAAGTGGCGCGTCAGTTTCTCGCGCAACTGAAGACGGGCCCGCAGCAATCTGCTCTTCACCGCGGGAATGGACAGGCCCAGTGCATCCGCGGTTTCCTCCGTCGAAAGCTCGTCGATGTCCCGCAGCACGAAGACCGAACGGTACGGAGGCTCCAACCCTTGGATGGCCTCATCCAGAATCTGGCCAAACTGCGCCCGTGAGAATCTCTGCTCCGGATTCTCGTCCCATGCCGCAACCTCGCGAACAATCGTGTCCTCTCCCGTGTCGATCGCTTCATCGAGCGAGACCGATCTGTCGGTTCGCCGCCGCCGGAGCTTCATCAGCGCCTGGTTCACCGCAATTCGTACGATCCACGTGTAGAACCTCGCGGCGCCCTGGAATTGGTCGAGGTGTTCGTACGCCTTGAGGAACGTCTCCTGCAGCACGTCTTCTGCGTCCTCCCGGTTTTGCGTGACATGTTGGGCCAGGCGGAAGATCTTGCTCTCATAACGGCGCACGAGCTCGCCAAACGCACGCCCGTCCCCTTCGCGCGATTGCGCGACCAGTGTGGCTTCGTCGGCTTCGGCAAGGCTGGGAGCCGTCATGGGGCGATTCTTCATGATACCGCGCCGCCTCGCGCACTCCAGAGGAAAAGTCGTCCAGTCCAGGACGATCCTGAAAATGGTGGGTGCGGGGCTGGCAAGCCGCGTCGGAGTCCAGCGCCGCTATCGCAGAAAGAATCCGGACGGCATGGCGAGCTGCCTGGCGCAGCGCACGAGCGGCTTGCAAAGATGGCTGCATTTGACTGATAGGAGCCCCCATTTGATTGACATGCGCCGCACGCTGGCCACATAATATTCGGACAAACCTAAGGCCGCCCGGGTTTGTCATTTGAAGATTGCCGGTCCGCCGCGTGGCCTTGAGAATGCACGGCGGGAACGAGAATGCACGGCGGGAACATGGGAGACCATCGGGAGGATGTGGCGACTATGCCTTTGACGTCCATTATCAAAAAGAACTGGCCATTATTTGTCTCAGGTGCGCTCGCGCTGGTGGGCGTAATCGTCTTTCGCGCTCGGTTGAACTGGGGTACGCTTGGTCTGACAGTTAGACTGCAGGATCTGAGCGGCTTATTAGCGCCTCTTGCCTTCGCCGCGGCGGTCATCGAACGGGCAGTCGAGATTCTGGTGAGCCCGTGGCGCGACGCGGAAGCCAGTAAGCTTGAGAGAGTTGTGGCGGCCATCAAGGCCAGACCCGCGGACACTGCTGCGAATGCACAAAATGCCGCGGATCTGAAGGCCGCCTCGGACGCGATCGACGAATACCGAGGGGATACCCAGCGGTACGCGTTCGCCGTTTCGCTCACGTTGTCTGTGCTTGTGAGCATGGCAGGTGTGCGAGCGCTTGGAAACTTTGTCGATGCGAACAAACTCAAAGACCTCGCGTTCTCGCAAAGCCCGCAGTACCTGTTTTTTCTTTGCGTCGATGTCGCACTTTCGGCTGCGCTCCTGGCGGGTGGAGCGGATGGCATACACTCGGTGGTCAATGCGGTGACAAGCTTCTTCGACAGGACAGCAGCCCAGCCGCAGGCATAACCCGACCTGAACTCATTCCACCATCACACTTACGAAAAAGCTGTCGCCGCAGCGGCAAGGCGCCCCGCAATAAGAGCCCTGGGTGGACGGCCGCCTTCGAAGCGGCGCCAGAAAGGGTCAGCATAGTATCCGGATCGACTATTCACAATCCATCGTAACCGCGGCTGGCCAAATTGATCCCGTATTGAGATTTGAATCCACCAGTGCCCGGAATTACAATGGCGCGCAGTATGTCGAGCTATCTTGCGGCAGATTTGGGCGCCGAAAGCGGGCGGGTGATGTTGGGCAGCCTGGCGGGCGGGCGATTGGAAATCGAAGAAATCCGCCGCTTCCCTAATCAGCCGGTGGAGTTGCCATCCGGCCTCTATTGGGACGCCTTCCGCCTGTTCCATGAAATCGTCGAGGGGCTGACCATTGCCGGGCGCGAGCGCCACGTGAAGGCGGCCGGGATCGGCGTGGATACCTGGGGCGTCGACTTCGGCCTGCTGGCGGCCGACGGCGGGCTGATCGATTGCCCGCGCCATTACCGCGACCCGCGCACCAACGGCGTTCCGGACCGTCTGTTCGAAACCGTGCCGCGCGCCGAGGTCTTCGCGCGCACCGGCATCCAGATCATGTCGATCAACTCGTTGTACCAGTTGTACTCGATCCGGCTGGCGAACCCGGCGACACTCGAAAATGCACGGCGGCTGCTGTTCATGCCGGACCTGCTCAATTACTGGCTGACCGGCCTCGAGCGCAATGAAGTGACGATCTCGAGCACCTCGCAATTCTACGATCCCAAGGCGCGCCGCTTCGCCACCGACGTGCTGGAGCGGTTGGGCATTCCGAGCCGCATCCTGGCGGAGCTGATCGAACCCGGATACACTTTGGGGCCGCTGCTGCCGCGCCTGGCTGAATCGACCGGCCTGGGCGCCGTGCCGGTGCACGCGGTGGGATCGCACGACACAGCGTCGGCGGTGGCGGCGGTTCCTGCACGCGGCAATGGCTGGTGCTATATCAGCTCCGGCACCTGGTCGTTGATGGGGGTTGAATCCGCCGCGCCGGTGATCGACGACCAGTCGTACCAATTGAATTTCACCAACGAAGCCGGCGTGGCCGGCCGCACGCGGCTGCTCAAGAATATCGCCGGCCTGTGGCTGCTGCAGGAATGCCGCCGCGCCTGGGCGGCCGAGGGCGAACGCTTCGGTTACGACGAACTGATGCAGATGGCGGAAGCGGCCGGGCCGGCGCGGACTATCATCGATCCCGACGATTTCCTGCAGCCGGGCGACATGCCGGCGCGCATCGCAGCCTGGTGTCGAGAGCGCTCGCTCGAACCGCCCAGGACCAAGGGCGAACTCTGCCGCACCATTCTGGAAAGCCTGGCACACCGCTACCGCGACGTGCTCGAAGGGCTGGAAGGCCTCACGAGAGGTCCTATTCACACCATCCACATTGTGGGCGGAGGCTCGCGCAACTCGCTGCTCAACCAACTGGTGGCGGACGTGACCGGGCGCAAAGTGGTGGCCGGCCCGATCGAAGCCACCGCCGCCGGCAACCTGCTGGTGCAGGCCATCGGCTCGGGCGAAGTGAGCGGGCTCGACGAGGCTCGCGAGATCGTCCGCCAGTCGTTCCCGATCACTGAGTTTCAACCGAAAGCGAAAGCCTCCAACTGACGGAACCCAGCCTCGAGCCAGGCTTGAGTTCCAGTTTCCACCCACCGCATTCGCGCCCGACGGCGCAGCACGCGGACATGGCGTGCCGCACGTTGACCGGGAGCCCAGCCGTACGTTAGGATGGGAGTGCGGGGTGGAGCAGTCTGGTAGCTCGTTGGGCTCATAACCCAAAGGTCGAAGGTTCAAATCCTTCCCCCGCAACCAAAACTCCTTCGTTCATTTTGCCCGCAAAACCAAAGACATAGCGATCAGTCTTCCTCTGCTCCCGTCGCTGTCTTTTTCCTCCATTTTCCGGGTTTTGCTATCAAACTGCTACCAAACGCGTTTTTTCTCCCTGTGAACATCGCCTGTTGCAGATTCTTTGCTGCTGTTTCGCGTGAGTTCTTTGAGCCAGGTTTCCAAATTGGTTGTTGCGATGAAGACGCACTGCCGGGGCACATGCACCAGACGATGACCATAGGGGACGGAGATGTTCTAGACCACGCAGCAGCAACTGCTGGGCGGCTGCGAAGAAGACCCTGTTCCCTGAGCATGCGCTTAACTTAATGCTGCTCAAGAGCATTCGGGGCGAGGGAGAAGTGACGGTTCTGGCTTGGGCGACAACGGCTTCGCGCGCATGCCCAGCGAATCGGGCATGGGCATCATCAAGTTCCTGCTTTATATCGGCAAAGAGGAGCAGGCTAGGCGATTCCGCGCGCCTGGAAGACAAAATCGAAGACCTGGAAGATCTCGGCCGCCGATCTCCAGGGGCGCGAATATTGGGAGCAGTACATCGCGGCTTTCACTTTCGCGGTTCGAAGCGCACCTCAACCTCGGTACTCACTTTGACCGGGTGGCCGCCCTGGACCGGGGGCTGGTAACGAAACTGAGACCACGGCACAGTCTCACAGAGTTGCACGCCGGTTTCGAGCTCGGAGATCTTCCCGTCCGGGCCGATGACGACTTTGCAACGAACGGTTCCTCCCGCGGGCTCCCAAAGAGGTGCGGTTTGAACGGCCGGACTCGCAATCAGAAAAGCGCGCTGTTTATCCGCCGCAACAGGGACTTCGCGGACGTCCTCGTTCTCGACCGCGGCATCTTTCTTCGGTTCTGCCGAAGCGGCGTTGCTATCCGCGGATGTCGCGGGCCGTATCCGCGTAACCAGGAATATGGGCCTGGCGGGATACCGTTTCAGCTTGGCGCTCAGAAGCGAGGTGTCCGCATCGAATTCATCAAAGGCCAGGCCGCTCCAGGCCGTCTTGATGACACGCTCGCAGCTTGATTGGAGCGGATAACCGTTCTTTCCCTGGTCGGGATCGCCAATCTCGTCGATGGCCTTTTGCGCGAAGACGCCTTCGGCAACATACTCTTTCCCATCGGCCACCTCAACGGCCGTCCTCAAGAACAGGCGGTAGCGACGGTCTCCTTCCTTAAGGTACACAGAAGGTCCACCCGCGTTCATAGCGGCATCGGTCGCCCCGCCCGAGTCCTGAAGTTGGACCTTTCCCTGGATTCTGTCTGGCGCGGTCCCGGCTTTTTTGGATTCGTTGGCTGGTGGCCCGCTGGAGCAACCACCCAATGCGGCAAGCGCAAATACGAGAAAACAGAAGATGCGTGCGTTGCGGTTCATCCGTCGTGCCTCGCTTTCGAGACGTTTCCGTCCGAATCTGAAGTTACCACAGGGCATGCTCGCTTACAACGGATCCTTCGCCCGTTCGTCCCCGCGCCTGCTAAGCCGGTTCGTGCGCGGTAACCCGGACGTTCACCGAATAGTTGCGGGAGATGTTGGCAGCATCGATGCCGACGCACATCGGCCGCCGCATGATATCGTGACCATTCGCGGGCTTATGACCACCGGCAGCTCCATCCTCCGCGCAAAACTCCGCAGGCTGGCGTCAGCGCCTGGAATTGGAAATGCCGGGTTTTATGGATTCGTCGGCGGGGCACTCAATCGGCGCGGCCTTCGGCTGGCTTTATGACCGGTTCGCCGGGACGTCCGGGGAGCCGAAAGGGAAGTCAGCCTGGGACGGGGCATTTGGCGCGTTCGCGGGCGCGACATTGAAATCGGAACGCGAATTTGATTCCGGTCCGTCGAGTCTGATATTCTGGTCTGGGCCGCACCCGGCAAAAGGCGAAATCGGATGTGCCGGGATATTTCCACGTAGACGCCTGTCATGATGCTCCGCCCCCCATGGCCCGCCCAAGACGCCTGAGACCGCTCAATGTCCCCTGTCGATTCCCAGATCGCCGCCCTGAGGAGCCGTCGCCGCTCCATGATGGAATTCAGCCCATGGAAACCCAGCCCCTTCTACTACCTCTATGTCCCGCTGGGCACCTTATTGGTCTACTTCCTTACAGGACCCCCATGGCTGGGATTGGGCAAGCTGGTCATCACTGGACTCTGTTTCGGGCTCCTCTGTTACCTTCCTGTCGTCTACAACCGACTTCGCTTCTGGTTGTTTTTCCTCTGGCCGAACAAACGCCTCCAGCGGAGGATCGCATCACTAGAGGCTCAACTGGATCGCCGGAGCGCCAACGGTGGCCAAGACTCATGACCTGTCCCGAACCAAGACCTGTCACCTACTTGTTTTCAGTCCGTTCTTATTCGCCGATCGCCATCCTTTGACCCGCGCGTAATTTCGTCCTGCCCAGCCGCACTCCTTTGACAACCTCATCCTATTACCCGCCGGGCCGGAGGATGTGTGAATTGAGGCCCGGCGCAGGCAAGGCTAGTTGTCAACAGTTGTCAAGAAAACCTGAGATCGGCCGATGAGCCCGTCAAAGCCCAAATTGCAAAGTTAGGCAGGAAGGGCGGTGACAGAGGAAATGCTATGGATCGCGACCGGGACCTACTTCTGGATGAAGTGCAATCGCTTGAGATCACACAGCCTGGTCTGGCAAGCCTGTCTGATGCTGTCGAGGGTCTGTCTGCCGAGAGGATCGAAATCCAGGATCTCGTGCTCGCCGTGCAGAAATGGAAGGCGCTCGCCGAGGAGCTTTCGCTTCAAGTGCGCGACACGGATCGCGAGCGACGGGTCATGCGCCTGAGGGTCACAGGGCTTTTCCTGCTCTCAGCAGTCCTGGCTGTGTGGGCGTTAGCGACGACGGTGCTGCTATGGCAATAGGAATGCGATGAGGCCAGACCCTCGCGGTCTCTCTAAAATAGTGTTCACGCACGCGGTTGGGAGTTGCTAAACCGGAAGTGGCAAGTGGAGCGCGCCTGAGATTGACGGGTGTCGCGGCCAACCGCCGCGCGGCTGGCCGATTCCCTACGCGCAGCTTAACAAGCCGCCCCTCAAACGAACAGCTTCGCGCAGCCACGGAGCCAGGCGGCCGATCAGGCAGAGATGGGATCTTCGTCCCGGTAGCCCTGCCCGGCGATGAAGTCATGAATCTGGCGGTTGGGGACCGCCAACGGCAGGGACAACGCGAAAACGGACCACGCGATGGAAAGGTTAATCAAGACGGAACGGCCATTGATGTCGAAGGTCCGTTCGATGGGCTTCTCCAGGAAGCGTTTCATGCGGGCGCGGATCCGTTCGAACGGTTCCGTGCTGGCTAACAAGGCGACGATGGCCGGGCCGGGCCAGCGGAACATGCGGTCGCCGGACTCCAACCGGCCGGCGAGATATTGTTTGAGCGCACGAAGGACCTGATCGCCGGCCGCGCGGCCGAAACGCAGATTGATGCGTTGGGCCGAACCCAGCACAAACACGGCGACGTGCTTCTGTTCGCCGGCGCGGAGAGCGGACAGAAACTGCGCCTGAGCGGCAATCTCGCCTGGCAGCTCGGTAACCGGGTCGAGAGCGAGGTCGCGCGAGGCCGCCTGTCTGCGGGAAACGTCCAGCCGCAACGCCTCGACCATTTGGTCCGGGCCGGCCTTCGGTTGTTTAGCTTCCTCCGGTCGATCGCCCAAGCACTCCCGCAGGCGCGTTTTTTGGGTGGAGGCATCCTCCACCGCGGCGACCCGTTCCAGGCCGTCGCCGATCTTCTCGATGGGCGCCAATACCCGTCCTCCAACCCCTCCGGTATCGGCTGACGCACCAGCGAGCAGGGCCATCATGTTCTGCATCTCGGCGCTCTGCATGTGCAGCAGGCGGGTTGTCTTTTGCGCGTACTCTCCGATCGCCTGCGCAGCCGCCCCAGCGTCCACCAGCAAGGCCTCGACCGTGGTTTCCGAGGCCAGGGCCCGGCGAATCTCGCCGATCCGTTCGCAAAAGCTCCGGCAGGCGTCGCCATCGAGGTTGATAGCGTTCGTGGCGACCGCCTCCAGCAGCATGGAGATCACCCTCCGGTAGGCGGCTTCCTCCTCCAACTGCGTCAGGAACCGTTTGACGCTCAACAATGCCATCGGCCAAAAACCTCGCTCGCATCAGTTATCGGCGGACTCGGGGAGACTCTTTATAGGGAATCCGGGCGGCCATGCGGGAAATGCGCGACAATTCCAGTTGGTGCCGATTGCGTCTTCCCCGAGGTTGGGTTGGACGACGCGTGGGCAGAGCGAACAATGAAACTGACGACTATTGCAGGTTTCGCGGCGGCCTGTTACGCCACCGTGACCGCGGCCGGGGCTTACGCGCAGACCGCTTCAGACATCCCCCACCTCCGGAAACAGGGAACCGCAACGCAGTTGATCGTGGATGGAAAGCCGTTCCTGGCGCTATCGGGAGAACTGGGCAACAACACGGCTACCAGCCTGGAGAACATGCAACCCATCTGGCAGCGCCTGGTGGCAGGCAACCTCAACTGCGTGCTGGCGGCCGTATCGTGGGCGCAAGTGGAGCCCGAGGAAGGCAAATACGAGTTCGCCCTGGTGGATGGTCTCATTCAGGAAGCCAGGCGCAATCATTTGAGGCTGGTATTCCTCTGGTTCGGAAGCTGGAAGAACGGGCTTTCCAGCTACGCTCCCTACTGGGTGAAGAAGGACTACCAGCGCTTCCCGCGCATACGCATCCAAGGGGACAGGAGCATCGAACTGCTCAGCACCTTCGGGGACGCGAGCCGCGACGCGGACGCACGCGCCTATCGCGCCCTGATGCGGCACATCAAGGAAGTGGATGGGCGCGAGCACACCGTGGTCATGATGCAGGTGGAAAACGAGGTGGGCGTGCTGCGCGATTCGCGCGACCGCTCGGCCGTGGCGAACAAGGCCTTTGCCGGCCCAGTCCCCAAGCCGCTGATGGATTACCTCCAGCAGCACCGCGACGCCCTCGCCCCGGAGTTGCGCGAGGTGTGGGCGGCCAACGGGTACAAAACCGCCGGCACGTGGGAAGAAGTATTCGGGCCGGGAAAGCCGGACAGCGTGGAGATGCCCATCCAGACCACCAGCCCGCCGCTGAGCAAGGAAGAGTACGAGACCGGCTGGCGCAAGCTCCACTGGCCCGTGGATGAGTTCTTCATGGCGTGGAACTACGCCCGCTATGTCGACAAGGTGGTGGCGGAGGGCAAGGCCGAGTACAGCATTCCGATGTACGTGAACGCGTGGCTCCAGCAGCCGAGTATGGCTTGGCCGGGGACTTATCCGTGCGGCGGCCCGCTGCCGCAGGTGAACGATATCTGGCGCGCCGGAGCGCCCGCCATCGACATTCTGGCGCCCGATCTTTACCTGGAGTACTTCGACCGGGTGGCCGAACGGTTCATCCGCAACGGCAACCCGCTGTTCATTCCGGAAACCAGCGACAACCCCGCCAACGCCCTGGTGGCCTTCGGCAAGTATAACGCCATCGGCTTCTCGCCCTTCTTCATCGAGAGAAGCGTGAGCGCGGATAGCGAGCTGGCCGCAACCTACAACGTGATTGCCCGCATGGCGCCGGTGATCGCGGCGAACCAGGGGAAGGACACGATTACCGCCGTGCGGCTGCACCAGGGCGATGCGCCCGCGCAATTCAAGCTGGGGAATTATACGCTGACGGCGAACTACGTCGGGAGGGGCCGCGTTCCGATTGCGCCTCAGCCGAAGCAGCCGGCGCAACCGGGCGCTGCGGCGCAGTCAGCCCCGCCAGCCGCAGCCAGGCGGCCGGAAGGCGCTCCAGCGCCGATGGAGGCGGCCGCCATTGTGGTCGCATCCGGCGCCGACGAATTCTACCTGGGTGGCGGCGGCATCCGCTTCGAATTCGCCGCGAACACACCGGGACCCTCCACTGTAGGACTCGGCATCGTGCAGGAAGGCAAATTCGTGGACGGAAAATGGACGATCATCCGCCAACTGGGTGGCGACGACATAGGGCAAGGCGAAATCCTCACGCTGCGCCCGAACACAATTCTGCGAGTGCTGCTCTACCGTTACGAGTAAGGTGGGGTATGCTCAGCTTGCCAACGCCCGCTTGCGGGCGCGCTTCTTTCGATGCCAGTGATTGAATTAACAGAGTCGCTGGCAGGCGAAAGCGCCTGCCCCACTTACCGCGTGAGAATCTTCAGATCCTGAATGGCTTTGTCGCCGGCGTGGATGGTAACCGTCTCGGTTACGGCGGCATAGGCGTCCCACTCGTCTCCGCCCTGCAAGATCGCGTTGAGATCGTCCTGCGCAATCACGGCCAGTTTGTACGCGCCGGGGATCACGGAACTACTGAACGAGTAGCTTCCATCGGCGCCGATGCTGCTGGACTGAAACCCTCCGCCGCCGGTTCCCTGGTTATCCGGCAAAAGCACCACTAGCAGACCGGCAGTGGATGCTCCGTCAGACTGCACAGTGCCCGAGACGGAGCCGTACTGCGTGCTGACTACGATGGTGAGTGCGATGCCGGCCGCGCCATTGCTGAGATCGAGGACCTGGCCCGCGATTTCGGACTGGCCCAGCCGCATCGATTTCACAAACCCACGGCCGCCGTTCCAATTTACGTGATACCGGCCGGGCACGACTCTCTCAACCGTGAAAGCGCCGGCCGCATCGACGCGCCCGGGTACGCCCCAATTGGTGCCGTCGATCCCTTGCAGAAACACTTGCGGAATGTAGCGAGGCTGTTCGGTCCCCGCCGCGGGCTCCGGCGCCCTGGCATCGTCGTTTTCGTATTCCACCTGCACGGAGAGATTGGCCGCCGTCATCATGCGCAGCTCGACGCCATCGATGTTGGAGTCGCTCACCACAATGTCTACCGGCGCGGCCGCGCTCATCTGGCCGGTGGGGCTGGTCCATTGCGCGCCGATGTGATACGGGCCGGGAGCGAGGCGCCACAGCGTGAATGTCCCATCCTTCTTCACCTGGGCGCCGCGGCTCCAGCCGCTATTCCTGGCGAAGCCAAAGGGGAAGCCCCGGCTGTCGTCGTGCTTGGTCTGGACCGTCAGGTACATGTTTTCGGCGCCTGGCGGGAGGCCGCTCACTCTGCCGCCGACCCGCACGATGGGCGTCCGCACCAGGCGAATCTGGGTGCCGGCGGCTTCGGCTCCGGGCTCGACGCTGATTTTCGCGGCGCCCGCCTCATCGACCGAGTTTGGGTAGTAGGTCTGGCTGTAATGTATGTCCAGCGTGCCATCGGTGCGGATCTCGGGCGGAGTCTGCGGTTCGTCGGGCGTGGCTTCGATCCGGTATTTGCCCGGCATCAGGCCGCCGATGCGAAACCGGCCCTGCGCATCCGTCTGCGAACTCTGCCCGCCGCGGGCGGACTCGACAAAGACGTTGCAGTTCTCCATCGGCTCGCCATTCGAATCCACCACCGTGCCCGAAATGGATCCGGTGGGCGTCAGCTTCAGCGTCACATCATTCTTGTGATCGCCGGGCTTGAGCGTGAGCGCGTTCGGGCCGTGCTGGTTGAAGACAAAGATGAAGCCCACACGGTCCGCTTGGATGCCGTAGTTGCCCGCGGGCAGACCGGTGACGGAGAACTTGCCTTCCGCGGTGGTCAGGGCGCCGTAGTTGTGCTGCTTGCCGTCCGCGTAGCCATTGATGATCACGTGGGCGCGCAACACCGGCTCGCCGGTGACGGAATTGACCACCACTCCCTCCACGATGGCCGAGCTCTGATCGGCGGGCGGCGCGCCCTGTGCGAACAGCGCGGCGGAGGCGGCGAGGAATAGAACCGGAAAATGTGGCGGACGCACTCGTCGGTGCCGCGTCGGCACCCGTGCCGACGCAGGGGCTCGCGGGACGAAAAGGCATCGAGATGAGTCTCGACGCGGCACGCATGAGTGCGTGCGCCACGGATTGCTAGGGCTTCGCATCGGCGTCTCCTTTCTCGATCAGCTTCAGGTCCTGCACCTTGCGGTCGCCTTCCTTGATTTCGATTTCATCCGCCGCGGCGGCGAGCGTCTCGATCGATTCCAGAAAGTCGGGACCACTGGCGAACAGACCGGGACCGAGAGCCAGCAGCCGGTATTTGCCGGGGCGGATGGCCTGGAAACGGTAAGTTCCATCCTCGGCCCGCTTGAGAGAGCGCTCCAGGTCGATCTGCTTTGGGTCGGCCACCAGAAGCACCATCACCGTCTCGGCGCCCAGCGGCTCGCCGTCCTTGTCGAGCAGCTTTCCCGACACCTGGCCGCCGTTGCGGCTGACCACGATTTTCAACGACGATCCTGGCGCGCCGCGCGAAAGATCCAATTCGCCATCGGGAACCTCGACGCCCTCCAGGCGGACCGATTTCAGATATCCGTTTTCCGGCATCGGCGTCACTTTCAGACGGTAGCGGCCGGGCGCGATATCGGCGATGCGGAAGGCGCCGTTCTGGTCCGCCTCGGCGGTAGGTGGCGGTTCTCCGAAGGAGGCGAAAGGCAGCGGATCGAGGGTGACGGAAAGCTTCTCCTTGGCCGGACCGCCCGCCATCTCCAGCTTTCCGTTCAATTCTCCGCCCGGCGCCAGGAGCAGATTCAGGTTGGTCACATCGGAGCCTTCCAGGCGCAGATCCAGGGGCTGGCTATAGATGCTGGCCTTTTCGCCCCACTGCCAGGCGAGCAGCCGGTATGCGCCCGGCGGCAGATTGGCGAAATGGAAGTGGCCGTCTTTGTCGAGGCCGACTGAGTGGTTGGACCTCATGTGCGCCGGGTTCTCGCCTTGCTGCAGCATCACCATGGCGCCGCCAGCCGCATCCCCCGCGCCGGTGACCACGCCGCTAATGCTGCCGCCGGGCGCCTGTCGCGCGAGGTGGATATCCGTGCCGGTGAGCTCGGCGCCTGCCGCGGCCTCCACCAATACGGCTTTTGCCTTGGCCGCCGAGCCGGGATAATACGTGGCTCCGTACAGGGCGTCGACACTTCCATCGGTACGGATCTCGGTCGGCTGGTTTATGCCACGGTTGCCAGAATTCGCGACGATGTAATACTTGCCCGGCGCGACGCTCAAGTGGAATTCGCCCCGCTCATCGCTATTGCCCCAGCGGCTGAAGTTCATGGCTCGCTCGGATTCGCCCTCCGCGTGAACGCCGGTTTGCACCGGATCGCCATTATCGTCGAGTACGCGGCCGGAAATGGTGGCGCCCTGGGCCATTTCGATTTTGAAATCGGCGATGTGCTGGCCAGCCTTGAGGGACGCGCGCTGGATCGGTCCTTCACCCTTCGGCGGCATATAGAAGAAACCGCGCGCGTCGGCGCCGGCCACGTAAGTCCCGGGGGCCAGGCTGGCAATGGAGAAGCGGCCGGCGGCGTTGCTGATGGCGCCGTATGGCTGCCCATCGGCGGAAGAGGCCGTGCTCAGGAATCGGACATGCACGCCAGCCATGGGTTGCCCGGTCGCCTGGTTGACTACTACGCCTTCGATGGCGGCCGGCTGTGCGCCCAGATACGCGCAACAGATCAGCAGCAGCGACGCGCGATGCATCAATTCCGAATATACCGCAACCGCCGCGGGCCGCCGCGTAAAGATCACCGGCGGCAAGAGACCGCCGGCGTTACCTTCCGCGCGCCACGTCCTGGTAGATTTCGAGCACCTCGCGGGCGGAACGCTCCCAACTGAAGCGAGCGGCCTGGACGCGGCCACGTCGGATCAGTTCGGCGCGTAGCGGCTCGTCGGTCAGCACGTCGCGGATGCCGCGGGCGATATCGAACACGTTTCCCGGGTTCACCATCATCGCCGCGTCTCCCGCCACTTCCGGCAGAGAGCTCACGTTGGAGGTGACCACCGGAGTGCCGCAGGCCATGGCTTCGAGCGGCGGCAATCCGAAACCTTCATGGCGCGAAGGGAAGACGAACGCCGCCGCCGCTTCGTAGAAACAGCGCAGCGTATCGAACGGCACAAAGCCGAGGAAGCGCACCGCGTGCTCCATCTTGCTTTTGAGCACGGCCTGCCGCACGGCCGGATACTGCGAGATGGTGTCGCCGATGATGACCAGGCGCAGGTCGCCATAGACCGGGTGCGCGGCCAGTTGTTCGCGCAGCACGGCGAAGGCTTCCACCAGCCGCGGGATGTTCTTGTGATGGCGGATGGCGCCGGCATAGAGCAGGAACGGGCGGTCGATCTGGTAGCGCTCCATGATGCGGCGGCGCTCTTCCTCGCCCGCGGCCGGGTCGCGTCCGAGAAAACCGGGATCGGGCGCGTTGTAAACGCGCGTGATGCGAACCGAGGGCACGCCCAGCAGGTTCGCGACGTCGCGCTTGGTCGCCTCGGAAACCGCGATCACGCGGCCGGCGCGCATCAGGCCGCGGCGGAAACGGAAGCGGCGCAGGTGCATGTGCACGGCGGATAGCTTCTGCTCGTCGTAAAACAGGTTCACCATGTCGTGGATGGTCACCACGTAAGGCCGGATCATCAGCAACGGCACGCGGTTCAGCGGAATATGCACAAGGTCCGGCTTGAGGCGCCGCAGAAAAAGGGGGAAGAACAAGTGATCCGCGTAAGCGTGATCGTCCCCCGCGTAGATGGCGACGCGGAAGTTATCCGGCAGCGCTCCCCACACGCGCGCCTCGCCGGGCCCGGTGACCACGGTGTAGTGGTTGGCGGCATCGATCCGGCTGAGCGCATGCACCAGGCTGCGGATGTAGGTGCCGATGCCGAAGTCCCGCACCCGGCGCCCGTCAATGACGATGTCCAGTGCCATGACTGGAAAGTTGGCCGCCCCGAGGGGGCCTAGCCCACTTGCACCGCGCTTTCCGGCAGCACGGCGGAATTCTCCGCCGGTCTCCGCTTCTTCCACGGGTACAGCGGGAAGCGGGCCGTCAGCGCTTCGACTTGTTGCCGCACGCGCGCGATGGTCGCCTCGTCATCGATGTGCCCCAGCACTTCGCCGATGAGAGCGCCGACCTCGCGCATCTCGGCCTCGCGGAAGCCGCGGGTGGTCACCGCGGGCGAGCCGAGCCGGATCCCGCTCGGGTTCAGCGGCGGGTTGGTGTCGAACGGAATCGCGTTCTTGTTCACCGTGATGTGCGCGCGGTCCAGCGTCTTTTCGGCCTCCTTGCCGCGCACGCCCTTGGAAAAAACATCCACCAGCATCAGGTGCGTGTCGGTGCCGCCGGAGACGACGCGGAAACCCGCGTCCTGGATGCTCGCGGCGAGCGCGCGGGCATTGGCCAGCACCTGTTTCTGGTACTCGACAAACTCGGATTGCATGGCCTCGCGCAGGCAGACCGCTTTGGCGGCTATGACGTGCACCAGCGGGCCGCCCTGCACGCCGGGGAAAACCAGTTTGTCGATGTCGGCGGCGAATTTCTGTTTGCACAGGATCATGCCGGCGCGCGGCCCGCGCAGCGTCTTGTGGGTGGTGGAGGTGACGATGTCGGCCCACTGGCACGGGTTGGGATGCAGGCCCGCCGCCACCAGGCCCGCGATGTGCGCCATATCCACGAGCAGGATCGCTTCCACGGCGTCGGCGATCTGGCGGAAGCGCGCGAAATCGAGCGTGCGCGGGTAAGCGCTGGCGCCGGCGATGATCATCTTCGGCTTGTGCTCGCGCGCCAGGCGCTCCACCTCGTCGTAGTCGATGCGCTCGTCTTCCTGGCGCACGCTATACGGCACCACGTGGTAGGTCTTGCCGGAAAAATTGAGCTTGTGGCCGTGCGTCAGGTGGCCGCCGTGGGCCAGGTTCAAACCCATGATGGTGTCGCCCGGCGCCAGCACGGCGGCATACGCGGCCTGGTTGGCCTGCGAGCCGGAGTGCGGCTGCACGTTGGCATGCTCGGCGCCGAACAATTCGCAGGCGCGATCTCGAGCCAGGTTCTCGACGATATCGGCGTTCTCGCAGCCGCCGTAGTAGCGCTTGCCGGGATAGCCTTCGGCGTACTTATTGGTGAACACGCTCGCGGTGGCTTCGAGCACGGCCTCGGAGGTGAAGTTCTCGCTGGCGATCAGTTCGATCTGCGCGTCCTGCCGCTCGACCTCCTGCTGGATCGCCCGGTACACGTCCGGGTCCACCTCGGCCAGCGGCCGCTTCATTTGTCGTTCTGGCGTCATGGCTGTCGAAATCTCCGTTCCAGTGCGTCTTGCTTACGGCCGCGACATTCCTTCACGGCCGCTCGGGCGCCTGTTCCAACTGAGCGATCTTGGCCACGCGGCGCGCGTGGCGGCCGCCGGCAAAATCGGTGTCGAGAAAGATGCGAGTCAGATTACTCGCCTGCTGCTCGTCAAAATATCGGGCACCCAAGGTGAGCACGTTGGCATCGTTGTGCTCGCGGGTCAGCCGCACTTCGTCTTCGGATACGGCCGGTGCCGCGCGGACGCCCGCGATCTTGTTTGCCGCCATGGCCATGCCGATGCCGGTGGAGCAGACCAGGATGCCGCGGTCGGCGCGCCCGGCGGCAACTTCGCGCCCGACCGGAGAAGCGTAATCCGGGTAATCGCACGATTCCGCACTCGCCGGTCCGAAATCGGTGACCTCGTGCCCCTGTGCGGCCAAAGTCTGCCGCAGTTTTTCTTTCAGGACAAATCCGGCGTGATCGGCGGCAATGGCGATTCTCATCGGGAAAGACTTCAATTCTACCATGCTAAGATCGGAGTTTACCCCTCATAACTATGCTCTGGAGCAAGCTCTTTATCCCCACGCTGCGCGAGGTGCCCGCCGAAGCCGAAGTTGCCAGCCACCAGTTGCTGTTACGCGCCGGATACATCCGCCAGCTTTCAGCCGGTATCTACAGTTTCCTGTTTCTGGCGCAGCGGTCGCTGCTGAAAATTCAGCACATCGTGCGCCAGGAAATGGACGCGATGGGCGCGCAGGAGTTTTCCCTCCCCGCGCTGAATCCGGCCGAGGTGTGGCAGGAATCCGGCCGTTGGGACGTGATGGGCGACAACTTATTCCGCTTCAAGGACCGTTTCGGCCGCGACATGTGCCTCGCCATGACGCACGAGGAAGTCATGACGGCGATCGCGCGCGGCGAGCTGCGCAGCTACAAACAGCTTCCACAGATCTGGTACCAGATCCAGACCAAGTTTCGCGATGAGCCGCGACCGAAGTCCGGGCTGCTGCGCGTCCGCGAATTCATGATGAAGGATTCCTATACCTTCGACATGGACCAGGCCGGCCTGGATGCGGCTTACGACAAGCACTACAAGACGTACTGCCGGATCTTCGACCGCTGCGGTTTAGCATATACGGCCGTGGAGGCGCATTCGGGAGCGATGGGCGGCAGCCAGTCGCACGAATTCATGGTGGCGTCGGAAGCCGGTGAAGACTTCGTGGCGCGCTGCCCCGGCTGCGGCTATTCCGCCAACCTGGAAAAAGCGGCCTCGGTTCCCGCCGCGCCGGCCGCCGCCGACCCCGCCGGCGACCTGAGCCCGGAGGAGTTTCACACGCCCGGCCGCAAGACCATCGCCGAAGTCGCCGCCTTCACGGGCCTGCCCGAGACCTCGCAAATGAAAAGCCTGGTGGTGGTGGCCGACGGCAAACCGGTGCTGATCCTGTTGCGCGGCGATCACCAGTTGAGCGAAACCAAGGCGGGCGCCATCGTCAACGATCCCGAATTCCGCCCCGCGCATCCCGAGGAAATCCGCCAGTGGTTCGGCGCCGATGCCGGATCGCTGGGACCGGTGGGCGTGCGGAACATGGCCGTCTACGCCGACCGGGCGCTCGAAGGGCGCCGCAACATGATCGCCGGCGCCAACAAGAACGATTACCACCTGCGCCATGTGACGCTCGGCGAGGATTTCCAGGCCGAGTTCCACGACCTGCGCCAGGTGGTGGCGGGCGATGCCTGCGCGCGCTGCGGCGGCACGCTCGAAGTGATCAAGTGCGTCGAAATCGCGCACATTTTCAAGCTCGGCTACAAGTATTCCGAGCCGATGGGCCTGCGCGTGCTCAACGCCGACGGCAAGGAAGTCACGCCCATCATGGGGTCCTACGGCATCGGCATCGGGCGCATTTTGAGCGGCGTGATCGAACTCAATCACGACAAGGACGGGATGGTGCTGCCGGCCTCGATTGCGCCTTTCGAGCTGATCGTGACGCCGGCCAACAACGCCGACCCGGCGCAGATGGAGACCGCGCACGCGATCTACCAGGAATGCCTGGGACTGGGAATCGACACCCTGCTCGACGACCGCGACGAGCGGCCGGGCGTGAAGTTCAAGGACGCGGACCTGATCGGCGTGCCGTTCCGCGTGGTGGTCGGCAAGAAGCTAGCCCAGGGCAAGGTGGAGCTGGTGGAACGCAGGACCCGCGCCGCCACCGATATTGCGGCGGGCGAAGCCGCGCGCGCGGTCCTCGGGAGGCTAGGGCGCTGATTCGCATTGGTAGGGCATGCTCTAGCTTGCCAACACCCGCCTGCGGGAGCAAATTTTCACGGCCGCGGCAGGCACCCTTGCGCGAAGCGAAACCCGCAGTCGAGGGTGATTTGCAATAGCTCATAAGGGCTAGCGTGCTGAGCCGTCACCACTGCTAACATATTGTTTGCAAACCCAGTTGTCTGCTTCCCACGAAGAGGTTCATGCCATCATGCCTCTGTCGAAAAACTCGGCTTTTCGATATGGATAGAGCAACCTCTGCTCCCCCGCGGGCGTCATATAAAACTGCGCCTTAAATGGAAGGATTAGGATCAAAGCTAATGAAGATCGCGGTTTTAGGTGGTGACGGCTACTGTGGATGGGCGACCGCGCTGTACTTGTCCCGGCAGGGCCATTCCGTGGCAATTGTCGATAACTTCCTGCGGCGCGGGTGGGACCGGGACTTGGGAGTGGAAACGCTGACGCCAATTCGCACCCTGGCTGAGCGCGTCGAAGTGTGGAATCGCGTCGCCGGCAACCCAATCAGAGTCTTCGAGGGCGACGTCACCGATTACGAGTTTCTCTCCTCCATGTTCCGCGAGTTCCAGCCGGAAGCGCTGGTACACTTTGCCGAGCAGCGCTCCGCGCCATATTCGATGATCGACCGCCAGCACGCCGTCTTCACCCAGGCCAACAACGTGCTGGGCACGCTGAATGTGCTGTTCGCGATCAAAGAGTTGCAGCCCGAATGCCACCTGGTGAAGCTCGGCACGATGGGTGAATATGGCACCCCCAATATCGATATCGAAGAGGGCTACATCACCATCGAGCACAACGGCCGCAAGGACGTTCTGCCGTATCCCAAGCAGGCAGGCTCCTTCTATCACCTGTCGAAAGTGCACGACAGCCACAATATGCTATTCGCCTGCCGCGTCTGGGGACTGCGCGCCACCGATCTCAACCAGGGCGTGGTTTACGGAACTGTGACTGACGAGACGGCGCTGGACGAAGCGCTGATCAACCGGTTCGATTACGACGAGGTCTTCGGCACCGCGCTGAACCGCTTCTGTGTGCAGGCGGCCGTCGGCTTCCCGCTGACGGTCTACGGCAAGGGCGGGCAAACCCGCGGCTACCTGGACATTCGCGATACGGTCCGCTGCGTCGAGCTGGCTTGCCTGAACCCGGCGGCCCAGGGCGAATGCCGGGTGTTCAACCAGTTCACCGAGCAATTCACGGTGCTGGACCTGGCGCGCATGGTGCGGACGGCCGGGCGGAAGCTGTCGCTCCAGGTCGAAATCCAGCACCTGCCGGATCCGCGCGTGGAGGCCGAACAGCACTACTACAATGCCCGGCACTCCAAGCTGGCCGATCTCGGGTTGCAGCCGCACCTGCTCTCCGAATCGTTGCTCGATTCGCTGATGAACATCGCCATACGCTACCGCGACCGCATCGACGAATCGCTCTTCCTGCCGCGCGTCAACTGGCGCGAGCCAGTCAACCGCCGGCAGGCCAAGCAAGAGATGGTGCTCACCGCCGGACTGTCGGAACCGTAGAGTCCGATCACTCGCAACGCGGCGCGCTCTCCCAGTGGCCGTCTATAAGACGCGTGGCTCGACGGCGATCAGTTGCTGAAACTCCGGCATCTGGCGGAGCGTGGCGAAATCGGAGTCGTCCGACCATGGCGCTTTGCGATCCTTGTATCCTTCCTCGAGCGACCGGCGCAGGTATTGAATCGCCAGCTCGTTGCGTCCCTGCCGGGCGTAGAGCTTGGCCATGTCGAAGTGAAACCGTGCGCGCTCATCCACGCTGCGCTCCGCCAGAATCTGCCCCACGGCGCCGCGGCCTTCGAATACGTCGGGGTCCAGCTTCAGCGCGGTCTGAAAGCTGAGATTGGCCTTCTCATAGTTCTTGCGCGCGAACCACGCCATGCCCAGATTCATGTGGACCGAGGCCGTGATCTGGGAATCGGTTCCCGCCATCCCGAGCGCCTTGTGGTACCAGGAGATGGCTCGGCGATTGTTCTTCCGGGAGTATTCGACGGTGCCCAGATTGTTGGCCGCCTCCGTGTAAGCGGGTCTGAGGCGCAGGGCCTCCAGATATTCCTTGCGGGCTCTCTCCAGTTGCCCCAACTGATGGTAGGCGATGCCCATTTTGTTGCACAATGTAGGGTCGTTCGACGGGCCTTGGGCGTAGGTCTCCACGGCCTCGCGGTAGTTTCGATGCAGCATCTTGAGGTCGCCCAATTCCTCGGGAGTAGCGGCGGAGGACTGAAGGGCTCCGTTCGTCGCGGGTGCGGCATATTGGGCGGCGCCGACCGGGGAACCCAAGCCAGCCGCGGACCGCCCGGCATCCTGTGCCCTCGCGATTTGGCCCGATGCCGAGATTGCAAACAGGGCGAGGATGGCTACCAACAGCCTCGGCGCCGCGACGCGGCCCGGCGCGACGTCTCCGGACCGAAAGGACATTGACTCTCTGCAACATCCTGATTTCGTCATTGCGAAAACCTCCGTGAGTGAAAGTTGTACGTAGCTTACGGCCGAAGTTGTATGACTGGAAGAGCCATATTGCCGAATTTCTTTGGACCATTATCAGTCGCAAGAAGCTCGCCCAGCCGGTTCCGGATCAGCTCCCGGCGGTTAAGGCGGCTGCGGCTTTGGGAGAGGTTCGGGACCAGCCCCATTCTGTGTCCCGGAGCGATCTTGCGATGGCGAAGGCCGAACCCGCCAGCGCGGTGGCCACGAACAGCATGGTCCATTTCAGCCGGCTGGCGGGCTCCGAGATTACGCCTGGAATATGAACCAGGAGCACGAATAGGCTGATCATGATCGCTTCGAGCGTCGCCGCCAGGCGGGGGAAAATCGCGAACAGGATGCCGGCACCCGCGGCGATATGTCCCGCGCCGGTCAGGTAGGCAAAGCCCAGCCGGTCGGGGAGCCACGCTGGCACCATGCTAGCCGTAACCTCCGCATAGACGAAATGCGACAGTCCTAACTCGACGCACGAAATGGCGAACAGAAACCGGGCAATAGGAATAGCGCCGGACAGCTTGGCGCCCAGCCGGTGTCCCGGTCCCGCCAGCGCGGCGAAGAGGATCCAGCCGCCGCAGGTCAACCAAGAGTTCTCGGCGAAGCCCATCCAACTGCCCACATTCAATGGCGCTTGAGCGGCGCGCGGGGCTTGCAGCAACAACACCCAACTCAGCATATAGATGGTCATGACGAGCGCGGCGGGCACGGCGGTGCGTTTCACGAGCATGCCGGCGCCGCCTGCCAGCAGGAGGATGCCGGAGGCGCGTGCGAGACCTTCCCGCCAGGGGACCCACGCCGGAACGGGCTGCCACGCGAGCGCGAAATCGCCGGAGAAGAGGCTGAGAACGCCGAGACCCGCCAGGCCGGCGGCAAAGAGAAAATGAGCTAGCCCGATCGCACGCATCTTTGAAACTCCTTGACATATCGATGGCGACACGGAGCCGCCGGATGCGGCCCCAGACAGGGGGCGCGCGTCGCCACTCTCGCAAGATATCGTCTGCCTTGGTACTATGGGCAGAGCCATATTGCGAGGTTTTTTTGGACCACTTGACGGGGAGCCCGAGCGGTGCCTAAAGGCGTCAGCTCTCTGGAACTCACTCTCAACGAACGCCCTCCGGGCGTCGCACTGACACGCTGGCTTCACGAAGAATTGCGCCGCGCGGTTCTCGACGGCCGGCTACGGCCCGGCACGCGCCTTCCCGCCACGCGGGATTTCGCGCGCCAGTACGGCGTATCGCGGGGAACCGCGGTCACCGTCTTCGAGCAACTGCTGAGTGAAGGCTACTTGCGCAGCCAGGTGGGCGCGGGCACCTGGATCAACGAAAGACTGCCTGCGAATCTTTTCGGCGCGAAGGGTCCGCCAGTGGCCGTCTGGAGCCGGCCTGCGCGCCTGACCAGGCTCAAGTTCCCGCACCCGGCGCGCCCGTTCCGCGCGCATGAACCCGCCATCGCGGAGTTCCCGGCCGAGGTCTGGGCGCGCATCGCAAGCCGCCGTTTGCGGCGCGTCACCTCATCGCTGCTGGCGGGCGGCGATGCGCGCGGATACGGGCCGTTGTGCGCCGCCATTGCCGAGTATCTGGGCTCGTCGCGTGGCGTGAATTGTTCCCCGGAGCGGGTGGTGATCGTGTCGGGCGTCCAACAGGCGCTCGACCTGCTTGCCCGTCTTCTCCTGAAGCCCGGCGACGCTGTCTGGATGGAAGATCCCGGATACTTCGGAGCCATTACCGCTTTCACCAATGTGGGCGCCAGGATCATCCCCGTGCCAGTCGACGAGCATGGCATCTCGGGTGCGAAGGGCCAAAAGCTGTG
>Ga0208820_1000511_pt1 | contig 28040 bp, 21 predicted proteins | sample June2015DPH_16_5_FD_184713 | JGI IMG/M metagenome (GOLD analysis project Ga0208820, IMG submission 184713) | Peatland microbial communities from SPRUCE experiment site at the Marcell Experimental Forest, Minnesota, USA - June2015DPH_16_40... | ecosystem: Environmental > Terrestrial > Soil >...
AGCGGCGGCGGTCCGGCCCACCGGCCCGGCTGCTACAGAGGCGTCGGCTCCGAGCTTGAATTTGTCGCTGAGCAGGCTGTGCAAGGCGTGATCGTTCATAAAGAGCATCACGATGTCGGTGGAAGAGCCTCCGATCTGATAACCCACGCTTCCGCCTTCAATCGCCACAAACATGGGGGCGCTCCAACCATGCCCAGTGCGACAGGTTGCCAGTCCCCTGCCGTAGCTGCCGCCGAATATAAAGGCGAACTTCACGTCCCCTGGAATGATGGCGATACATTTCGCCGATTTCAGTAGATCCTGAGGAATGCCCTGATCCGGAGTGTTCATGATCTCCTTGAAGACCTGGGCAGCTTTGTCGGTGCGCTTAATATCATCCTCGCGATCCGAGGAGGCAACAGCAGTTGAAGTCACAAGCAGAGCTAGCGTTGCGACGACCAGACTCCGTTTCAACATTTTTTAATCTCCCTTCAAGTCTGAACTTACCAACGGAAACGCGCTACCGCATCATTGATTCGAATCCTCTGTTCAGTTTCGCCAAAAGTGGAAATCATCAGCGTAGATCACTGCAACGGTGGTGGGTGAACCGGATTCTTGATTCTTAACCTATAGCTCGTTCACCAACTGCTGAACGCACCTCTTATTCGGACGTTCTGCCCTTGCAGCCGGCGTGCCCGCACGCACAATCAACGTCCGGCGTCTTTTCCATAGCCGCGCACTCGGTGTTGCAATACTTGCCCGACGTGATCACGCACGAACAAACGGGGTGTGCGCACTTCTGGCCTTTTGCAGTCGTCATTTCTTTTCTCCTAGTGTCCGATCAACAGCGGTGATCCCAAACGGTATTTTAGATAGTGGGAAAAGGCGTATCTGTCCAATAAGGAACATATTTCAATTCTGGTCGCCGAGCGGCAAGCGCAGATACGGATGGAAATACCGTGAACGGCCCTGGCGTCTCCCCGCAGTACTTGTGAAGGAATTTAAGTAGAACTTATCGATGGCTTCTAGCTGAAAAAAGTCTTGCACTGCCGTTGCCGTGTGCGTTGGTTAGGTGCCACGTGCGGCGATGTCTAAGGTGCGGCCACGCCACTTGAAGTTCTCTCCTGAGGCTAGCCCGAAGTGAGAACAGCAGATCCTCCTTTACAGAGGAAGCGGCGTGGATTCTCAACGCATACTGTCCAAAATGGAACAGTTTCCCTCTTAGCGCGGCGACATACTTGGCCCTGGGCCTTCGCTTGATGTCTTGAGAGCGATGGCAAGTACCTGGGGAGATTATGAAATGGCCATAAACAATTCAGTTGTGGCAGTGTATCGCACGCATACGGAGGCGGATCAAGCCGTGAAGGAGCTTCAACGCGGCGGAGTCGACATGCACAAATTGTCGATCGTTGGGAAAGGGTACCACACGGATGAGCATGCGGTGGGCTACTACAACACTGGCGACCGCATGAAGTATTGGGGCAAAGTTGGTGCGTTCTGGGGAGGCTTTTGGGGGCTTCTGTTCGGCTCCGCTTTTTTCATGATTCCGGGTCTCGGCCCAATCTTAGCGGCGGGACCGGTAGTTGCATGGATCGTGGGAGCGCTCGAGAGTGCGGCGGTCGTAGGAGGATTGAGCGCACTCGGAGCAGGTCTCTACAGCATGGGAATTCCTAAGGACAGCATTGTGAAATATGAAGCAGCACTCAAGTCAGACCAGTTCCTGCTGATCGTCCACGGGACGGCTGCAGAGGTGGCTAAGGCCAAGGACATCATCGAGACTACGCATCCCGCCCAATTCTCACTGCACTCAGGCGAAGCGGTAGCAGCGGCAGCAGTTTAGCTTTCCTGCGAGTTGGTAGGGAGATTCGTAAAGGCAGAGGAGTACCGACGGACGAACCACTGGGGGAACGTTGGATCACTCTCCAGTGAAAGGCAGGTGAGTTGTGTTTCGCCATACGATTCCGGTAGGACGCGTCCTTGGAATACCTATCGATTTGGACTACTCCTGGTTCTTGATCGCCGCCCTAATCACTTGGATGTTGGCCGTTAATTACTATCCGGCCGAATTCAAGGGAGGCACGAGCGCGGAATACTGGTTGATGGGCGCTGTAACAGCTGTACTGTTTTTTGGCAGCATCGTTGTGCACGAACTGGCCCACTCGTGGGTGGCCCTTCGCTACAAAATACCCGTACAACGGATCACTTTGTTCGTCTTTGGCGGCGTATCCCAGATCGCAGGCGAACCCCCGAGCGCCAGCGCCGAATTCCTAATTGCAGTTGTGGGACCGCTCACTAGCTTTGCGTTGGCGGCGATCTTTTTCCTTTTGGAGCCGTTGCTTGTGAGTGTCCCTCCGGCGCTAGCAGTAGCCAAGTATCTCGCGCTCATTAACGGCCTCCTGGGAGTCTTCAACCTCATTCCAGGATTCCCGCTGGATGGAGGTCGCGTTTTTCGCGCCATCGTTTGGGGAGTGAACAAGAACTTTCGCCGCGCTACTCTGATCGCGGCCAGCACAGGCCGATTCTTTGGTTTCCTTTTTATTATTGTGGGCGTATGGCAAGCCCTCAGAGGGAACGTTATCAATGGATTGTGGATCGCCTTCATCGGCTGGTTCCTCGAAAGCGCAGCCGGAGCTCAAGTCCAGCAGCAAATAGTGCAAGGCCTATTAGTCGGCCACAAGGTATCAGAGGCGATGGGGAATGCATGCACCCACGTATCGGGAGACACGACATTACAAAAGCTAATCGATCAGGAGGTCCTATCACACGGTCGACACTGCTTCCTCGTGGACCGCGGGGACCGCGTGGTCGGATTGCTGACCCTACACAACATAAAGGAGATTCCTCGACCCTCATGGGCGACGACCACCGCAGCCCAAGCGATGATACCCATCGAGAAGCTAAATCGGATCGATCCCAAAGCAGAATTGTGGACAGCAATGGAAAAGATGGGCCGAGATGGAATCAATGAAATGCCCGTCATGCTGGGGAACAACCTCGTAGGATTGCTTTCGACAGGCGACATCGTCAAGTATCTTCACACTCTCCAGCAGGTAAGCACGTGAGGAAGGAGTAGCGATTCGAGTTAGCCACGCATCCGTAGTACGGCGAACCCAAACCGAGCGTGGAGGAACGCAAGATTATGACGAACAACCTTTTGATGATTTCGCTCGTATCCCTGCTCTTGAGTCTTCTTTCCGAGGCCGAGCGCAATAATCCCCAGATTCAGGCCGCTCAGCACGGATGGGATTTGGCGGAAAAACTTGCGACGCAGGTTTGTATGGCGCGACGAGCCTCCGTGTTCTGTGACCGCAGTCACAGTCACCCGTGATGCTGTCGGCCACATTCGCCGAATTGTACGGAGCGGAGCAAAGTGTGACTCCGGTCACAGGCAAAGCCTTAATCAATGCAGTAAAGGTTATGGGATTTATCGAACGTCGTTCATCGGGATCTCTGAAGGTTACCTGAGGACGATAGTAACTCGAATAGGAGGAGGAAAGTGAGCCAAGCAACCGGTGTCAAAACCGCATCTACGATGGAATCCGCCAAACAGACTTTACAGACCCAGCCAATGCCCGAACAGATTCGCCAGCGGGCATACGAAATCTATGTTTCTCGGAACGGGGCGCCCGGGGACGAGGTACAGGATTGGCTTCAAGCGGAACGCGAACTTAGCTCAAAACAGCCATAACAAGTAGCCCACGGCGGCTGCCCGACGAACAACTGAAACACGAAGCCATCACAACCGCGAGCCAGTGGCTTCAGCAAGCCGGTTTGCCCTATCGCCGACGCCAAACACCTGCCAACGCGCCATTCGCTGACAGTGCAAAATTCACGCCGCACTTGGGAGCGGCACGTCATGTGCAGACCTAATGTTCTCCGCGTGGGAGAAAGCTCAAATCAGTATTCCTACCTCGCACAGCGCTGGACGAGTTGGGGTGGCGAGTGTCGATTCGCAACTTCCCACAAGGAAGTGTGTGCGCTGCTCGGCGTCGGGCTCTCAGTCAGGGACGCACTGTTACGGTCTCTGAACCTCGGATGGCAGAGTCGCCGGCCGCACCAACTCCTTCCCCCTCAACGCTCGACCAGACCGCGGCAACTTGCCAAGGCTGGATAGTTGCAATCCACTAGCCTTGCTGGAGAAGAACAATGCCTGATTCGCAAACAGTGCTTCCAAGGAGGCCGAAACGCATTGGTGTCGCTGCTGATCATGGAGGATTTGAGTCGAAGGAGTATCTGGTTGGGATGTTGCGCGAGGCTCACTATGAAGTGGTCCACTTTGGAGACAGCCAGCCGAAGCCGGATGATGACTATCCGGATTTTGTTGTGCCCTTGGCCCGTGCGGTTGCCCGCGGCGAGGTGGATCGTGGCGTTGCCATCTGCGGAAGTGGCGTGGGTGCGTGCATCGTGGCCAACAAGGTGCCGGGCGCGCGGGCGTGCCTGATCCATGAGAGTTTTTCAGCGCACCAGGGGGTCGAGGACGACTACATGAACGTGATCTGCCTGGGCGGCCGTGTGGTCGCGAATACGTTCGCTTGGGAGTTGGTCAGAAGCTTTCTCCAAGCACGATTCAGCGGCGCCGAGAGTCACCGGCGTCGTTTGGCGAAAGTCGCGGGACTGGAAAGCCTGGAGGCAAGAACATGAAAAACAATCCTTTGAAACAATTGGGAACGCTCGGGCAGTCCATCTGGCTGGATTACATCCGGAGAGATCTGATCGCCAGCGGCGGGCTCCGGGGTCTGATCAAGAAGGACGGACTGCGGGGAATGACCTCGAATCCATCCATCTTTGAGAAGGCGATTGTAGAGAGCCACGATTATGACGAGGACATTCGGGCCATGGTTCGTGAAGGAAAAAGCACCGAAGCAATCTATGAAGCGCTCAGCCAGCACGACGTGCAGAGCGCCGCCGACGAGTTCCGGCCTCTCTATGACAGGACTGACGGCAAAGATGGATATGTCAGCCTGCAGGTCAATCCGCACCTGGCGCGCGACACGAACGGAACGATAAAGGAAGCCCGCCGGTTGTGGGCCGCGCTGGACCGGCCCAACGTCTTCATCAAGGTCCCCGCTACGGCCAACGGGCTGCCCGCCATCCAGCAACTGATCAGCGAAGGAATCAGCGTCAACGTGACACTGCTCTTTGGACTGTCTCGTTATCGGCAAGTGGCGGAGGCTTACATCGCCGGCATCGAAGCGCGGGTGGCCCAAGGGAAGCCTGCGAAGCATGTAGCCTCGGTGGCCAGCTTCTTTGTAAGCCGCATTGATGCCCTGGTGGATCCGCTGCTGGAAAAAGTCAGTGCACAAGGCGGCAAGCAGGCAGACCTCGCAAAAAGGCTGCGCGGGCAGGTTGCCATCGCCAGCGCGAAGATGGCCTACCAGATCTACAAAGAAATGTTCGGTAGCGACCGGTTTAAGAAGCTGGCCGCTCAGGGCGCTCGTGTCCAGCGGTTGCTCTGGGCCAGCACCAGCACCAAGAACCCGGACTACAGTGACGTGAAATACGTCGAGGCCCTCATCGGACCGGACACAGTCAACACGGCGCCGCTGGAAACTCTTGACGCATACCGCGATCACGGAGAGCCGAAGGCCCGGCTCGAACAAGATGTCAAGCAAGCCCGCTGGGTGTTGGAGCGACTGCCGGAACTGGGCATCAGCATCGACAACGTGACGCGGCAACTTGAGGACGAAGGAGTCGAGAAGTTCAATCAGTCGTTCGACAAGCTGATGGAGACATTGACGCAAAGATCACCACAGCATTTGACGAGAGCGTCATGAAAGTAAGTCCTTATGCAGGAAAGCCGGCCAAAGCATCGATGCTGGTGAACGTACCCAGACTGGTCACGGCCTACTATACGGAGGCGCCTGACCCTTCCGTGCCGGAACAAAGAGTTGCCTTCGGCACTTCAGGACATCGTGGTTCCGCATTCAAAAAGGCCTTCAATGAGTGGCACATCCTCGCCATCAGTCAGGCGATTTGCCTCTACCGAAAGCAGCACAAGATTGATGGCCCACTGTTTCTTGGGATGGACACGCATGCACTCTCGGTGCCGGCGCTGGCGAGCGCTCTTGAGGTGTTGGCGGCCAACGGGGTGGAAGTCATGATCGCGGAAGGGGACGAATATACCCCTACCCCGGCCATTTCCCACGCTATTGTCACTTACAACCGCGGGCGCAAGACCGGACTCGCCGACGGTATCGTCATCACGCCGTCGCACAATCCGCCACATGACGGCGGCTTCAAGTACAACCCGCCAAGCGGCGGCCCGGCGGAGGGACTCGTCACGGATTGGATTCAGGCGAAAGCAAACGAATTCCTCGAAGCCGGGCTGCAGGGCGTGAAACGGATTCCTCTCGACAAGGCTCTTTGCGCCTCCACGACGCACCGGCACGACTACCTCAATAGCTACATCACTGATCTAGCCAACGTCCTCGACATGGACGCCATTCGCGGCGCGAAGCTCTGCATGGGCGTTGATCCCCTTGGGGGCGCCGGAGTCCACTACTGGGGGCCGATTGCCGAGCGATACGGGTTGAACCTCACAGTTGTCAACGAGGCCGTCGATCCGACCTTTCGTTTCATGACCGTGGATTGGGATGGTCAGATACGGATGGACCCATCCTCACCCTATGCGATGCAGCGATTGATAGGGATGAAGGACCGCTTTGACTTTTCCTTCGCCTGTGACACCGACCATGACCGGCACGGTATTGTTACCAAAAGCGAAGGATTGCTGCCGCCGAACCATTACCTTTCCGTCGCTATTTTGTACCTTTTCCAACACCGGCCGAAGTGGCGCAAGGAAGCGGCGGTCGGCAAAACGGTCGTGAGCAGCCAGATGATCGATCGCGTCACCGCAAAGCTTGGCCGGAAGCTCTACGAGGTGCCGGTTGGCTTCAAGTGGTTCGTTGATGGCTTGCTCGACGGTTCGCTCGGCTTCGGCGGCGAAGAGAGCGCAGGGGCATCCTTTGCTCGCCTGGATGGCACCGTTTGGACGACGGACAAAGATGGAATTGTCCCGGCATTGCTCGCGGCGGAGATCACGGCGCGGATGAGCCGAGATCCCGGCGAAATTTACCGCGAACTCACGCGCGAGTTCGGTGAGCCTGCCTATGACCGCGTTGAGGCACCAGCCACTCCGGATCAAAAGGAACTGTTGGAGAAACTCTTACCCGAGCAGGTCAAGCTCACCGAGCTGGCAGGTGAAAAAATCCAGACTGTCCTCACCGCCGCGCCGGGCAACGGCGCGCCCATCGGCGGGCTGAAGGTAATAGCCGAAAGCGGATGGTTCGCGGCGCGGCCATCAGGTACCGAGAATATCTACAAGATTTATGGTGAGAGCTTCCAGGGAGCGGATCATCTGCGCCGCATCCTGGAGGAAGCCCAGACGATTGTCAGCAATGCTTTGGCGGCGGTGCCGGAGCGGGGCGAAGTTCGCGCGGCGTCGAATACTTCATCAGCAGTCAGCAAGCGCAGCCAAGGAAGAGTGGCGTAACGAGGGAACAACTGATGCATTCGAAGGTTAGGTCTAGAACAAATTCGGGGCGGAAACCATGAGCAAACAAACCCGTGTCAGCCACCCGATTTACGCTCTTCTGCCCACGGAAGTTCAGGGGTTCGATTCCCTCGCGGAGCTTGCCCTGGACATGCGGTGGTCGTGGAACCATGCCACCGACGGAGTGTGGCGCACGCTTGATCCCGTACTGTGGGAACTGACGCAAAATCCTTGGGTTGTCCTGCAGACGGTCTCGCGGGACCAACTCGAGCGCGTGCTAGCCGATCCCACCTTCCGTAAGAACATTGATGACCATCTGCGAGCCAAGCGTCAGGCATCCGAGACGCCCGCATGGTTTCAGCAAAAGCATTCGCAAGCTCCCTTGACCTGCGTCGCGTATTTCAGCATGGAATTCATGTTGAGCGAGGCGCTCCCGATCTATTCGGGAGGACTTGGCAACGTGGCCGGCGATCAGCTCAAAGCTGCCAGCGATTTAGGCGTGCCGGTTGTCGGAGTGGGGCTGCTCTATCAACAAGGCTATTTTCGCCAACTGATTGACAAGGATGGAGCGCAACAGGCCCTTTATCCGTACAACGACCCCGGACAGTTGCCGATCACGCCCTTGCGCCAACCGAACGGCGAGTGGCTGCGGCTGGAGATCGCCTTACCTGGTTACTCAGTCTGGCTGCGCGCCTGGCAGGTCGAGGCCGGTCGAGTCAAGCTCTACCTTCTGGATAGCAATGATGCGGCGAACGTCCCCGCGCATCGAGGGATCACCAGTGAGCTCTACGGGGGCGGGCCGGAGTTGCGCCTCCAGCAAGAACTGCTTCTCGGGATTGGTGGCTGGCGGTTGCTTAGCGCGCTGGGCATCAAGCCGGAAGTCTGTCACTTGAATGAAGGGCATGCGGCCTTCGCTACGTTGGAGCGTGCCCGAGATTTCATGGTAGAAACCGGGCAGCCCTTCGAAGTCGCGCTTGCCGCCACGCGAGTGGGAAACCTCTTCACCACCCACACGGCAGTGGCCGCCGGCTTTGATCGTTTCACTCCGGCTCTCATCGAACAATACCTCGGAGTCTATGCAGAGAAGGAACTCGGCATAACACTCCACGATTTCCTGGCCCTGGGCCGCCAGAATCCGGACGACTCGTCAGAGAGTTTCAACATGGCCCATCTGGCAATCCGGGGGAGCGGGGCGGTGAATGGCGTGAGTCGCTTGCATGGAAAAGTCAGCCGGCAGCTCTTTGAGCCTCTTTTTCCCCACTGGCCAGCGGACGAAGTGCCCGTCGGACACGTGACCAACGGAGTCCATATGCCGACCTGGGACTCGGCCCGGGCCGACGATTTGTGGACGGGAGCCTGTGGCAAGGGGCGTTGGCTGGGAACAACGGAAAACCTGGAGCAGGACATTCGCCGCCTCTCCGACACCACGCTCTGGCAATTCCGCGCCGCCGCCAGCAAGTCTCTTGTTGAATACGCTCGCGAGCGATTGTCCAGACAACTGGCCGCTTCGGGCGCGTCGCCCGAGGCGGTCGACGCTGCGAAGCATCTCTTTAATCCCAACACCTTGACGCTGGGCTTTGCGCGGCGCTTCGCGACCTACAAGAGACCGAACCTGCTACTGCACGACCCAAAGCGACTGCTTCGTCTATTGAGCAATTCCGAGCGTCCGGTGCAACTCATCATCGCCGGAAAGGCGCATCCCGCGGACCAGGCAGGGCAGGCCCTGATCGAGGAATGGGTGCATTTCATCCGGCGGCCCGAGACACGCCCCCACGTAATCTTCCTCAGTGACTATGACATGCATTTGACCGAGCACCTGGTGCAGGGCGTGGATGTCTGGATCAACACACCGCGCCGGCCCTGGGAGGCTTGCGGGACGAGCGGGATGAAAGTGCTCGTGAATGGGGGCATCAATCTCTCGGAATTGGACGGCTGGTGGGCGGAAGCATACACGCCTGAAGTGGGGTGGGCGTTGGGGGATGGTCGGAAGCATGGCGACGATCCGGCCTGGGACGCTGTCGAAGCGGAGGCCCTGTACGACCTGCTCGAGCGCGAAGTAATCCCGGAGTTTTATGCCCGAGACGAGAACGGCATTCCCACACCATGGGTCAAACGGATGCGCGAAAGCATGGCGCGGTTGACACCGCGCTTCTCCGCCCACCGCGCGGTGCGCGAATATACCGAGCAACGTTACCTCCCGGCTGCTAAGGCCTACCGTGAGCGCGCGGCGAACAAAGGCGCAATCGGCAAGCAAGTAGTCGATTGGCGGCAGACTCTGGAGCAGAAATGGGCCACGCTACACTTTGGCGAAGTGAAGGTTGAGACCCGTGGCGGGCAGCACGTATTTGAGGTTCAGGTCTGTCTCAATGACCTCGATCCCAAGGCAGTGCGGGTAGAGCTTTACGCCGACGGAATCAGCGGCGGCGATCCCATACGAGAAGAAATGAAGTGCGCCCGACCACTATCTGACCCGTCCTGCGGCTGCGTCTTTCACGCGACAGTGCCCGCTACACGTCCGGCGAGCGATTATACGGCGAGAGCAATACCTCACCGCTCTGGGGTGGCTGTTCCGCTCGAATCCGCTCGAATTCTATGGCAACGATGACGAACACGTCCGAACGCGAATTGCACGGTTACATCTCGGAGATCTCCGAGCGCGCTGACGTTCGGGTGGGCTCTCCTTTGCCTTTCGGAACCCAGGAAACGGGAGGAGGAGTTAATTTCGCCATTTTCAGCCGTAACGCCAGCTGCGTTCGACTGGAGTTGTTCGACCATCCCGAAGACGCAGTGCCGGCCCGGGTAATCGATCTGGATGCAGCACGCAACCGCACCGGCGACGTATGGCACGTTTGGGTGAAGGGGATCGGTCCCGGTCAACTCTATGCTTACCGCGTGGATGGGCCTTACAAACCCAGTGGAGGACATCGTTTCAACTTCAACAGGCTTCTCCTAGATCCCTTCGCAGCCGCGATTTCGCGGATGCCCCCGTGGGATTTTGCATCGGCATGTGGATACGATCCGTCGGCGCCCGAGCGAGACTTGGTCATCTCGAAGCTGGACAATTCCAAGTCGATGCCGAAATGTGTCTTTGTCAACGAGCCCTTTGAGTGGAAGGGAGACCAGCCACCCCGTCATCCGTGGTCGAAGACCGTAATTTACGAAATGCATGTTCACGGCTTCACCATTCATCCCAAGTCGGACGTGGAACATCCGGGAACCTACCGAGGCCTGATGGAAAAAATTCCCTACCTGAAAACCCTGGGAGTGACCGCTGTGGAACTGATGCCCGTACAGGAATTCAATGAATTTTCTGTCAGACGCAGGAATCCGCAGACAAATCAACCGCTAAGGAATTACTGGGGCTACGATCCCGTGGCCTTCTTTGCGCCTAAAGCTTCGTATAGCAGTTCGGGAGGCGTAGGTCAGCAGAAGCTGGAATTCAAGGAAATGGTCCGGGCCTTTCACACAGCCGGTATCGAAGTGATTCTGGACGTGGTCTTCAATCACACAGCGGAGGGAGACCAGATGGGTCCGACACTCTGTTTCCGCGGGATGGATAACGCGATCTTCTACACGTTAGCGGACGACAAACGCTACTACAAGGACTACACGGGGACAGGGAACACCATCAACGCCAACCATCCGGTGGTGCGGGACCACATTTTGGCCGCGCTCCGCTATTGGATGATGGAGATGCATGTCGATGGGTTTCGTTTTGACCTGGCCGCAGTGCTCGGTCGGGGCCGTTCCGGCAACTTGCTGTCCAATCCCCCACTTCTCGAGCGGATCGCCGAGGACCCTATCCTAAGGGATGTGAAGATCATCGCCGAGGCGTGGGATACCGCCGGAGCGTATGAGGTTGGGAGCTTCTCCGAACGCCGCTGGGCGGAGTGGAACGGCCGGTACCGGGATGATGTTCGGCGTTTCTGGCGGGGTGATGATGGGATGCTTGGTTCGTTTGCCAGCCGCATCTGCGGCAGTGCCGACATCTATACCAGGTCCGGCAAAGGCCCCGAGGGCAGCATCAATTTCATCACCTGCCACGACGGCTTCACTCTGAACGACCTGGTGAGCTACCGCTCAAAGCACAACGAGGCAAACGGAGAAAACAACCATGACGGGACTGACGCCAACTTCAGCGAGAACTACGGCTCGGAAGGCGAGACCAAGGACGCCGGGATCGAGACTTTGCGGAAACGCCAGATCAAGAACTTCCTTCTGACCCTGCTGATCTCGCGCGGCGTGCCGATGTTGCTCGGCGGCGACGAATTTCGCCGCACTCAGCACGGCAACAATAATGCTTACTGCCAGGACAATGATACCAGTTGGGTTGACTGGAGCAACCTTGAACAGCATCAGGAGATTTACCGCTTTGCCCGCGGCATGATCGCCTTTCGCTGGGCGCATCCGATTCTGAGTAAGGAGCAATTCTATACAGACCCCGAGATCCATTGGTTTGGTCCGCAAGGAGGATTGCCCAACTGGGCAGATCCGAAAGAAAAGCAGTTTGGCTGTCTGATACAGGAAAACGAACAAAATGCGCTTTTCCTGATGTTTAATGCTGGCACGAGTGTTGCCGGATTTAACTTACCGCCACTGCCGCATGGGTTCTGCTGGCACCTAGCGGTTGATACCTCTCGCTTGACGCCGCAAGACTTGTTCGCCCCAGGGAAGGAAGCGCTTGTGGATAATTCAAAGGCTTATCGCTTAGAAGCCCGCTCCAGCGCGATACTTCTGGCAAGGAAGAAGGAATCTGTCTCGGTGGTAGGTTCCGTATGAATCAACGAGCCTCCGGGATACTTCTCCATCCAACCTCCCTCTCCAATCGCTATCCCATCGGCGATCTGGGCCCCGCGGCGACTGCGTTTGCGGATTATATGGTCAAGTGTGGACAGCGTTGGTGGCAGATGCTCCCTATCGGCCCAGCAGGGCGAGAGAATTCGCCTTACCAGTCACCGTCTGCCTTTGGGGGTAATCCGCTCCTTGTGAGTCCCGATCGGTTGATGGAGCAGGGGCTCCTTGGCCGCCAGGATATCGAGCTTCCCATCTCCGAGGTCGAGGGAAAGGTGAACTATCCCGCAGCGGCACGCTTGAAGCTGCGATGGTTAAAAAAGGCATTCGAACATTTCGAAAAAAACAGGCACGGTGGCAGGCAATTCGAGCTCGACGCATTTGTACGCGCGGAGTCTTTCTGGCTTGAGGATTTTTCGTTGTTCTCGGCAATCAAAGGGAAAGAGGGCACTTCAGATTGGACCCGATGGAACCAAGAGTTGCGAACGCGCCAGCCAGACGCCATCATTCGCGCGCAGAAATACTTTGCCAATGACATACGTTACCATCAGTTTGTTCAGTGGCAGTTCTCCGTACAGTGGAAAGAGCTAAGGGCTTACTGCACGTCCAGGGGAATCTGCCTGATCGGCGATGTTCCCCTGTTTGTGGCGCACCAAAGCGCCGATGTCTGGGCGCATCCTGAGTTTTTCAAACTGGATGCCCAGGGAAACCCTACGGTGGTCGCGGGAGTTCCTCCGGATTATTTCTCCAAAGCAGGTCAGCTGTGGGGTCTGCCCGTGTATCGCTGGGAGGCGCTCCAAGAGCAGAACTACAGTTGGTGGATCGAACGCCTGCGGACGGCTTGTGGACGGTTCGATGTCACTCGGCTGGATCATTTCATCGGCTTTGTCCGAACCTACGAAGTGCCTGCACAGGCCAAGTCGGCTGTGAACGGGCAGTACCAACCTGGCGGAGGTACTTCTTTTTTTGAAGCCGCCCTCAAAGCGCTTGGGGCATTGCCTTTTATCGCGGACGATCTCGGTGCCACAACACCCGAAGTGGCGGCATTACTGGATCAACTTCAGATCCCAGGCACACGGGTGCTCCAATTCGAGTTTGGCTCAAATCTCGAAAACAATTCAGTACCACCAGAACAGCATCCGGTGAATTCAGTGGTCTATACGGGAACACATGATAACGACACAACGGCAGGCTGGTATCGGAAGCTGCCAAGCACGCAACGCAAAGCCTTGCAAAAACGACTGGGAGCAAACGACCGAGAGATTGTCTGGGGCATGATCCGTGAGGCCCTGGCATCGCAGGCCAACACAACCATCGTTCCTGCGCAAGACCTCCTTGAGCTGGGGTCCGAGGCGCGAATGAATTTTCCCGGAATTGCGAAGGGAAACTGGCGATGGCGCCTGAAGGACGGCGCGCTGACGCAGGAGCTCGCGCAAAGGCTGCTAAACATAACTACAACGTATGGGCGCCTGAGCGGTGAGGCCCTCCCAGCTCCTCGCTGTCAGGAAGATGACCCGACGCCACAGATCGCGAAGCGGGCCTATGAACCGTATGAGCGACGAGGTCCGCCAGAAGGAACAAACTGTTCAAGATTGGCTCCAAGCGGAACGGGAAAAAGCCAGAAAGACGCCACAACTTTTCTGCGTGCGCTCCATGAATTGGGAACATAACCGACATAAGAACGGAACCTCGGGGACCATAATGAAACGCTCAACAGAAATTACGACGCTGTTTCTGGATATCGGCGGCGTCTTGCTCACTGACGGGTGGGACCATCATGCCCGCAGACGGGCGGCGAAAAAGTTCAAACTGGAGTGGGCTGAGATGGAGGATCGGCATAGCCTGAACTTTGCCACCTACGAGGAGGGGAAGCTAACATTGGATGAATATTTACGCCGAGTGGTCTTCTACCAAAAGCGACCGTTCACCCGGGCTCAGTTTCGGCGTTTCATGTTCGCGCAATCGAAGCCTTACCCCGAAATGATCGAGCTGTTCGCTCAGATCAAGATCCGCCACGGGCTGAAAATCGCCGTCGTCAGCAACGAAGCGCGCGGACTGAATGAGTATCGAATTCGAAAGTTCAAGCTGGACGGGTTTGTAGATTTTTTTATTTCCTCCTGCTTTATCCACATCCGAAAGCCCGACGCGGAGATCTTTCGGCTTGCGCTGGATATCGCTCAGACGCCGGCCCGCCAGGTAGTCTATATCGAGGACACCCCGATGTTCGTGCAGATCGCGGAAGGTTTGAGGATTCCAAGCATTCTTCACACGGATTACAGGTCTACGTGCGCGAAACTGGCCTCGTTCGGATTGGAATGACGAAAAAAACATCCATGAAACCCGCTAACCCAGGCATCCTGACGATCAATGGCGGCTCATCGAGCATCAAGTTTGCGCTGTTCGAGGCTGGGGACTCGCTGCGCCGGATTCTGGAGGGCGGAATTGACAGGATTGGACAGCCGGAGCCCACCTTCCGTGTGAAAAGCTCGAACCAGACGGACAACTTTTCACGCTTAGTGAAGGCGCCAGATCACACGGTGGCGGTGGGTGTTCTGATGAATTGGATCGAGGGACGCAGCGGGCGTGATGCATTGACCGCGGTTGGGCACCGTGTAGTGCATGGAGGGCCAAAGTATTACAAACCGCAGCGGATCACTGCGGAAATAGTTGAGGAGTTACGCCGCCTGAGTCCATTCGATCCTGACCATATGCCGGAGGAGCTCCTGTTGACCGAGGCGTTTCATCGCCGATTTCCTGACCTGCCACAAGTGGCGTGCTTCGACACGGCTTTTCACCATGAGCTACCGCGCGTTGCGCAGATATTGCCGATCCCGCGCCGGTACGAGGCGCAGGGCGTGCGGCGGTACGGGTTTCACGGGTTGTCGTATGAGTTCCTAGTGGGCGAACTGGCCCGCGTGGCCGGAGCAGAAAAGGCACAAGGCCGTGTGATCCTCGCCCACCTCGGCAATGGCGCGAGTCTGGCGGCGGTGCGCGACGGCAAATCCGTGGACACAAGCATGAGTTTCACCCCGGCTTCCGGGGTGCCGATGAGCACTCGCTCAGGCGATCTCGATCCCGGACTGATTTCATATCTCGCGCGCACCGAAAAAATGAGTGCGAAGCAATTCAATGAGATGGTCAACTTCCAATCCGGGCTGCTCGGAATATCTGAGACCAGCTCCGACATGCGCGACTTGCTCGACCATGAAGCGAAGGACGTGCGCGCGGCCGAGGCCGTCGCGCTTTTTTGCTACCAGGTCAAGAAATGGATCGGAGCATTCGCGACGGCGTTGGGCGGACTGGACACGCTGGTGTTCGCAGGTGGCATCGGAGAGAACGCGCCCGCAGTCCGCGCCCGGATTTGCGAAGGGCTGGGATTTCTTGGAATCGAACTCGAGGGAAAGCGAAACGCGGCGAATGCGGGCGTGATTTCCGCGGCCGCCAGCCGGGTTGCCGTCCGCGTCATTCGCACGGACGAAGAATACATGATCGCCAAGACGGTTTGCTGCGTTCTTGGCCTTGAATGAAAAGGGAGAATTGAGCCATGAAAACGAACACACTTACGCCTGAACAGCTCCATAAGAAACCCGGCGCGGTGAACAAAAAAAACTTAACAATGAAAACCACCACACTCACTCCGGAACTGCTGCACAAGATGGATGCCTACTGGCGCGCCGCCAACTATCTGTCGGTCGGCCAGATTTATCTCTACGACAATCCGCTGCTGAAGGAGCCGCTGAAACTGTCGCACGTGAAGCCGCTGGTGGTCGGACACTGGGGCACGACGCCAGGCCAGAACTTCATCTACGTGCATCTGAACCGCGTCATCAAGAAGTATGACCTCGATATGTTTTACATTGCCGGCCCAGGTCACGGCGGCCCAGCGATTGTGGGCAACGTATACCTCGAAGGGACCTGGAGCGATATTTATCCTAACGTTACTCAAGACGAAGCCGGAATGAAGGAGTTGTTCAAGCAGTTCTCGTTTCCCGGCGGGATTTCGAGTCACGTTGCGCCGACAACGCCGGGGTCGATTCATGAAGGTGGTGAGCTCGGTTACTCGCTTAGCCATGCCTTCGGGGCGGCGTTCGACAATCCCGATCTGATCGTCGCCTGCATCATCGGCGACGGCGAAGCGGAAACGGCCTCGTTGGCAACCTCATGGCAGTCCAACAAGTTCCTCGACCCAGTTACCGACGGAGCAGTGCTGCCGATCCTGCACCTCAATGGCTACAAAATCAGCAATCCGACCGTCCTGGCGCGCGTCGAACATGAGGAATTGGAGCAATTCCTGCGAGGCTGTGGTTGGACGCCCCACTTTGTCGAGGGTGACGAGCCGGAAAAGATGCATGAACTTATGGCGACCACTTTGGAAAAAGCCATCGAGGACATCCGGCAAATCCAGAGTAACGCACGGACCAAGAACGACAGCACTCGGCCGCGCTGGCCAATGATCGTCCTGAAGTCACCCAAGGGCTGGACAGGACCGAAAGTTGTCGACGGCCTGCAAATCGAGGGCACGTTCCGGGCGCACCAGGTGCCGCTCCTTGTGGATACCGAGCATCCCGATCATGTCAAGCAACTGGAAAGCTGGATGAAAAGCTACAAACCCGAGGAGTTGTTCGATGAAAATGGGCGACTCATCCCCGAATTGGCCGATCTGGCGCCGAAGGGCGACCGCCGAATGGGCGCCAATCCGCACACCAACGGTGGAATGCTGTTGCGCGACCTGCGCATGCCAGACTTCCACGTTCACGCAGTGAATGTGCCTTCGCCTGGCGCAGTTAACGGCCAAGATACGCTCGTGCTGGGCAACTTCCTGCGGGATGTGGCCAAACTAAATGAGGATCAGCGCAATTTCCGAGTCTTCGGTCCCGATGAAACAGTCTCGAATCTCCTGGGCGCGGTCTTTGAAATCACCAACCGTCAGTGGGACGCCCGACAAGCAAAAAATGATGAATTCCTTGCGCCCGCCGGCCGCGTGCTGGATTCGATGCTGAGCGAGAACCAGTGCGAGGGTTGGCTCGAAGGATATCTTCTGACCGGACGGCACGGGCTGTTCAACAGCTACGAAGCCTTCATTCGCATCGTCGATTCGATGTTCAGCCAGCACGCCAAATGGCTGAAGGTATGCCTGGAACTGCCCTGGCGCCGGAAGATTTCGTCGCTGAACTATCTGCTCGCCTCCCACGTCTGGCAGCAGGATCACAACGGCTTCACGCACCAAGATCCCGGTTTCCTCGACCATGTCATCAACAAGAAGGCCGATATCGTGCGCGTTTACCTTCCGCCCGACGCCAACTGTCTGTTGTCTGTTTTCGATCACTGCCTGCGTAGCAGGAATTACGTCAACGTGGTGGTGGCGGGCAAGCACCCCCTCCCGCAATGGCTGACCATGGACGCCGCAGTCGTGCATTGCACGGAAGGAATTGGCATCTGGCAGTGGGCTAGCAACGACCAAGGCTCCGAGCCGGACGTGGTGATGGCATGTTGCGGCGACACGCCCACGCTGGAGATCTTGGCCGCCGTTTCCATCCTCCGCCAGCATCTGCCCGATCTGAAAATCCGGGTGATTAATGTCGTCGATCTGATGAAGTTGCAATCTGCGAGCGAGCACCCGCACGGACTAAGCGAAACGGATTACGATTCGCTCTTCACCAAAGATAAACACATCATCTTTGGCTTTCATGGATACCCATGGCTAATCCACCGGCTGACCTATCGCCGGACCAACCGCTATCTCCACGTCCGGGGCTACAAAGAAGAGGGCACCATCACGACGCCCTTTGACCTCAGGGTGCAGAACGACCTGGACCGGTTCCACCTCGTTCAAGACGTGGTCGATCGGCTACCGCATTTGGGTTCCAAGGGCGCCTATCTGAAGCAGCAGATGCGGGACAAGCTCATCGAGCACAAGCAGTACGTCGACAAGCACGGTCAAGACATGCCGGAAATCCGGAATTGGAAATGGAGTCAGGACGGAACGGAGAAAGGGAAACCGCTAGCGGAGAAGGCGCGAGCGGCTGAACAAAAGTGACGGTGGATAAGTGCAAGCGAACGGGAAAAAACAAATTGGCCTGAATCGAATCAAAGGACTCCCCTATGCCCATTCAACTGAATGAAGAAAACGGAAGTTGCTCATCCTTCACATGAGCGGGAAGCTGGTGAAAGAGGATTACGGAAAATTGCGTGTGCTGTTCGACATGACCGATTTCCACGGCTGGGACGTCGGCGCGGCGTGGGAGGACATCGAGTATCCGATACTTCGATCACGCCGAGGCCACTGAGTCGAGGAAGTGGTTGGGAGAAGCGTAGCGGCTACGACCGCAACCGGCCCATCGAGCACTATATCGACAAGCACGGCGAAGACATGCCGGAAATTCGGAATTGAAAATGGAGCAACCTCAAATGAAGACACAAGGGCTTATAGACACCGCGAGTAAGATGGTCGCCGGCGACAAAGGCCTGCTGGCGATGGATGAGAGCAATCCAACCTGCAACAAACGATTTGCCAAGTGGGACATTCCCCAAACCGAGGAGGCCCGGCGTGCCTATCGGGAGTTGATTGTCACCACGCCGGGCCTCGGTGAGTTCATTAGTGGCGCAATCCTCTACGACGAGACGATCCGGCAGAAAAAGAAAGATGGAACTCCCTTTGTTAAGGCGATCACCGACGCGGGAATCATTCCCGGGATTAAAGTCGACACCGGTGCAAAGGCATTGGCAGGTCACCCCGGAGAGAAAATAACCGAAGGGCTGGACGGATTGCGCGACCGCCTTGCGGAATATTCCCAAATGGGCGCGGGTTTTGCCAAGTGGCGAGCAGTAATTGCCTTGGGCGATGGCATTCCCAGCCGGGGTTGCATTGAGGCCAATGCGAACGCGCTGGCTCGTTACGCCGCGTTGTGCCAGGAAGCGGGACTGGTTCCCGTCGTCGAGCCGGAAGTGCTCATGGAAGGCGAGCATACCCTAGAACGGTGCTGCGAGGTAACGGAGGAAGTCCTGCGAACGGTTTTCAACCACCTTTACTCACAACGCGTGATGCTGGAAGGTTTGATCCTGAAGCCCAACATGGTGCTTCCAGGATTGACCTGCCCCAAGCAAGAAAAGGTGGACGAAGTGGCCGACGCAACGGTGAGGTGTTTGTTGCGAGCCGTTCCCGCTGCTGTTCCGGGGATTGCGTTCTTGTCAGGCGGACAACCAGGTGAACTTGCCTCGGCCCGTTTGAATGCCATGAATGTCAGATTCAAGGCTCGAATGCCTTGGGCGTTGGCGTTTTCGTTCGCCCGCGCCATCCAGCAACCGGCATTGGAGATTTGGCATGGCGAGGGGAGCAACGTGGCGGCAGCACAAAAAGCTTTGTATCACCGAGCCATGTGCAACCAGGCTGCGCGATGTGGGACCTATGATGCCGCGATGGAGACGAATGGTAGGGAGAGTGCGCTCACTGGGAAATCATCCGTGAAACGCGCCATGAGCTCCCGATGAAACCCGACATGCGCCAGAAATTCGTCGTCGGTAACTGGAAAATGTATACGACCGCTGCCGAAGCCAGCCAACTGACCAAAGCGATTGTGGACGGCATGGGCAATATGAGCATTGAGGACCGCGTATCCGTCGCCGTTTGTCCGCCCTTCCCCTATTTGGCCCTTGTCGGAGAGATTCTCAAGGGCAGCTGCGTCGCGCTCGGGGCGCAGAACCTCTATCCCGAGAAGCAAGGCGCGTTCACCGGCGAGGTCAGCCCGACGATGCTCCTCGATCTCGGCTGCAAGTACGTCATCCTCGGACACAGCGAGCGCCGGCACATCCTCGGCGAATCCGATGCGTTCATCAACCAAAAGGTACGGATTGCCCTAACTGCCGGTCTCGATGTGATCTTGTGCGTCGGCGAGACTCTCGAACAACGTCGGGCCGACCAGACCGAAGCAGTACTCGACCGGCAACTCGTCCAAGGATTAGTCAATGTGTCGTCGGGCACCTTGACCCGCGTGACCATCGCGTACGAACCTGTCTGGGCAATCGGCAGTAGCGGACATGAAGCCACACCACAGCAGGCTCAGGATGCGCACGCCCTCATTCGGCGACGCTTCTGTCAGATATACGGGGAGAAATCGGCTCAGGCAGTTGTCATACAGTACGGTGGCAGCGTCAAACCGGAGAACGCCGCCTCAATGCTTAACCCTCACGGCGTAGACGGCGCTCTCATCGGCGGCGCCAGCCTGCATGCCGATCAGTTTCTGGCTATCGTCCGGGCTGGGATCAGCGAGCCGCAAACCAAAGGTAAATCAGCATGACCCCAATCGTACCGATCCCCGCACGCGCAGCGTGGAAGGCTCTCGACGCCCATTACACGAAGATCCGCGAGTTGCACCTCCGGAAGCTCTTCGCGGACGACGCCATCCGCGGGGAGCGGATGGCGGTCGAGGCCGTAGGCATTTACTTCGACTACTCGAAGCAGCGCATCACCGATGAGACGCTTACGCTTTTATTGCAATTGGCTGAGGAGTCCGGTCTACAGGCCCGCATCGATGCCATGTTTCGCGGGGACAAAATCAACGTTACCGAGAAGCGGGCCGTCCTGCATGTGGCCCTGCGCGCCCCCAAGGGACAATCCATCGTCGTGGACGGCGAGGACGTGGTGCCGCAGGTGCATGCCGTCCTCGACAAGATGGCCGACTTCTCGAACCGCGTGCGCAGCGAGGAGTGGAAGGGCCACACTGGAAAGGCGATCCGCAACGTCATCAATGTCGGGATCGGTGGGTCTGATCTAGGGCCGGTGATGGCATACGAGGCTTTGCGGCATTACAGCCAACGCAATTTGACCTTCCGCTTCGTCTCCAACGTCGACGGCACTGACTTCGCCGAGGCCACGCGCGACCTCGCCCCTGAAGAGACGCTGTTCATCATCTCGTCAAAAACATTTGCGACGCTCGAGACGATGACCAACGCGCACACAGCTCGCGATTGGACACTTAAAACTTTAAAAGATAACGCCGCTGTCGCGAAACATTTCGTCGCCGTCTCTACCAACGCCGAGCAAGTTGCGAAGTTCGGCATCGACACCGCCAACATGTTTGAGTTTTGGGATTGGGTGGGCGGGCGTTACTCGATGGATTCGGCGATTGGCCTCTCCACAATGCTCGCCATCGGCCCCGAGAATTTCCGCGCCATGCTCGACGGTTTCCACCAGATGGACGAGCATTTTCGTACGGCCCCCTTCGAACACAACTTACCCGTGATCATGGGGCTGCTAGGCCTCTGGTACAACAATTTCTTTGGTACTCAGACCGTGGCGGTTCTGCCGTATGAGCAATACCTGAAACGTTTTCCAGCTTACCTCCAGCAATTAACGATGGAAAGCAATGGCAAGCACGTCACGCTCGATGGAACTGAGATTGCCTGCCAAACCGGGCCAATCTACTGGGGAGAGCCCGGCACCAATGGCCAGCACTCCTTTTACCAACTGATTCATCAGGGGACCAAGCTGATCCCTTGCGACTTCATTGGATTTATTCAGCCGCTGAACCCCCTCGGCCGCCACCACGACTTGCTTGTGGCCAACGTGTTTGCCCAAGCGGAGGCGCTAGCATTTGGGAAAACATCGCAGGAGGTGCGAACTGAGGGCACACCCGCGTGGCTCGCGCCGCACAAAATCTTCGAGGGAAACCGTCCGTCCAGCACGATTCTCCTGGAACGCCTGACCCCGGCAGCGCTGGGAAAACTCGTCGCACTGTACGAACACAGTGTCTTCACTCAAGGCGCGATTTGGAACATCGATTCATTTGATCAGTGGGGCGTCGAGTTGGGGAAGGCGCTCGCCGCGCGCATCATCCCCGAACTTGAGACTGAGACCGAGAGCCAACTCAAGCACGATAGCTCAACCAACACTCTGATCCGCCGCTACAGGAAATCCACAAAATTATGAGCATGAAAACACACATCCCGCAGCTCAAGAAACGTGCGGCACCGCTAAGACCGAAAGGATACCCGTTATGAAACCCAATGGCGATCAGCCCAAGGCTCCCGAATCAAAGCCGGAATCGAAGCCCAAGGCTTCCGAACCGAAGTCGGGGTCCAAGCCCAATGCGCCCGACCCGAAAAACGATTTGAAAACCCTTCCCATGCCGGAAGTGGAGAAGAAATTGAGGTCATCGCCGGACGGCCTCAGTCAAGCCGAGGCGCAGAAGCGTCTTACCCAATACGGCCCTAACAAGCTTGAAGAAAAGAAAACCAATCCGTTCCTGAAATTCCTTACTTATTTCTGGGGTCCCATCCCGTGGATGATTGAAGCGGCGGTGATTCTGTCGGGGGTGGTCCGGCACTGGCTGGATTTTTTTATCATCCTCCTTCTTCTTTGTTCCAATGCCGTGGTCGGATTCTGGGAAGAACACCAGGCGGGCAACGCCATCGCCGCACTCAGGGCCAAGCTGGCGGTCAAGGCCACGGTGAAGCGTGATGGGAAGTGGGTCAACCCGAATGCATCCGAACTGGTGCCTGGCGACGTCGTCCGCCTGCGGCTGGGTGATATTGTGCCGGCGGATGCGCGCTTGCTGGCGGGCGATTCGATTGAGGTGGACCAGTCGGCGTTGACAGGCGAATCTTTGCCCGTCACCGCCAAACCTGGCGGAGCGGTGTTTTCGGGGTCGATTATCCGTCAGGGCGAAATCGACGCCATGGTCTACGCCACCGGTGCGAACACTTACTTCGGCAAAACGGCGCAACTGGTACAGGAGGCGCACACCGTCAGTCATTTCCAGCGAGCCGTGTTGAAGATCGGCGACTACCTAATTGTCCTTGCGGTGAGTCTGGTGGTGTTGATATTGCTCGTAGCGCTATTCCGTGGCGACAAGGTTCTCACAACTTTGGAATTCTGCCTGGTGCTTCTGGTGGCCGCGATTCCTGTGGCAATGCCTACGGTGCTCTCTGTGACGATGGCGGTCGGCGCACGTCTGCTGGCGAAAAAAGAAGCAATCGTGACGCGGTTGTCGGCTATCGAGGAGCTAGCCGGTGTGGATGTGCTGTGCTCGGACAAGACCGGCACCCTGACCCAGAACAAGCTGACATTGGGCGATCCCTTTACAGTGAACGGAATTCCCCCGGACCAAGCCATCCTTTACGGCGCGCTCGCCTCGCGTGCGGAAGACAAGGACACCATCGACCTCGCCGTGATCGGCGGCGTGAAAGACGATAAAGCGCTGAAGAGCTATCAGGTACCTCATTTCAAACCATTCGACCCGGTGCATAAGCGCACGGAAGCCACTGTCAAAGGCACAGACGGAAAACAGTTCTTTGTGACTAAGGGAGCGCCACAGGTAATTCTGGAGATGTCGGCCAACGCCGGTGAGGTAAAGACCGCCGTTGAGAAAGCCGTCAATGAATTTGCGGGGCGCGGCTTCCGTTCCTTGGGTGTTGCTCGCGCAGATCAAGAAAACAAATGGCAGTTTGTCGGCGTGTTGCCATTGTTCGATCCTCCGCGCGAGCAGGCCAAAGCAACCATTGCCAGTGCCCGGCAGATGGGCGTTAAGGTCAAGATGGTTACGGGCGATCAAATAGCCATCGCTCGAGAAACTTCCAGACAGCTGGGATTAGGCACAAACATCCTTGATGCCAGTGGATTTGGCGACATGAAGGAACACGAGACGGCGCAGGCGGCCGAGGCCATCGAAAAAGCGGACGGTTTCGCCCAGGTATTCCCTGAACACAAGTTTCACATCGTGGATGTTCTGCAGCAGCGCGGCCACATTGTCGGCATGACCGGCGACGGGGTGAACGACGCCCCCGCGCTGAAGAAAGCGGACTGCGGCATCGCCGTTTCCGGCGCACAAGATGCGGCCCGCGCGGCAGCCTCCATCGTGCTGCTGGCGTCCGGGCTGTCGGTAATTATTGACGCGATCAAGGAAAGCCGCCGCATCTTTCAGCGGATGAACAGCTACGCGATCTATCGCATCGCCGAAACGCTGCGCGTGCTGTTCTTCATGACTCTGGCGATCCTGGTGTTCAACTTCTATCCGCTGACCGCAGTGATGATCGTGATGCTGGCGTTGCTCAATGACGGAGCCATCCTGTCCATTGCCTATGACAACGTTCATTACAAGGATAAGCCCGAGGCCTGGAACATGCGCCTGGTGCTGGGGATCTCCACAGTGCTGGGCGTCATCGGGGTCGTGTCCGCGTTTGGTCTGTTTTATCTTGGCGAGCGCGTATTTCATCTCGACCGCGCGCACATCCAGACGTTGATGTACCTAAAGCTGTCCGTGGCCGGACATCTGACGATCTTCCTCACGCGCACGCGCGGCCCGTTCTGGTCCATACGCCCCGCGCGGGTTCTATGGATAGCGGTGCTCGGCACGCAGACGATCGCGACCCTGATTGCGGTTTATGGGCTGTTCATGACGCCCCTCGGCTGGGGCTGGGCGGGGTTCGTTTGGGCCTACGCTCTAGCTTGGGCCCTGGTGAATGACCGCGTGAAGCTGCTCGCTTATCGAATTTTCGACCCTACGAAAGCCCCACTGCTGGCCAAGGAGCCACTCGATCTCACACCGCAGATTGCTTCACGGGCCTATGAACTCTACCAGCAGCGAGTCCAGGGCGAAAGCCAGGCAGATCAAGACTGGCTTGAGGCGGAGCGCGAGATCCGGAAAGATCAGGCGGGAAAGACGAAGGCTGCGTCAATGTCGTCCTGAGCCGCATGAGTGCTGAGCGCAACCCACGCAGCTCGTAACACCGAAGGGATAAAAGTGAAAATTAATTCAAAGGATTTCCGTGTGCGGCCCGGGGAAAAGGTCAAACTCAGAAAGTGGCCGACGATCATAAAACCCTTTTGCGAGTCGAAGAAGGAGTATCAAAAACTCCTGGAAAACCATGTTGGGGAGTTGAGCTCGCTGCAACAACTTCACTACGCATCCGATCGCTATGCGCTGCTGCTGATCTTTCAGGGGATAGACTCTGCCGGAAAGGACGGCGCCATCCGGCACGTCATGTCCGGGGTCAATCCGCAAGGCTGCGAGGTTTTCAGTTTCAAGCAGCCGAGCGCGGAAGAACTGAAACATGACTTTCTCTGGCGCACGACGTGCCGGCTTCCCGAACGTGGGCGGATCGGCATCTTCAATCGTTCTTACTATGAGGAGGTGCTCGTCGTTCGCGTGCATCCGGAGATTCTTCGCAACGAGAGGCTTCCGGAAGAGTTGCGCGACGAGAAGACCATTTGGGAGGAGCGGTATCGTTCCATCGTGGACTTGGAGGATCATCTCCACCGTAACGGCACCCGAATCATAAAGGTCTTCCTTCACCTGTCGAAGAACGAACAGCGAAAGCGATTCCTCGAACGGGTCGATGAGCCGGACAAGAACTGGAAATTTAGCCTCGCGGACATTCACGAAAGGAAATACTGGAAACATTACACGAAGGCTTATGAGGAGTGCATGCATGCGACAAGCACCCATCACGCACCCTGGTATGTCGTTCCCGCCGACGACAAGGAGAACGCCCGGTTGATCGTTTCCCGAATTGTTATCGAGGCTCTCAATGACCTGAAGATGGCATATCCCAGGACCACCCCGAAACGTCGGCGGGAATTGAAATCTATCGGTAAGCTGCTAGCGAAGTAACGTCCGAATTATGGCCTCTTGTTGACAAGTGCTACGAAGGCGGACTCGAAACGCCCGGACTATGTGGACATAAAATCGGTCAATGAAATGGGAGCAAACTCTCGGGATGGTCTTGGCGTTGTTGCGGCTACACCGAGGACCGCGATAGTTCCGGCGAACTGGCCAACATCTAACGTATGCAAGAGGTGGGTGTCACGGTTTTTAAGGGAAAGGAGAATCACATGGAACTGGGCATGATCGGATTGGGCCGGATGGGAACCAACATGGTGCGGCGCCTTATGCGCGCCGGCCACCGGTGCGTCGTTTACGACCGTCAGCCCGAAGTCGTAAAGGCACTTACGAAAGAGGGCGCGGTCGGAACCGCATCGCTTGAAGATTTCGCGCAGAAGCTGAAATTGCCCCGCACGGTCTGGATGATGGTGCCGGCCGCCGCGGTCGATCCGACGCTGAAGACCCTCATCCCACTGCTCGTGCGTGACGACGTGGTCATCGACGGTGGCAACTCCTACTACCACGATGACATCCGCCGCGCTGCCGACCTGAAACCGAAGGGCATCCACTACGTGGACGTCGGGACCAGCGGAGGAGTCTGGGGCTCAGAGCGTGGCTACTGTCTAATGATCGGAGGTGATGAAACTGTTGTCCGGCGCATCGACCCCATTTTCGCCGCCCTGGCTCCAAGTGTCGAGGAAGCGCCACGCACGCCCGGTCGGGAAAAATTAGGTGGCACCGCTGAACACGGCTACTTGCATTGCGGTCCGAGCGGCGCGGGCCACTTCGTCAAGATGGTCCACAACGGCATCGAGTACGGCATGATGGCTTCCTACGCGGAAGGTTTGAATATACTGCGTCACGCCAACGCCGGTAAGGAGAGGAGCACTGTCGATGCCGAAACCACGCCGTTGCGCGATCCCGAGCACTACGCATACGACCTGAATCTGGCCGACATTGCCGAGGTCTGGCGCCGAGGCAGCGTCATCGCCTCGTGGCTCTTGGATCTGGCTGCTACATCACTCCTCCATAGCCCGGACCTGGCGAAGTTTGCCGGACGCGTGTCGGACTCAGGAGAGGGACGCTGGACGATCAAGGCAGCCATTGACGAGTCGGTTCCGGCCCCCGTCCTGAGTGCCGCGCTGTACGAACGCTTCAGCTCGCGCGGGGAGGATGACTTCGCCGACAAGATGTTGTCGGCTCTTCGTTATCAGTTCGGCGGCCATGAGGAAAAAGCGGCTGCCAAGAAGACAAGTGCCTGATGACTACCTCCCGTTCGGATGCGTTGGTGCTCTTCGGTGTGACAGGCGATCTTGCCCACAAGATGATCTTCCCGGCACTCTATGCGATGACGAAACGAGGTGTCCTCAAGGTCCCCGTAATCGGCGTCGCTTTTCCGAAGTGGAGTTTGGCTCGTCTTCGCAATCGCGTGACGGATAGCATAAAGCGATCAGGTGGGATCGATGATAAGCGTGCCTTCCGTCATCTTCTGTCGCAGCTCAGCTACGTAAATGGAGATTATAAGGACCCGGCCACGTTCACGGCGTTAAAAAAAGCGTTAGGCAGGGCTGGCCGCCCAGCTCACTATCTGGCCATTCCGCCCTCGCTTTTCGAAACCGTGATCAAAGGCCTTGGTGCCGCGAAATTAGCTGAGCACGCGCGCGTCATTGTCGAAAAACCGTTCGGACGCGACTTGGCCTCCGCTCGGGAGCTCAATCGCGTAGCGCGCTCAGTGTTCCCGGAAGACTCGATCTTCCGCATTGACCACTTCCTCGGCAAGGAAGCGATCATGAATATCCTCTATTTCCGCTTCGCGAATTCGTTCCTGGAGCCGATCTGGAATCGCAACTATGTGGCCAGCGTCCAGATAACTCTATCCGAGGATTTCGGCGTAAAGGGCCGCGGCGCATTTTATGAAACCGCCGGCTGTTTGCGCGACGTGATCGAGAACCACCTCTTCCAGATCGTTGCGCTGCTTGCGATGGAGCCTCCAGCCGATAGGGACTTTGGAGCCGTCCACAATGAGAAAGCCAAGGTCTTTCAAGCCATGCGCCCTCTGGAATCCAACGATTTGGTGCGTGGTCAATATGCTGGCTACCGAAGAGAGCCAGACGTGGCAAAAAACTCTGACGTTGAAAGCTTCTGCGCCTTGCGTCTCTTCATCGACTCGTGGCGCTGGG
>Ga0208820_1000513_pt1 | contig 27998 bp, 27 predicted proteins | sample June2015DPH_16_5_FD_184713 | JGI IMG/M metagenome (GOLD analysis project Ga0208820, IMG submission 184713) | Peatland microbial communities from SPRUCE experiment site at the Marcell Experimental Forest, Minnesota, USA - June2015DPH_16_40... | ecosystem: Environmental > Terrestrial > Soil >...
GGCCGCGGTGCAGGGCATCAGGTACATTACGAAGTTGAATCATCTTGGACATGCTATAAGCATACTTTCATGTCATTCACATGTCAACAAGATGGCCTTTTCAAGTCCGTTCTGCCCTCATGGACAAATCCCAATATCTCTGGGTGCTTAAATATCCCGATGTATCTGGTCGGCGCACCTCATCCTCACAAAGCTGACGCGCAGCGTTTGCTCGAGAAGCTCCGTGATTGGGATTATCTTCGCCATCGGGTGTAGGTCTCCTTTCCAGAACGGCTTCGCTCGCTAGGCAAAGGCATGGATAAGGTGACCTTGATCACGGTTCCACGTTTCTCGAGAGAGCTGTTTTCTATAACCGCAACGCGTTTACCGCTGTTTGTGGTCTCAATCGCGAGCAATGCGCATGGTTCATCGCGAGGATGGCAAAGCAGCCGCCAAAGGGAACGCAGCGCGAGCTAGCACAAACGGGAGCCCCCCGCTCTGCTGGGGAGGCAGTACTAAATCGTTGCTATGAGTTGATATTTCGCGGCACGAGATTCAACGACTCTCCGTTTTCCATGTCCAGGGTTCTTCTCGTACCGGGTGCGTAGTAATCCAAACCGTTCGAGTAGATCCACATCGCGACCGACTGCACGTGTATCGCGTTTTAGGCCAACCGCGAGATCAGACACATGAGTCGCTTTTTTTCTCGCAACACGCAGAAGTCGGATACGCTGTGCGGAAAGAACCCGCATCATGTCGCTCGCGTTTTCGAATGAGACGGTAATTTCAGGTGCCAGCTTCTCGCCACGATCCAGTTTGCGAGCGTGTTCTCGGGCGCGATCGAAGAAAGCCTTTACACCGTCGCCCGTTACGCGAACTTTAACGTTCTTGTTCATCTTCGGCCTCCAGAGAACCTCGACTTCTTTCTGAAAACGATCTGCGAGCGCTTCATAGCCAGGGAACTCTACTTCTGCAACTTCTCCCATAAAATGCCGGTGGTCATAGTCATGACTATTGTCGTAACCAAGCACGCGCCCGTTATCAACGCCACAAGTGCGTGGATTTATGTATGCGAGACTATATTTCACCACCTCGCTACCTATGTACCAAACTTCTTCTTTAAGTACAGCGCCGCGCCTCTTGCCGGTCAAATATGAAGTGTTATCGATTCTCTTCTCCACCTTACTGGACTTCTTGAGACTCTTTCTCCCGCTTTTTGGGGCCACATGATCCCTCTTGTACAACTAGGACATTCCATATCCTACCTGCATGAGGACCAGACGTCAAATGTCATACCTGTACGGAAGCCTTGCGCATTGTGGAGACGCCGTGCCGGAGTATTATGCAACTTCCAGCCAGCGGAGCTTCGTGATGTACGACGCATATCGATTGCTGGAGTCCCAAAACATTTGCCTCCTCTGTGAATTCAACGAGAAGACGATACTTGGTCTCCGCGTCCCACGCAGCATTTCGATTGTGCAACCTGATTGCACAAAGCCCCGCTCCCTGCCGAAGGATCGCTTCAAGCAGAAGGTGGAGAGAGAGCTGAGGGGAAAAGAACTGAAGCCTGGGAAATCATCTACTTCACGCTGTCCAAGAGCCAGATCCCGGTGATCGCGCAAGCAATCGAAACGGCAGCTCTGATGCTGCGGACGGGCAAATCCCGGGGCTACTGCCTGGAGATGATCTGCGCGGATCTTCTGGCGGGCGCAACCTGGACAACAGAAACCCGGCCCATAAGGTAACCAGGATAGAGATCGTAGCATCGATGATTGCCGACTCAAAACCGAGTGAGACACAAAATCGTGCTGGCCAGTTATGATCAACCGTGTTCAGGCAGGGCCCGGTCGTCAGAAGGCGGCCCCTTGTCGGCTCACCTCCACTCAACCACAAGGGACATATCCAGATCCTCACCTCTGCGGTTACTTTGGTTACCTTTTCTATTCGTGTTGAAAGGCGTTAGATTTACACCGTAGGCACCATCGCAAGCGGTCGCTGCCTACACACTACAATCTATAGGGGTATAAAAATGGCATCGGAATCGGCAGTGAAAAAAATCCCGCTCAATGGAAACGCGGAAACAACTTCTCAGGAAAAGGTTGAAGCAAATCGGCGGAATGCTCATCTATCCACGGGACCGACGTCCGAGGAAGGCAAGAAGATCAGTTCGCGCAACGCTTCGAAACATGGGCTTCTAATCAAGGACGTTGTCATCACGACGCGCGATAACAAGGAGGATCAAGCTGAATTTGACGGCCTGCTCGCCGAGATGCAGGATTTCTACCGCCCAGTCGGCATTGCGGAGGACCTGTTAGTGCGGGAAATGACAATTTCCTATTGGAAGAGTGCGCGTGCGCTCCGATGTGAAAGAGGACATGTAACATGTGCCGGTGCGGAGCCGCATGAATCAGAACTGAGCGAAATGGAGATAGCCGTATTTACATGCAGTCCCTTTAAGGTGGACACTTACAATTCCTTGCTTGAGACTTCTCGTGGTCTTGCATTTCTGCTTCGCAAAATTGAAGAGGCGCAGGACGAAGTGCGGGTCTCTGATTCTTTATCAACGGAGTTGCGTCGGTGGCTTGCTCCCGAAAAGAACTGGGAAAAAATCTTCACCTCGGGCAAGAAGCACGTCCTCGCTGCGTTGGAGAAGGAAGCCGAAGAACTAACGGCCAAGAGAGGACAGGTCGAAGAAGGCAAGTCTCAATGGAGAAATGACGCGCGCGGTTGTTCAGCAATCCCGTCGAAGGAAGTCTTGGACAAAATTCATCGGTACGAGACCAGCAACGTACGTCACCGCTATAAGGTGGAGGCGAGGCTCGAACAACTACAAGCGCGCCGAAGGGAAAACGCAAAGGTAAATTCCCGAAAGGACAGTGATGCTGAGAGCCCGCAGGACACACAATTTTGCGAAACGAAGCCAACTGGTTCCGACGACTGATTGCGCAAGGGCCCTCACAGCGTCGGACCGGCAGGACAAACATCGGACGACAGCGCAACTCCGCCAATCAAGATCGACGTTACAGGAGCCGAGTTAGCCGTTCTCGACACGAATTTGCGAAACGAAGACTACAAGTAGTCATGTCTTCAAATAGATGATAGAATTTAAGATTCTAGCAGTTACGCGTCGTATCCGTAAAAGAAGGAAGAAGACCTCGTTTCCCGGGTTTGATGTTTCTGGCTTCTTAGCCATGTGCCGCCAGCACTGGCCATCAGGTTGGAGTGGAACCTTCAGGCTCCCCACTCGGAGGGAAGACGATATGAAGACTCGCACATTCGCACCGCTGCTATTGTCCACAGTGCTTGTTGCGCTTCCCGCGTTCGCGCAGCAAACTAATCCAAGTTCAAGCGCGCAGCCGGCAGCATCTACGGATCAAACTGCTCCCGCTTCACAGCCCGTGACGGCCACCGGCAAAGAACAGTTGCAGCCTAGGACCGACCAGGACTTCTGGGAGGGCGATGAGCCCGGCTTGGGTTGGCTCGTCTTGCACCCATTTGCCAGCAAGCAGTACGTACGGCGGCAGGTGCAGAGCATCCAGGACCGGGTGAACGAACTCGATGAGCTGACCGCGTCTAACAGTAAAATGATCAGGGACGTGGATGCCCGTGCGCAGCAAGGTATTCAGCTGGCTTCCGCCAAGACCAACCTAGCCGATGAGCATGCGCTAGAGGCCGCCAACAAGGCTCAGATGGCCCATCAGACGGCGACCGCCGTCGACGCCCGCCTCTCCACAGTCGAAACAGTTGTCGGGAACATCGATCAGTACAAGTCCGCGGCGCCGACCGAAATTCGTTTCCGCCCCGGCCAGACCGTGTTGAGCAAGCAAGCCAAGGACGCGCTCGACGAGATAGCCACCCAGGTGAAGAATCAGCACGGTTACGTCATCGAAGTGCAGGGCTTCTCTTCGGGTCAGGGCCAAGCCGCGATCGCCAACTCCCGGAAGGTGGCGGACTCGGTGGTACGTTACTTGGTGTTGAACCACGAGATCCCGGCCTACCGCATCTACGTGATTGGGATGGGCAACGCTGCTGTTGCCAAGCGCACGAGCGGTACACGCGTAGAAATAAGCGTGCTGAAGAACGGTCTCGAGCAGACTGCGAAACAATGAAGGACGGTGCTTTCACCCAGCTTGCGCCAAAGAGCAAGCCGTCACCAGCAAAGGCCGTCAGCAGCCCGCATTTGCTGACGGTCAAACTTTGTCAAACTGCATCATCACCGAATTGGTCGCGTTCGTAGGTCGCTGGAAGGACCCGAGTGGGAACACGGCGGAAACCTGCGCGATTCTGACCACGACGCCGAATGCCCTGACATCAGCTGTCCATGGCCGCATGCCAGTCATCCTGCCGCGAGAAACATTTGCCCACCGCAAGCCGGAAGATGTATAGTTTCTGCAATCAAATATCACAAATTTCCTGCGCTTGGTAACAAAACTTCGTCTGACGGAAAATTCGTTCTGCGAACTTGGGCCTGAAATGCCGGTTATTTCAGCCGAAAGAGGAGTCTTCTTTTGACACTTCTGTTCTTTGGGCTCTTTGCGTTCTCGTTGGCTCTGTCGTTTGTGGCGACGCGCCAAGTGCGAGACATGGCCACGCGCCGAGGATGGGTTTCCCTCCCGCAGCACGGTCGCCATATCCATGAATCTCCTCTTCCCCGGCTGGGTGGCGTAGCGATTTTCCTGGCTTTCTCAGTCAGCTTGATCGCGTGGCTGGGTCTTTCCCTCGCATTTCCCCGCCTGCTCGATGGACTCGCTCCCACCACGCTTCTCCGTATTTATGTTCCGGCCTGCCTAATTTTTTGTCTTGGCATCTACGATGATCTCCGCGGCGCGGGTCCGTATTTGAAGTTCGCCGTGCAGGCGATCGCCGGTGTGATGCTCTTCGCCAGCGGAATGCGGATTCTCAATCTGCCGGTGATCTTCGGATTCCACTCGTTGCCCTGGTTCGTCGGGTTGCCGCTCACGGTGTTGTGGGTGGTGGCGGTTACCAATGCCTTTAATCTCATTGACGGTCTGGATGGTTTGGCCGCCGGATCCGCCTTGTTTTCGACGATGGTGTTTTTTGTCGTCGCGCTGGTTAATCATTCGTGGCTGTTCTCCCTGATGAGCGTGACACTGGCCGGCGCCATCCTGGGATTCCTGCGCTTCAACTTCAATCCGGCCACGATTTTTCTGGGTGACTCGGGCAGCCTGTTCATCGGTTTCATGCTCAGCGCGCTGGCTCTGGCCGGAGCGCAGAAAGCGCCGACGTTCGTGGCCGTAGCCATCCCGGTGGTTTCGTTTGGATTGCCGATTCTGGAAACGTTGCTATCCATCCTGCGACGGCTGATCAGCGGGCGCCCGATTTTCACCGCCGATCGCGAACACATCCATCACAAGTTGCTGCAGCTGGGTTTTTCGCATCGCCAGGTGGTGATCGTTCTCTACGCCGTCTCCGCAATATTTGCCCTGCTCAGCCTATTCCTGATTTGGCCGACGGGCAGCACCCTGGGGCTCGTGCTGGCGGTCGTGGGGACCGGCGTCTGGCTGGGCGTCCAGCATCTGAATTACCTGGAATTTTTCGAACTGCGGCGAGTGGCGCAGCGCGCCATTGATCAGCGGCAGATCGTGATCAACAATCTTTCGGTGCGCCGCGCGGTCGAGGAACTCAAAGTGGCCGGCGATTTCAATCAGGTGCGCAGCGTCCTGGTCGCCGCCTTCGAGAACAACGATTTGGATGGGTTTGAGTTGCACCTTAAGTCGCTTCCCGGCGATCAAGCGATGCCAAGCGAAACCAACCGCCACCTTCACTGGAGCAAGCTTCCTCACATGGCGGCAATTTCCAACGAGCCTTCGTGGAAGCTGACGCTGGACTTGGTGACAACTTCGAACCGGCGTCGCGGCTCACTCGTTGTCTATCGCATCTACAGCCCGCGTGATCTTCAACTGGATGTCAACCTCCTGACTTCCGAGTTTCATTTTACCCTCGCCGACGCGCTCGATCGAGTGCTGACCATGCCCGAGGTTCTGATGCCGGCAGCGCAAAACGACACACCGTTTCTTGCCGCGAACCTCTAACAAGCCGAGCCAGACGTTCATTGGTTAAATCGAGCGGATGGCCCGGGCCCCAGGTGGATAGGCCTTTTTTCGGCGGGCCAAACGCGGCAGTCCGATATAATCCACAGCTTCAGATGACACTCACTTCAGACACGAAGCCAGGCCCTTACGACATCAAACCCTTATGCTCCTCTGGCGCAGTGTCGCCAATTACAGCAGTGAGGGATTAGTGGCCTGTTTGCGAGATGAGTCTAGAATGACTGACATGAAGAAGCGTTTGTCGATCGTAAGTGCGGTGGTGATCGTGCTCGGGTTTGGCCTGGTTGGGGTGGTGTGGGCTCAGGAGTATGAGGGGCTGATGTCGGCATTGCGGTTTGTGGTCGTGCGCGACTACAACGGCAAGCCGGTGAGGGATGCGGCGGTGGTACTGCATCCGGTGGATCGGAAGGGAAAGCAGTCGCGCGGTGGAATGGAGTTGAAGACGGACAACGATGGGCGGACGAATATTGACGGGATTCCGTATGGTCCGCTGCGGGTGCAGGTGCTGGCGCCGGGTTTCCAGACTTTTGGGGAAGACTACGAGATCAACAGGCCGGAGTTGCAGATCACGGTGAAGCTAAAGCGTCCGGGAGCGCAATACTCGCCGGGCGCGAACAACGGAGATACGAAGAAAGCTGACGACAAGAAACCGGCGGAGCAGAAACCGCAGTAATCAGAGGCGCTTTGACAGATGTTCGAGTGAGATTGCATATGAAAAGAAATTTTTCGATGGCGATAGTGGCGACGATCATACTTGGGTTGGGCATGGTTGGGTTGGTGTGGACTCAGGATGATGCAGGGCCGACGTCGCGCTTGCGGTTTGTGGTGGTGCGCGACTCCGACGGTAAGGCGGTGAAGGATGCAGCGGTGGTGCTGCATCCGGTAAAGCGCAAGGGGAAGCAGGAGCAGGGAGAGTTGGATCTGAAGACGGACGCAGAGGGGCGGACGAGCGTTGACGGGATTCCGTATGGTCCGCTGCGGGTGCAAGTGCTGGCGCCGCATTTCCAGAGTTTTGGGGAGGACTACGAGATCAACAAGGCGGAGATGGAGATCACAGTGAAGCTGAAGCGTCCGGGCGGGCAGTACTCGGTGTACGAGAATCACGGGGCCGACAAGAAACCGCAGTAAGGAGCGGGGGTGGAATAAGGAATTGTATTTGTGGGAGGTGACAGGGGGAGCCGGGTATCCTACAATCGGCTGCCATGGGATTGCAGGAACTTACCGTCGAGCGCTATGAAGGAGTGGCGGACGATCAGCGGATTTTGTTGCTGCGTGGTCCGATTACGATCGAAACCGCGCCGCGATTCGAGCAAGCGGTGCAGCAGGAGCGCGCGGAGACGATGATTCTGGATTTGACGGCGGTCCCTTACATTGATTCGGTGGGATTGGGGTCGCTGGTGAGGGTGTACGTATCGCATCAGAAAACGGGACGATGCCTGGTGCTGACAGGTATGAAGCCGCGGGTGCGCAAGATTATGGAAATGACCAAGGTGAACGAGTTTTTCGTGACCTTTGGCACGACGTGGGAGGCGGTGGAAGCGCTGGCTAACACCGGGACGGCTTGAAGGGAAGTCGGTTAACCGCGGGAGTTCACCGGGCGTAGGGCTGGTTTCATAAATTCCTTTCAACTTGGAAGGCACGTCCCTCAGGGGCTAAAGCCCGCATTCCTCCAGGCCCTGAACGGCATGGCTGAAGCCGTGCCCTACCAAAACCGATTTAAGAAACCAGATCTAGTCAGCCGGCCAAGGACTCAATTGCATGTACTGCGTCCAGCGGGAGCGTGAGGTCGCGGCTGGCCAGATCCTGCTGCATGTGCTCTCGGTCGGAGGTGCCGGTCAGAGGCAGGATTCCGACGGTGCGGGCGAAGCTGAACACGATCTGGGCCGGCGTGGCGTTAGCGTTCGCGGCCAGACTGGCGATGCTTAGACTGGCGGTCGTTAGACTAGCGATCAGAGGATGGTGCAGCACCTCCCGATTTGCGGTGAGAAGCGAGAATCCCTGATAGATGATTTTGCGCTCCCGGCAAAACAATCGCACGGCGCGGTCCCAGCCGAGGCGGGCATAGCAACGGTTTTGCACGAATGCAGGAAGTTCGGCGCGGGCGGTTGCCATCTGCTGCAGGTGACGCAGGGAAACGTTGCTTACGCCGAGGAAACGGGCGCGGCCGGCATCGCGCTCTTTCTGCATCGCCTCCCAGACCTCGTTGTCAGCATCGGTCCAGTCGTAGTTGGAGGAGGGACCGTGCAGCACGTAACTGTCAACGTAGCCGGTCGCGAGATGGTCGAGCGAACTGGCCATTGACTGAGCGACCTGAACGGAAAGCGAGGCTGCGGGGTCGTAGGGCAGGCGGTGGTCCTGACCGGGCCGATAGGTAAATTTCGTTTGCAGAAAAAGATCGGCGCGCGTGACCAAGCCGGCGCGATAAGCGGTGGCCAATCCTTGGCCCACTCCTTCTTCGAAGTAATGCCGCCGCTGGTTCGCCGTGTCGATGCCGCGAAAGCCCATGCGCAGTGCGAGTTCGGTGAGGGCTGGGGTGCGATCTTCCTTCCAGGCGGTGCCGTAGAGAAAATCGGGGACTGGTGAATGTGAGTGGGACATCGAATTATTCACGTAATCACCGGAATGTTGCTGAGTCCTTTGGTGCCGAACAGGCGGCGATAGCGTTCGATTTCGGTCGGCGTGCCGAGCGCCTTGGCGTAGTTATCTGAGAGCTTGACTGCGGGCTTGCCTTCAACAGTGGATACCTTGCAGATCAGGCTGATTGGGTCAAAGTCGCTGCCGGCGGCGGGATCACAGCCGCGGAAGTCGTTGGTCAGAAAAGTTCCCCAACCCGCGCTGAAACGAATGCGCCGGCCCGGGGTCCACTTTTTGGGATCGAGGAAATCGGCGGCACTGCGAAAGTCGTTTATCGTGGTGCGAATCGTGGCGCCGCCCGCCAGCGCCCCGCCAAAATAGGCGTGCAGGCCGAGGATGTCATCGACGTCGAGTGCGTCGGACGCGATGATGAGCTTTTCATGCGGATCCCGACCACGCTCGTTGAGCCATTGGACATATTCATCGCCGGCGATGTAGGGATTCTTGCTGTCGATGCGTTGGCCCGTCCAATCGGCCGTCCAGTCGGGGGCATGGTCGAGAAATTGCGAGGTTCCAAAAGTATCCGGCAGCATAATGCGGAGAGCGCCTTCATAGGTGCTCTGCCACAACTCGAGGACGCGGTATTGAGAAGCTTTCAGGCTGTCGTCGTCGGGTGCGAGTGCGGCGAGGACCATGGGGATCTCGTGCGCGTTGGTTCCGATGGCTTCAAGATCGTGCTTGTGGGCGAGGAAGGCGTTCGAGGTTCCAGTAAAGGCGCTGCCGAGATTTGCTGCCATGGCGATGACCACGTATTCCTGCCAGAGGAAGCTGTGGCGGCGGCGGGTTCCGAAGTCGGCCACGGCGAGACCGGGGACGCCGCGCAGCCGCTCGATCTTGCCCCAGAGCTTTGTTTTCGCCCGGGCATACAGGATGTCGAGACCGAACTCGCGCAGCTTTTTCAAACCGGCTCGGGTCTTGAGCTCGTCGAGTATGGAAAGCGCATAGAGTTCCCACATCGTTGTCTCGGTCCAAAGGCCGTCGAAAGTGAGATGGAACTGTCCGTCGTTGACCGATAGTTCATAGTCCGACAACTGGAAATCGCGTTCCAGCCATTCCAGAAAAGCGGGTTCGAAGATTCCGCGGCGGCCATAGAAGGTGTTGCCGGCGAGCCAGACCAGTTCCGACCTGCGAAACCGGAGGCCGCGAACGTGCTCCATCTGGTGGATAAGCTCCTCGCGCGGGAACATGTCGGCGAGGCGGAAGGAAGTAGAGCGGTTGAACAGCGAAAACGACACTCGGGTTCTCGGGTAATGCTTCCAGATGAACTGGAGCATCAGCAGCTTGTAGAAATCGGTATCGAGCAAGGATCGGGTCACCGGGTCCAGTTCCCAGTTGTGGTTGTGCGCCCGCTCGGCGAAGTTGACGATCATCGCGTCTTTCTCGCGTACTACCTCGTGTACCATCCTCTGTGACCGTCATGAGAAAATCAACCGCAGTGACCTTAGAATGTCTTTTTTGCGGGCTGGGCTGACTTGGGGAAGGCAAACACGGTACTATCAAATTTCTGCATGAGACCGCCTCGGCCTTTCATAGCTGCACCCCGGAGTCTTTCGTCCGTATTCCGGAGTTGCTCATCCTTGTTCCGGAACTGCTCACCGCTGCTTGTTGTAACGGGGCAGGCCCACGGGTGGGTAGAGTTCTCTGGCCGTGCTCTACGCGCGCTGGCGGTCGGGGTTCTGCCCGGAATGTTCCTTCTGCGAACGACCCGCGGGGAGATTTACAACATTCTCTGGGCGCTGGTGTTTGGCTTCGCCACGCTGAATATTTTGAGCCTGGGGGCGCGCCGTTTCGAACATGACCGGGGTCTGAGCTTTGGCGAGATTCTGGCGATTCTGGTGGTGGTGGTGTCGATCGTTCTGCTGGGTTGGGAAATGCTGTATCTGTTCAATATTCTGCCGATTCGCCTTACGCCACGCTGACGCGGATTGCGGCCAATTGCGGTATGATCGCGTGTGGTGAAACGCGAATCCAATTCCCGTGAGTCTAGTTTTGACGTGACTTGTCCTTGCTGCGGCGCGGTGATGAAAATCGACGCGGCCACGCGCAGCATCATAGCGCATACTGCGCCAGTCAAGCCGAAAACCTTCAACGATATGGAAGAAGCGGCTCGCGCCATGAAGGAACAGGACAGCCGGCGCGACTCGATTTTTCGCCAATCGATGGAAGCGCAAAAGCATGCCTCGGAGCTGCTGGAGAAAAAATTCCAGGAGGCGGTGAAGAAGGCCAAGGAGACGCCAGACACGGGAAAACCAATTCGGGATTTCGATTTGGACTGAGAACCGTTTAACGCAGAGATCGCAGAGCAATCGCAGAGTACGCTGAGAAAAAGCAATTCTTGTTGCCCTTTTCCTCCTTTCGTTGCGGGATTTGAATGACTGGACCTCTTCTTTTGGGGCATCGTGGGGCTCGGGCTTTCCGCCAAATTCCTGAAAACACTTTGGCATCGTTCGAGCTCTGTTTGCGCCACGGCTGCGACGGGTTCGAATTCGACGTGCGGCTTTCCGCCGATGGGAAGGCTGTGATCTGCCATGACCCGACCATCGGAGGGCTGAAGATCGAGGACACGGCCTCGACGGGCCTGCCGTTGACAACACTGGAGGATGTTCTGCGGCAATTTGCGCAGCGGGCGTTTCTCGATATCGAGCTAAAGGTTGCGGGGCTGGGGCTGAAGACGCTCGCTGAATTGCGCAAGCATCCGCCGCAAAAGGGATTCGTGGTTTCGTCGTTTCTTCCCGATGTGCTTGTGGCAATCCACTCTCTCGATCCGGGGATTCCGCTGGGACTTCTTTGTGAGACGCGGGGTCAGCTTCGAGGTTGGCGCGAAATGGCGGCGGAGTGGGTGATTCCGCAATTCAAATTGGCGGATGGAAAATTGGTCGAACTGGTTCATGCGGCGGGGAAGAGAATCATGGTCTGGACGGTGAATCGCGCCGAGCGCATGGGCGAGCTCGCAGCGTGGGGCGTGGATGCGTTTATCTCGGATGAGACGGAATTGATGGTTCGCTCGCTGCGATAAGAGTGAGAACTTTTCCGAATTGCGCCGGCTTAGAAACTGCCGAGCTGCGCTCGGCTTGGACGGGGCAAAGCCCCGTCCCCACACGTGCTTCGCCATTGCTCGCGGAATTCACCTCATTTACATTGAACAGGATGTCCACCACAGGCGAACGATTCGAGCGAGCGGTTCAGATCATGGCACGGTTGCGGGCTCCGGGTGGATGCCCGTGGGACCGCGAACAGACTTTCGACACCATCAAGCCCTACACGCTGGAAGAAACTTACGAAGTCCTCGAAGCGATCGACAATCGCGATTGGCCGGAACTCACCGGCGAGTTGGGCGACCTGCTGCTGCAGGTGCTGTTTTATTCGCAGATGGCAAGCGAGGAGGGCCACTTTTCGGTAGATGATGTGCTGGACCGGCTTTCCAACAAACTGGTAGATCGGCATCCGCACGTGTTTGGTGATGTGAAGGCGGACACTTCCGCGGAAGTGCTGCGCAACTGGGAGGCGCTGAAAGCGGAAGAAAAAAAGAAACGTCTGGCGGCGGGCGGAGGCAAGAATCCGAAGCAGGCTGACGACGAGCAGGCTGACGTCGCGCAAGGCCTCGCTGATCAATCAGTGCTCGCGGGCGTGTCATCGAAAATGCCCGCGCTCATGGAGGCGTATAAGCTCAGCTCGCGCGCGGCGCACGTGGGATTTGACTGGCCGGAGATTGAAGGGCTTTTTGCCAAGCTCGCAGAAGAGACAGCGGAGTTGCGGGAGGAACTGAAGGCCGTGCCGATGCTTCCTCTCAAAGGTCGATCGCTTGGGACGGGAATTGCCGGGTCGGGGAAGCCGCGGGTTCCGCCAGAGCTGCGTGAGCGCCTGGAAGATGAAGTTGGAGATCTGTTCTTCGTGCTGGTGAACATTGCGCGCTTTCTGACGCTCGATCCGGAGTCGGCGTTGAGGAAGACGAATCGCAAGTTCAAGCGCCGGTTTCAATGGATGGAGGAGCGCCTGCGCGCCAGCGGGCGTGCGCCGCAGCAGGCGTCGATGGACGAACTGGAAACACTATGGCAAGAGGCGAAGCAGCAGGAAAAACCGGCGTGACCGGAGCGACCAAGATATCGATAGCGAAGACCGGCGAAGTGATCATCCGCAAGTGCGAAGCGCTTGCCGAGATGCAGGCCTGCTTTGCGCTGCAGAAAGAAGTATGGAAGTTCTCGGATGCGGACCTGGTTCCGGTGCGGATGTTCGTTGTGGCGGCGAAGATCGGCGGGCAGGTGTTTGGGGCCTTCGTTCATAAAAACGACCAAAGAAACGAGGAAAGGGACGACAAAGAGGAACTGATCGGCTTCGCGCTCGCGATTCCGGGAATGCGGAACGGCTACTGCTATCTGCACTCGCACATGCTGGCCGTCCGCCAGCAATATCGCAATGGGGGCCTGGGACGCCGAATGAAGCTCTATCAGCGTGAAGATGCTCTGGCGCGAGGTTTCGAGCTGATGGAGTGGACGTTCGATCCGCTGGAGGTCAAGAACGCGTACTTGAATATCGAGAAGCTGGGCGCGATCGCGCGCCGCTATAACGTGAACCAGTACGGGATTACATCGTCGCCGTTGCAGGGTGGTCTGCCCACCGACCGACTGGTGGCGGAGTGGTGGATGAAGTCAAAGCGGGTCGAAGCGGTGCTGGCGGATGCTCCGCGCGCGAAGTTCGAATGTCGCACGCGCATCGATGTGCCAGCGGAGGTTTACGAATGGAAGGCCGAGGTGACGACGCGTACGCAGGCGCTAGCCGTGCAGGAAAGGAATCGTGAGCGCTTCCAGCGGGCGTTTGCCGAAGGACTGTGTGTGCTCGGCTATGAGCGCGACGGGCGCGGGAGTGGGCGGTTCCTGCTGGGAGAGTGGGACGAAGGCTGGCAGTATTAGGGCGCTCCGGTGCGCATTGCGCGGCGGCCCACGTCTCGAAAAACCGCGAGACATGGGGCACCCTTTACACAGGCGCTTGTAAAACAAAATTATGAAAATCGAATCCGTAACTCTGCGCGAAATTCATATGCCGCTCGTGCATTTTTTTGAAACGAGCTTTGGCCGCGTTTACAGCCGGCGCATCCTGCTGGCGAGCGTCGAGGCCGATGGAGTACGCGGATGGGGCGAGTGCGTTGCCGGAGAAGATCCGTATTACAGCCCGGAATGGACCGAGACCGCATGGCCCACGATCAAGCACTATCTGGCGCCGCTACTGCTGCAGAGCGAATTGGATGCCGGCCGGGATTGTGCGGCGCGGTTTGCCAGAGTCCGCGGCCACCGCATGGCAAAAGCCGCGCTGGAAAACGCGGTGTGGGACGCGGAGGCGCGGCAGAAACAGCAACCGCTCTGGAAGTTGCTGGGAGGAACGCGGCGCGAGATCGCTTGCGGCGTTTCGATCGGCATTCAGGATACGCCTGAGCAACTTTTGCAGAAAATCGAGACTGAGCTGGCGGCGGGATACCGGCGGATCAAGATCAAGGTGAAGCCGGGATGGGATCTGAATGTGCTGGAGAAGATCCGGGCGCGCTGGGCGGACATTGTTCTCAGCGTGGACGCGAATTCGGCCTACACGCCCGACCAGGTCGAGCACCTGCGCAAGTTCGACGCCTTCAAGCTGCTCATGATCGAGCAGCCGCTGTGGAACGACGAAATCTATCTTCATGCGCGACTGCAGAATGCCATCCAGACGGCGATCTGTCTGGACGAATCGATTCTTAATGCGCGCGACGCCGATTTTGCGCTCGAGACCGGCGCCTGCCGCATCATCAACATTAAGGTGGGGCGCGTGGGCGGGTTCAGCGAGGCGAAGAAGATACACGATGTCACCGTGCGGCACAACGTTCCGGTGTGGTGCGGCGGGATGCTGGAATCGGGTGTGGGGAGGGCGCACAACATCGCTTTGTCGACACTCGACAATTTCCGCTTGCCCGGAGATGTGTCGGCGTCGAAGCGCTATTGGAAAGAGGACATCATCGAGCCCGAAGTGGAAGTCCGTGCCGATGGAGTGATTGCCATCAGTGACGCTCCCGGAACGGGCTACCGGGTGCGCGAAGACCTGGTGCGGAAGTTCACCGTCCGCGAAGAAACGTTTCGCGCCGGGAAAGCTTAGCGTGGAACGGTTGCTGTGACCACAGGCAGTTGCCGAACTGTGCTCGGCTTGGACAGCCGAGGGCGGCTGTCTAACGCGGACGGGCGAGACGCCCGTCCCCACACGAGCGCCTCAGTTGCGGGCGAGTCTGCTGGCAGCAGGATTGTCGGCGGACTCGTTGGATTCTTCCTTCTTCAGCAGTTCCACAGCCTGGGTGAAGGTCAGGTCCGAGGGAACCCGCTTGAAGCCGCTGAAAACCTCCGTCGAGCTGATGTTGAGATTTTTAAACAGCAGGATCTTCCCGGTGAAGCTCAACGTCATGCTTGAAATTTCCCAGAGATTGTCGCCGACCTCCTGCTGCTGAACCATGAAGCGGCCGCCGCGATCGAGGTGACCGAGAATTCCCCACCCGAAGCTGACTGGCTTGAAGAGCGTGCCGTCAATTCTGGCGATGCGGTAACGGACGGCGTCCACCAGCACGTAGCCCCGCATGCCGGGCAGGACCTCCTCGACGCGCGTGGGCGGTATGTAGCGGGGATTGGGCTGGAACTTCAATTTGACCAGAGTGGCGCCGGACCGGCCAATGCCAGTTGAGGCCGGCTCCTCTCCTGCGTATTCGAACAGGAAAGCATCGGGGAGTGCGCGCACGATGCGCATGGTGCGCTCGTCGCTCTCGCGCTCCTGCTCGCGCTTCTTTTTCAGTTCTTCGGGATGGTGGATGAAACGTTCGACGCGCGCCTCTTCCGCCTGGCGCTGTTCGGGAGTCAGAGGTTTGCCGTTGTAGGCAATCACCAAGCCGGCAGTAGCCTCCTTGGTTTCGACATAGAGTCTTGTGGTGGATCCTTGAGGCGTAGTCTTGGTGCCGCGAAACAGGAAGTGAGCGGCGTCGTCCTTGGACGCCCTAATTTCGTTCTGCACTGCTTCGCGCACCAGTTCCAAGGGATCCCGATAGGAAGTGACCGTCGGCTGCCCCGCAAAACTGGCCGCGGTGAGCAGCAGAATCCAGGCGCTCATGCGGGCGATGCTGTGCGCGCTACTCGGAGCCATGGAGTTGCGCGAGATCGAGTTGACGACCGCCATGATTAGAGTGGGCACGTATGCCCCGCTTAGATCTTCTTCCCGCTTACATCATGGTAGCAAACCGAAGATTGCATCGGAGTGGAACCGCACTTCCAGCGGGCTGCTGTAAGTTCCTGATGGAGAATGATTTCCAGCTACGTGGCCGACCGCAATCGGGCGGAATGATTTACAATCGGTTCATTCGCGGCAAATAGAGCGCGAGGAGATGGAGGCCAAAGCATGGATGCTCCGCAGACCGGAGAGGGCGCCCACATCGGAAAATCGGTCGTAATCAAGGGAGAGCTGTCGGGCTCCGAAGACTTGTACGTGGATGGCAACGTCGACGGGAAAATTGAGCTCCGCAACCACAGCCTGACGGTCGGGCCGAACGGAAACGTCAAGGCCGACGTCAGCGCCAAAACGGTGGTGATTCAGGGTAAGTTGGATGGGAGCGTGAATGCCTCCGAGCGCGTGGAGTTGCGAAAGTCGGCGGTTGTAAATGGCGACGTGACTACGCAGCGCATCGCCATCGAAGAGGGCGCCTTCCTGAAAGGGAAAGTTGATGTTCAGAGAGAGGCCGGAAAGGCGGCGCCCGCGTCTTCATAAGCGATGGGGGGCTGATCGCGCGCGACCGTCCGCACTGGCCGCTGGTCACCTGTTCTATGGCATCTGTTTCTGACAACGTAATGAAATTCTTTCGCAGCTCTTCGAACCAGGCTGCGGGTTCCGCAGTCCCGCAGAAGCTGACCCGCCGGTCGAGCGGCATGGGGGAGATTTCCCGGCTGCTGAATTCGCAGGAGGGGCTGTGCGTGCTCGACATGGGCTCGACCTCCGCCAACAACATCCGCTTTCTCACCGGCAAGGGACACAAAGCCTACAGCGAAGATTTGTTGCGGTCGTCACTCGAGCCGACGCTGCGCATTCAAGACGTCGCGGGAAACTCGGTTCTGGACAGCAAGAAATTTCTGGATGAAAACCTGGTGTACGCGAACGCTCTGTTCGACGTGGTGCTCTGCTGGAATCTTCCGGATTACATGGAAGAGAGCCTGGTGAAGCCGACCATCGACCGTTTATGGTCGTTGATGAAGCCGGGCGGATACCTGCTGGCGTTTTTTCACACGCGCGAAGCCGGACCGGACTCGACCTGCTATCGCTATCACGTGACCGGCACCGACATGCTGGAGATGCAAGAGGTGAAGTTCGCACCGCCCGGCCGTCCCGCGTCCGAAAAGCAATCTCCGCGGCTGCAGCGCGTGTTCAACAACCGGCACATTGAGAACCTCTTCCGGGATTTCGCCTCGATCAAGTTTTTCCTGGCGCGCGATGCCATTCGGGAAGTGCTGGTGGTGCGCTAGATGGAGGTACCCCCCTCCCCCCTCCCCTCTATTGGAATCATAGAGTTATGGGCTAAAACGGCCAAGATCTAGGAGTTTAAAGTAGTTAAGGTCAAAATCTAGATAACACAGGAGTTAGGAGTGGACCTAACTTACGCCTGGCCTTTCGAGTCAGCTTCCGACTTACTAAGTCGAGCTGAATATGAATTTCAAAGAACTTAGTGCTAACTACGGCTGCGACCGCTTGAGCTATATTGTTATTATAACTCCCAATGTCAAGTAGTATTTCAGATCGTGCCACGGCCCTTTCAGAATCTTCCCTTTTGTGACGACTGCAATGTTTACAAGTTGGACATGCAGGTTGGACACGTTTTCATGTGAGCCAGGCGCGCCTTGTGAGCTTGCTGATACGCTTCCATTTCTTCTTTCTGATGCTTCCGCTTTGCCTTCTCCGAAAGCCTCGGCTTAACTTCGTTGCGGTACAGAAAAGAAGTCCATGCGGCGTGCGCACGGGTCTCGCGATCTTTTAGCTCGTTGTAGACGGCGCATTCCGACCCGGCCATAGCGTGACCTGATGATAGTCGAAGTCCCGGGTAGTGGTGCAGTTTGAATTTAGTCAGGACCTGTGGCGGCAAGATGCGATTGCGCCGGTTTATCCCGACAATCCGACACTCTTCTACAGTCCAAAAGACTGTGAACTCCCGCAGCGAGCCGGTTGGCTATTTGTCTTCCGTGGCCTCTCTGACGATCCGCGCGGCGGCTTGGCTACTTTCCTCGGAGTGCTTCAGCTTAACGTGCGTACGAAATACTTTGTGGAGCATTTCATTGGTTTCTGGTTGCGTATTCTGTGTATCGGTCACGGCTTTTTCGACGCAGATGATCTCATGGCACTCAGAGCACTTGCCGAAGCGATGACTGGCGCTATCCATTTCGTACCTTGGTCCAAGCCATCCCACGTCGGTCAATTCTGGTATTGTCATGTCCCCAGTTTCCCACAGCCTGCACCCGATTGCTACCCCGGTGGAATTCAAACTGCACCACTACCCAATCCCGAGTCCATTCCTGTTTTCGCCGTTCTCTTGATAGTATGAAGAGTCAGGCATCGGTTCCGCGCGACGTTTTCCCGCCAACCCCGCCAGGTCCGGAAGGAAGCAACGGTAACGGGCTCTTTCGTGTGCAGTGGTTCGCCGGTGCCTGACTTTTGCTTTGCGAGGTCAGTTGGGTTGGCTGCGGGGAAATATTTTCTCCGCGCAGAGGGATCGCCTCAGGGGCTGAAGCCCAATGAGATTTGAACGCTTTTGCGGCGCGGCTGAAGCCGCACCCTTTCAAAACCGATCAGCCTGAGAAATTGAGACTGGCTGGCGCGGGGCGCGGACAGGAGTGTCCGCGCTACACGATCTCCATCATGACCAAACGTCTATATTACGACAGCTCTGAAGTTCACGAATTCGATTCAGTTGTCGAGGACGTCGCACCCGTCTCGTCTGCGCAATCGCGCCCGGCGGTCATCCTGCGGGAAACGGCGTTTTATCCGACCAGCGGCGGCCAGGTGCATGACACTGGATGGCTCACGCTGGGCGAGCACGGCGAAGACGACGCTCGCCTCCGCGTCGCAGAAGTTGCCGAGGCAGAAGACGGCAGGATCGTCCACTACCTGGAAGCGCCGCCGCGGTTGCCGCTCGCGGGCGCGGCGGTGCATGGCATCATCGATCCCGAACGCCGCCGCGACCATATGCAGCAGCACACCGGACAGCATGTGCTCTCGGCGGCTTTTATTGAGCTTTACCAGATGCCGACCGTCTCGTTCCACATGGGGGAAGACTATTGCTCGATTGATCTGGCAGCGCCGTCGGTAAGTTCGGAACAGATTGCCGGGGCTGAGAAGCGGGCCAATCAGGTTGTGTTTGAGAACCGTCCGGTGAGGATTCGGTATGTTTCCCGTGCGGAAGCGGAGAAGCTTGGCCTGCGCAAACTGCCTCCCGCGGAGCGCGACGAACTGCGCTTGGTCGAGGTCGCGGATTTCGATGTGTCGGCATGTGGCGGAACTCACGTCAGCTCGAGCGGGCAGATCGGTTCGATCATTCTCCGGAAAAGCGAAAGGGTGCGGCAGGGAACACGAGTGGAGTTTGTCTGCGGCGGTCGCGCAGTTCGCATGGCGCGGCGAGACTACAGCGCGCTCAGTGAGGCGGCCGCACTATTCTCGTCGCAGCTCTGGGATGTGCCGAATCAGATCCGCAAGAATGTCGAAGAGAGCAAGCTGGTGCGCAAGCAAATGGAAGGTGCGCTCGACGAACTTGCCGAGCTGATGGCTTTGGCCGCGCTTCACAATCAAGCGGAGACGAACGGGCGGAAGATAGTAGTACGGGCGTTTTCGGATCGCGACATCGGCTTCGCTAAGCTGTTTGCCCAGAAAGTGACCAGAGCGGGCACGCCGGCTATCGCGCTGGTGGGGAGCAGCGTGGATCCGCCGGGTCTGGTTTTCGCGCAGACTTCATCGCAAACGTCGTCTCAGAATCTCGCGCAGGGTTCCGGCGGCACGCCCGGCTCGACGGCTGACATGGGAGCGTTGCTCAAGCGGGTGTTGTCGTCGGTTGGAGGGCGCGGCGGCGGAAGCCGTGATTTCGCCCAGGGCGGAGTTCCGGCGGGCTCGAATATCAAGGTTGAGCAGCTTTTGCAGCAGGCCGCGGGTACAATCGTAGGCTGATCCCGCAGCGCACGCGCCATCTTGCGGGAAGAAAGCCATCGGTGGAGCGACGGGCGTCCTCGGCCGTCCGGCAGCGCGGCGGCCGGGCGGGGACGCCCGGCTCTCCACCAGCAAGTGATCTTGATGCTGGAACCGCGGCTGATACTCGTCAACCTCCTGATCAAGCTGGGCGTGGCTGCGGCCGTGTCGAGCGCGCTGGTGCGGTCCAAAGAATTCAAGGGTCTGCTCTTCCGTGAGCAACGCGAAACCCGGCAGAAGATTTATCTGGCGTTGTGGATGGCGATCCCGATCGCACTCGGCGTCTGGATACGTGTCAGCGTTAAAAGCTTCCTCGCTGGCGACTTGTCGCTGGAAACCGCGCTGCTGCTGGGCGTGGTGGGCGGGCGCCTGTCGGGAGGGCTGGGCGGAGCGCTGATGTCGCTGCCCGCGGCAGTGCACGGAGAGTGGGCCATCTTGCCGCTGAATGTGCTCGCGGGAATTATTGCCGGGCAGTTGCGCCGGGTCGCGCCCGAGCAGGAAGACATCTGGTCGTTCTCGCCATTTATCGACCTTACCCTCTATCGCATGATTCGCCGCAATCTGCCGCGGCCGCGCGTGTTCGATTGGCAGATTGCTTTTTTCGTGACCATCGTAGGCATGCGTTTTCTGCAGACGGAAATTTGGCGCTTCTGGCCGAACGCCATCTTCAGCCTGGAAAGCCCCGCCCTGTGGGTGAATGGCGCCGGCGGAACTCTGGATGGGTATTTGGTCGAGAGCGCGATCTATCTGACGGTGGTCATGGTGGTGGGCACGGAACTGAAAATCTTCAATAGCGTCCGCATCCAGATCAAGCTGGAAGAGCAGGAGCGGTTGCTGCTGCAGGCGCGCATGGTGGCGTTGCAGAATCAGATCAACCCGCACTTCCTGTTCAATACGCTGAACTCCATTTCGTCGCTGGTGCGCTTCGATCCCGACACGGCGCGGGAGATGATCCTGAAACTCGCTGCCATTCTTCGCCGCCTGTTGCAGAGTGCGGATTCGTTCGTTCCGCTGTGCGAGGAAGTGGAGTTCATCGACAATTATCTGGACATTGAAGTTGTGCGCTTTGGACGGGACAAACTCAAGGTCGTCAAGGACCTTGATCCGGCGTCTCTGGCAGTCATGGTTCCCAGCATGCTGTTGCAGCCGCTGGTGGAAAACTGCATCAAGCACGGACTTTCTCCCAAAGTCGAAGGCGGCAGCATTACACTGCGCAGCCGGCTGATCAAATCGCGCCTGGTGGTCGAAGTGGAAGACGACGGTATCGGCATGGGGGCAGCGCAATTGCTTGAGCAACCCGATGGTTTTGGGGGCGGCGGCATCGGCATGGCCAACGTTGCCGAGCGTCTGAAGGTGCTCTATGGCGATGCCGCGAAGATGATGATCGAAAACCGGGAAGGCGGCGGCACGCTGATCCGGTTGCGGCTTCCCATTCTGCCTAATCCGGAGGAGCTGATGACGACTATGACGAGCGCCCCAGCACCTTTCGGTAAAAGTCTTCGTAAAGCGGAATGATCTTGCTGGCGCAGAATTTTTCCTGGGCGGCGGCACGCGCCCGTTTTCCCATGGCGCGCAGGGCGGATTCATCATTCAGCAGATCGATGGCGTAACGCGCCATGGTTTCCACGTCGCCGACATCGGCCAGGAATCCGGTCACTCCGTGCTCGATCAGTTCCGGCACTCCTCCGGAGCGAGTGGCAATGGGGACGACCTCACAGGCCATCCCTTCCAGTGCCGCGAGTCCGAACGTTTCCAGTTCGCTGGGCATCAACAGCACGTCTGAGATAGCCAGTTTTTCCCGGATCTGATCCTGTTTCCCTAGAAACAGCACGTGCTCGTGAATACCTTTTTGCACCGCCAGCCATTCCGCCTGGGAGCGATCGGGCCCGTCGCCAATCAGTAACAGCTTGGAAGGAATCTTCTTGCGAACGCGGTCAAAGATTTCGATCACGTCCAGGACGCGTTTCACCGGGCGGAAGTTGGAAAGGTGCACCAGCAGCCGCTCGTCATTCGAGACATACTCGCTGCGCTTTTCCATCCATTCCGGTTTGCGCAGATAGTCGTCGCAGTTCACGAAATTCGGAATGACTTCGATGTGGTTCTTGACGTCGAATACTTTGAGCGTGCGGTTGCGCAGATATTGCGAGATCGCCGTTACGCCGTCGCTCTGCTCGATGGAAAAACGCGTAATCGGAAGATACGAGCGGTCGAGCCCGACCAGAGTGATGTCGGTGCCGTGCAGGGTGGTGACAAACGGCAGATGCTTCCGCGGCGGAGTTGCCGCCAGCATCTGCTTGGCCAGCATCGCGCTTACCGAATGCGGGATCGCATAGTGCACGTGCAGCAAATCGAGTTCGTAGAGCTGGGACACCTCGGCCATGCGCGTCGCCAGCGCCAGATCGTACGGAGGATATTCAAATAGTGGATAGCGCGTGACCTCGACCTCATGATAATGAATGTTAGGTTCCGGCCCGGTCAGACGAATGGGCTGGGAATAGGAGATGAAATGAATCTCGTGGCCCCGGCGAGCGAGCTCAAGCCCCAATTCAGTGGCGACAACTCCGCTGCCGCCGTAAGTTGGATAACAGGTGATGCCAATCTTCATGCGCCTCCAGATGCGAGTCCAACGATATCATCATTGGATTCGCAGGAAGGGCTGGCGATGCAGGCGGGGCAGTCAAATTGTGCTGGACTCCAGGCTCTACTAATCTCGGCCCAGCCGTAGAACAATTCCGGCGCCAAGCCGCAGATTGTTCTGGCGGTTGTTGAGACCATCTGGGATTTTGGTCATGAAGTACTCGGCCTGTACGGGGCGAACGGAGACGTGCTTGGACACTTTGAAATCAATGCCGCCGCCCGCCGTCATGGCAAAATTATTTTCGGACCCTGAGTGGCCAATCCCGTCGGTTGTCCAAATGCCTCCGAAGAGGGTCTGAGCGAATGGCGTAACTTTGCCGTGCCTGAAATTCACTCGGGGCCCAAAAAGATAGGTAAACGCTCCTCCGACCAAGGCGCCGTTTGTGGTGGCGGTCGCACCATAGCCGGCCATATCTCCCACCACACCGAGCCAGTTGTTGGCGTTGTACTCGAGCTGGCCACCGCCGCCGTTGCCGTTGAATGTTTCCGAGGGTGCGCCGCTGGCGGCACTGGCATTTACATTGAAGCGCGCGTAGTAGTAGCCGCCATACGCCTCAAGTTTCGAGGCTTGCTCCTGGGCCTTCCCGTGCGGTCGCAAGTAACCCAAGGAATAGGACAAGCGCAAATGTCTTATTCACCTATGCCGCGCCTCCTTATAAGGCCATATAAGGCATGCGAAGTTCGTGACGACCAGCCCTAGTCCGAACTCGGCTTCTTCGGCGTCAGATCGCAGGCGTGTTTGACTCGATCCAGATCCAGCCCGCCGGGAGAAAACTCGGCGATCTGTCGTCCGCTCCGCGTTGGGAGTTCCACCTTGAAAACCTGGGCCCCGATCAAGCCCCTAACGGTGCCCTTGTCCATGGAGAGGAAGTGGCCGCGCATCCAGTTCCAGCCCTTGAAGTAGTGCGCATCGTCAACGCGGACCATAACTTCCAACTGGGGCTGTCCCCAGAAGCCGGGGCGGTTCGGCGGAGGCAGTCTGACTCCGGGATTGAAGTCGGCCAGCTTGAGCTTGCCGTCATCGCAATACAGATCCACTCTGGGCTTGTACTCCGTGTCTTCGCGAAAATAATTGTCCGACTGGATTTCAAAGCGCACTTTTTTCGCGCCCGTCATCTTGTCGGTGGAGTGAAACTCCAACCATTTTCCGCCGGCGCTGGCGCCGTCGGATTCGTCCTGATAAGGAGTCATGGCGCCACTCTGGGCGCAGGCCCATGCCGCTGCGCCAATCAAAAAGGACAAAAGAACGGCTCTCGCCGCCAACCCGAAACCGATTGCCTTACCAAACAAGCGCGATACTTTCAAGATCTCCTCCTGACAATCACACTCCTACATACTATTGAACCCGGAAGCTCCCGAAAAGTTGTATGGAATGGTGCAAAGAGTTTCGCAGGCGATGCGCGTCTACAACGTTGAAAGGTGCGACCTCGACCTTAACCTTACCGGGACAAACGGCGCTGCTGAGAATGAGAGTAGACTCGGGCGTGGAACCGCCGCATGAATCCGACCGAGTATGAACCAGTGGAGCTAATGCCGTAAGCGCTTCGAAAGTCGCGCCGCAACGTGCGTGAAAGCGCGAGTTCCGCCAGAAGAAAATAAGCAGAATGTGCAAGACTTTGCACCTTGCCTCTAAACAATTGGATTGTGATTCCACATCCTTGGCTGTATAAAAGGCTCCATACCTAGTTACAGATTCCGTCAGGTTCTACTTTTACAGTAGGCCCTTCTAAGTGCTATTTACCAGGGTAAACCCCGGCTCCCGGCGGTTGTATTCGGAGGAAACAAGGTAATGCGTAATTTCTTGTCACCCCAGGTTGCGAAAATCCGTTCCAGCGCGCCTTCCCGAACCATTCATCAATCGATGTGTGCGTCGCCTGCCCGCAATCTTGGCCTGACTCTGCTCATCTTCTGTATTGTCTTGCTGTCGCCCTCGTTCGCGCAGCAGCCTTTTCCCACCAGCCGCTTTGATAGCGCACGCGACGGCGCGAATATCTACGAAACTCTGCTCACCCCCGCCAACGTCAACAAGAATAGCTTCGGCCACCTCTTCAGCTTTCCCGTCGACCCTGGCGTGGCTGCGTCGCCCAACGCCGACGTGATGGCCCAGCCGCTCTACATGCCCAACGTGAATATTCTCGGGCAGGGTAGCCACAACGTCGTCTACGTCGTCACCATGGCGGATTCGGTCTACGCCATTGACGCCGACTCAGGCGCCCAGCTCTGGCACGCCAGCATGCTCAATGTCGGTGGCACTCCCGCCACTGTCAGCGACAAGACTTTGCCCTGCGGTCTGGGAAGCGGTTTCGATGAGGAAGGCATCATTGGTACACCCGTCATCGATCCCACCACCAATACCATGTATCTGGTGGCCAAGACGGCTCTGAACGGCACCGTCCGTCATCATATCCACGCCCTCGACATCACCAGCGGCAATGAGCAACCGGGCAGCCCCGTTCAAATCAAAAACATCCAAACGACCAGCAACAAGGGACACGTCACCGTTTTCAACAGCCTTCACCAGAAAAACCGCCCCGGCCTCTTGTTGACGGTCAACGGTATCCTCTACATTGGCTTCGGCTCGAACGGCTGCAACGACCAAAACAGCGGCTGGGTCCTTTCCTACAACGCAAGCGCCGCTATGGGGAGTTCTGAGTATCTGGCACCACTCGCGGTCTTCAACACGTCGCCCGACTGGGGATTGACTTCCATCTGGCAGGCTGGCACCGGTCTTGCCGCCGATGAAGCCGGCAACATCTTCTTTGAGACCGCCGAAGTCGCGGGCGCGGGCCACTATGATCTCCCAAGCGGTGGTCAGACCTACTGCAACAGCGTGGTGAAGCTTGCCCCCGATCTCACGGTTTTAGATTATTTCACCCCTTGGACCGTGGCCTACCTCAACTCCAACGATCTTGACTTGAGTTCCACCGGGGTTCTCATCCTCCCCGATCAAGACGACACCCATGAACTTGTCGCCAGCGGCAAGCAGGGCTGGGTCTACGTTCTCAATCGCGATAACATGGGAATGTACGCCCCGGGGGGGCCGACCGATCCTCAGGTCGTCCAGGAATTTCCCCTCCTCGAAAAAAGTGCCAACCCGGAAAGTGACTACGACGTCCAGTTCGGTTCTGCCGCCTACTGGAACGAGACCGTTTACTTCGCACCCGATGCCTCTCCGGTATTGGCTTATCCGGTGTCCGGCGGAAAGCTGGGCACTCCCGCTATGACTGCCCAGAAATATAGCGGCAGCCACTCCCCATCCATTTCCGCCAACGGCAACACCAACGGAATTGTATGGGCGATCAGCGGTAGTGAACTTCTCGCCTTTAACGCTTGTACCGCAAGCGCACCGGCAGGCACCTGCCAGAACCAGTACGCTCCTCTCGAACTGCTTTATTCCACGATTCAGGCCTCCAATAAGCGCGACGCGTTTCCGCACGTTGGCCATTTCGTCACTCAGACCGTTGCCGGCGGCAAGCTCTTCGTCGGCACCCAGACTAGTCTCGAAGCCTACGGACTCTTTCCCGTCGTCACGGTTACCGGAGGCAATGCCCAGACTGCTACCGTCGGCACCGCGCTGCCCGCGCCAATCAAGGTCCAGGTCGCCAATCCATACAACGGACAACCCAACGTCGGCGCCATCGTCAACTTCAGCGATGGCGGCAAAGGCGGCGTATTCCATCCCTCCTCCGGCCCTGGCACTGGTTCCGTCACCACCGACGCCAGCGGCAACGCTTCCATCACCTATACCGTTCCGCAAAAATCTGGGACCTACACCCTGACGATGTCCGGGACTGGCTTCGGTAATGCCACCACCACTGCTACCGCTGCTGCCGCCGCCGCCATTAAAATCATCTCCTACGGCGGAGCGAAGCAGACCGGTAGTTCCATCCTCCCCAACCCTATCGTCGCGCAGGCCCAAGACGTCTACAGGAACGGCGTCCCCGGTGTCACCGTCAACTTCACCGCCAACAATGGTGCCGTTCCCAATCCGTCTTCCGTGGTCACCGACGCCAAAGGCTTGGCTCGCACCACTCTACAGTTGCCGACCACCGTCTCCACGGTCACTGTCACCGCCAGTTCCGCCGGTCTCAAGAACGTCACCTTCGTCGAGTACTCCGTGGCCGCCGGCGGCAATAATCAGTCCGGGACCGCCGGAGTGCAATTGCCCTAGCAGGCTGCGGAAAAAGTCGGATTGCACGCTGTGCAGCCCGCAGCGGCTAAAGCCGCGATTGTTTTGCTGCACTTACGGCGCGGCTGAAGCCGCGCCCCTTCAAAACAAGATCAAAATCCGAGTTTTTCCGCAACCTGCTAGGCCCTCGCCGTGTCTTCGCCGAAACCGTGCAATCGCCGCCAGTGTGGACGCGGGCGACCACGCCCACGTCACCGTTCGCCCCGAATCCAATGTCACCCCGCGAAACTGATCTAACTCTGCCGAGTCCGCTGCCAGCGCGAGACAAGAGGGTGCGGATAGCTCCGCACCCCAAATTTCAAAGGCAGCGAATCTCCTGGCCAATTGACTTCCCCCCCGTTTAGCGGGAAACTCGCCTCAGAGCCAGGGACAAGAAAAGAATGCTTCCGCAACGTATCTCGAGGTCCGAGTTCCACCCTGACGAGTCTCCTCTTGACCCGACCGTTACGCTTGAGCAGCACCGCCTCGCCGGTTTTCCACCCGACCTCGCTCTCGATTTCGTCCTCAACACGCTCGTAGTCCGCGCCGCCGAAGCCATCCACGCCAACTCCGCCGCCCTGGCTCTCGCCAGCGGCGATGAAATGGTCTGTCGTGCCGCCAGCGGACCCCTCGCCCCAGATCTCGGCGTCACCCTCAACACCCGCGACGGTCTCTCCGGCGCCTGTCTCGAAACCCATCAGCCCCAGCTTTCTGTCGATACCGAGTTCGACCCTCGCGTCGACCCCGCCCTCTCCCGCCACCTCGGGATCCGCTCCATCCTCATCGTTCCCGTCTTCGACAGTAACGACAAGAACGCTCTCACCGGAATCCTCGAAGTCTTCTCTCCCTCTACCGGCGCCTTTTCCCACTCCGACCAGAAGCTGCTCGAAGGTTTCGCCGAGGAGTGCTCTCGCATTCGCGATGCCTCCATCGAACTTGGTCAGCAGGAACCCGCCGCCGTAGTCGTCCGGCCCGAGCTCGTTCCGCCCGCGTCCATCCTGCCCGGCTTCGATGCAGCCAGCCCTCTGCCCGCTCGCCGCCCTTCTTACGAAGCCTGGACCCTCGTCCTTGGGGCTCTGGCGATTCTCGCCTTCATCACCGTCAGCTTCCTCATCGGTTCCCGTATTGGATGGCTCCGCCCGGCCGCACCTCCTGCCCAGATCTCTCAGCCAATCCCGGCTGAGCCAACAAAATCAGCCGACCCGATAAAATCCACCGACGCGACAAAATCAGCCGACGCGACCAAATCCACCAGGACAAAGAAGTCCGCAGCGCCCGCAAAATCCACCGCCGCTTCC
>Ga0208820_1000514_pt1 | contig 27926 bp, 17 predicted proteins | sample June2015DPH_16_5_FD_184713 | JGI IMG/M metagenome (GOLD analysis project Ga0208820, IMG submission 184713) | Peatland microbial communities from SPRUCE experiment site at the Marcell Experimental Forest, Minnesota, USA - June2015DPH_16_40... | ecosystem: Environmental > Terrestrial > Soil >...
GGCGACGGAGGCGACGTAGCCGTCGGCGGTGGGGCCCAGCCCGGCGCCAGGAGGGGCGGCGGCGAACGGCACCCACGTGGCGCCGCCATCGGTCGACCAAGCGCCCGCGATGTGGCCCTGGTAGTCCAGCAGGCCCACGCGCGCCATCAGCGCGGGATTGGACTCGGCAAAGTCCAGCGACGCCACTTCGATCATGACCGGATTCAGAAACGGCGGCGGAGACGTGTCGAAATCGTCGTGCCGGAAGCCGCCTTCATCCGCCATCGCGCTCAGCAGGTGAGCGCCGGCGGGCGGGCTCACGACGTGGTGCAGGACCGTCTCTTCGACTCCATTTGCGCCCACCACCCAATGCGTGAGCTGTCCGGAATCGAGGTTGGTGAGATCGTTGGTCTCCCATACGGAGTAGCCGGTGCCGTAGAGAGCGTGGTCGGAATCGAAGGGATCGATCTCAATCGTGGCGTTCCATGTGCCGAATTGCGTTCCGTAGTAGTCGAGAAACGGCGACAGCGAGGTGTCCCTAACCGAGTACTGCTTCACGCTCTCCCAGTTGGCGCCGCCGTCCGTGCTGCGGAAGATATCGTCCCCCGGCGACCAGCGGTCCCAGGTAGCGACCATGACCGTCCCATCGCGCCGGGCGTCGACGCCGACGCCGCAGTAGCCGTAGCCCAGGACTGTCCGCGTATCCGGCGGCGTGATCTTGGTCCAGACTCCGATGTTCGTGTCGAGTCGGTAAACAGCACCGTTGGTTACCCCGTTGAGCGTCCCCACATTGTTGTAGGTGACGTACAGCAGGCCGTCGGGGCCAAGTGCGCAGCGCATCGGCCGCGCCGTCGAGCCGTCGCTCAGCCGGGTGGGCTGGCCGGGCACCTGCTGCCAGGTGGCGCCGTCGTCGGTCGAGCGAAAGATGCCCCCGGTGTAGGCGCCCACGTAGACTGTCCCATTGTGGTTGGGGTCGAACCGGACAAACATCAGACCCATCTGGTCGGGCGTGGCGGTGAGGGGGAAACTCGCCGACTCGCCCCAGGTGACGCCGTAGTCCGTGCTCTGCCAGAGCCCGTCCTCGTGCGAGCCGAAGTACAGCTCGTTCGGCTTGAACGGATTAACGGCCAGGCGCTCGCCTCCCTGCTGACCGTAGTCGTCATTCGCGCCCAGTTTGAAGGGCAGATCGACGCGCCGGAAGGTGGCACCCTGGTCGGACGAGATCAGGATCGCGCCATTGATCGGCAACCACGATCCGATGTACATCCCGGCGGCCAGGTAGACACGCTGCGCGTTCGAAGGATCGAGAGCGATGCTCTCGATTCCCGTCAGGCTCCAGTCCTGTTCCGTGCCCCCGAGCCAATCCGTCAGCGGAATCCGCAACTGAGCGCCCGTGTCCCACCGATAGGCTCCGCCAATGTCGCTGCGGAGGTACATAAGTCCCGGCTGCGCGGGATGAAAGTAAGTGCCCGGTGTGAAGCCGCCGGCGACAATCTTGACGTTCTGCCAGACATAACCATTACAAGCGAAGCGTGACCCGCCGGCGGCCAATGCGGCAGAATCTGGAGCCCCGGCGCTTTCCCTGCAGCCGGGTGGCACGGGGCGTGGCGCGGGCTGGCTGGCCGAAACGGTCTCGGATGGCCCGACTGCGGACGCCTTCACGCCATTGCTCGCCACCAAGCAGAGCACTGTCGAACTGCAAATGGCGAGTGCCCACCGACCCAACATGCGGGCGACCACCTCCCAGTACGCAGCAGACATGGACCTTATATTCCGATTAGCATGACAATTATACACCTGGTGGCCCCGCGCCCCCGTGTCACTATCAGCAACTGCATGATTATGCAGCCTCTAGCGCGGCCGAAGTGCCTATAAGGCCGTTGCGTCAGATCGTCCCGCTGTAGGCATATGTCCGCTTCTGGGAGATCACTTCGATCCGTGTTTCGCAGGTGCTGATCGCGCGACATGGCTGCCGGCGCAGTGGCAGCCGCGGGATGGTTTCCGATAAGGCGCGAACTGGCTATGCACTTGACTCAGGTAGCCACTATAGGTTGCGGTTGCGATCGCAGACCGGCCCCTCCGAAATTGTGCGCAGCAGCGCGCATCGGCCCATCGGGCGCCGCCCCGACGCCTTGGCGCCCGGAAAACCGTCACCGTCGGCCTAATCGGCCGCCGAACGCCTCCCACACACACGGCCGGCGCGGTCCCTGGACACTGTTGCGAGCCTCGGTCCGCCGGCAACCACCAGATCTTGGGGCTACCTGAGTCAAGTGCATACCCAGTAGGCGCGATATCGTTCCAGATGCGAGTCAGCGCAATCCACTTGCAACTGCTTGGGCCAGGCTGCTGGGTGGCGCTTGATATGAGCGCAGCGCCTTGACGTGTGAATCGCGCAGGGCGAATCACGCCCCGGAACCACTGGCGGCGTAATCGCCAGCCGCACGCGCGGCGATGCCTGTTTATTTCTTTCGGTAGGTGAACGTGACCGTGGTCTCTTCATTCAGGACCAGCGGCCGTACGAACCGGTACGAAGTGCCCTCATGCGGCACGTCTACCCGGATGGGCAGCGCACCGGCAACGCGCTGTTGCAGATTCATCACGTTTGTGGACGGCGCTAACTGGGCGGCGATGTTCTCTTTTTCCTGTTCCCGACTGTAACCCGCGGGTGGGGGAGGGGCCGCCCCAACTATTTCAATCTGTTCCTTAGTCGTTGCTACCTGCAGGACCAAGTCATACCGCGATGGCCGGCTAGGATCGTACGGAACATTCTGCAGTTCAAACGTCTGGAGACCCGGCGCGGAGGCCGTTATGCTCACTTTCCCTGCGGGCACGCCGTTTACCAACCAGCGGGCCGCCCGATCGGTGTCGGCGTTCATGTTCAGTCCCGTCGCCATGACCCGCACTGTTACGTGCACCCCGGGTACCACGGCACCCGATTTGTCCATTACGTGTCCCCCCAACTGCCCGGGGAACATATTCGCCAGGTCGACCTCGCCGCCTGCCGTCCACGCGCCAAGCGCGAGCGAGTTAGACTCGGAATCGTTGATGGTCTTTTCGTCGGTGGCTTCGGCGACCGTCTGCGGAAACAGTCCGGCCGGCAGCGCATCGCCGCCGAAATTCTGCACCTTGTATTGTTCCGGCAGAAACACTTCCCAGTTCAACAGGCCGATCGGGATGTGCATCCCCGGCAACGAAAGCTCCGCGCCGCCCTTCTTCGCAAACGGCGCGCCCGAGTGTGTTCCGGCTAGCGGCGCATTCTGGTTGAGCTGTTGTAATAGATCCTGCGTGGGCCGCAGCGCCGCGGCTGGCGCGACGGAAGATTCACCCGAAAGCCCGCCACCGGGCGGCTGGTAGGCTTCGGTGCGGAATGCACCCGGCTCGGCCGTGACGCGGAATGTGGGCGGGTAGTAGACCAGCAAGCCGGTGCGCGAAACCGGGAGATCCACTGCCGGCAGCGCCAACGCCACCTTCCCCCTGTCTTCCCAGGGCGCCCCTTTCACCAGGTACAGAATCTCCACCACGGAGACCGGAGCTTCCTCTCCGGCGCGTCCCTTGGCCAGCGGAAAGAGCAGGCTTCCGTCCGGAGCCTTCCCCGGCCGCACGGGCCGGCCGGATACCGAAGCGCTCCACACGGCGGCGCCCGCGGGCAACGCGATCTGCGCGAAGTTCCGCTGGCTGTTGCGCACCGCGTAGCGCGCCTGGACCAGAGTCCTGCCCTCGCTCGTCATCAGAATGCGATGGCGCGCATCCTCAATGTTGGCGGTCAGGACCGCCTGCTGATCGTCACGAGCGACCGTGACGGCAAGCGAGCGCTGGGCGGAGGACTGGAACCGGAACGCGGTGAGCGAAGGCGATTGGCGGGCGGCGACCGTGGGTCCCAGTTCGGCGGCATCCACGTTCTCCAGGCCCTGCGGCTTGGTCTGTTTGATTTCTTACTCCCGATGCGCCGCAGCGATAAATTCAGGAATGCCGTCGACCTCCTGCTCTTTGTCCAAAAGGCTGTTGCCGGTACCGACGTGAGTCACGCAGCCGGCCGGAGGCGCGCGCTTTTCCTGTTCTTCCGCTGAAAGGCGATGAGTATTTTCATTTTTCCGAAATTTTTCATGACCTTTATGACTTTTTCACGAACGGCACCCTACACTCATAGATAACGTCGAAGCTCCTCGTTCGCCTTCGTCACTTCCGGCCCAGTCGATCCGGATCGAAACCTGTGGCTAGAGAGGATCGCAGGAAATGGTACCGAGAGCGACGATCAAGCAACGCTGGTTGCGCCGGCTGCTTCGGGCGGCGGGCCATGTTCTGCTGGGTGCGGGCGGCGTGGCGGTCATCACTGCTGTTTGCTTTCCCTTACACCCCGACTTCGCCATCCCGGCATTCCTCTATTTGCTGCTGGTGGTGCTGCAAGCGGCCGTAGCCGAATTCGCGGCGTCCGCCATCGTTTCGGTCATCGCGGTAGCGACTCTGGACTATTTCTTCATTCCTCCAATTCTGGCCTGGGACATCAACCGTCCGGTAGACAGTATGGCGCTGGCTACTTACCTGGCGACGAGCCTGGTGATAACACGGTTCGCCTCGCAAGCCCGCCGCGCGGCCCGCACGTCGGAGAGCAAACGCAAAGCGCTGGCTCTGCTCTACGATGCGGCCTGCCAATTGTTGTCGCTGGAGCCTGAGGCGGCGGCTGGTGAGCGATCTTTGCGAATCTTGCGCGAGACCTTCGGCCTCGATGCCGCGTGCCTGTTCCAAGCCAACGACGCGAAGGTGCGGTTGGACGGCGATTCGCAATGCGGATTGGCGGAACGCACACGGCAAGCCTTCCTGGAGCGGCGGGACTATGATGACCTAGCCTCGAAGGTGTATGTCCGCTGCCTGTGGGTGGCTGGAGAAATCACCGGGGCGGTGGGATTCGAAGGACTCCACGACGCCGAATCGACCGCCGGCTCCCTGGCGACGCTGACTGCCGGAGCGCTGGACCGGGCTCGCTCCTGGCAGGCGGCCAGCGAGGCCGCCGCCGCGACCCGCGCGGAAACCCTGCGTTCCGCCCTGCTGGACGCGTTCGCTCACGAGTTCAAAACGCCCTTGGCAACTATCATCACGGCCACAGAAGGTCTGCGTCAAAGCGGCGCTCTGGGGCCGGAGCAGGCCGAAATGGCGGAGATTGTGGAAGGCGAGGCCTCTCGATTGAGTCACCTCGCCACCCGGCTTCTGCGCATGGCGCGGCTGGATCGAGAAGAGGTCAAACCGAGGCTGGAGCGCACGGATCTTTCAGCCGTAATCAGCCGCGCCGTCAAGCAATTGCGGCAGCAATCCGCCCAACGATCGATCGCGCTGGAGCTGGGCCGCGAGCAGGTGGAAGTACTGGCCGAGTGCGAACTGCTGAGCCTGGCGCTGTTGCAGTTGCTGGATAACGCGCTGAAATACTCCAGCCCCGACAGTGTCGTGTGCGTGCGCCTCGAATTCGGCGAAGGCGTCGCTAGCATTCGGGTAACCAGCGAAGGAGTTCCGATTCCAGCCGAAGAGCGCGAGCGCGTCTTCGAGCGTTTCTATCGCGGATCGACCGTCGGGCACGTCGCGTCCGGATCGGGGTTGGGACTATACTTTGCGCGGAGAATCGTGATGGCGCACGGAGGGAGTCTGGAGCTCGACTGTCAACCGGAAAACGGCGAAGACACAACGTTCTGCATGCGTCTGCCGGCAGCAGTAAAGAGCGAGACGCTTCATGAACTCCAAGCGTGTTAGAGTCCTGGTGGTGGATGATGAGCCGGCCATGCGGCGCGCGCTTCGGGCTACCCTGAGCGCGAGCGGCTTTGGCATAGAAGAGGCCCGAAACGGCGAGGAGGCCATCGAACTCGTCTCGCGAGGGTCCGTGGACTTGGTGCTGCTGGATAGCAACATGCCAGGCATGGGTGGGGTGGAAGCCTGCCGGCGAATCCGCGCCTTGGCCCCCGGCGCCGGAATCGTGATGATCACGATTCGCGATACGGAGGACGATAAGATCGAGGCGCTCGAGGCCGGCGCGGACGATTATGTGACCAAGCCCTTCTTAGTGCGAGAGTTGATCGCGCGTCTCCAGGCGGTGCTTCGTCGCATCCGGGTGGAAAGCGCAGAGGACGAGCCAGTGCTCAGAGCCGGCAACCTGGAACTCGATGTCGCGCACCGCAGGCTGCGCCGGGCGGGAGAAGAAATTCGCCTGTCGCCGACTGAATTCGAACTCCTCCGATACCTGATGCAACACCAGGACGTCGCGATCGAGCACGCCCGGCTGCTGCAAGCGGTCTGGGGGCCGGAATACGGCCAGGAGCTCGAGTATCTTCGGGCCTATGTCCGCTTACTGCGAAAAAAGATCGAGGAAGACCCGACGCAGCCGCAATATCTTGTCACCGAGCCATGGCTCGGATACCGCTTCCGCTCGCCTTCGGATTCTTGAGGCCGCCGCCGGTCACTGCGCGTAATATCCCGCGCGCGCGTAGACACGGAACTGCGGCGGGTTCACCTTGACCTGGATGCTGCGCCACTTACCGGGGTCATTGGCGCCGGTCTGGCCATACGCGATCACATATTCGTTGCGGATCGCGCGGCCGATCTTGAGTGCAGCCGGCTCCACGTCATCGGAAATGACGGCTTTGAAACTCATGCCGCCGCTCCGTTCCGCGAGGTCACTTAAGAATGCCAGGCCTCTGGATTGCTCGGTCAGTTCGATAGCCTTTTTCCCGGCCGGAGTATCCGCGATACCGATAGTGTAAATCTGGACGTCGGATTCTTCGACGACTCTTAGCAATTCCGACTTGGAATAGCGGCTGTTGTTATCCATGCCATCGGAAACCACCAACAAAGCGCCACGGCCATTTCGTGCAGAACGCAGCCGGCTCAAGCCAAGGTACACGGTATCGACCAAGGCGGTGTCGCCGTCGGCACGAGCCGCGACGACCCTGTTTTGCAGCGTTGCGAAGTCAGCCGTGAAATCCGACAGGCTGTGCGGACGGGAGCCGACGGTGAGCAAAAACACCTCATCCTCCGGATTTGCCGTTTGGAGGAACGCGCGCACGGCGTCGCTGGCGGCCCGCAACTTCGTCCGCATGCTGCCGCTGAGGTCGAGAACGATGCCGACCGAGCACGGCGCGTCCTGATTGCTCAAAGCAACGATGGATTGCGGAACCTTGTTCTCCAGCACGGTGAAGTTATCGCGGGTGAGTCCGTTCACAGTGGCGCCCTTGCGGTCCGTTACCACCGCCGGAACTAAGACCAGATTCACATCCGCCCGGATGACGTGCGCTGAAGCCTCACCCACCGCGTCTCCAGCGCCTTTGGGGGCACGCATCGCAAGCGTCAGCGGCTGGGCGAACAGATAGCCAGTCGCACAAACCGAAATGGCGATAACTCGCAGCGCCAGACTGCAACTCCTCCCACCAATGTCGGTCACATACCCTCCTTTTTTCTCACTTCCAGCATGCGGCAAAAGTTATGAATAAGGCATAAACGTCATATACGATGCCGGATGACAGGCAGAGTTCTTTATGACTTTTTTACAACTCCTCCACTACACTGGTGAGTGGCAGAGTAATTGATCCAGTGACCGAGTCGTCTGGAGATCGTATGATGGGTCCGGGTAAGGTACTGATTGTTCACCGACGGAACTTCGACTGCTCGGCCCTCAAGTCAGTGTTGGCGCGCGAGTCCTATGATGTGATCGAAGCGTCGCTCGACATGGGCAAGCTGCCTCTAGACGCGGAAGAGTGTTGCCTGATCCTGCTGGACACGCTGGGGACGGCGCCCAGCGGTCTCGGGTCACTCGCAGCGAACCAGGGTAACGGTTCGCTCATGTCGTTTCTGGGCCCCGCGAGCGGCACATCGCGAAGGCCCTTGTGGCGCACACGTCGGCACATGCAACCCACGGAGCACGCATCTCTCGAAGCGATCAAACTGGGTGATAAGACAGTGGTTCTCAACGCCCGGGTGGTCCGGGGAAGCCTTGGGGAGGTTCGCCTCACGTGGCTCGAATGCGGTGTGCTCAGCCACCTGTTTGCCCACACGAATCAATCCGTGCCCTCGGGGGACTTAGTCCGCAAGCTTTGGCCTTCCGATCCAACCAAAGGCGTTCATTCTCTTCGTGCGTTCATCAAGAACCTGCGTAAGAAGATCGAGCCCGATCCGGCGCGTCCGAAATACATCGTTACCGACCGAGCCATCGGCTACCGCCTGCGAATTCCGGTTCCCGCCCGAGACCGATAGACGGAAGTTACCGGTTATGTGAATCATAGAAATTCCTGATCGGTGTTTTCATACCTTTTTCACGGGTCATCCCCCAGAATCGAAGGACGAGAAAACACTATGACTCGCAAATCGATAATGACTGCTGTTTCGGCCGCTGTTGCGGTTTTCGTGATTGGTGCGGAGGCATCCGGCGTTCCCGCTTTCGGGCAAACGGGGCCGGCTAATGTGGGAGGGGTGGTTCATAATCAGACGGCGATGGCTCAGGATTCTACCGTTCCAACAGGGTCCGCGGGAGTGCGGCCGATGTTCGGAGCGGTCGCCGGCGTCGTCAAGAGTCCGGCGAAGGTTCCCATCGCCGGTGCCATGGTGACCTTGGCCAAGGCCGACGGCACGGGCATCTGGACGACAATCTCGGGCAGCGACGGTATATACTCGATCTCCAATGTCGCTCCAGGCGAGTACGTGGTAACGTTGCAAGCCGAGGGCTATCCGGACACGATTTCTAAGCTTTGGATCACGCCGGGCCGGGCGACCAGGACCGATGTCATTATGATTGCGAACTTGACTTCTCAGCCTGCAGTCGTCACGGCGAAGTCGAGCACAACACCACCGGCCGCGCCGGTCGACAAGCCGAAGCAGAGCATGTTGGCGCGCTTGTGGAAACCGCAGCCGTTCTCGCCGAAATCGCAGGCGGCGCCGGCGAACACGGTTGCTTCACTGAAGTACCCGCCGGTCGCAGCGTTTGGCATGCCGGTAGCTAACACGCCTACGGCTGATGTGGGAACTCCCTTGCCTATGCCCCAGGAAGCACCGGCGCCCGCGCAAGCTCCAACCGCCGCTCCCGCTCCCACTACGCCAGCTCCGGCTGCTGCGCCCTCCCTGCCGGACGCCCTCTCGGCGCCCGCGCCCGGTCCTGCAGTCGACAACTTTACGCCCTTCGCCTTTGCCGACTTCACCTGGATGAACGCCACCACGCGCTCCAAAGACACCGTGCTGGATACGAAGTTCTTCACTCCGGAAATCCGGTTCGACACCAATTACATGACAGATTTCAACCAGCCCATCGATCACACCATCGTCGGAGCGACCGAGTCCTTCCGTTCCGGTGAAGTGCAGATCGAACAGGAGAGCGTTGGCGGCGATTTCCACTGGCAGAACGTCCGCGGCAGAATCTTGTTCATGTTCGGCATGTTTGCCACCACAACGCCGCGTAATGACGCCAGCTACGGTATCGGCCAGTGGGACCTCCGAGGAGCGTATAAGTACACGTCGGAAGCTTACGGCGGGTACCACTTCAACGTCAATCACGGGCTCAATGTCGACGCGGGGATTTTCGTCTCGTACATCGGCCTGTTCAGTTATTACAACTTCGATAACTGGACTTACCAGCCATCGTACGTGTCCTCGAACACGCCTTGGTTCTTCAACGGCGTCCGTGTCCAGTGGTTCCCCACCAACAAGCTGAAAATCGAACCCTGGTTCATCAACGGATGGCAATCTTACGCCAAGTTCAACGGCCATCCCGGCTTGGGAGGACAGCTTCTTTGGCAGCCAACGGAATGGTTTAAGCTGGTCGCGAACCAGTATGGCTACGGTGAGGATAACCTGGGTCTTCCCCACACGGAACGTATTCACACCGACGATAGCATCGAAGTAAGATACTATAACAAGCCGGATAAGATGGGTATCGATAAGATCGCATACACTCTTACGGCGGATGCGGGATGCCAATATGGCGGCGGCATTCAGTGCACCGGCGCGCCCAGTAAGAACAAGGACTCGTTTGTAGGGTGGATGATGTACAACCGGGTGTGGTTCCACAAGGACCTGTTCGCCGTCACGGTCGGCGGCGGAGACATGAGCAACTGGGGCCGGTATTTGACGCTGCTGCCGCCGATCAACGGGGCCGACGCGGTAACAGGTTCACCGTACTTCACGCAGCTTCCCGGGCAAAGGGCTCACATGTGGGATAGTACCGTCACTCTTCAATACATGCCCAGAGAGTACATTACGTGGTGGGCGGAGGCGGGATACCGTCATTCCGATATCCCGTATTTCGCGGGACGAGGTGGCGTCACGCCTCCCGGCTACCAAATCGGCGGGACGAATGGCGCCCCTGGGCAGTTCGCTTGTATGAGCGGAGCACCGTCCGGAGCGAGCGATCTCCCGACCGCTACCACGAATTGCGCCAGCTCCGGCGGGGTCTGGTTCCCCGACCTGCGCCGCAGTGAAGCGAAAATCTCGGTTGGCGTGATGGTTAAGTTCTAGGGCCGCAGTTGTGTTAGGTAATTTAACAGCGCAGCGGCCGGGCTTGACCCGGTCGCTGTTTAGCGTTTACGGAGCAAGTGGATGCGTAAGTTCGTGATGCAATCGCTCGGCCTGATCGTCGCTGTGGCCAGCCTCATGGCACAGGATCCGGCTTGGAAGGGCAAGCCGGCCGCCCAATGGACCGAAGGGGATGCGAAGCAGATCCTCGCTGCGTCACCTTGGGCGAAGGAGATCACAGCTACTGTCACGCGCCGGCTGACCGAGGACCAACTGAGGGATGGCGGGCAAATGGGACAACCGCGCGGCGTCGGCAATGAAAATGTGGATCCGAAGGGCAGCGGAGAACGGATTTCGCTGAATGTCTTCACGGGCCCCGGCGGCGATGACCGCAGTTTTCGTTCTCTTTCCCACCCAATTACCTTGAAACTGCGCTGGGAGAGCGCTCTCCCGGTTCGGCTCGCCGAGTTGAAATCGCATGAGGTTGCGCCTCTTACATTGGACGGCGACGGCTATCGCATCGCTGTTTACGGCATTCCCAACGGCGACTTCAAGGGAGATCCCAAAGAATTGGGGAAACCTCTGAAGGGCTTGGCCGCTTTGAAGCGCGAAGCGAAAAAGGATGTGAAGCCGGTTAGCGTCGAGGTGTTCCAACTGGAAGACGGCGTGGTGGTGGTCTATCTGTTTCCTTTGTCGGCGGAAATCAGCAAGAAGGATCGGCAAATCCAGTTCGAGGCGCAGATCGGCCGGATTGTTGTCAACCACACCTTCGATCTGCGTGAAATGGAGTTCATGGGCAACTTGGAACTTTGACTGGTTAGTGCTGCCACGCCCGGCCGGTCCTTTTTATGCCTTTTTCACTTGCCACGCCGTATAACTCGGAAGATACTCTCAGGCCTCTGGAGTGGCCGAGGATGGGCGCGGCAAATCTGGCCTGCGGCGCGGCTAAAAAGCTAAAAAGGAAGCTTATGATGGCGCTGCCAGGCTGCCTGGCTCTGGCCGCGGTCGCGGTGTGCACGTGGGTTTCCTTTCACATCGGGCAGACTTTCGCGTTCACGGGATTCCTCTATCTTGTCTTCGTAGTGTTGGCCGCGCTCTATGGCGGCTTTTGGCAGGCGACGGTGATTTCCATTGCGGCGGCTGCTTGCCTGAACTACTTCTTTGTTCCACCCATCTTCAGCTTCGCCAACAGCCCGGCAAACTGGGTGGCACTGGGCGCGTTTGAACTCACAGCGCTGGTGATCAGCCGGCTTTCGCAGCGGGCCCAACTGCGGGCTAGGGAGGCCATAGCCGGGCGGCGCGACATGGAGCGGCTGTATGAAACTTCGCGACGAATCCTGCTGCTCGATAGTTCGGGTGAGCCAGGCAATCTGATTCCCTCTTTGATCCGGGACATCTTCGACCTGCGCTCGGTGCAACTATTCGACGCTCAGTCGGCAGTCACCTATCAAAGCGGCGAAGGTCCATCGGTGGCCGAGCAGCAAACTCGTGACGCGTACTTTCAAAACAGCGACACTTTCGATCCCGAAACACGAAGCTGGTATTGCGTGGTGCGCCTGGGCGTGCGGCCCGTGGGCGGTTTGGCGTTGATCGATACGGAAATGACGAAGCTCGCCGCTACGGCGCTTGCGTCGCTGGGCGGAATTGCGCTCGAGCGCGCACGCACACTCGAGCGAGAGTACCGCGCCCAGGCCGCCCGTCAAACCGAACAACTGCGGACCGCCGTTCTCGATGCGCTGGCGCACGAATTCAAAACGCCCCTGGCGGTAGCGCGGACGGCCAGTTCCGGCCTGCTCGCGGTCGGTGGCCTGTCGGACCTGCAAGCGGAACTGGTCATGACGATAGACCAGCAGGCGAACAAGCTCGATCACCTCGCCTCGCGCCTGCTCAGGGCCGCGATGCTGGACAATACGGAATTCAAACCACAGCGGGAACCGCTGCTCTTTTCCAGCCTGGTGAACGTGGTGCTCCGAAAACTCGAATCTCCCGCCGATCGCGAGCGCTTTCGCGTCTCCGGCCCAAGCCAGGAAGTGCCCGTACTGGCGGATCAGGAATTGATCCTGACCGCGATCGCACAGCTCGTCGATAACGCGGTCAAGTATTCCGATCCCGGATCGCCAATCGACATCCGGTTGGCCGCCAGGAATTCGGAGGTGGTTTTGACGGTGAGAAGCAAAGGAATCGTGGTCACCTCATCCGATCGCGAACGGGTCTTTGAGCGATTCTATCGGGCGCCGGAGACCCATCACCTCCCCGCCGGCACGGGTCTGGGACTTTCGATCGTCAAGAAGATTGTGGACGCTCACCGGGGAAGCGTCTGGGCGGAAGGCGAAGCGAGCTATGGGACATCGTTCTCTCTAGCTCTTCCAGCGGCCCTCGCGCACTGAGTCACTTGTCATGCCTGCTTTCAACGGGAACATCCTGGTTACCGACGACGACCCCGATCTGCGCCGGGTGCTGCGGCGGACTTTGGACGCGCTCGGCTTCGAGGTTGCCGAGTCCTCCAATGGGGAGCAGGCTCTCAAGCAGGTTGAGGCACAACAGTTCCAGGCAATTCTCCTGGACGTCAATATGCCGGGCGCCGGCGGAATTGTCACGTGCCGCGAAATGCGGCGAAAACATCCGCAATTGCAAATCCTGATGCTGACAGTGCGGGATAGGGAAGCCGACAAGATTGAGGCGCTCGACGCCGGGGCCGACGACTATATCACAAAGCCATTTTCCATCCCGGAACTGGCCGCCCGCCTGCGTTCCGCCGTCCGCCGCTCCGAAACAATCGAACCCCACGCGGGCGTGCCCATCACCATCGGCGATATCGAGCTCGATCCGGCACGCCGGACCGTTCGCAAATTCGGTTCGCTCCTTCGCTTGACCCCGAAAGAATTCGATTTGCTGCAATACCTGATGGACCGCCCCGGGCTGCCCCTGGCCCACGCGAAACTTCTGCAAGCGATTTGGGGCGCCGAGTACGGTCAGGAATTGGAGTACCTGCGCACTTTCGTGCATCAGTTGCGCAAAAAGTTGGAAAACGATCCGTCGTCTCCCGAGTATTTGCTCACTGAACCATACTTTGGTTATCGTTTTCGAGAGCCGTCTTAGACCACTCCGTTAACGAAACCTTTATGTCTGTCCTAACTGCCAGCTCTAAGTGTCGCAATGGGCGCCCGACGCTGCCTGACTCTGGCGTGACCTGTCATAAACACTTTGAATGCCGCACATAGCATATTTAATTCAGTTCTTCATGCGTTCCTTATGTCGCGTGTCCTATTCTTTACCTGTGGACTGCACGAGTGATCTAACGGCCCTGGAAAACGGCCAGCGCGGAATGGCGCGTCTCAGGCAGAATGGAGCTCTCTGATGAAACTGAAACCCGTCAAAGTAAGTCTTCTAGTGGTCTCGATCCCCGCCTTGCTGCTATTGCAGGCTTGCAGCAGCGTCAAGGGAGATACGACGGACGGAGCGCCGCCGCCCGCCAAAGTTGTTCCATTCCCGGATGCCGCTCTCTTCTCCGTGGACCATCCCGAGCAGTTTCCGCTGGCTGCGGCGACCGAGCATCCGTCCACCTCCGAGCTCGTGGTCACTGGGACCGTTACCCCCGACGTTTCCCGCAACGTCCCGGTCGTTTCTCTCGCTTCGGGACGCGTAATGGTCATTCACACGCGCCTCGGCGACTTCGTGCAAAAGGGCCAGTTGTTGATGACGATTCGAAGCGACGATGTGTCGGGCGGCTATTCGAATTACAAGATGGCGGTCGCGGATGAAATCCTTGCACGCGCCCAATTGGACCGCACCAAGGATCTTTATGAACACGGCGCCTTCGCGTTGAACGACCTTCAAGTCGCACAAGACACCGAGGACAAGGCCAAGGTAGCCGTGGACACGGCGGCCGAGCACCTGCGCCTGCTCGGCAACGATCCCGACAAGATGAACTTCACGGTGGATATCTTCGCGCCGGTGTCGGGAACCATTACCGATCAGGAAGTTACCGCAGGTTCTCTCGTGCAGGCGTACAGTACTCCGTCCCCGTTCACGATCTCGGATCTTTCGTCAACCTGGATTGTTTGCGACGTATACGAGAATGACCTGGCGACGGTTCGGATCGGCGATCCGGCAGAGATCAAACTGAATGCTTATCCCGACCGCACTTTCAAGGGGAGGGTGAGTAACATTCTGCCGATTCTCGATCCCAACATTCGCACGGGCAAGGTTCGGATAGAGGTGCAGAACCCCGGAATCATGCGGTTGGGCATGTTCGTGACGGCCACTTTTCGCGGTCAAACCAAGGAGACGCACACCATCGTTCCCGCATCCGCAATTCTGCACATGCATGATCGCGATTTCGTCTACGTACCTGCGCCGGGCAATAAGTTCCGCCGCGTAGAAGTGGTCGGCGGAGACGTCTTGCAGGACCACACGGATTTGCAAGAGATCAAATCGGGACTGGAGCCAGGCCAACAAGTGGTCACCAACGCGTTGGTTTTGGACCACGTGCTGGCTCAGTGACGATAACTGTGACGTTCGCGCTCCGGAGAGACAGCCGTCGCAGCAGTCATAGAACAGGGAACAGGACATGATTCGCGCTCTCGTAGACTTCGCGCTCAACAACAAGTTTGTGGTGTTGGCGATTGCCATCCTGCTGCTCGGATGGGGAGCTATCTCGTTCCATAATCTGCCCGTGGAGGCATACCCCGATATCGCCGACAACTACGTGACGATCATTACCCAATGGGCCGGGCGTTCCGCCGAGGAGGTGGAGCAGCAAGTGACGATTCCGATCGAGATTCAGATGGCCGGAATGCCACACATGACCTTCCTGCGCTCCGAGTCCATTTTCGGCCTTTCGTTCGTGATTATGATTTTCGACGACAGTTCCGTTAACGATTGGAACCGCCAGAAGGTGCTGGAACGGCTCACCCAGGTCAATCTGCCGAGCGGACAAAACCTTCAACCTCAAATCGGAACGGACTGGAGCACCACGGGCCAGATCTATTGGTACACCCTAAGAAGCACAAATCCCCAGTATGACCTGATGGAACTAAGGTCGATCGAAGACTGGGTTCTCCTCAAGCAGTTCAAGTCTGTTCCAAATGTGGTGGACGTTTCCGACTTCGGCGGGACGGTAAAGGAGTACCAGATACGCGTTGACCCGAACAAGCTGGTGTCGTACGGATTGAGCATCGGCCAGGTGGAGCAGCAACTCGCGAATAACAACATCAATGCCGGCGGCAGCTTCGTGGAAGAAGGCATGCAGCAGATGAACGTTCGTGCGCTGGGCCTCTTCAACAACGTGCAGGACATCGAGCAGACCATGCTGACCACGAAGTCCGGGACTCCCCTCCGAGTCAAAGACATCGGCTATGTCGTGCAGGGCCCCAAAATCCGGCTGGGCCACATGGCCAGGGCGAACCACATGGAAGACGGGCGCATCATCGACGAGCCGGACGTCATCCAAGGCGGCGTGCTGATGCGGAAGGGCGCCGAAGAGCAACCTACGCTCGATGCGATTCACCAGAAAGTCTACGACCTCAACCATGGCATTTTGCCTCCCGGCGTGACGGTGGTGCCCATGCTAGACCGCAGCGACCTGCTGCACTTCACCTTACACACTGTGATGCATAACCTGACCGAAGGCATGATCCTGGTCAGCGTCATCCTTTTCCTGTTTCTTCTCAATGCTCGCGCCGCTTTGATTGTCGCCCTCACGATTCCGTTCTCATTGCTGTTTGCATCCATCTGGCTGGATTTGAGTCACATTCCGGCCAACCTTCTTTCACTGGGCGCGCTGGATTTCGGAATGGTGGTGGATGGAGCTGTGGTCATGGTGGAGAATATCATTCGGCATTTGAGCCGAAGCCGTCACCAGACACTCTCCGGAACTCCGAAAACGGCTGGGGAGATGATCCGCGAGGCTTGTCATGAAGTCCAGCGGCCGGTCTTTTACGCCATCGCGATCATCATCACTGCCTATCTGCCCATCTTCACCCTGCAACGCGTGGAAGGCCGGCTATTCAGGCCCATGGCCTGGACAGTGGCCTTCGCTCTCCTCGGTGCTATGACGTTTTCGATTTTGATCGCGCCAGTGCTGGCGGCGACATTCTTCCGCCATGGCGTTCGCGAGCGGCGCAATCTGGTGATGGACTTTCTGGTGGAGCAGTACCGCACACGGTTGCGGTGGGCCGTACGGCACCGTTGGTTCGTCGCAGGCATCGCTATCATTTCTCTGGCAGGCACGGTCTATTTGGGTTTCGGCGGGGTCATCGGCGCGGAGTTCCTGCCGCATCTGGACGAAGGCGCCATCTGGGCGCGCGGTACTCTGGCCAACAGTACCAGTCTTTCGGAGGGCGAGAAATTCACCACTCAGTGCCGCTACGTGTTCGCCTCGTTTCCGGAGGTAACGACGGTCGTATCGCAGGCGGGCCGTCCCGATGACGGAACCGACACCGGAGGTTTCGGCAACACCGAGTATTTCGTCGACCTGAAGCCACACGACCAATGGCGTCCGGTATTTCATAAGAACAAGGAAGAACTGATCGCCGCCATGAACAAAGCGCTGGAGAAATACCCGGGGGCGATCTGGAACTTCTCGCAGCCGATTGAAGACAACGTCGGCGAGACGATGACGGGTACCAAGGGCTCGCTCGCGCTCAAGATCTTCGGCGACGACTTGAAGTTGCTTGAAAAGAAGGGCGAAGAAGTCACCACCGTCATATCGGCTATCGCGGGCATGCACGACGTCAAGTTATTGCGCGACTTCGGCCAGCCAAATCTCGACTTAACCATCGACCGCAAACAGGCGGCTCGTTTTGGAATCAACGTGACAGATATACAGGACGCCGTGCAGACGGCCGTGGGCGGCAACGCGGTGAGTCAAGTTCTGATCGGCGAGCAGCGGTACGACGTGGTGGTGCGCTACCAGGAGCGCTATCGGAATACCCAGCAGGCGATCGAGAAAGTGCGCCTGCTTTCCCCCTCCGGAGAGCGGGTGTCGCTCGCGCAGTTGACTAACGTAAACGTCAAGGACGGCGCGTACGACATCTTCCGGGAAGGCAATAGTCGCTATGTGGCAGTAACCTTCAACGTGCGCGGCAGGGATCTCGGAACCACAGTGGAAGATGCCATCAAACAGATCGGTCAAAAAGTGAAATTGCCGCCGGGCTATACCATCGGCTGGTCGGGCGAATACGAGAGCGAAAAACGCGCGGAGGCGCGTCTCGCTCTCATCGTCCCGATAACGATCCTGGTCATCTTCATTATTCTCTACACTATGTTTCGCTCTTACAAATGGGCGCTGCTGATTCTCTTGAACGTCGGCTTGGCCCGCGTGGGCGGCTTCCTGGCTCTGGTAATTACGGGAACTTACCTCAGTGTCTCGTCGGGCGTCGGCATGTTGGCGCTCTTTGGCGTATCGGTGCAAACCGGAGTGATCATGCTCGAATACATTAACCAGCTCAGGGCCAGAGGGCACTCGATCGAGGATGCCGCCGTCGATGGCGCTGTCCTCAGGCTTCGTCCCATCATGATGACCATGCTGGTGGCGACTCTTGGACTCCTGCCGGCGGCACTGTCGCACGACATCGGATCCGATTCGCAGCGCCCGTTCGCGATTGTCATCGTCGGCGGCCTGATTTCCGACCTGCTATTGAGTATTGTTCTGCTGCCTACGTTTTATGTCTGGATCGCGCGGGACGGCGATCAACTTCCCGAACCGGAAGGTTCTTTCGAGGGCCAATGAAGACCGAGCGCGAGATATTACCTATGAAGCGTCGCCGGATTATCGTTGTTGCCGCCGTCGTGCTCGGCAGCTTGGGGTTGAATTCGGCGTTCGGGCAAGCTCCGGTCAAGATTACGCTGGAGCAGGCCATCGACCTGGCGGTAAAGCATAACCACGCATTGCAGGCCGCGCGTACCACCATCCAACAGAGCCAAGCCGCGGAAATCACCGCCTATCTGCGCCCGAACCCAACGATTTTCACCGACTGGGAGTACCTGCCGATTTCCAAGCTGCCAGGCGAGTCGCTGCCGGCATATCTTCAAGGCTCGACCGAGGGCGACCTCGGGATGAGTTACCTGATCGAACGAGGCAAGAAACGCCAGCGCCGCCTGCAAGCCGCCAGGGATGCAACAGCCGTGACGCGCTCGCAGGTATTCGACAACGAGCGCACCCTGGGGTTTCAGGTTGGCCAGCTCTTCTACAACGTCCTGCTGGCGGAATCGGTGCTTGACTTGGCGAACACCGATCTGAAGAGCTTTCAAGCCACCGTGGACATCAGCGAACGCCAGTACAAAATCGGCGCCATTAGCCAGAACGATTACCTGCAGATCAAGCTTCAATTGGTGCAGTTTCAGACCAACGCCGAACAGGCGATACTGGCGCGGGAGCAGGCGCTTTCGGACCTCCGGCAACAGCTAGGTTACGAATCTGTTCCCGCCGATTACGGTGTCGTAGGCGAATTCGCATACCGGCCGCTGGCGATCAGTCTCGACGAACTCCAGTTGAAAGCGCTGCAGAATCGCCCGGATCTGCGCGCGGCGGTGTTGGGCGTGACCGCCGCCAACAGCCAGTATGCACTCGCCAAGGCGAACGGAAAGCAAGATCCCACTATCTCGGGTAATTATTCGCACGTCAACGGGATCAATGCCGTCACCTGGTCGTTCAGCATTCCGCTCGCGATTTTTGACCGGAACCAGGGCAATATTGCGCAGACACGCGTCGCTATCCGGCAAGCGGAGGAGCAGCAGAAGGCGGCCAGCGGACAGGTACTCACTGACGTAAGAGATGCGTATGTTGGCGCCGAATCGAACGGCCGCGTGACGAAAATCTACGTCTCAGGCGTCCTGGATGACGCGAAGCTGAGCCGCGATATCAGCGAATACTCCTACCGGCATGGCGCCACAGCGCTGCTCGATTTCCTGGTCGCCCAGCGCAACTATGACGCCATCGAACTGGCCTACCGTCAGTCCTTGGCCGCTTACCTGACCTCGATCGAGCAGCTTCGCCAGGCCGTGGGATCGAGGAGTTTGCAGTGATCCCAGGAATCTTCGACACGGCTTCGCGCGGCTGGAACGCGGGGCGAATCCAAAACGGAAGGTGGACCGAATGAAGAAAGCGGAAGTTCGTGCCCGCATTGAGGAAATCGGCATCATCCCCGGCATTCGCGTGTCGACGCCCGAGCGCGCGCGTCTCGCCGCGGAGATGGTCAACCGATCCGGCATTCCCATCGCGGAGATTACCATGACTGTGCCTCGCGCACTCGATGTGATTTCCCATTTGGCCAAGACCTTCCCGGAAATGGCAGTCGGTGCGGGAACCGTTCTGGATGCCGAAACGGCCTGGCGCTGCCTGGACGCAGGCGCCACGTTTCTAACCAGCACAGGGCTCGTCCCCGAGGTTGTGGAATTCGCTTTGAAGCACGATCTCGTGGTTTTCCCCGGAGCGATGACGCCCACGGATGTGATTACCGCATGGAAGACGGGCGCCGACTTCGTCAAGGTCTTTCCCTGCGGGCCGCTCGGCGGTCCCGCTTATATTCGATCTCTGAAGCTGCCGTTTCCTCAAGTGCCGATGATTGCCACCGGCGGCGTGAACCAGCGGACCGCGGCCAACTTCATCCTGGCCGGGGCCACCGCTTTGGGCATCGGGGCGGAGTTGATCAACCCGGAGGCCCTCCCGGTAATGAAGGAAGAACAGATCCAGGAGCTTGCGCGCAGGTACCTGGGAATGGTGAAAGCCGCCCGCGCGCAGAAGATCGCAAGGTAATCCTTATGAGAAGCAAACTGGCGATGGTTTTCGGGCTGAGCGCGCTGGGAACCGCACTGCCTTTGCTCGCGGCGGAAGCTCCCGAGGCGAAAGGGCCCAAGCAGTCTTTCGAAGTCAAGAGCACGGAGCGCGTGAACTTCTTGCCGGGCGGCACCATTCGGCTGGTCAATTCGTACGGCTACCTGACCGTGGAAGGTTGGGACGAACCGGAGGTTCAGGTCACCGTCACCAAGTCGACCAATCGTTTCTTCGACCCATCGGAGAAGCAGGAGGCCGAGCGGCGCTTCGCGCAGGTCCGAGTGGTCACCGAACGAAAATCGGATAAAGAAGTAACCATTTCGACGATTCTCCCGGCGCGCAATCCGTTCTTCCGATCGGTCCTTCCTTTGGACCACATCATTCTCACCAAGCCATTGGTGCCGAACAACAGGCGCGGCGTGACGGTTGAATTCAAGGTCCTGGTGCCGCGCGACTCGCGGCTGGTGATTCGTCAGGACACCGGCTATGTCTGGGTGAGCGACGTGACCGGAGACATCGACGTGAACAGCCACACTGGCGACATGATCGTAATGCTGCCGGATCCTGGCCCGTACTCGATCGACGCACGCACCAGGCTGGGCAGCGTTTCCTCGGATTTCACCGGCAAGGGTCAATACCGGTTCGTGGCCGGCACTCATTTCGCCTACGCCAGTCAGGCTCCGCCGCGGCGCATTTCTCTGCGCACGGGCTGCGGAAGCATCACGATCAAGCAGGTTCCACCGTCCGGTCCCTACTGGAAGTGACTGAGGCGATCGCGGCATTTTGCATCCGTTCCCCCCCCGGAACGGCGTAATCCCCTCTAGACAAACGACTAAACCGCGTCTGTAACAGTCCAGGCCCGCCCCAGAGGCTCCCCCCGCTTCGATTGGCACCAGGACTCCGGCGCCGGCTGCATCGTCTTCGGGGAAGGCCCAAAAGGCCGCCCCGAAGCGCCGTCACATTTTATAACTTCTTTACGGCCCATAAAAATCCTTTCACAATTCATAAAAAAGTCGTGTAAACTGAAGTTGACAGGTTCTCAGGGCCGTCGAGGAGGTTTAACGTGTCTGCTGCCCAGCGTATTTTTAATTCGATTGGCGTCGTCCTGACGCTGGCGTGCTTTGCCGTCGTCGTAGCTGGCAACACAGAGCTGATTTCGCGATTCGAGCATGCGGGTTTCCCCCTGTCTTGGATTCTCGCCGCCGCCGCCGTACTTGCGTTTCTCGCAACCGAGTTTTGCGACTCTAGCGCTTCGCTTCCCGAGGAAGCAGAGGATTTCGAGCCGCAGTTCTCTTCCGAGTGGGAAGCGGTCGAGCTTCATAGCTAGTCCGGCAAGCAGCCGCCTCCCTGTCTTGAGGCGTCATTCAAAAAAAATGGGGTTCTGATCGCGCCGTGCGGTCGTGTGTCTGCCCCGCTAAAAACACCAGTCTTGACATTGCGCTCGCGCCGCTGATCTTCCAGCGGCGCTTACGCCGGCGTCGGCACTGTCAGCCGCACCAGCGCGCCGCCGCCTTCGCGCTCGATGAATTCCACCTGGCCGTTGACCAACTCGGCGCGCTCGCGCATCGAAACCAGGCCCATGCCTTGCCCATCGCGCGTGCCGAATCCGACGCCTTCGTCCTCCACTTCCAGCACCACTGAATCGGGCAAGAACGATAGCCGCACCGCCGCGGTTTTCGATTTCGAATGGCGCGCAACATTATTAAGCGCCTCTTGCAACACGCGGTACAGATGGATGGCAATGCCGCGGTCCAGCTCGCGGCCAGCGCCGCTCTTCTCGTAACGGATGACGATTCCGGTCTGCCTTTCGTAGCGCGGCAGGTAGGCGTCCACGGCGCCTTCAAAACCGGCATCGTCAAGGACCACAGGGTGCAGCGCCTGCGATAGCGTCCGCACTTTTTCGAGTGTCGCCTGCACGGTTTCGTGGATCTCGCGCAGATCGCCGCGATCCGTGCCGGCCTCCTGCGGCGTGCGCCGTTGAGCGCGCTGCAACATGGCGCCGACGGCGGTCAGAATCTGGCCGAATTCGTCGTGCAGCTCGCGCGAGATCGAACGGAATGTGTTTTCCTGCATCGAAATCAACTGCTGCGCCAGCTCGCTGCGGCGCTCGGAAAGCGTGGCCACGTGTTGGAACATGCGCCGGTTATAAACCACCAGGTAGATGCTGGTGAGCACCACCACGATCAGCACCGCCGCCAGGAAAATGTAAACGTTGCGCTTCGCTCGCGCGTAAATGGCCTGCGTGCGCGCGGCGGCCTCCTGCTCGCTCTCGTTGTTGGATACCAGCAGCCGCGCCACCAGCGTGCTCAGCGCCTCCTGGCGCGCTTCCAGAGAATTGCGGATCAGGTCGCGCGCTTTCGCTGGGTCGGCCGCAGCCAGCGCGAAAACGCGGTCCAGCGCATCCCAGAACTGCGTCACGCTGCTCGACAAATAGGCACGCTGGTCGGAGCTGCGATCGAGCGGCGAAGACCGGCTCTCCTGCTCCAGCGCGTCGTCCAGGTCCGTGCGTTTGCTGCGAAACGTCGCCTGCCATGCGGTCAGCGGATATGGCTCGCTGTCTTCCAGCATGTCGCGCATCGTCACCGCCAGCGTGTTCAAGTTGTTTTGAATGCGCAGCAGCAACAGCGAGTCGGTGCGGTTGCGGTCGATGATGGAGGTCTGCAACCGCTCCAGGCTGCGCAGTTGCACAATCGTGTACGCCGAGTACACCATCACCGCCGATAGCGTGACGGCCAGCCCGGCCAGCAAGCGGATTGTCGGAGATCGGCCTTGCTCCACTAGTATGTTCCTATTATGGCCGCACCGGGCCTACTATGATATTTTGACGGCACCCGTGGTGTCGACGAATTCAATCGCTGCAGCCGTCCTATCGGAGCCGCGACCAAAGGGAGCGGTACAGCTACTACGAGGCCTAGTCTTACGATGATGTCACTACGCGCCAAGTTTCTCCCGGTAATCATAGCAATCTGTGGCGGCGCCTGGCTCATACACGCCCAGCTCAACCCAGCGCGCGAGGCGCGGCTCTGGGAGCACCGCAACCTGGGCAAAGCGTTTTATGAGAACCCAACCACGCAGCCTCAAGCGGTAACGGAATTCCGTACCGCCCTCGAGATGGCTCCCGGCTCCGTGCGCGAGCGGTTGAATTACGGGCTGGCGCTGCTGCGCGTGGGCGAGTTGGCGCGCGGCATCGTCGAGCTGGAAAAGGTGCAGAAGCAGGACCCCAGGCTGCCGCACACCTGGTTCAACCTGGGCGTCGCGTACAAAAGGCAGAGCGAGTTCGATAAAGCCCTCGTCGAATTTGAGGGAATGGCGCGGCTGGTTCCCACCGAGCCGGTGACTCATTATCAGATCGGCACGCTCCTCAAAATGAAAGGCGAGACTGCCGACGCCATCAAACAATTTGAAACCGCGCGCGACCTGAACCCGCTGCTGGCCGCCCCGCATTTCCAGCTCTACGGCCTGTACCGGCAGGTGAACCGTCCAGCCGATGCGGCCGCGGAATTGAAGCTCTTCCAGGAAGCCAAGCAGCGCCAGGATGGCGCCGCCATCCCGGAGGACATGGACTGGTGCATGTACGCGGAGATCTACGATCCCATCGATGCGCCGCCGCCCGCTCCGCTCGCCGCGCCCGTGTATCGCGACGAGAAGCTCGCCGCCGGATTCACCGGCGATGAGGCGGGCCTGGTTGCGCTCGATCTCGATGGCGGCCCGCGGCCCAGCCTGATCGCCTGGGGCGGCGGTCGCGCGCAGCTCTTCCGTAACGGCAAAACGCCGGTGCCGGATTCGGGGCTGGAGTCCTTGCGCGACGTGGTTTCGATCGCCCCCGGCGATTTCGATAACGATGGTTTGCCCGATCTCTGCGTCATCACTCGTACCGGCGCGGCCCTCTATCGCAACGTCGACGGCCATTTCCGGAAGCAGGCCGACCTCGCGGCAGGCGTTTACCACACCGCCGTGTGGCTCGATTACGATCACGATTACGACGAAGACCTGTTCCTCATCGGCCCGCAATCGAAGCTGATGCGCAACAACGGCGAGGCCGGCTTCAGCGATGAAACCGCGCGCTTCCCGTTTGTAACCGGCCAAGCACGCGACGCGGTCCGCTTCGATCTGGAACCGGACACGCCCTACTTCGATCTGGTAGTGAGCTATGACGACCGCCCCGCCGTGCTCTACCGCGACCGCCTGGTGGGGCATTATGAGGCCGTGCCGCTCGATCGATTGCCCGCCCGTGCAGGTAACCTGGTGGCGCGCGATGCGAACCGCGACGGCCGCACCGACTTACTCATGCACGGCTCGCTGCTGCTTAACCGCCCCGGTAAGTTCGAGCCGCAACCCGCGCTCCGCGATGAAGCGTTTCCGCCGCGCGAGGTGCTCGCCGATTTCGACGGCAACGGCCGGCTCGACCGCGCCCGCATCGATGCCGACGGGTCACTCATTATCCGCCATGACGTCACGCCCAATTACGGTAACTGGATCGAAGTGGCACTTACCGGCGAGAAGAATCCCAAGGCGTCGGTCAACGCCAAGGTGGAAGTGAAGGCCGGCACGAGTTACGAGAAGATCACCTACGCGGGCATCCCCGTTGTCTTCCGCCTGGGCAATCGCACCAAGGTGGATACCGTGCGCATCACTTGGCCCAATGGCCTGGTGCAGAACGAAACCAACCAGCCGGTGAACAAAGTGGATGCGATCAAGGAAGCGCCGCGCCTGGCCGGCTCCTGCCCCATGATCTTCACCTGGAACGGCAGCCGCTTTCAGTTCATCACCGACGTGCTGGGCGTGGCGCCGCTCGGCGCCAGTTCGGGCGATGGCGAATTCTTCCCCGTCGATCACCAGGAATATGTTTCCATTCCGGCCGAAGCGCTTGAGGCGCGCGACGGCGCTTACGAAGTCCGCATGACCGAGGAATTACGCGAGGTCTCTTACATTGACCAGATCAAGTTGATGGCGCTCGATCACCCGGCTTCCACCGAGATCGTCACCAACGAAAAATTCAAGTCGCCGCCGTTCCCGGACTTCCGCCTGTTCGGCGTCACGCGCAAGATCTATCCGGTGGCGGCTCACGATTCGAACGGCGCCGACGTGCGCGACGCCGTCCTCCGGCGCGACCGCGTCTATCCGGATTCCTTCCGCCGCGACTTGGCCGGCGTGGCCGAACTGCATCATCTGGATCTCGATTTCGGCGACGCCGCGCGCTCGAACCATGCCGCGCTCATTCTCTACGGCTGGGTGGATTGGGCCGATGGCAGCACCTTCCTTTCCGCCGCGCAGGCGCACCGCGATCTGGTCTTCCCGTATCTCCAGGTCAAGGACGCCGCCGGTAACTGGAAAACCGTGATCGAAGACATGGGCATGCCCTCCGGCAAACCGAAGCCGATGGCGGTAGACTTGGCCGGCAAGTTCCTTTCCGCCTCGCGCGAGGTCCGCATCGTTACCAACCTGTGCGTCTACTGGGACGAAATCTACCTTGTTGAAGACAACGCGCCGCCCACTGTGCACATAACCCGGCTGCCGATAGCCGACGCCGATCTCCATTTCCGCGGCTTCTCCAAGCCGTTGATTCATCCGCAACGCAAGCAGCCCGAGCAATTCGATTACTCGACCGTCAGCTACACTTCGATGTGGAACCCCACGCCCGGCCTGTACACGCGCTATGGCCCGGTAGAAACGCTGCTGGCCGAGCCGGACGACCGCATGGTGGTGATGGGTTCGGGCGACGAGATTCGCATGCGTTTTCGCGCCGCCGGCCTGCCGCTCGTGCCCCCCGGATGGAAGCGCGATTTCCTGCTCTTGGTCGATGGCTGGGCCAAGGACGCCGACGCCAACACCGCCTTCTCGCAATCTGTGTTGCCGCTGCCCTTCCACGCCATGAGCCGCTATCCGTACCCGGCGGACGAACACTTTCCCACCGACGCGGAGCACGCCCAATACCAGCGCGAATACCTGACGCGTCCCGCGCTGCGCCTCATCCGCCCCCTAGCGCCCGAATCCGCGGAGTCGCGGCAGTGAAGCCGTCTTTGCGCGACGAGACCGAGATAGGACAGACGATCGGTTCTTGTCGTCTGTCAACGTGTTGCGCGAAGGCGCGGAAGGACAGACCACAAAAGCCGATGGTCCGTCCTACCTGCGCCACGCCTTAGGATCTCCCCATGACCAAGCCCAACCTGATCCGCGCTGCCATCGCCGGACTGGCTCTGCTGATTGTCAACAGCGGCTACCTGATTGCCTTCCCGCGCGCCAGCGTTTTCTACATGGCCAACGTGGTGCTGCACCTCGTGCTGGGCCTGGCCCTGATGGCCGTCGCCGCGGTTTTCGTGAAACGCCATCCGGGGCCGGCCGGAGCGTTTCTACTGGCCGGCCTGCCCGCGCTCTATCTGGTGTTCTACGGCAACACGCGCGATCATCGTTTTGTTTTATGGCTGCACATCGCCCTGTCGCTGGTGGCGTTGCCGCTGCTCACCGGCGCGCTCACTCGCGGCCGCCGCTTGGTGAGCGGAGCCTTCGCCACGGCGCTGCTGCTGGTGCTCGTCTCGTTCGCCTGGACCCGCATCTTCCCCGATCCGAACGCGCACATCGTGAATCCTTCGTCGCCTCCGCTCTCGATGAATGAGGAAGGCGCCGGCGCCAGTTCGCCCTTCGCTCCCGCTTCCGCGCAGACCAACACGGGCCGCATCATCCCCTCGAATTTCTTCATGGATTCGAAAGACTGCGGCCGCTGCCACAAGGATATCTACGATCAGTGGCAGAGCTCCACGCACCACTTCGCTTCGTTCAACAATCAGTTCTACCGGAAAGCCATCGAATACTTCCAGGATGTCGCCGGCACGCGGCCCAGCAAGTGGTGTGCCGGCTGTCACGATCACGCGGTCTTCTTCAACGGCCGTTTCGACCGTCCCATCAAGGAACAGATCGATACGCCGGAGGCGCAGGCCGGCCTCGGTTGCATGTCGTGCCACGCCATCGTCCACGTCGGCAGCAGCATGGGCAACAACGATTTCACCGTCGAGTATCCGCCGCTGCATGAAATCGCCTCCAGCCACGACCGATACCTTCAGGCGGTGGACACTTTCCTCACTTACCTCGCTCCGCAGCCGCACCGCCAGACCTTCCTCAAACCGTTCATGAAGGATGCCGAATTTTGCTCGGCGTGCCACAAGGTGCATCTGGACGTGCCCGTGAATACCTACCGCTGGTTCCGCGGCTTCGACGATTACGACAACTGGCAGGCCAGCGGCGTCTCCGGCCAGGGCGCGCGTTCGTTCTACTATCCCGACAAGTCCATGGCCTGCGCCGATTGCCACATGCCGCTGGTCGCCTCGCGCGATCCAGGCAACCTCGATGGCAAGGTGCATTCCCACCGCTTCGCCGCCGCCAACACCGCCGTCGCTTACGCCAACCAGGACCAAGGCCAGTTGGCCGCCGTGAAGAAATTTCTCCAATCCGGATTCATTACGGTTGACATATTCGCCGTATCGCCGGTGGAAGACGCTAGGGGTGAGCCCGCCATGCTGCGCCGCGCCGATAACCCCGTGGCTGCCAACACGAGTTTCGCCGTGGGTGAGGAATCCGAGCAGTCCGCCCCTGCGCTGATTCGCGAAGTCGGCAAAATCGCGGCGCCCATCGACGCTGCGGGCGCCGTGCTCGAACCCGGCAAAACCGCGCGCGTGGACGTGGTGGTGCGCACCCGCAAGATCGG
>Ga0208820_1000516_pt1 | contig 27901 bp, 22 predicted proteins | sample June2015DPH_16_5_FD_184713 | JGI IMG/M metagenome (GOLD analysis project Ga0208820, IMG submission 184713) | Peatland microbial communities from SPRUCE experiment site at the Marcell Experimental Forest, Minnesota, USA - June2015DPH_16_40... | ecosystem: Environmental > Terrestrial > Soil >...
CGGATGGGATCCAGAAATCGACGGGCTGTTCCACGTTTCGGGTCTCGGTGGTTTTGGAGTTACCACCAGTCTGGCGATCGGCGACGTTGCATCTACACTGATCTGTGGCGGCGTGGTGGACTGGATCGAAGTCGGTTCCTTCAGCCCTGGGCGAGCAGCCCTCAGGTCAATTCCGCAGTGCAACAATTGAAGGGTGAAGTGTCTAACAACGCGAAGGGTGGGTGCCGCCGGAGACGGCACCCACCGAGAAGCAGCATTCCACGAACGCTTTGGTTACGCAACTGCTTCGTGCTGGTGCGCTGAGACTGATCGCTGGGCAGCACCCTTCCCGAGGAAGTTCACCAGTTCAGAGTTCACTTCCTCCGCGTGGGTCCAGGTTATACAGTGCGGTCCATCCTTTATCACCGTTAGGCGGGCTCCCTTGATCAGCTTGGCAGTCCGCAGCCCCGAGGCGGTGATGGGCAGAATCCGGTCCGCATCGCCCTGAATGACCAGCGTAGGCACGTCGATCCGGCCCAGGTCGTTGCGGAAGTCCTCATGCCACGTCGGTACGCAAGCGAGGCAGGCCGTGGCCGAGGCTCCGACCGCGACATTCCAACTGGCCTGCACCGCCTGTTCGCTGACCCGCTTGCCCAGGAGAAGATCCGTGTTGTAGAAATCCTTGAAAAACTCGGTGAAGAACGCGTAACGATCTGCGACGACGGCTTTCTGGATGCCCTCGAAGACGCTCCCGTCCACGCCCTCCGGGTTGTCCGGTGTTTTCAGCAGGAACGGCGGAACCCCCGAGACGATTACCGCCTTGCTCACCCCCTTCGATCCGTATTTCCCCAGATAGCGTGCCACTTCGCCGCCACCCATCGAGAAGCCCACCAGCGCGAAATCACGTAGTTTGAGGTGCGTCACGAGTTTGTGCAGATCCTCGGCGAAGGTGTCGTAGTTGTAGCCCGTCGTTGGCTGGCTCGACTTGCCGAACCCTCGGCGGTCATAAGTAATGACGCGATGGCCTGCGTCCAAAAGAACTGGCAACTGCTTCTCCCAGGAAGCACCGCTCAGCGGATATCCGTGAATTAGGACGACGGGTTTACCAGAGCCGTGGTCCTCGTAATAGAGGTCGATGTCACTGGAGTTTTCTTTACCGACGTTCACGTATGGCATTGAGATTCTCCTTTTTGTCCTATTTCTCAGGTGCATGAGTTGAGGGTTGATTGTGGTCGCGGCGTCCTCTAATTCTAAACCTGCTGGCATCGAATGTCGCGATGCTCAACAGAATTTCCGGTAGTGACAAGGTTTGAGGTGGTACTCTATCCGCCACGCGAACGTAGTACGCTTCCTCAGGTTGATGCGGCTCTTTCGGTTTCTTGGCACGTTGAAGGTTGAGATTTTACTCGAGCCACAGGCGATTTTGTCGGCATCGGCTCGCAAGCGGATCAGCCTCGCGCAGAAAGCGCGATGGGCGAAGAGAGTTACGAATGTCTAGGTGGGGACGGCGAGACCCAAGCGCACTATGTCGGCGTCAGCCCGTAGGAAGATCGCGGCGGCACAGCGGACACGATGGGCAAAAGTCCGCGCGAAGAAAGCGCCCTAGGCCCTTGGGACTCGGGTAGAAAAAATGATTCCTCCCACCTACAAACCGAAGAAAAAGTTTATGCAGCTTGCGATCGCGGAGGCAAAGCGCGCCCGCGACCGGGGCGACTATCCTATCGGTGCGGTCATCACGCGTCTTATTGGGAAACGGGAAGTGGTTATCGCGTCTGCCGGCAACCGGGTAAAAACTTCGGGTTCATCCATCAAGCATGTAGAGCTTGAAACCTTGAAATATGTTTCCTCCGGCTACGGTCGGTATCTACCGGATTTCGTGTTGTATTCCACGCACGAACCTTGTGCTATGTGCGCGGGGGCCTGCGTCTGGTCCAAAATAGGAGCGGTGGTATTTGGCGTTTCCCAAGAAGATATCACCGCCTACGGCAAGAAGCACGGTACCGATGAATTCAAATGGCGCGCCTGTCTTATTTCATGCAAATTCGTCCTTGAAAAGGGCAACCTTCACATTCCCGTCTTCGACAATTTTTTGAGACCGGAGTGCCGAAAGTTATTCGGATATCGAGCCTCCTGACGTGCCTCGCCCCTTCGTGCCGCCCGCGCGAAGCCCGAACCCGAATCGCAAGACCCGGCTTTTTCCCTCTCCCCGCCCAATCTCAGAGCATCTCCCTCCGTTTAGAATCATCCAAGAAAACTTATGCAGACTCGACATCTAGGCAACTCCGTCTTGAAGATCACTCCCATCGGTATTGGCGCATGGGAGATGGGAGGCGGCGACTGGACTTTCTCCTGGGGACGGCAGGAGGACGATGACTCGATTGCAGCGATTCACGCGGCGCTCGGCAGTTCGAGGGCTTCCTATCTTTGAAATCCGTATACATCATGGTGATGATCCCACGCAGTTGTCTCGTAAAAGACGCAACTGCCGAGTTGCGAAATGATTTTCTTCATGTATTCGGGCGACTGCAGTGAAATCCCGTAGCCGAGAGCATTTGGATAGTCTCCGTATCCGTATCCCGTCCGCTCATATTCCGAAAGCATCTTTTGCTGTTCCTGCGGGCTGAGGCCGTAAGTGCATTTCTTCCGGCGCACCCATTCGGCTGAGGTGGGACCATGAGCGCTGAAGACGCAAATGCCGTGGTCCGCCAAATGGTCACGAAACAGGCGGAGCAGAGCGATGGTGGAGCTTTCGGTCAAATGAGTGACCAAGGACCCGCACCATATCAGGTCAAACTTAGCCTCAGGGGAGAGCCGGGAAAAATCCATGGGTGCGGTTACCGGCTCAAGCGCAAACTCACGCATGCAAAACTGCAAGGCAGGAGAATCGATTTCCGCTCCGCTGATCCGGGCCCCAGGAAACCTTACCCTGAGAAATCTCAGCACTCTTCCCCAGCCGACAGGAAAATCCAGAATGGCCTCAATGCCGCCAGCCTTGACCTTGGCGTTTGCCAGCGCTGCCGTGATGCAGCGCATCGCGGAAAGACCGACCAGAAGATAGTGGTCCGCTTGGCCGAGCACGTACATGGAGTCGAACGAGTCAACCTTGAGTGAGACGTCCCGAATCAAACTTCGCTCCTCCTGTGTGAGAGGAGCAACGTCATGAACTCCATGAGTAGGAGTCTTGACGGATGTTTGTCCGTTCTTCTTCAGAATCCGGGCCCGGGCACGCCGAAAGTCGCTGGCGATAATGGTCGGACCAACCGTTTCGAGCATCAACGCCTTGACAGAACGTTTGGCGGTGGCGATCGCTTGCTTCATACGGAACTCCCTGCTGGCTTCTCGGCCAGGCTGGTGCTTGAAGTATATCCCCGTCTGACCGGCTGCAATCCCATTACGACCAAGGCGTGCTGTCGAAGGGCAAGTCGCAAAACGTGGCGGTTTTTTACCCCCGCCGTCGCCTTCCCTCATAGGGTCCCTTTTTCTGAGGACCGGACGGATACCGAAGAGCAGTGCCCCCCACGGCGGTCCCTCGAACCTGGGCAAGTCTCGGGGGACATCGACTTTTCAGCGGACGGATTGCCCTGGAGGACGGCTGGTGAAACCTGCACGCTACTACTGGCTTTTCCTGGCGCGAAGGGGTCCAAGCGGACTGTGCCAAAAATTGTGCCGAGTGGCCGCTTGGATGCGTTGAGATGCAAGTGAGGGCGAATTGCTGCCGAAACCCGCATTTTTACTAGCGAATCTGAACGCATCCAAACTGCGCTAAAGCGTTGATTCCTCGTGAAACCAATCTTCGGGACCAGGGGGTCGGAGGTTCAAATCCTCTCTCCCCGACAATCATAGAGCATCTTCCTGCCTCTAGAATCATCCAAGAAAACTTATGCAGGCTCGACATCTAGGCAACTCTGACTTGGAGATCACTCCCATCGGTATTGGCGCATGGGCGATGGGAGGCGGCGACTGGGCTTTCTCCTGGGGACGGCAGGAGGACGATGACTCGATTGCAGCGATTCACGCGGCGCTCGATGCCGGCGTCAACTGGATCGATACTGCGGCCGTGTACGGACTGGGGCACTCCGAGGAGGTCGTCGGCAAAGCAATCGCCGGACGCGCACACCGTCCTTACGTCTTTACCAAGTGCAGTCTAGTGTGGAACGACCAGCGCGAGATCGGGCACAGCCTGAAAGCTGCCTCGGTGCGCCGCGAACTGGAGGCAAGCTTACGGCGGCTGCGGGTGGATGCGGTCGATCTCTACCAGATCCACTGGCCCGATCCGGAGCCCCAGATTGAAGAAGGTTGGCAGACGCTGGCCCAAATCCAAAAGGAAGGCAAGGTTCGTTACATTGGCGTATCGAACTTCAACGTGGCCGAGATGAAGCGGATCCAGAGGATCGCGCCCATCACCTCGCTGCAGCCGAACTACAACATTGTGACCCGCGACATCGAAAAAAATGTTCTGCCGTTTTGCCGTGAGCAGCACATCGGCGTCATCGTGTACTCCCCTATGAAGTCGGGACTGCTGACCGGCAAAATGACGCGCGAGCGCATCGCGTCGCTGCCGCCAGACGACTTTCGCCCGAGAACCCCCAGCTTTCAGGAACCGCAACTGAGTCGCAACCTTGGGGTGGTGGAGGTGCTACGCGAGATCGGTGAGCGTCACAACCGCACGCCGGGCGAAATAGCGATTGCCTGGACGCTGCGTGATCCAGTCGTCACCGGAGCGATTGCGGGTATGCGTTCTGCCGAGCAAGCAAAGCAGATCGTGCGGGCGGCAGAATTCCGTTTGAGTTCCGATGAGATTCTCGAGATCGAGAAGTATCTCAAGGCGAATCCGGTTACTGCATGAGTATGGAACGCTCGCATCGGCGAAGCCACCCGTTCGCTGCCCTGACGCGCAGCGCGACGGATATCAGCTATACTCGTCGGCCATGAAATCAGGGACCTTGTCTCACACTCATTTTGCCGCGCTGCTCTGCGCGTTCGCCGCCTCACTCCACTGCGCACCGCTTTCGGCACAAGATCGGGATCCTGCGCCCTCTCGTGCCGCTGCCGTGCTCGACTCCATGCCGCACGCGAAAAAGATCGATCAAGTTGCACTCTCTCCCGATGGAACTCAGGTTGCCTATATCGTCGATGGACAGCTCACGGTGACACCCGTACGCGGCGGCTCTGGCTCTCTCCAAGCGATCTCCGTGGAAGGCAAGCTTCCGTTGCGCGACGTCACATGGTCAGCGGACAGCAAACAGCTCGCATTCCTCGCTGACTTGCCGGGCGACATTCCCATAGCTCAAGTCTGGACCGCGGCAATCGACGGTCGTGCTCCGGCAAAGCGAGCGGAATTAAAAGGTTATGCCCAGACGCCTCGTTTTTCTCCCGACGGAGCGAACTTGGCGATCCTCTTCACTAAAGGCCTTCCCCGCGTGGCTGGCCCACTGCAGCCGATGACCCCGCTCGCGGGAGTGATCGACGACCAAATCTACGAGCAGCGCCTCACCACCATCAACCTGATTACGAACCACCTGGCGCAAGTCACGCCTGCCGACGTGTACATCTATGAATACGACTGGACTCCGGATGGGGCGGGGTGGGTAGCCACGGCGGCGCACGGGTCCGGCGACGCCAATTGGTGGGTCGCGCGGCTCTATCGCATCAACGCGCAAAGCGGCGAGATGCGCGAGATCTACGCGCCCAAGTGGCAGATGGAAGACCCGCACGTCTCACCGGACGGAAAGAATGTAGCCATCATCGAGGGCCTTATGAGCGACGCCGGCGTCACGGGCGGCGATATCTTCGTCGTTCCAATTAACGGTTCAAGCAACGGCGGCGTGGCACGGAATATCACTCCTAACCTCAAGGCATCTCCTTCTTCCCTCGCATGGACATCTCCCGACCACGTCGTTTTCGCCGAAAACGTCGATGGTAACTCCGGCTTTGGCAGCGTGAGCACTACCGGAGGGGACGCGCAGACGCTGTGGACCGGCGAAGAAGTAGCGGCCGCGGACGCATGGGGATCTGGCGGCTCCTTCTCCAGCGACGGAACGGTGACCGCGGTTATACGTCAATCAGCCGGCACTCCTCCCGAGGTCTGGGCGGGCCCGATTGGCAAATGGAAGCAGATCACCCACCTGAACAGCGGCATCCAGCCCGCATGGGGCGCAATGCGCAATATTCACTGGCAGAACGGAAGCACGCGGGTCGAAGGCTGGCTTATGCTTCCCAAAGGCTTCGTGCCAGGCAAGCCATATCCGCTCGTAGTCAGCGTGCACGGCGGACCGTCGTCGGCGTGCATGTCTCACTGGAACGAGGGTTTCACCGGGGCCGCATCGGCGATGGGCTACTTCGTTCTTTGTCCAAACCCGCGCGGCAGCTACGGACAAGGCGAGGCGTTCACGCAAGCCAACGTCAAGGATTTCGGCGGCGGGGACTATCGCGACATCATGGCCGGCATCGATGCCGTCTCCAAGGAGTACCCGATCGACCCCAAGCGCATCGGCCTGCGCGGGCACAGCTATGGCGGATACATGACCATGTGGGCCGAGACCCAGACGCAGCGTTTTGCCGCGGCGGTCGCGGGTGCCGGACTCTCCGACTGGCTCAGCTACTATGGCCTGAACGATATCGACGAGTGGATGATCCCGTTTTTCGGAGCGTCCGTCTACGACGACCCCGCGGTGTACGCCAAGAGCGACCCTATGCACTTCGTCAAAGCGGTCAAGACGCCTACCCTCATCCTGGTCGGCGATCGCGATGGTGAAGTTCCCATGGAACAATCGGTGGAATGGTGGCACGCGCTCAAAACCCTGAAGGTGCCCACCAGGCTGGTTGTCTATCCAAACGAAGGACACGAGTTCGTAAAGCCCGCCGACTCCCACGACTACAACTTGCGCACTCTGGAGTGGTTCGACGAGTGGTTCACGAAAGCGTCCGCGGACTAAACGGTGAAGCACGGTGTGGTGCTGGTACGGATGGCAGACCGTCCGCAGTGCTCCCGATGAAAAGCGTTCTACCCTGTCGCGAACAACGGGCTGCTGATGGCCACATTCTATAAACTCTGGGTCACGACTCCGGGAATCCCGAGCCCAGCGCAGGAAAGAAGTTCAGTGGCGGCGCGCTGGCCGCTGGCGATGGCGCCGTGCAACGTCCCGTTGTTTCCGCTGCAATCCGTCGCTTCTCCGGCAAAGAACAGAGTATTCCCAACCGGTGCACCCAGTCTGCGCCCAGCTTCCTTACCACGGGCAAGAGGGTAACTGTAGGCACCTCGGCAGTAGGGATCGGACTGCCAGTCATGTACAAAAGACTCTTGCAGCAAGTTTCGCAAGCTTTCCAGAGGTACTCCGAAGACGTGGCGCAAGACCTCCAACCCACGCTCCACGATGGCTGCATTTCCGCGACCGGAGAGCTGCTCAGCACGGGCTCCACCGGACCAACCCGTCAGCATGGCGGTCTTCGCAGATACAGACGACCACCACGTCGGAAACAATTCCCCTGGAGCTGACAAGAAACTCATGTCCGGCATGGGCGTTGGCACCAGGTTGGGGTCTGTCCAGAAGCACTGGCGGAAACAGAGAACGAGTCGGATCGCGGTGCCCATCTCCAACTGCTTGAGTGCAGTGGCCTTTTCGGTCAGCTCTGGCCGAAAGCAGACGGCACCGCCAGTTCCAAGTGGTGCCTGCAGAACGCCGAGAGGCAAAGTAATAACGGCAGCATCTGCACGAATACTGTCGTGCTGCTGTCGTTCGGGCGATTGTTCGGGCGATTGTTCGGGAGATGGTTCGGGCGATTGTTCGGGCGATCGTTCGGGCGATTGGGTCGTCACCTCCACCGCGCCTGGCTTCCAAGCGATCTCGGTAACAACGGTGTTCAGCCGCACTGTGAGGAGATCCGGTTTGCTGGCGGCCACAAGCGCTCGAACCAGACCCTCGCATCCCTTGGAGAAACGGAAGCCGCGGTGTCCTTGGAGTTCCTGGTCGCTGCGATGCCATCGCGCAAGCGCATGGGCGCTGATGCGGCTTGCGTCACATGCGTGGAAGCTCTCCACATATGCGGCCGCTTCGATCCTCGTTTGCCGCGGTACGTCGCCACAAGCTTGTTCAAGAAACTCGCGGAACGATTGATCCGGTGTAGACTCATCAATCCTGCTAAAGATATTGTCGATTAGATCCCAGGAGCCACTCGCGGGTGCCAGCCTCGCTTGCTCCAGACGCCATCGGTTCCCAGTCAGTTCGCGAGTCTGCAGGTTGGCGCGCTCTACGATCTGCCACACCTCCCGAGGCAGACCATGGATAAATTCCGCCCCTAGTTCGACCGGCGCGTTTATCAGGGAGGGGTGCACGGTCCAGACGCGGCCGCCGATACGGTTCCGCGCTTCGAGAATCCTTACCCGGACACCTGCCTGGCAGAGCGCCTGCGCGCATGCGAGTCCTGCAACTCCAGCTCCGATCACCACAACCTCAGTAATCCGCTTGGACAATGCCTTCTCCGCAATCTAAGCCGGGATTTCCTTCTTCATCTCGAAAACGGCACCATTACTACACCGTTCTCGCTGGTTAATTCTGACTTGGAGTTCCTTAGCCCAATCGCCCAATCTCCGGCATCCGTTCACCATTCCCCAGTGGTCAGGTAGTCGTGAATGGACTTGGCCGCCCGCCGTCCCGCCCCCATCGCGAGAATTACAGTGGCGCCTCCAGTAACGATGTCGCCTCCGGCAAACACACCCTTCCTCGTCGTACGCTGAGTATCCGAATTGGCCTGGATGTACCCCCGCTTGTCCGTGCCCAAGCCAGGAGTTGTGCTCTGGACAATCGGGTTAGCGCTGGTGCCAACCGCGATTACCGCCACCGATAGAGGGATCTCAAACTCCGACCCAGCCACCGGCACCGGCCGCCTCCGTCCTGACGCGTCGGGTTCTCCCAGTTCCATACGCTGGCAGCGGACTGCGCCCAGCCAGCCCTCACCATCAGGCTGAAATTCGACCGGGTTGGTCAGCATGTGAAACTCAATCCCTTCCTCACGCGCATGCTTCACTTCCTCCGCCCGCGCTGGCATCTCCGCTTCGCTGCGGCGGTAAAGCACATAGGCTTTGCGCGCTCCCAGGCGCAAGGCTGAGCGAATGGCGTCAAGCGCCGTGTTCCCGCCGCCGATTACGGCTACATCTTTTCCGTGCAAGTCGAGCATCGGCTCGTCGAAAACCGGGAACTTGTAAGCTTTCATCAAGTTGATGCGAGTCAGAAATTCGTTCGCGGAATAGACCCCGTTCAGGTGCTCGCCCGGAATGTTCATGAAGACCGGCAACCCGGCGCCCGTCCCGATAAACACTGCGTCGTAACCTTCTTCTTCCAAGAGCTCATTGATGGAGATGGTCCTTCCCACCACCACATCGGTCTCGAATTCGACTCCCATGGCACGCATATAGTCGAGCTGTTCCCGGATGATCTGCTTGGGCAGGCGAAACTCAGGAATGCCATACACCAGCACGCCGCCGAGTTCGTGCAGCGCCTCGAACACGCGAACCTTGTGCCCCTTCTGCACCAGATCGCCAGCCACAGTTAGCCCGGAGGGACCACTGCCGACGACGGCAACTTTCTTCCCAGTCGGAGGAGCATTCGGGATGGGGCTAACACCCATGCGCTTCTCGTAATCGGCAACGAATCGCTCCAGGTAGCCGATGCCGAGCGGCTTAACTTTCTTCCCCATCAGGCAGCCGCCCTCGCAGTGGTCCTCCTGCGGACAGACGCGGCCGGTGATCGCGGGCAGAACGTTGTCTTCGCGGATCTTGGCGGCGGCGCCCAGGTAATCTCCCGCCACGATCATTTGCACGAATTCATGGACCTTGACGCCGACGGGACAGTCCTTCGTACACGCCGGCTTGGCGCACTCTATACAGCGCATGGCTTCCTGCCGGGCAAGTTCCTCGCTATAGCCGAGATTCACTTCAGTGAACTCGGTGGCGCGAACTTCTGGCGCCTGCTCCGGCATGTTCTGCCGAGGCAACTTCATGCGGTCCTTGATGGGCACCGGATTCAGCGATGGCTTGGGAGGAACGGTCATTGGGTGACTCCCTTCGCGGCACAGGCGCCGTTCCCTTCGGCTCCCGCGTTTTTGAGATGCGACTCCAGTGCGCGCCGATATTCGGCGAGGGATTGCTGCTCTTGAGTGCGGTACGCCCCATTGCGCTGCACCAGCACGGCGAAGTTCACCTGGTGCGCATCGAACTCGGGTCCATCCACGCAGGCAAACTGGCTCTTATTGTCCACCAGCACGCGGCAGCCGCCGCACATGCCGGTGCCGTCAATCATAATGGGATTGAGGCTCACAAGCGTGCGAATGCGCTCGCTGCGCGTCATGTCGGCTACGGCCCTCATCATCGGAATGGGACCGATTGCCAGCACCAGGTTAATAGGCACGCCGTTCTGAATCAATTGGCGAAGCTTGTCGGTGACGAACCCTTTATCCGCATAGCTCCCGTCGTCGGTCGTGATCATCAGCACATCGCTGACCTCACGCATCTCACGCTCCAGTATGACCAGTTCCTTGTTCCGTGCTCCCACAATCGAAATGACCTTGTTCCCGGCGTGCTTCAAAGCCGCCGCGGTGGGATATGCCATGGCAGTCCCCACGCCTCCGCCCATCACTACCACCGTGCCGAACTTTTCTATCTCCGATGGTTTCCCCAGGGGTCCGACCACGTCCATAATGTGGTCTCCGGCGCCCAGAGAATTGAGCAGGGTGGTGGTCTTCCCTAACGACTGCACGACGATATTGATGGTTCCCTTCTGCGGATCGGAATTCTCGATGGTGAGCGGGATGCGCTCGCCTTCCTCATGAATGCGCACTATGACGAACTGGCCGGGTCTCTGCTTGCGCGCAATGCGCGGCGCCTCAATGACGAAACGCTTGATACCCGGGGCTAGGAATTCGGCGTGAAGAATATTGAACACGAGCACCTCAACAATTTGGTTTTAACAACAGATTTGATAACGGGTCTTTCAAATCACCTTCCGGATGCGCTCGAAGGCCCAATCAATCTCCTCCCGCTGGATGATCAGCGGTGGCGCGATCCGAATCACACGATCGTGGGTTTCTTTGCACAGGATTCCTTCTTCCTTCAACGCTTCGCAATATGCCCGGGCCGGACTGTGAAGTTCGATTCCGATCCACAGCCCCTTGCCGCGGACCTCCTTCAGATCGGAACTGCGAAGCGTCTGCAGCAACCCGAGGAAGTAAGCGCCCAGTTCGGCGGAGCGTTCGACCAGCTTCTCCTGCACCAGTACCCGCAGCGCGGCGCGCGCCACGGCGCAACCCAGGGGATTGCCGCCGAAGGTACTGCCGTGGTCTCCGGGCCCGAAGATGCGCATAATCTCCCGTGAGCAGAGCACGGCGGAGACCGGGTAGAAGCCGCCCGAAAGCGCCTTGCCCACGATCACTACATCCGGTCTGATGCCCTCGTGCTCGTAAGCGAAAAGTTTGCCCGTGCGGCCGAGGCCGGACTGAATCTCGTCCACGATCAGAAGAACGCGGTTCTGGCGGCAGATATCGGCGGCCTGCTTCAGGAATCCGGCTGGCGGAATGATGATCCCCGCCTCTCCTTGAATGGGTTCGACGAGGAAGGCGCAAGTGTTCGGCGTGATGGCGTTCTCCAGAGCTTGCACGTCTCCAAAGGGAATCACTTTGAATCCGGGGGTAAACGGCCCGAAGCCATCGCGATACTGAGCGTCCGTCGAGAAACTCACTTCCGTGACGGTTCGCCCGTGGAAATTATTGGCGCAGACGATGACCTCTGCTTTGTCCACGGGAATGCCTTTGATCTTGTATCCCCACTTACGCGCGGTTTTGATGGCGGTTTCCACCGCTTCCGATCCGCTGTTCATGGGCAGCGCCATGTCATAACCTGTCAGCTCGTGAAGTTCTTTGTAAAAGAGCGGGAGTTGGTCATTGCGGAAAGCCCGCGAGGTCAACGTCACCTTGTGCGCCTGCTCGACCAGCGCCTCCAGAATCTTGGGATGGCAGTGCCCCTGGTTGACCGCGGAATACGCCGCCAGGCAGTCGAGATAGCGCTTGCCTTCGACGTCGTAGACCCAGACCCCCTCCGCCCGCTCGATCACGACATCAAGAGGATGGTAGTTGTGGGCGCCATACTGGTTCTCCAGTTCAATAAAATCGCGCGTGCGCAGATGTTCTTCCGTTATGAGTCCGCTGTGCATAAATATCTTCACCTTAGTCCTTATCCAGCAGCATGGTCAGCAGCGCCATGCGCACGTACAGCCCATTCACCGCCTGGCGGAAATACAGCGCTCGCGGATCTTCATCCACTGATTTGTCGAGTTCCACGGTTCGCGGCAAAGGATGCAGGATGAGCGCGTCCGGCTTCATCTTCCGCAAGACCGCCGAGTTGATCGCGTACTGTTGCGGGCTTCTCAGGCCGGTCACGCGCTCTGGCCGGATGCGGGTCTGATAGACCACATCCACTTCTCCGATGATCCGGTCGATGTCCGGCTCCAGTTCGTAACGCACTCCGTGCCCCTCGAGATATTCGAGGATGTCGGGCTTCATCTGCAGCTCGGGCGGACTGACAAAATAAATCTTCACCCGTTCGAACTTTGCCAGGAGATAGGCGAGCGAACGCGCCGTGCGTCCTTTGTCAAGTTCGCCGATGATGGCGACGCTCAAGCCATCGAGCGGACGCTCGCGATAGATCGTGTAGAGGTCGAGCAACGCCTGCGTGGGATGCTGCCCGCCATCGCCGTCTCCGGCATTGATGACCGGCACATGAGAAACCTGTGCCGCCCGTTTGGCGCCGCCCTCCTCATGGTGCCGGATTACGATCACATCGGAATAGCTGCCCACGATGTGGATCGTGTCCTCGACGTTCTCTCCCTCAATCTCGGAGGAAAACGCTCGCGCATGCTCGGTCGACAACACCCTGCCTCCCAGCCTCTGCATAGCGGCTTCGAACGAAAGCCGGGTACGGGTCGAAGGCGTGTAAAACAGCGTCGTCATGATGCGGTTTTGATAATCGAGTGTTCCTCCGCGCTCCACCACCCGCTCCATGCCGCGGGAACGGTCAAAGAGCTCCATCAACAACGGCACCGTGAACTGCTGCGATTCGATGACGTGCTTCAGCTTCCCTTCGCCCTTGGCCACGGGCTCTGCGCATCCGTTTCTTTGCGTGTCCCGAATGAAAACCTGGTCCTTCATTGTGATCTGCCTCCCACCGGCAACTCAGTGTGCACACGGGCGTCAATCGCGGCCACTCCCCGATCCAACTCAACCCGATTCGGCACAATATGAGTGCCCACCGGTCCAGACTCGGTTGAACCAGACACGGCTGCATACACGTTTTCGCAGGACGTAATGATTGCCTCGCGCCCTCCCCGCATCAGGAATCGCAATACCGATTCGACTTTAGGTCCCATGTTGCCGGGCGGAAAGTGTCCGGCATCGGCATACTGCTGCAACTCGCTACAGCCCACCAGGTGCAGCGGCCTCTGCGTCGGCTTCTTGTAATCCAGATACACGTAGTCCGTGTCGGTAGAAATGACGAACAGGTCCACTCCCAGACGCGATGCCAGCAGCGCGGAAGCGCGGTCCTTGTCAATCACCGCTTCGACACCCTGCAATCTCCCCTCGCGCCACGCCACGGGGATGCCGCCCCCGCCGCAAGCGATAACCAGGACGTTCCGCTCCATCAGATCGCGGATGATTTCGAGTTCTATGATGTCCTGCGGCTCAGGCGAAGGCACTACCCGCCGATAGCCGCGCGCCGCATCTTCCACGATCTCCCAGTTTAACAGGCGCTTACGTTCCTCAGCATCGGCCCGGGAATAGAACGGACCAATCGGTTTGCTCGGTCTCCTCATGGCCGGATCATCGAGCGAGACCACGACCTGGGTCAGCACCGTCACCACCGCCGGGGCCCCCGTCAAGCCCGGTTTTGGCTTGACGGGGTGGAGCGGCACCTGCAAACCCGCAAGCCTAAGTTCCGTATCAAGCGATTGCTGCAAGACGTAGCCGATTTCGCCCTGCGTGGAGGCGTCACAGACATCGAGCGGCTGTCCCGGAACCTGGCTCGCTCCCCGTTCCGAGCGCAAGAGCGCCGCTCCAACCTGCGGCCCGTTGCCGTGGGTGAGAACAATGCGGTAGCCGTCGCGCACCAGTCTGGCGACCTCTGCCGCCGTGCGTCGCGCATTCGCCAGTTGCTCGGCGATGGTGCCCTTTTGGCCGGCGCGAATCAGCGAGTTCCCGCCTACCGCCAGCAGCATGGTTTTCATGGTTGTGCCTGTCACGCGTGCACCAACTCCGGTATGGTTGTGGGACGCACCGGCCCTACGACCACGTCCTTCATCAATTCGAGCATGATCGCCTTCTGGATATGCAGCCGGTTTTCCGCCTGCTGGAAGACCACCGAGCGCGGCGAATCAATCACGTCATTGGTCACTTCTTCACCGCGATGTGCCGGCAGGCAGTGCATGAAGATGGCATCGCGTTTAGCACAAGCGAAGAGCTCCGAATTCACCTGATAGTTCCGGAAAACGCCGAGCCGCTTGGCGGCGTCGGCCTCCTGCCCCATGCTCGCCCACACATCGGTGTAAACCACATCCGCCGCCGAAACCGCTTCTTTCGCATGGTTCGTGATCCGGCAACTGCCTCCTGTCTCTTTGGCCCGCTCGCTGGCCCAGGCGATCACATCCGCTTTCGGCTCATAGCCCGGAGGCGTTGCCACCACAACCTCCGCCCCGAATTGGGCGCCTGTGAACAGGAGCGAGTGCGCGACGTTGTTTCCATCTCCGACAAATGCGACTTTCAACTTCTCCAGCCTGCCTTTGACCTCCCACATGGTCAGGAAGTCCCCCATCGCCTGGCAGGGATGGCTGAAGTCGGTCAACCCATTGATCACCGGAATCCTGGCATACTCTGCCATCTGTTCAACGATGGCGTGCGCGAAGGTCCGGATCATGATGCACTGCACCATACGTTCCAGGTTTTTGGCCACGTCGTAAACGGATTCGCGCTGGCCGAGGTTGATCTCCGCCGGGGAAAGGTAGAGTGAAAAGCCGCCCAGTTGCTGGATGCCGACATCAAACGTCACCCGTGTCCGTAACGAAGGCTTTTCGAAAATCATAGCCAGAGTTTTCCCTTTGAGGGCTTCGCTATAGACATCAGGGTAGGCTTTGATCTGCCGGCCCAGCAGCAAAAGGTCTTGAATCTCCTGAGGAGAGAAATCTCTGATCGAAACGAAGTCTTTGGCTTTCATCGTCACACCTCCGCCGGCATTTCAATTTGCGCCAGGATCTCAGCCAGTCCGGGATGCGTGAGCTCTTCCACCTCGTAGGTAACCCGCAAACTGGGTTTGCTGAGCTTGATGACTCGCGCCAGGTCAATCGGCGTAGCGATCAAAACCAGGTCGCACGGCACGCTGTTGATGGTCTCTTCCAGTTCATGCCGTTGCACAACGCTATAGCCCATCGCAGGCAGAAGATTGGTCAGGTGGGGAAAGCGGTCAAAAGTGCCGCGTATGGAGCCGATTGCATAAGGCTTCGGGCACACCAACTCGGCCGCTCCCCATTTCCGCGCGGCCACGACTCCCGCGCCATAAGGCATTTCGCCGTGCGTCAGGGTCGGGCCGTCTTCCACCACCAGCACGCGCTTCCCCTTCACCAGTTCAGGCGTAGGCGCGGAGACCCGGCAGGCGGTTTCGAGAATTCTGGCTTTGGGATTGCTTGTGTGGATATTGTGCCGGACGGTCTCGATGTCCTGCTGCGCGGCCGTATCCACTTTGTTGATGACCACCACGTCGGCGCGCCGCAGGTTTACCTCTCCAGGAAAGTACGATAATTCGTGGCCGGGCCGGTGCGGGTCGACGACCACAATTTCCAGATCGGACTTGTAGAACGGCGTATCGTTGTTCCCTCCATCCCACAGAATGATGTCCGCTTCCTTCTCTGCCTGGCGCAGAATCCTCTCGTAGTCCACGCCCGCATACACAATTGTTCCCTGACGGATGTGCGGTTCGTACTCTTCGCGCTCTTCGATGGTGCATTGCTGAAAATCCAGATCTTCCACGGTGGCAAAGCGCTGGACCGCCTCTGCCACAAGGTCGCCGTAGGGCATGGGATGGCGGATCACTACCGGCTTCCAGCCCTGGCGCCGCAGCTCTGAGGCCACCAGTCTCGACAACGGACTCTTGCCGCAGCCGGTTCGTACCGCGCAAATAGAAACCACCGGGACTGACGACTTGAGTTGGGTGTGCTCGGTCCCCAATAACCAAAAATCCGCGCCGGCAGCCACCACGCGCGACGCAAGATGCATCAGGTTCTGGTGGGAGATATCGCTGTAAGCGAACACCACCGCATCCACCCGTTCGTTGGCAATCAGTTTCTCCAGGTCCTTCTCTTCAAAAATCGGTATTCCATCGGGATACAGAAAATTGCCTGCCAGCTCTGGCGGGTATCGGCGGTTTGCAATGTCGGGGATTTGCGAAGCGGTGAACGCAACAACGTGGTAGTCGGGATTGTAGCGAAAAATCACGTTAAAATCATGGAAGTCCCTGCCCGCCGCACCTAAAATGAGGATTCTTTTCATGGCTTTCCCCTTGTAGACCCACCCTTAATGTTATATGTTCTCGCGTCCTATGGAAGCTCAGCTGTGCTGCATATCACAGCCTCGTGTGACCCCGCGCAAGAGGCTAATTTTCAGGGGCCCAGCCCCTCGAACGCGCCCCGCCAAGCCGTTCGAACTCCGCACCCGGCCATGACGTGACCAGAATCACATAACTCACTGAAAACTAACGTCATAATGTAATGAGAAAGCGGGGCCTCACCCTCGACCCCCGGGGAAGGAGAGCGTATGAAAACAGCAACGATGGGAAGGGATGCGGTAATGATGCTCAGCCACAGGTTCGTCCGGCTCATTGAGGACCGCTCTGACGCCCTCGCCAGCGGCCTTCTGCACAAGGTTCAACGGTCCGTCCGTACCGAGGCCTTCCGCAAGGTTCCGCCAGACGAACTGAAGGAGCGGGTAGATGAAATCTATCGCCACCTCGGTGAGTGGCTGTTGGAGAAGAGCGAAGCCGACATCGAGCAGCGCTACACGCAAATTGGCACGCGCCGCGCCGCGCAGGGTGTCCCGCTGAGCCAGGTGATCTGGGCGATCATTCTGACGAAAGACAATCTCTGGGAGTTCATCCTCGATGAGTCGTATCCGGACCGCCCAGTTGAGATCTTCGGAAAGCAGGAATTGTTGCAGTTGCTCGATCAATTCTTCGATCGCGCAATCCACGCTGCCGCCGTAGGCTATGAGTGGGCGGCGGAGGCGAAAGTCAGGGCGGAAAGCAGGACCCGAAAAGCCGGATAGTTGAGAGTTGCGATCGCGAGATATCCTGCCCAGCACCCTGAGCTTGGTGAGTGCCAACTCGTCAGGTCGCGGAGGCAGGCAGAATCGTCCCCCGGCAACTGCCCAGTCCAATGCGACGGAACCCGTCCCCTTCGCAAAATCCCCGGAGGATGATTTCGTCTCCGTCTTCCAGAAATTTCCTCTCCTCTCCAGTCGGCAGCATAACCGGATCCTTGCCCCGCGAGGTGAGCTCCAACAGGCATCCACGCGCGCTCTTGTCCGCGCCCGACACAGTTCCGCTCGCCAACAGATCGCCAGGGCGAAGATTACAACCATTGCTCGCATGATGGGTCAGCATCTGCGCCATGGTCCAGTACAGGTCGCGAAAATTGCTGCGGCCCAAGACTATAGGAGCAGCGCCGCCTTCCCGCATCCGGACCGACAACAGCGAAACTTCCAGCCACAGGTCGAGACCGCCCTGCTCCCGATCGCTCTGGCAGAAGAGATAAGGCAATGGCGCCGGATCGCCTTCCGCCCGCGCAAAAGCAGCCGTGCGAAACGGAGCCAGCGCTTCCATCGTCACCACCCACGGTGAAAGTGTAGTAGCAAAACTCTTCCCCAGAAAAGGTCCCAGCGGTTGGTACTCCCAGGCCTGAATGTCCCGTGCCGACCAGTCATTCATCAGGCAGATCCCGAAAATATGTTCTTCCGCTTCGCCAATCGGAATGGTTTCTCCCAACCGATTTCCAGCGCTCACAAAAAAGCCCACCTCCAGTTCATAATCCAGCGCGTGGGTCGGCCCGAATCTCGGAGCGTTGTTTGGATCGGCGTCGCCATCGCGCGTCTGACCGGACGGCCGCCGGACCGGCGTTCCCGTCGGAACCAGCGACGACGCTCGCCCGTGATAGCCAATCGGAATGTATTTGTAGTTCGGCAGCAACGGATTGTCCGGGCGAAACAACTTTCCGACGTTGGTGGCGTGGAAGATCGATGCGTAGAAATCGGTATAGTCGCCGACGGCCGCGGGCAGAAGCATGTCAACATCAGCCTGCGCGATGAGATGGCGCGCGGCGGCCTGCCGGTCGGAGGCAGGCGCGTCCTGACGCAAAATAGCATGAAGACGCCAGCGCAAAGCTCGCCGGGGACCGGCTCCGACCGCCATCAGTGGATTCAGCGAATCGGATGCGCAGGCATTCGCCGCAAGCCGCAAACTCGTCTCCGCAAGCAATCCCTCACTCTGCATTCCGTCGAGGTCAAGAATGCGGTCTCCGATCGCAACTCCCACTCTCGCCTCGGCGCCTGCATCGCGCCGCCGAAAAACTCCAAAAGGCAAATTTTGAATGGGAAAGTCCGAGCCGGCAACGTTGGCGGATTCCACCCAACTCTGCACTTTGGAATCGTGGGTCTCGTCGAGAACAGGTTTCATAGCAGATTCTTCATAAGAGGTGTAGAGATCGCAGGTCGTCGATCGGCTCCGTAAATGAGCACGAACCAAACGAAACCGCGAAACTCCGGCGCGCTGCTCCGATTTCATGCCGGCTCAGCCGATGCTGGCGCCAGCCGATTCCCTCCAAATCAAAGTGGAATGCCTCCGCCGATTGCTCATCGAGCACCTGAACGGCAAGCTTGGTCTCCATTCCCGCCCACAAAAACGCGGCGGCCAGAAAAACATTTACAAAACCGTGCATAATTCCCGATGGGCTCTCGGGTTGATAGGTAAACCGATGCACAGAGCGCAACGGATGGTGCAGTCCGGCGGTCGCCTTGAAGGGCACATTGGACGCCACACACAGGCGAATGAATTCGATCACGCTCTCGGAAGCGGGGAACTTGTCGGCCGTCTCGCCGCCCGTCCGGATCTTCGCTCTGCGCCCGCAAACTGCCATCGCCGCAATGCACTCGCTGCAACCGGACAGCGGAACTTCGAAATAGACCGCGAGCTTTGCCGGGATGATTCCCGACAACCGCTTGACCTCCTCGGGAGTCGCAACCTTAACCTCAACCGATTCTACGACCGCCCTTCTGCCGGAACCCTCGCGCGCAATTCGAGCATTGAATTCGCGAATGCGAGCGACATCTTCAACGACCTCGGAGCCCAGAAGGGCAGACAGCCGCCAGTTCCTGAAGCCAGGCCCAGGCGTTGGAGTTGGTAATCCGGCAAACGCTTCCTCGAACTCACCGAGCCGCGCCACCGGGACAATAAAACGCCCGAGAATCCAGTTCCATTCCGACCGCGAATAGGAGTCGTAGTTAGCCACCGAGGGCGCCATCGCCAATGACGCGGGAGGAAATAATCCCGCATAGTCAATCAGGTCGCGCAGCAACCCGGCGGCATAGAACGCATCCGCGGAATTTCGCACCGTCTGAGAAGTTTGCAAATTCATCGCCCTCTCTTAAATTGTCATCCTGAGCGAATGGAAGGACCCCTGCAGTCTGCGGGCGCCGGCAAAATGCATGGGTCCTTCCATTCGCTCGGGATGACAAAGTCTGCCTAACTGCCCGACCCCTTGAACTTCTTCCGCAATCCCTGCCAGCACTCGGAGTACTGATGATCAAGCTGCGAAGTCTCCAGCGCAAATTTCGTCGGCTGGCACACGAAGCGAGTCTCGAACATGAACGCCAGCGTGTCGCCCAGATAGACCGGCTTCAGTTCGGCCTTGCTTGCTTTCTCAAACGTTTCAGCATCGGGCCCATGACCCGCCATGCAGTTGTGCAGGCTGGAGCCGCCAGGCACGAATCCTTCCGCCTTGGCGTCGTATTCACCGTGGATCAGCCCCATGAACTCGTTCATGAAGTTGCGATGGAACCACGGCGGACGAAACGTATGCTCGGAGACTATCCATCGCGGCGGAAAAATTACGAAGTCAACATTGGCGGTTCCCGGAATTTCTGAAGGCGAAGTTAGCGCCGTGTAAATCGACGGGTCCGGATGGTCAAAACTCACTGTGTTGATGCAATTGAAATTCGTGAGATCGTACTTATAGGGCACGTAGTTCCCGTGCCACGCAACCACGTTCAGCGGCGAGTGGTCGATCGCCGCCGCCCAGAGTCTTCCCTGGAACTTGGTCACCATCCGGTAATCGCCTTCTCGATCTTCAAACGCCGCTACCGGAGCCAGAAAGTCGCGCGGATTCGCCAGTCCGTTCGCGCCAATCGGTCCCAGATCCGGCAGACGAAGCAGTGCGCCATAGTTCTCGCAGATGTACCCGCGCGCTTCCTTCTCCAGAAGTTCGACCCGAAAACGAATCCCCCGTTGAATCACCGCAATCTCGCCGGGCCCGGCTTCGAGAACGCCCATCTCCGTGCGCAGCCGCAGCCCTCCCGTTTGCGGCACGATCAACATCTCTCCGTCGGCGTTGTAGAAAAAGCGATCCGTCATCGACGTGTTGGCAACGTAGATGTGAATCGCAACGCCCGTATGGGTATGCGTGTTGCCGTTGCCAGCCATCGTAATCAGGCCGTCAATGAAGTCGGTGCGTTGTGAGGAAGCCGGGATCGGAATTGGACCCCAGCGCAACTGGTTCGGCGGCGTCGGCGCCTCGTCGAACGGCGCGCTGCACAGCCTTCCCTGCTCGATCGGCTGAAACGGCTTATGCGCCACCGACGGACGCATCCGGTAAAGCCAAGTCCGGCGATTAACCCCGCGCGGCGCGGTGAAGGCCGTACCGCTCAATTGCTCCGTGTACAACCCATGCGCCACTTTCTGAGGAGAATTCTGCCCGCGCGGCAATACACCTTCCACCGCCTCGCTGGCGAACTCGTTGCCGAATCCCGACTGGTAACGCAACCCGCCCTTCGCTGGTATCTTCGCTCTTACGTTCGCCGTTCTTGTGTCCGTCATTCTAGCTTTAGCCATTGCCTACAGATTTCCGCGCCGCGCCTGCTCCATTTCAATCGATTCAAACAGCGCTTTGAAATTCCCTTTGCCAAATCCGCGGCTGCCCTTGCGCTGGATAACCTCGAAGAACACGGTCGGCCGATCTTCCACCGGCTTCGAAAAAATCTGCAGCAGGTAGCCTTCCTCGTCGCGGTCCACAAGTATGCCCAGCGAGCGCAGCTCTGCCAGGGATTCCTCCACCGGCCCGACCCGCGACGGCAGCAGGTCATAATACACGTCGGGAACGCGCAGAAAATCGAGCCCGTTACGCTGCAGTTTTCCTACCGTGTACATGACATCCTTGCATTGCAGCGCGATGTGCTGCGCCCCTGCTCCTCCGTAAGCTTCGATGTATTCCTGAATCTGGCTCTTGTTGCGCGCCGCAGCCGGTTCATTGATGGGAAATTTTACCGAATGCGAGTCGTCCGACATAACGATGCTCATCAATGCGCTGTACTCGGTCGAAATATCCTTATCGTCGAACGTGATGTAACGATGGAAACCGAAGACGCGAGTGTAGTAATCCGCCCAGTACTGCATCTTGCCGAGTTCCACATTCCCAACGATGTGGTCAATGCGCAGAATGCCGCAGTCGTCCCCAGCGAGCGGCGCCGCCATGAACCCCGGCAGAAATGGCCCCTTGTAGTCCTTATATGAGATCAGCGAATGGATCGTGTCGCCATAGGTGTGGACCGCGCCGCGGCGAATGGCGCCGTGTTCATCCTTTATGTCATGTGGTTCCTCGGCTGGCTGAGCTCCCCGATGCACTGCTTCCTCAAAAGCCTCGTCCGCGTCCTCCACTTCCAACGCGATATCCCGCACGCCATCGCCATGCTTGCGGATATGATCCGCCGCCAAATCGTCGGGCGTCATAGGCGTGGTCAAAATGAAGTTCGCCTTGCCCTGGCTCAGCGCATAAGAAGCGCGCTGACGCTGGCCCGTTTCCAGTCCACTGTAAGCAACCTGCGAAAAGCCGAATCCCTTGCGGTAGAAGTAAGCTGCCTGCCGGGCGTTACCAACCCAGAATTCAACATGGTGAATGCGTTTCAACTTGAGTGGATTCTCCATCCGCTTGCTCTCCCGGACTCAATCTTCGCATATTTGCCGTCGGTCCGAGTGCCGCACAGGTTCTGAAACCCGCGCCGGACGGTCTCGCTTGGTGCACGCGCTTAGTGCACTTCTACCGACACCAATTCTCCTGCGTTCTTTCCCACCGCACGGTAGTTCACCGATGCGATGCGGTTCTTCCACTCGCAGGAAAACTGATCCTCCCCAATAACCAACAGCGATTTGTAATCCGAAGCATGCATCTTATAAGTCGTCATGCCGCTCAAAATAGTAACCGTAGCCTCGGGAGGCTTGGAGCAGTCGCTGCTCACGATCTTGCCTTTCAAGAATTGCACCGGCCCCGTCGTCCCCGGCTTGACGGGCGCAGGTTTAGGCGCCGCATCCGCCTCCTCATCTTGATCTTGCGTCGCCCCCACGGCCGCTGCAGCCGCGCTCGTCCCTGCCGAAGGAGTACTCGCCGCCCCCGCCGGCGCCGCGCTTTCCCCCGCTCGCTGCGGACGCACTCCATACTTCTGCAGCGTCTCCAAATCGTCCAATTGCTGCTTCGCCGCCGCTGCCGCCGCCCGATCCGGTCCCGCCTTCAGCCCCGTAAACACTTCCCGCGCCAGATCCCACTTCTTGCCCGCAACATAAATCTGCCCCAGGTTGAACTGATACTCCACATTGCGCGGCGCCAGCGCGATCGCCTGCCGTTGCGCCTCCAGCGCCGAGTTGATTCCGCCCCCCTCCACTCGCGCCATGCCCAGCATGTTATAAGCGTCAGCTAACTCCGGATACCAATCGGTTACCGCCCGCAGATCCTGCATCATGTTTGCCAGCCCCGGCATCTCCTGCAGCGTCGCCTGCGCCTTCTGATACTTCAGCGCCGCACGGTAATACCAAATCCATGGATCGCGCGGATTCAAGTCCGACGCCTTCTCCAATTCGTCCGCGGCCGTGTCGAATTTCTTCTCCCGCAAATATTCCCGCGCCAGCCCGCGATGCGCCGCCTCATTATCTTTTGGATCCGCCGTCAGTTGCTGCAATTCGTGCAGCGCCTGATCGCGACGCTCCGGAATGCGCGCCATCACGTCGCCAATCACAGCTTTAGCTTCTTCATCCTTGACCGAACTGACCGCCATCCCAACGTCGTCCACGCCAAACGGCAGCGCGAAATGATTCGGCTGCTGAATATCCGCCGGATTTGCAGTCGGCTTCTTCGCCTGGTCGAGCGCAATGCCCAACCCGCTCTGTGTTTTGAAATAAGTCTTCACCGCCTCTTCCATCTGCGCCGGCGACATATCAAACGCCTGCACCATCGCCTTCTCCACCGGCATTTTCTGATTCACCACCAGATCGAAGTAAGTCCCCGCCTCCGGCATCTTATTCTTGTTCAGCAGATAATGGACGACCATCCAAGCCTGCGCATAGTACAACGTGTTATGCGTCCCCTCGCGCATCCCCGACTCGTCATGCTTCATCGTGAACAGGTCCACCATCGACAGCCATACCGGAGAACTTACCAGCTGCGTCAGCGACTGCGGCACATTCGGGTCTCGCCGCATAAAATCGAAGACGTCCTCGTGCCACTCCGATTGCAGTTCCGGATCGCCTCCAATCTCCACTTCCTTGCCGATATAGATCGATCCAAAGTATTCGGCCAGCCCTTCGTCGAACCAGCCCTGCACCGGAGGATAGTTGTAATTCAAAAGATAGTGCGCCAGCGAATGCGCCACCGCGTGCCACGGATCGGTCTCAAAAAGATTCAGGACGATATAAACTCGATCCCACCCCGGCACATAAAACCCGGCCGCCGTGCTCTGTTTCACCGGAGCAACCAAGGCATATTGCTTGTCGCTCTTAAGCGCGATGACAGTGATCGGCACCGACATTTTCAGCTTGTCTTTCAGTATCAGCTGTCCAAAAACCGCCCGCATCTGCTCCATCCGCAAAGCAACTTCCCGCCCGCGCTTGTCCCCCGCATCGGTAAGCACGGAAAAATGCGCGGAATGCACTTCGATCCACTTAGGCTCATCCTTAGCGAATGCCAGAGGCGAGAAACAACCCGCGATCACCAGACTCAGAATTACGGTGCCGGTACCAAACCTGCGCTTCACGGTAGAGTCCTTCCCCAAAAATGCTAGCATGCCAGGCAGCAACATCGCCGCAGAGCAGCGCAAAAAGCAGCGCAGAAAGAAGCGCAGAAAGAAGCGTAATACGAATAACCGATGGAGAGACGGGCGCCCTCGCCCGTCCGCCTTTCACCTTGGCCCCACCCCCGCTCACACGTTACACTCTCGTCCGTGACCTCGGCCCCGTCTTCCCGTCTCGCTTGGATCGACTGGATGCGCGGCCTGGCCTGCGTCCTGATGTTCCAGACGCACTGTTACGACGCATGGCTAGGCGGCAACGCCCGCAAAACCAACTTCCTCAAAGGATCGCAACTCCTCGGCACTCTGCCCGCGCCACTCTTTCTTTTTCTAGCCGGAGTTTCCTTCGCTCTGGTCACCGACAAACTCATTCGCAAACGGCTGACCCCCGCCGAAATAACCCGCACCATGCTTCGCCGCGGCGCCGAAATCTTCGCCTTCGGACTCCTCTTCCGCCTGCAAGAATTTCTAATAGCCTGGGGATGGGCCCCATGGTCCGACTTACTCCGCGTGGACGTCCTGAACATAATCGGCCTATCCATGATCCTAATGGCGCTAACCTGCGGCATGGTCTTGCACGTGTGGGGACGGGCGCCCTCGCCCGTCCAAGCCGAGCATACCGGGACCCCCGTCAAGCCAGGTGTTGGCTTGACGGGGTGGAGTAGCTCGGCAGTTGCCGGTGGCCACGGCCACTCCGGATTCCCGATGATAGCCGCTGCCCTCGCCGCCGCGGCTCTAATTGCCCTGCTAACGCCGCCCCTCTACACCACCTGGCGACCAACCTGGCTGCCCTGGCCGATCGAGTCCTACATCAATGGATGTCACAACCTCGGCGCACCCCAGCCCTGGCTCTTCCCCCTCTTCCCTTGGGCCGCCTTCGCCTTCGCCGGCCTAGCCGCCGGTTTTATCCTCTTCAGCGACCAAGCCCGCGCCCAAACCGTAAAAACTCTAGCCGTGTTTGCAGGTGTAGGAGCCGTAGCCATCCTGGCAGCTCGCCAATTCGATCACTCTTCCTTCTATCTCTACTCCACTTACGATTATTGGCATACCAGCCCGAACTTTCTAATGATGCGCATAGGCATGTTGTTAGTAATCTGCTTCCTGAGTTATGCCTGGTGTCGTTGGGGCCTCGGAACCCGCGGCTTCAGCCCGCTAATTCAACTAGGCCAGACGTCCCTCCTCGTCTACTGGGTCCACATAGAATTCGTCTACGGACGCTTCGCCTTGCTTCCCAAACGAGCCGAATCCATCCTCACCGCCTCGCGAGGATTGCTGGAAATTTTTCTATTCATGCTGATCCTCTCGCTCCTCCGCACCAGAATCGACTGGAAAAGATTCAACTGGAAGAAGATCAACTGGAAAAAGATTAGCCAGCGAGTCCAGCCCGTGTAGGCGTAGGTATAGGGGGCCCCTGGCGTACTGTTGTCAGTGTGGGGACACTAATTCACCACGCCCCAATACACGGGTGGGTCTCAGGGTAAAATCAAACTTGCGGAGCCTGCGCCAACTCCACGCTTGGCGCGGCTGCGTAAGCGAAGCGACGATGGCCGCCCATCCCACATTGTCAGAAAAAACATCGTCCCGATTTGCACCCAACGTGTTGGGTTTTGAAAGAATATGTCAGGTTATTGTGCTGCTGATGGGAGCGCGCTGTGCCTTCGCTGGCCGTAATTTGCCCGTTGGAGCTGACGGCGTTGCTTACCTGGACGTTGCCCGCTCCTACCTTCGCCACGACTGGCACACGGCCGTAAATGGATATTGGGGGCCGTTGTACTCATGGCTTCTGGCCATCGGGATGTGGTTTTTTCACCCCGGGATCCGTACCGAATTTGCCATGGCCAGGGCGCTTAATTTTGCACTCTTTACTGCTGCCGTCTTCATGTTCAGCAGGTTCTGGCGTGCCCTTGCGGACTGGAGTAAGCGGATCAACGGCGACGAGAGTTCAATTCCTTATGCCAGTCCCATGGTCTGGATTGGGTTCGGGTATTTGTTGTTCGTCGTGAACTTTATCTGGAATGTGGATGAAGTAACCCCCGATATCCTGGTAGCCGCGATTGTCTTTGCCATTGCCGCTGTCCTGTTCAAGCTCAACATCAAGCTAAACGATAACCGACAACACAGCATCGCCGCATATGTATGGCTAGGCCTGTTACTGGCCATTGGTTACTATGCCAAGGCCATTCTGTTGTATTTTGCAGTCTTTGTCCTGGGAGCGATGGTGATCCAGGGTCTTCGCTCTCGGATCCTTCGAGGCCCGATTACTGCGATTATAGTTTTTGTCGTATTGGTATCACCCTTCGTAGCCATCCTGTCACGCACGGTCGGCCACTTCACTGCGGGAGACGCCGGCAAATTGAACTATGCCTGGTTCGTGGATGGACCGGAAACGAAGACATGGATGAAGGTTTCGTATGGCCCTGCACCACTTCCGTTTTATCCCGGTTCAATCGCCCTGGATTCACCACGTGTTTTCCGTCTTCCCTCAATCGATGGGGTCACGTATGCGCCCTGGTACGATGCCGCGCGGTTTGACAAGCGCAGCCATCCGGCCTTTGCCTTGCGCGCTCAGCTCCGGCAGCTTGCCGTGAATCTTCCGTTTCTAAAGGACCAGATCTTGGGGGCAGGAGCGGCCCTGTTGGTGCCTTTGCTGATTCTCGTCTGGTATGCGCCAAGGGCGTCACTCCGCCACGTTGCCGCCACCTGGTTTTGTACCTTGCCCGCGGCCGCCGTGGTTGGGATGTATTTGCTCGTCCACTTGGTGCAACGATTCGTGCTTGGCTTTTCGCTGCTACTTTGGGGTGCCGCTTGGGCGTCGGTTTTTGTGCCCCCGGGACTGCAACTCCTGGCACGCCGGGCAATGCTGGTTGGGACCCTTGTCTTTGCAGCTTATATGATGCCGGGTCTGCTCCACTACGTCGTTTCACAGCGCACGGAATCGGTCGGGCGCGACATGGTTATTGCCGAGGCCATTTCCCACGACGGCATCGCGCCGGGCGACGCGGTCGCCAGTATCGGCGACGGACAAGAAGCCTATTGGGCGCAGTTCGCAAAGGTATCAGTTGTGGCTGAAGTTTGGTCGATTGATTCCGCACGGTTCTGGTCGGCGCAGCCGGCCGTGCAGCAGGCAGTCCTTCGCTCGATGGCTGATTCCGGCGCGAAAGCGGTTTTTGGCGCGCCGATTCCGATCGACCCTGCCCATCCCGGTGGCTATCGTTGCCTGAAAATTCCGGCTGCATGATTTCGCTGCCTTGATTTCGTAAGCCGCGGATTCCCTGTGTCAAGCGCGGGATTCCACCGTCGCGTCCCGCTTGGGACTCTCTTTACCTATCACCCCATCCCGGACGCCGACAACTGCATGATCGCGTTCTCCATCAGCTTCAGCCCCCCTCCCCAGTTCTGCCGCGCGCTGGCACTGTCGTTGCCGTAGCCGCTCACATACAAGGTGCAGTAAAATCCTTCACGGACGCCACCTTCCTCCCCGAAGTAGCACAGCCGCACGCACACCTCCGCCGCCGACGCA
>Ga0208820_1000518_pt1 | contig 27801 bp, 23 predicted proteins | sample June2015DPH_16_5_FD_184713 | JGI IMG/M metagenome (GOLD analysis project Ga0208820, IMG submission 184713) | Peatland microbial communities from SPRUCE experiment site at the Marcell Experimental Forest, Minnesota, USA - June2015DPH_16_40... | ecosystem: Environmental > Terrestrial > Soil >...
CGAGTTTGGCGAGTTGGCGGTCAAAGCCGGCAGCTCTAAGCAAGCCATCGAGCAGGCTTCTCCACGAAATTACTGGCTCAACCCATCGAATTTGAAGAATCGAGGTTTTGCAACACGCTTTAGCTAGTGCCGCGTCAAGACCTCGCCGGCGCGGACCGCACATGGTCCGAGCGGTATGAGGTGGGCAATGTGCTGCGCTACTCGCGCGCATCGAAGAAAACCGGTATCGGGAAAGGCGAGTACGCACAGGTGACGAGCATTGACGCTCCCAAAAACCGACTGACAGTCGAGTTGCAGGACGGCACGGAACGAACTTACGATCCGCGGAGACAGCAGGGCGTTTCGGTCTTCCGCGAGGAGATGCGGAGTTTTTCAGTGGGCGACCGCGTCCAATTCACCGCGCCGGCCAACGAACTGAGAGTTGCGAACCGCGAGTTGGGGACCATCGAGAGCATCGAGGAAGACGGGCGGCTACGTCTGAAAATTGACGGTGGCCGCGCGGTCGAACTCGATCCGCGCAAGCATCTGCATCTCGACCATGGTTATGCAATGACCAGTTATTCCAGCCAGGGACAGACTGCCGACCGTGTCCTGATTCACGTGGACACCGAGTTGGGCGCTAAGGATCTGCTCAACAGCCGCATGGCCTATGTCTCTGTCTCGCGTGGACGCTATGACGCGCAGATTTATACGAACAATGCAGCAACGCTCGGGCAGCAACTCAGCCGCGACGTGTCCCATTCTCCTGCGATTCAGCAAGAGCCAGTAGCGCACAAGATAGAACCACAAACCACGCACACGAATGAAATCGCTCAAGGTTTCGGTCTTGGTCTGTAGCATTGTAATTCCGAAATGACATTCCCCGGATAGCCAGAGCGTAGCCGAGGCCCGTCCCGTGTAAAGGCCGCGCTGCGCGCGCCGCGTTCGCGGTCGGAGAGCCTTGACACGGGCCTTGGTGCCTCGGCTTATCATTCATCTATCCAGGGAATGTTAGATTCTAGGTGTATCAACGGACTCCGCCCCATAGGCGCCGACTTAGTTCCGTGTAGGTACTTCCTTGCTTCTTCTATGTGTTCGCTCCGTTATCTTAACGGACGACCGATGCCTCCATTTCCAGCTCAGGCTGGACAGGTGCATAATTTCGTCCTTGATATCTTCTCGCTTCCGGTCATTTCAATAGCCGAGCAATCGCGGGAGTGCAATGCTTCCACTTGCAGATTTGGGTTTGATAGTTCTCGTTGCTTTGAGTTGCGCCAAAGAGCAAGCAAATGGTTCTTAACTGCCCTGCTTCTCGCCTCGGTAGCGTGCGGGGTGCTGGCAGCAACGGCGCTGGCCAGGAGACCACTCCACCTCGCAGCCTTTCACTTCGTTGTGCGGTTTAGCACGACCTCGACCCCGTTAAACGTGACGGTGATGAGATCGGGACGGCCGTCGCCGTCGACGTCGGCAATCTGGAAAGACGATGGCGAAACGCCGACTCCGAATGAGTATGGCACCTCGAAGGCACCGGTCTGGTCATTGAGAAACACGTCGAAATCATCGCTCCCATCGTTCATCAGCACGATGTCGGCCCAACCGTCGGCATTTACATCTACCGCGGCTGCCTGATTGGTCTGGCTGCCCGCGTTGAGGACGAGGTTTCGGGGAAAGTTTCCGTGGCCATCTCCGAACAAAACCAGGGACGTGGTCGGCATAGTGAGGAGGCCTCCGTAGAGAAAGTCGGCGATGACGACATCGAGATGACCATCGTGGTCGAAATCTGCAGCGTCGACATAAAGGGGAGAACTTCCACCGGGGACGGACGTGCCAGGAGCAAAGTTGCCAGCGCCATCCCCCAAGTACGGCCAGATTAAGCCTGCAGTTGCAGTCAATTGGGCCAGAGCTAGATCGGGCTTACCATCCTCGTTGAAATCGCCTACTGTCGCGCTAGTGACCGGAAGAGCGATCTGAGATGCGAGGGTGAAGTGACCAGCGCCGTCTCCCAGCAGGACTACAACGTTAGGTCCGGCACCCGCCAGGACGAGATCCAACTTGCCGTCGCCATTAATGTCCTTGACGACGATTTTTCCGACAGCGCCAGAGTCTCCCGGAGCTACTTGTGGGACGGTGAAGAATTCGGTGAAGTTGCCTTTGCCGTCGCCCTGGTAGATAACGAGGTTGTCGGCTCCGACGGCGATGTACGGAGTGCTGTCGCCAGCAAAGTTCGCAGCGGCAATGCCCCAAATCTTATCCGAAAAGTTGCCGAAGGTTACGCCTTGAGAGAACCCTCCGGTGCCATCGCCAATAAAGATCGTAACGGCGGACGCAGTGGCCACGGCGATATCGAGTTTGCCATCGCCGTTGAAGTCCCCCGCCGCAACTGCCTTGCCCATTAGAGTTAGTGGAGTGACCTGGCGGTGCAGAAGGCCGTTTGGACCGCGCCCGAGATAAGCCCTGACATTTCCGTCTTCATAGCCGATCACGTCGGGCATGCCATCGTTGTTCAAATCGGCGATAGTAATGAAGACGCCGAAGTCAGTGACCGTTCCATCGAGCGTGAATGTGCGGCTGGCAGTTTGGTACAAGATGCCGCTCGCTGCAAAGACTATGTCCTTGCGCCCGTCCAGATCCATGTCAGCAACGGCAATGGTAATGTCGGCGGGGTTCGGCATGGGCACAGTCTGCTGAGTGAAGTTGCCTGTTCCATCACCCCACGCGATGCATAACGTTGCCGAGGGAAAGTTCGTGACGGGTAATACAAGGTCGAGATGGCCGTCGCCGTCCAAGTCTGCGGCAATGACGTTTTGCGGGGTTCCGGCGGATAAGGACTGAGGAGCAGAGAAAGTGCCATCGCCCTTGCCGAAGTAGATGGATGCTCCCCCCGCGTTGGTGACCAAGTCAACGTTCCCATCCTCATTGAAATCGCCCACGCTCATGTAGCCTGCCAGATTCAGGGTTACGCCTGCACGAAAAGTGCCGTCGCCGTTGCCAAGGAAGATGAAAGTCTGATTGGATCCGGCCACGGCCAAGTCCAGATTCCCGTCTTTGTTGAAGTCAGCCGCAATCAGGCCAAACGGGACGAAAGTGAGATCGATATCGCTGCGGGAAAAGTTTCCCTTGCCGTCGCCCAGGAACACAGAAAGTGTTGAGGGGCCACTGACACCGATGATCGGCGTGTTGGCGCTGACGAGATCAACGTGGCCGTCATTGTTGAAATCGCCGGCCACCAGGGCGATCGGTCCAGAGCCGGTCTTGAAAACTTGATTCGTGCGGAAACTGCCGTTGCCGTCTCCGTACTCGACGTGCAGTTCATCCCGGGGAGTGGGATTGTCGATGTCGAACACGGAATGCACCGTGGCTACATCCGGAATGCCATCTTCGTTGAAATCTGCGACGGTTGTGCAACAGCCCTCACCACCGATGTGTGTATCGCGGGCCGCTGTATAGTTCACCCCTCCATTGCTTCCCGGCACGTAGAGTACGGAAAATGGCAACGGGGAACTGGTGCCTCCCCCGGGTGTGGGATTTGATACGGCAATGGGAAGAGAGACGGGGGAGGCGAGATCGGTGGTCGACAACACGACTTGAAGATGTCCGGTATCGACGAAGGTGCTGGAACGGGAACGGCCCGCGACCGTCACCGAGGACGTCGAATTGAACCCTGAACCAGAGATCGTGATCGTCAGCGGACCAACGCCCTGATCGCTGGACGCTGGGTTAATGGCAGTGAGTGCAGGAACGGGATTGGAAACCACGGCATTGGCAGTGCCTGATTTTGTTGTGTCCTGTGTGCTGACGCCTGTGATCGTTACCGAATTTGGGGAGGGTGGCACGGCCGGGGCGGTATAGAGTCCTCCGGCGGAAATTGTTCCTAGGGTTGCGTTGCCTCCCGACACGTCGTTGACCAACCACGTAACTTGCGTACTGAAAGCACCTGTCCCCTGCACATCTGCTGCGAACAGCTGCGTTCCCTGGGTAAACAAGGTGGCGCTAGAGGGCGACACCGCAACGGAAGTAATGGTTGACCCATTTCCCCCGCCGCTGGTAGCACTGCCTCCGCCACAACCAACGAGAAAACAGAGAAACATCGAAAGCGTCACAACGAGAAACTTATTCGGCATGGCGTCCCCACTCCTTAAGATCGTCTTGCGGCCGGTTCGTTCAATACCCAAACAATCGCGGTAGCGCCGTCGTCAATGCCGGAATGTACGTGATCAATAGAACTCCCAGAATCATCACCATGACCACCGGCCAGACGGAGCGCAGCACCTCCGGTACTGACTTCTTGAATCGATAGGAAGACATCAAGAGATTCAAGCCAATCGGCGGAGTCAAATAGCCGAGCTCCATGTTTGCCAGGAAAATGATTCCCAACCGCACCGGATCAATGTGGTATGCGAGTCCGAGAGGAACCAGCAGGGGGACCTCTACCACGATCGCCGGATAGATCTCCATCAAACACCCGACCACCAGAAGGAAGAGGTTTAAGAGCAGCAGAAACAGGATGGGAGAATGAATGTGTTGTGTCGTCCAGGCGACGGCGTAGGTCGGGACCTCTGCATCAACCAGGTAATTGGTGAAGCCAAGCGATACGCCGAGAATGAGAAGCACGCCTCCGATCAGCAGTCCGCACTCCACCATCACCCGTGGCGCGTCACGCAAAATGCTCAGATCGCGATGGAACACGGCGGCGGTGAGAAACGCGTAGAAAGCCGTGACGGCTGCTGCCTCAACCGGTGTAGCTATTCCGCTGAAGAGTGCAATGGAGGCGACCACGGGTGTGGCCAACTCCCACTTGACGTCCCACATTGCGGTGCGCGCCTCTTGCCATTCGAATTGCCGAACTGCGCCGCCGCTGGCCGAGCCTCGCTGTACACCCCACATGGCCGTTGCCGTCATCATGACTACGGCCGGAATAATTCCGCCCAGAAACATCTGCTTAATCGGCACATTCGCCACAATCGCATAAACGATCAAAGGCAGGCACGGGGGCAGCAACAACCCGAGGGAACCTGAGCCGGTCAGCAATCCGAGAGAATCGCTCTCGGAGTAGCGTGCGCCGAGTAACACCGGCATCAGCAGCCCGCCAAGCGCAAGGATGGTTACACCAGAAGCTCCCGTGAAGGATGTAAAGAGCGCACAAACCAGTACCGTTACGATCGCCGGCCCGCCGCGGAATTGTCCGAATAGCGCATAGAAGGCTCGTACCAGCCGTTTTGGCGCGCCCCCCTCGGCCAGAAAATAGCCCGCCAGTGTGAACAGCGGTAGAGTGGGCAGAGACGGATTTGTCACCAGCGAATAATGCGCAACGGGAATTGCCGCGATCGGCTGATCTGCGCCCCAAAACAAAACCAATGCGACGCCACCCAGACTGACGAACGCCGGCACGCCCAGCACCGACGCAACCAGCAGGATGAACATCGCAATCACAACCGAATGGTGGAAGCCTCCCGGCCACGCCATCACGATTCCCGCTAACATAAGAGCACAAAGGGTGGCCGCGACCCGCGGGCCCCATTTCTCCGAAGTACGGAGAAGAATTCGGATCGCGATCATCGCGAATCCGAAGGGGAGAACCGACTCGACCACCCACATCGAAACCCGGTAAGCCAGAATTTGTCCACCCGCGCGCTCCGACGCCACAAATTGATAGCTCGCCATGCATAGGAACCCGGTTACGGCAGCGGACACACCGCTCGTGAAAATCCTAGAGGTGGTCTTCCAGCGTCCGTGAAACGATGTTTCCCCTAGTGTTGAGAGCGAAAGCAGTCTTCCTTCGCGCGCCGCGATGGCTCCGCCGAGCATCCCGACCACGAGCACCATGTGCTGGACCAAGGCTGTCGAAGCCGGGATTCCCAGTTGGAAAATACGGCGCAGGAAGCTTTCTGCGAGCGGAATCAAGACCATGGCTAACAGGGCCACGGAGACCACGGCATTCTCCGTGGTACGCAGCCAGTTCTTCCTCGAAACCGGACCTGAATCCGGGGTGGTTGTCTGACTGGAGATCGTCAGCGGAAGCGTCAATTCGCTGGTCACTTTTCGGGTACTCCTGGCACAGCGCGATATTCGTGAAGTATCTGCACAACCTTGTCAAACATCTCGGCGGGTACGATATTGCCGCGAATGTTCGGGTACAGACCCTCAGAGAACCGCCGCCACTCCGCTTCTGCCTCCTTGTCGACACTGTGAACCTGAAGACCACGCTTCTGCATGGCTTCAACGGACTCCTGGTTTTCTTTGCGGCCCTGCTCCTGAAGCTCACGACCGCATTCCGCCGCCGATTTCAGCATGGCATCCCTCTGTGCCGGTTGAAGCGCTTCCCAGCTCTTCTTGGTAACGATCAACGCGCCTACCAGCGGCAGCCAGTCCAGAGCCAGCATGTTGTGCGTTGAGAGGTAGAACTGGTTCGTAAGAGCGTGAAACGGTATCGTCGGCACGGCATCGACTATGCCCGTTTGCAAGCTAGTCAGCACATCCGACCATTCCAGCAGCACCGGATGGAATCCCGCGGTCTTGTAGAGTTCCGACAGCGCAACGTCATTGGCGGTTACAAAAATCTTCATCGTCTTGAAATCTCTTGGTAGCATCCCAGGATTCTTGGTAAATAGCCTTACCCATCCGCCATCCCCCCAAAACAGCACAACGAATCCCTTCTCGGCCAGACGACGCTCCAGATCTGGCGCCAACTTCTCCCGCACGTAAGCGGCTTCATCGAGCGAGCGGTACATCAATGGCATCTTCTGCAACGCACCCACCGATGGATCAATTTCCGACAGTCCCGCGGCTGTCAGCACCGCGGCCTGGAGTTGGCCAATCCGCATCCGGCGGACGATTTCATCCTCACTTCCCATCGTGCCGCCGCCGTACAGGGTGAGGGTGATGGCGCCGTTCGACGCTTGCTTCCACTTTGCGCCCATGGATTTCAAGCTGTGATAGTAGGAGGATCCGGAAGGAACTAGAGTACCAAGGCGAATCCGCGTCTGCGCCCAGGTTGTCGGGGCAAACAGCATCGTGAGCAGCACTGCAAGGATCGCCACACCTGGCCTTCTGCTTCCGTTGTTGATCGAAGTTGTTACATAGCTCCTCATAGCTCCTCGCTCTTATTTTGCGAATAATTCGTCTTCGTGAGAAAGCAGCCACCGCGCCCGGCGCTGCATAACGAGATTGACGAGCTTCCACTCCGGCCGGGCATCCGGATTTATGGCCAAGGCCTTCTTGAGCAACGATTTGAATTCTTCGGAGTCTTGTTTGCTCTCCGAAACCGTTTCGGCCATAGCTACATACGGTGCGGCGCTTTGTCCCGACGTGAGCCCGACGGCGCGTTCGAAGTGTTTCCGCGACCTCGGAGCAAAATCTCCGCTGACCTGACGGACGGATTCATAGCTGATCAGAAATTCGTCGAGGGCACCATGGTCATAATCGGGTTGGAGTTCGAACGCACGGTCAATCAAAGCTTCAACGATGGTCTGATCGGCGACCAGTTCCGGATCGTCTTTCGAGACTCCAATCGCGGCACCCCACGAAGCCGCCGTCCAATAAAGCAGGGGCACGTCCTTCACTGTGGTCTTGCGCACTACAGCCTTGGCGTCCTGGCGGAGTTCACTCTCAAAGCCTGGATGATTGACCTCCAGGCCGCGCAACCCATACTTTCGCGCGCGCAGGTAGAGATGCCGGGCACGCATGCGCAAGTAGTCGTACTTTGCCAAATCTTGACTTTCGATTTCCTCGGCAGGCTGTTGAACATAGACAAACGCGTACTGGGTGAAGCCGCTGGACGCTGCCAGCAGGAGTCCGCGGTGCTGCGGAGTTTCTGCCAGAAGGCTTTCCATCAGTTTGAGACTGAACGGCAGAGCCTCTCCCACCAAGTCAGGGTCGTCGTCGGAGGCAAACGTGGTTCCCCCACTGGCCAGGGAGTCCCCCAACTTGTTGACCGCTACTTTCTTGATGGAGCATCCACCCGCTGCAGCCGTGAATGCCAGCAACAACACGAGTGCGTGCAGCCTGGACTCCTTTTGGATCTTCGAAAGTGGAGTACGCATATGTGAATTCAATTCATGACTCCCGCAGAAGCCGAAATCTGTCCCGAACTCTTCCCGGTGCTCTTTTAGTTGGTGTTCAAATTGACGACGACAATGGCGGACGGTGCGCCTCCGGTTGGTCCAAAAGGAGAACCTGAAACGGGAGTCAAGGCTCCTCCGGTGCCGATCGAATAAGCGAGGACGTCGCTCAACGCAGTGTCCGTCACATCGAGAAATGCTCCTGTGGTATCTACAGTGACGCCGTCCGGCGAAGTTCCCGCGCTAAAGGGCGAGCCAGAGATTTCGGTAAGAACCCCCGTACTACCATCGACCGTGTATGCGGAGACGTTTGCCGATTGCGCATTCGTAACGTACAGGAATCCTCCCGACGGGTTTAGGGCTGCGGACAAAGGGGCGCTTCCTGCGGCAAACGGCGAGCCCGACACCGGCGCTAGCGCGCCACTCGAAGAATTGATCGCATAGGCCGAAACATCATTGTCTCCTTGATTCGGCACGTAGAGATACTCAGCGGTTGGATTGGACACTACCGCGAAGGGGAAAGTGCCCGCAGCGAATGGTGACCCCGGTATTGGCGTCAATGCACCCGTGGACTGGTCGATGGAATAGCCCAGAATCTGGCCCGCTGTTAAGTCACCGGCGTACAGAAACATGCCGCTGCGGTCCGTAGTGATGGAACTTGGCAGCTGGCCGGCGGGAAACGGCGATTCGGCCAATGGCACAATTGCTCCAGTGCTCGCATCGACGGAATATGCCCAAATGGCCCCCGGAGTTGGGTTGCCCGGGGTTACAGTGGCGACATAAAGGAACTTGCCGGACTTGTGCATGGTGATAGCTTGTGGATTGTTGCCGGTGGGAAACGGCGAACCAGCGACGGCAGCAAGCACTCCGCCGCTGCCGATGCTCAAGACCGTGATATCAAAACTGCCGAGGTCGGCAACATAAGCGAACTTCCCCGCCGGATCGACGGCAAGAGAATTGGGAGCATTCCCAACAGAAAAAGGTGAACCAGAGACCTGGGTGAGAATTCCGTTGCTAGAGCTCAGGGACAACGCCGACACGGTGTACGGTTGACCAGTGTGGGTGCCATAGTTCGTCACCAACACAAGCTCAGGTCCTGACTTTAGCGTGGGAGGTGCGCTGGAGGAGCCGCATCCTGTCAGCAACGTCGCCAACAGCAAAGTGCAGCACGCGCTTAGTGACCGCATGGTTGACTCCTGTCTTGTTCCGTGTTTGCGATTCGATTGCTCGCGAAAGTGCTCTTGGGGGATTGCACGAACTCTGTCGTGTACCACATGGTCGCTCCGCCTACGTCTTGCTCTCAAGCGCTGCGATGCTAATCGGCGTCGCAAACACCCGCAAGCGACAAGGAACGAAATACTGGATGTTTAAATGTGTTGTCGCACTTTGTCGCATGTTTCAGTGTTGATGAGACAAAAACCAATCCATGTACTGGAGTTGTCTTTAATTGCAAGTCGGGAGATGGGTGGCTTGCTGGGAGCGATGGCCTTGCTCGTCAGTTCATTCGACTTGTCGTGACAGGCACAGAGTCGGAGGAGAAACGCGAATACCGCTCAACTAAGGAGTTCGAACTGCGGGACGAGTCGTATTGGTCCTCAACCCGATACGGGTCAAGAGGCGTGAAAACCGTGGATCGCTCCGCAGCGGGTCGGCCAGTGGTTCGCTACCTAGGTAAACCAGATATTCGCAACGTTCGTCGTAAGCTTTATCGAGCCACTTGAAAGCATCATCCTTCCGATTAAGGCCGATATAGACTACAGCGAAGTAGATAGCAGGCACATATTTCCTATTCGACAATACTGTCAGCTTGGCTAGAGTCTTGTTGGCGTTGACCTTGTCGCCTGAGACAGCATACTCATGACCCATAAGGGCGAGAATCGCGGGGTCCTCAGGGGCAGCCGTGAGAATTTGTTGGAAAGCGTCCCGTGCCTGCTGGTGCATTCCCATCTGCTCGTAGGCCCGACCGATATTGACCAATGCGATAGCATAGCTGGGATCTAGTTCGAGCGCCCTTTTGTTCTGTTCGATGGTGACATCAAACCGCCGCGCGTGGTAATACGCTTCACCCAGGGCCGAGTTCAGTAGTGGACTGATTGGATCTAACTCGACGGCTTTCTTTCTCTCCGCGATCGCTTCGTCCGACTTGCCCATGGCGGTCAGGTAGTAGCCGTAAAACTGGTGGGCGGTGGCATATCCGGGACCCAATTGTATGGCTGTTTCGAACTCCTTCCGCGCCTCGGGAAAATTCCGCTCATAAACCAGTTGGGAATAGCCGAGCGGCACGTGCGCCGCGGCAAGTGTGCTGTCGAGTTCGAGGGCCTTCCTTGCCGCCGCTTCAGCCTGCGGGAACGCCTCCTGGGGCGTCAGAGTTGAGTATGGTGCCGACCCCAGTAACTCGTAGCAGTCGGCGAGGCCGGCATAGGATGGCGCATAGGTTGGATCGATCTCTATGGATCGTCGGAACAGCGTGATTGCCTTTGCGAAGCCTTCTTCTGTGCGCTTGTTCCAGAAATAGCGTCCCTCTAGGTAAGCCAGATAGGCTTCGCGATTGACCTGACGGATCGAGGGTTGGGCATGAGGCAGCTTATTCAGGACTCCGCCGGCAATGGCGCCGGCGACCTCACCTTGGATGCGCAGCACGTCCTGCAAGTCTCGCTCGTAAGACTCACCCCAAACCAGCGTATGGTCGCGAACTTGAAACAGTTGCGCCGTAATCGCTACTCGCTGTCCGGAAACGCGCACACCACCTTCGAGCAAATAGTTGGCATGGATGTCCTTGCCGACGCGATCGAGGTCACTCGAGGCATAAGCCGGGATGAGGCGGATGACGCCCATTTCGTCGGGATGAAGCTGACCAAGCCGAGAGGTCAGTTCTTCGGTGAGCCCGTCGGCAACGAAGTCCTGGTGCGGATCGCCGCTCATGTTCTTAAATGGCCGGACGGCGAGCGTCATTTTGGGTACAGAAGGCAAAAACGAGGTTTGAATCTTAGACCAGAAAATGCCTATCGGTATCGCCGCGCCCAGACTGACTACCAAAGCCAGAAGCAGGAGGCGACGAAGACGATCGTGCCGAGCCTGATCATCGGTCCTGTCAGGAAGGTCTACCGCAGGGGCCGATTCAATAGCGTTTGAACTGGAGGAGCCAGCGTCGGCATCGGACTTTTCTTCTTCGTCGGCAAGCTTGCTTTGGCTTTCCTGCCACCAGGCGTCCAGTTCTGATTTGTAGGCGAAGACCGTGCCCTGTTTGCCATGAGCGAGGCGGCGTACGGGCAAGCCCGAGCTCTTCTCCCAGCGCTGGACGGTCCGAACTTCTTTCTTGAGGTAAGCCGCAATTTCCTTCCAGGAGTCGAGCCGGTCGTTAGTTGGGTCCAGTGCCGCCGATCGCGCCTGTGTGCCCTCCCCATTCATTGTCGCTGGCCTCAAGAACCCACCCCGTGGAATAGCCGAGAGAATACTCTGCTTGTCGGTTGTAGTCCAATGCCCGTTGGAAGGAGTCACAGAACCTTGGCCCACGGTTGTCCTCCGTCGTGAAGAGTCAATGCGAATGCAGGCGTTTAGAGTTGTTTCCTCGCTGGGCCACTGGGTGCCAGCGAGTGCACCACTCAAAAGCCGGCAACCTGTAACTCCGCTTCCTGCCGATGCGGTGTTCTGGGATTATCTGGATTGACTTGCGCTGAAGCAATGCTCTGGTGCTCCTTTAGCGCTGGCACTAAGTACTCTGCTAAGATTATGAAATAGAAGGCTTTATCCTTTTACATGCTCCGGAACTGGGGAGCACTCTCCTTTCTTTCGTGGCATTAAGGGTGCTAAACTCGGCAACGACTTTCGGGGAGGTTGTGGAAACCCGCTACAGGCAGTGCAAGAAGGGGAACGTCTTAACAGCGTCGCATCAGCCGTCCCAAATAGCCAAACCCCTGAATGCCGCCTTGCTTCGGTTGGGAATTTCCTCGCCAATCAAAGAATATGGGTGCGCATCTGGCCACGTCTGCTTCACAAATTCGATTTGGTGTTTTTGAGGTGAACCTCAGCACAAGAGAACTTCGCAAGAAGGGACACAAGCTGCGATTACAAGAACAGCCATTTCAGTTGTTGACCCTCTTGCTGGAAAAACCGAACGAGGTGGTTACCCGGGAGGAGATCCAGCACAAGATTTGGGGCGCTGATACCTTTGTAGATTTCGACCACGGCGTCAATCGCGCTATCAACAAACTGCGCGAAGCCTTGGGCGATTCTGCCGATAATCCGCGTTTCATCGAAACCCTTTCCAGACGTGGTTACCGTTTCATCGCACCGGTGCAGCTGGACCTGCAGCCGTCCGACAGCAGTAAGAAGATGCTCATTGTGTTGCCGTTCTCGAACCTGAATCTCGAAGCGGATCAGGAGTACTTCGCTGACGGCTTAACCGAAGAAATGATCGCGCACTTGAGCCGGCTGAATCCCGAACGTTTGGGCGTGATCGCCAGAACCTCGGCCATGCAGTTCAAGAAGACGTCGAAAAGCATCAAAGCCATCGGGCAAGAGCTTGGCGTCCAGTTTGCCCTGGAGGGCAGCGTCCGGCGTGCAGGTGATCGTGTAAGGATAACGGCACAGTTGATTCAGGTTAGCGATCAGACGCATCTCTGGGCTGAGAGCTATGACCGTGGGCTGAAAGATGTGCTGGCAATTCAAACAGAGGTCGCCCAACAAATCGCCCGGTCTCTAGCGGTTGAGCTTGTCCCCGAACGGCAAGCACTGGTCGCACGCTCGATCACCAGCAATACGGAGGCCTACGAACTCTACCTTCGCGGGCGGCATTATTTGAATCAAAGAGTCGAACTGGGTTATTCGAAAGCGATTGATTATTTCAATCGGGCCATCCAAAAAGATCCGGGCTATGCTCCCGCTTATGCCGGTCTTGCCGATGCCTATAGCGTGATTGGATTCTACGGGGCAATCCCGTCCAAGACTGCCTTTGAGAAGGCAAAGGCCGCGGCAAGAACCGCGGTGCAATTGGATGACAAGTTGTCGGAGGCGCATACCTCTCTCGGCTATGCGACGCTCCAATACGACTGGGATTGGCTGGCTGCGGAAGCAGAACACAAGCGTGCCATCGACCTGAATCCGAACTGGTATGCATATGACTGGTACGGATTCAACCTCGTGCAAGTTGGCCGGTTCTCCGAAGCTCTTGCTGCCCTGGAGTGCGCCCGGCGGATCGATCCCTTGTCCTCAGTGGTCGGCTGCCACATGGGTTGGATGTTCTATTTTGCTCGCGAATATGACAAGTCCATCAGGCAACTGGAGAAAACTGTCGAATTCGACCCGGGATTTCCCCTAGCGCGCTATTACCTGGGGATGACGTATGCGCAAACGCACGATTTCGACCGGAGTATCGATCAGTTGCAGAGCGCGGCTGACCTCTCTGGCGTCCATCCCGGAGCGCTATCGGCATTGGCCTATGCCCTCGGGGCTGCCGGCCGACAGTCTGAGGGGCAAGAGGTGCTGGCCAAGCTTTTGAGTTTGCAACAGCATCGTCACGTCTTGGCCTATTTCGTCGCCTTCGCCATGAGCTCATTATCTTCAAGAGACGAGACCCTCGAATGGCTGGAGAAAGCTTATGAGGAGCGTTCCGGCTGGCCTTTGTATCTCCATTTCGAGCCTGCGTTTGATGCCTTGCGCTCCGACCCGCAGTTTGCAAGTCTGCTTAAGCGCATAGATCCTCTCAGGCCGCGCTTGGGTGTGCAGGCGCCCTTCAGGTCTGCCGGATAACACGGCGGAGAACACCACGGACGAGGAATTTGCTACCTGAACCTTTCAATAGGTGCGCCTTTACGATAAGGTTTCCGGTCAAGCGCAGAAGACTCTCGCCGCATTGTCATACAAATCGTCGCAGCGTAAAGTGTAGGCTCTGTTTATCCCGGCGGCAAAAGGGGCAGCGTGTCCGTTCGAACTGCATACATGCGAAGCCGCAAACCGCGGATTTTGGTTGTGAATTGTTATTTTGACGATCTCCGTGAAGATATTCCACGGACAAGAAAACTTCCCATGGCCATGGGCCCCGCATATTTGGCAGGGGCTTTCAATCGCGATTTCTGCGACGTGCGCCTTTATAACGAAATCAGCAGCGGTTCCCTCGAAGATCCGCAACTCCTCTCATGGCCAGACATGCTCGTGCTCACAGGCCTTACCACAGGATTTGACCGCATGCTGCACGTGACTGCCTATGCCCGAAGTTCTAATCCGCAGGTCATCGTGGTAGCAGGCGGACCCGGAATACGTTCGTTTCCGCGGTATGCGAGGAGTTTCTTTGACTACTGCTGTCTCGGAGATATTGAGGAACTCGGCGAGGTCGCGCGGGAAGTGTTTAGCGAGGACGTTGTAGCCGAAGAGATGACTCCCCGCTTTGATCTAGCCTATTGGGTTAGCGATGTAGGCCACATCGAATCCAGCCGCAATTGCAATTTCCGCTGCGCGTTTTGTTCCATGACCGCCGAGAGCAGAGGCTATCAGAAATACGATCTTGACTACACGCGCAAACAAATCCTGGCGGTCGACTACAAGGATTTCTTTTTGTTTATCGACAACAATTTCTACGGCAATGACAAGAACTACTTTCATGAGCGCATACGTCTGCTAAAGCAGATGTACAAAGACCAACGCTTTGGCGGTTGGGGCGCCTTGGTCACGAATGATTTCTTTTATGACGATGCGAACCTTAAGACTGCCCGGGAAGCCGGTTGCGTAGCCCTCTTCACCGGAGTTGAATCATTCGACGATGCCTGGCTGGGCTCCATGAACAAGGGCCAGAACAGCCGCCTGCCGCAGGTTGAGATGATCTCCAAGTGTCTAAATGCGGGAATCCTTTTCCTGTACGGATTGATTCTGGACGTGACTTCTCGAACCGTGGATGATCTCGAACGCGAAGTGGCATTTGTGTTGCGGACACCCGAAATCACTCTGCCCTCTTTCTTATCTTTGCCGATCCCATTTCCCGGAACGCCCTTCTTTCGGGAGTGTGCGGAAAAGCGCCGTCTGCTCCCGAACACCAGGATCCGCGACCTCAACAGCTCCGTATTGTCGCTGGAACCGCTTGAGAGCATCGCGCGAGTGCAGCCTTTTATCGAGGCGACTCAAACCATGAACGGCTATCGCACACGGATATTGAGTCACACATTCAGTTTTTGTCGGCGCTATAGAAAAGTGTTAACGCCCTCACAGATGCGGCTTGCCCTGATGAATGTCGGCCTGTTGTTTGCCCACGAATTCTTCACAGCGCCAGGTTGGATCGGACGTGCGCACAAGAGAACCTACATCAGCAGCTCGGAACGACTGGACAAAGTTTACCAGCCCGCTTTTCGAATCAATCCGCAGTACCAGCACTACTTCGCACCCACCATGCTTACTGACGGGAACGGTGAAATTGCTGCCGGCTTGCAGGACGATATCAGTGGGCAAGTTCTCGCAAGAAACAGAGGAGAGCTGCTGGTTGGCCCGGGCAGATTAGCTGTATAAGGTCTGAGCCTTCGGTGCGCCTGTCGGACGCACGCATTCAGACTGGGCTCACCCTCTGTGGAAATCAGACGCCCCTGCCCGGCCTCCAGATTCTTGCCGCGGATCCCCGGCGAAACCCGACAACCCCCACTGTTTGTTCTTATGACGCAGGATGTCGCACATTGTCGCTTGCACGGTTTTTCGTGGGGTTGTACTCACTTTGAAGCACCTGATTCCGGGTGCCGGATCCTGAAACACGGACTCCGTCACTAAATGGGGAACACGGTCAGTTGAGCGTGAACAAATGAAGCTTTCTGACTTCAGCGGGAAGCAGTGGCGGGTATTGTTGATCCTGATGCTGGTCAACTTTGTAAATTATGTTGACCGGCAGATCGTGTTCTCGCTGTTTCCATTCTTTCGTCGTGAATTTAGCCTTAGTTACTTGCAACTTGGCTATCTGGCGACAGCTTTCACTGTGGTGCTCTCGCTGGCCAGCTTCCCCTTGGGGATTGTGGCCGATCGGATTTCACGGCGAGCCGTGATCAGTGCCGGCGTGCTGTTTTGGAGCGGCGCGACGTTTTTCAGCGGATTGGCGGGCTCGTTCCGTGCCTTGTTGATCGCAAGAGGAATGGTCGGTATTGGGGAAGCGGCCTACACGCCGGCCGGTGCGGCGGTGATCAGTGCGTCTTTCCCGCGAGAAGTACGGGCCCGGGTGCAGGGAGCTTTCGACGCGGGCATGTTCATCGGAGGGGCAACGGGCATCGCTTTGGGTGGGCTATAGCGGCCGCGCTCGGTTGGCGCTTCGCCTTTTTCCTGGTCGGGATACCGGGAGTCGTTCTGGGCCTTACTGCGCTGCGGCTGCCCAAGTCGGTAGTCAGCGTTGCGAAGGAGTCTATGCCCGTGCGCGAACTGTTGAGGGTGCCGGCCTTCCTGGCGCTGCTGATCAGCGACTGGTTCTCTAGCTTTGCCGGGTATGCCTATGTTGCCTGGGGTCCTGAGTTGGTCCAGGACTATAAGGGCTTCAGCCCGCAGCAAGCAGGCTTGGCCTTGGGTCTCGCGATCGTGCTGGGCGGCACACTCGGCATTGGTACCGGGGCGTACTTATCAGACTTGATGGCGAAATTGGGCACTTGGGGGCGAGCCGCGATCGTTCCGATCGGTTTTGTGCTGGGAGCGCCGGCGATTTATTTTTCGCTCCACTCCACCGGGAAACTTCATTTCCTGCTGTTCTTTGGATTGGGCGCGTTCTTTCTGAGTTGGTATCACGGGCCGCTGACCGCGACGATCCACGATTTGGTTCCACCGCACGGTCACGCGGCGGCCTTAGGTTTCTACTATCTCTTCGTGAATCTGTTTGCCATGACTGTTGCGCCGGTTGTGATTGGGAGGCTCGCGGACCGCTACAACCTGATCACCGCCCTGCACGTACCGATCCTCGCACAACTCGCGGGAGCAGCTTTTTTCTTGGTTGTCATTTATTGCATCCGCCACGACGGGCTCCGTCACCCTGCGCTCGCACGTCATTGGGATGACGCACCTTGCGCACTTGCGCCGGGAGTCGCTTTAGCGTTTGAGGACCCTTGATGTGGGATATACAATCCCGACACACCTTCCCTGGGAAAACTTAAGTGAGGAGAAAATTCCATGGCTCAAGCGGCACAGTTGCCCATTATCAGCCACTACACGGCGTATAAGCCCCGGCCTTTCACGCGAGAGGAGCGCGACACAACAACAATCCTCTACGGCGGCCTTACCTGGAAGCATGAGCGGCTGATGCAAGGCGCGCTTCGTAACCTGAAGTACAACGCCGAGCCGCTGCCCAACATTGCCCGCGAAGACCTCGATGCGGGCAAGGAGTTGATCGATGTGGGAGCGTGCTGTCCAACGATCTTCACAACCGGAAGCCTTGTCAACTTTCTGAAGAAGGAAGTGCAGGAACACGGCAAGGACGAAGTGAATCGCAAGTTCGTATACCTAACGGCGGGCGCCTGCGGGCCTTGCCGGTTCGGTCAGTACCACGAGTCTTATGCCATGGCACTCGACGGGTTGGGGCTGCGGGACTTCCGTTTGTTCTTGCTGGCGCAGGACGAACTCGACCAGGGGCCGGGCAACGGCGGCGGTCTGGACATCAATATGCCCATGAGCCTGGGTCTGATCTGGTCGATCCTCTGCGGAGACCTGGTGACCGATCTGGAGTATTTGACGCGTCCCTTCGAAGTCAATCCCGGGCAGACGGATTTGGTGCTGCGCGAATGTGTGGAGCAGATGTACGACGTGTTCCTGCACCGGCCCGATCACGGCAAGAAATATGCGACGCTGGCCTGGCATCTGCTAAGCAGCTATTTCACCCGCGCGCTGCGCGACGTCCGCAAGAAGTGGGCCGACATTGAGGTCGACCATCTGCGGGTGAAAGCGAAAGTGAAAATTACCGGAGAGTTCTGGCTGCAGACGCACGAGGGCGAAGGCAACTACAACATCAAGCGCTGGCTGGAGCAGGAAGAGTCGGAGGTCGTTCCACCCCCGGTCGCGGTGTGGCTGCACTACCTGTTACACCCCACGATTCGCAAACTGGAGCACCGCAACAGCAAGAGCAAGCACCCGAAGGTCGAGAACCTGGCCTTGCATGCGCTCGAGCGGATCTACCGCGGCACCTACAACCGCTTCCGCAAGGCTCTGGCGAATCTGCCGCACGAACTGCCGGACCAGGAAGAACTCAAGCGGCTGGCAGAACCGTTCTACCACTTCGAGCTGCGCGGCGGCGAAGGGCACATGCTGATCGGAAAGGCGCTGCATTCCTACCATCACAAGACGGCGCACATGATCTGCGAATTGTCGCCGTACTCCTGCATGCCGAATACGATGTCCATCGGCTCGATGGCCAATGTCGTCGGGAAATATCCGGATCTGCTCTACGCTCCCATTGAAGTGAAGGGCGACGCGGAAGTGCATGCGCTTTCGCGCTGCCAGATGATCCTGACGGAAGCGAAGAAGCGGGCGCAGGCGGAGTTCGAAGGCGTGATGGATAAAACCGGGCTGAGCGTCGAGCGTATTCGGAAATACGAAGAGCGGCACCCGGACGTGCGGAGGGCCACTTATTACGTGCCTCATCGAGGCTACGCCGGGACCGCGGCCAATTATGTAATGCATCTGGCCTACGACAAAGGATTGGCACGGGCCTGAGAACAGCAACGGGCAACGGTTGAAGTGTGTTGGCAAAGCATGACGAGGTCGACCTATGGCAGGTGACGGTTTTATTAAGATCCAACCGCTCGAGCAGGACCCTTCGCCGATCAAACCGGCGCCCGACCCGCTCCTTTCGTCAGGCTCAGGAAAAATCTGCGGCCTCGACGTGGGCAGTACGACCTGCAAGTACTCGATTGCCACGGCGTATGGGGAACTGCTGGGTCAGGCTTACGAACGCCACAACACCAGGCAGGCGGAGAAAGTCCTCGACTTCTTGACTCGGCTGGAGAAAGAGCACGGCTTCGCTGCGGAGCGGGACCGCGTCTTCTTCACCGGATCGGGTGCGGGGCTGATCGCGCCTCTCGTCGGAGGGAAGGTTGTCCAGGAAGTCGTGGCCGTCGCCGCGGCCGTCGAGAAACTTCATCCCAACGTGCGCTTCGTCAGCGAAATTGGCGGCGAAGACATGAAAACAATCTTCTTCAACGGCGACGGCCCCAGCAAGAGCAAGCAAGTGCTGATGCAGAGCGCGTGTTCCGGCGGCACGGGAACATTCATTGAGAAGACCGCGCGGAAACTGGAAATTTCCGCCGATCAACTTTCGAAGATGGGCTACGAGGGATACACACTGCACAAGATCAGCAGCAAGTGTGGCATCTTCGCCGAGGCCGATGCCAATACGCTGCTGAAGGCCGGAGTCTCAGTGGAAGAGATCATCGCTTCTTTGTTCGAAGCGGTGGTCTACCAAAACCTGGCAACGTTGACTCGCGGCAACACGCCTATGCCGGAGATTCTCTTGCTGGGCGGGCCGAACCTCTTCTTCAAGGGATTGCAGGAAGCATGGCGCCACCATCTCGCGAGAGTCTGGAAGGAGCGCAAGGTCGCGATGCCGGACGACCGCGGACCCGAGTCTCTGATCCGCGTGCCCGACGACGCACTCTACTACGCGGCGCAGGGCTGCATCGAAGTGGGACGCCGAGATTCGCCGACCGTCGGCATCTACCTGGGAACCAAGAAACTGCGCTGGTGGATTGAAGAGGGACAGTACGAGGAAAAAAAGAAAATCGGACGCGGTGGATTGTGGAACGATCCCGCCGAACTGCAATCGTTTCTGGAGCGCTATTCCACACGCGGCCGCAGTACAAACGGCCGCATCGAAGCAGCAGAGAGCAACGGGAATGGACACTCGAACGGCAACCGAAAATCCCGGCGCCTTCCGCGCGTCCAACTCCCCATGTTCGGCAAGGTGAGAAAGCTGGGGCCGGTCGTGGTGGGCTGCGATTTCGGCTCGACGACCGCAAAGGCTGTCTGCATGTCGCCCGACAAAGACTTACTGTTCTCTTGCTACGCCCTGAGCCGAGGAAATCCTATCGACGACGCCAAGAGCCTGTTCCGCCAGGTCCGCGAGGCCGTCGGAGATGGAGAGATTCTTGGCCTCGCCATCACCGGCTACGGCAAGGATCTGCTCAAAGACATTCTGGGCGCTGACTGTCCCGTGGTGGAGACCATCGCTCATGCCAGCGCCGGCCTGCACTATTTCCCGGACGCGGATTGCATCTGCGACGTGGGCGGCGTCGACGTCAAGATCATGATCCTAAACAATGGCGCCGTAACGGATTTCCGCCTGAACTCGCAGTGTTCCTCGGGCAACGGTGCATTTCTTCAGGGCGTGGCCGAGCGCTTCAACATTCCCATGAGTGAAATGGCCGACGGCGCTTTCCGCGCTCAAGCCATGCCCCAGCTTTCCATGGGATGCGGAGTCTTCCTGCAGAGTGACATCGTCAATCAGCAGCGCAAAGGATGGCAGGCGGAAGAAATCCTTGCCGGGCTGTGCGCGATTCTCCCGCTGAATGTCTGGATTTACGCCGGCGGCCTGAACAATCTGCAGCAGGTAGGGAAGAAGTACATCCTGCAAGGCGGGACCCACAAGAATCTTGCAGTGGTGAAGACGCAGGTGGACTTCATTATTAAGAAAGTTCCTGGTGCTGAAGTCGTCGTGCATCCTTACTCGGGCGAAGCTGGGGCGATTGGCGCGGCCCTGGTCGCTCTCGATTGGTGGCAGGGCGGAGGAGAAAGCAAGTTTCGCGGCTTCGACGCCATCGAGAGATTGACGTATAAGACGGCGACCTCCGTCGACACCGTCTGTCATTGGTGCCCCGTGACTTGCCAGCGCAGCTTCATCGACGTCGAACTAGAAGGTGGAAAAGGCCGCGAGTGGAGCAAAGTCCCTCTAGAAAAAGGCTGGGAGCGGGTCATCGTGAACAATTCCTGCCCCAAGGGACTGGTGGAAGATTTGAACGAAATGAAGGTCATCAAGATCGGGATGGAGAAAACGAAAAATGCGTTTCCCAACGTTGCCGATTTGGTCCGCAAAGAAGCATTCCGTCGCGTCACTACCTAAAGATCGCTCGCAGGTGCGCGTCGGGATTCCTAAGGTGCTGAACATCTGGACGACTCACCAGTTCTGGGTGGGCTTCCTGAAGTCCATCGGGATTGCTTCGGAAAACATCGTGTTCAGCTCCGATACTTCCGAGGAGCAGGGACGCGAGTTCGGCAAAGGCCGCGGTACCGTCGATTGCTGCTACCCCGTAAAGTGCATCAGTGGCCACTACGGCGAATTGGTGTTTGGACAAAAGAAGAAGATCCACATTCTGCTGAGCCCAATGATTCACTCCCTGCCTTCGGTTCTGCACGGGCACGTAGTCGACACGGTCACTTGCACTCGCGTTATGGCTGGACCAGAAAATATCAAGGCGGGGTTCCTCAAAGAACGTGACGTCTTCGGCGAGGCCGGCATTACCTATGCTTCGCCGTTTGTAAGCCTCGGCGACCGGCACATGGTGACCGAGCAACTCCACACGTCTCTCAAAGACATATTCAATCTCGACCTGGAAGAGACGGAACGCGCGGTCACAGCGGGATTCGAAGCCCTCGACCGCTTCACCGCTAAGGCGAGACAGCAGAGCCGGGACATTTTGACCTGGTGCGCGAAGAACCAGAAGCCATGCATCCTTGTGCTGGCGCGTCCCTATCACATGGATACTGGGATCGGCCATGAGATCGAAGGTGACCTGCAGGCCCATGGGTATCCAATCCTCTGGTTGCAGTACCTTCCCGGCGATGAAGATCTGATGAACTGGCTGTTCGAAGCCGATCTGCAGATGGGTAGAATCAAAAGTCCGTTCGACATTTCTGATGTCTGGACTTCGTCCTACAGCAGCAACACCAATGAAATCATGTGGGGAGCAAAGGTGGCGGCGCGCTGTCCGTGGATTACCTGCGTGGTGCGCCTTTCCAGCTACGAGTGTGGGATGGACCAGCCCACTTACACGCCCACGCAGAAAATCGTGGAAGCAACCGGAACCCTGTTCTTCAAGTTTGGTGACCTGGATTCCACCAAGCCGGCCGGAGGCATCAAAATCCGCGTCGAGACCATCGTCCACTATCTGGCGAAGTATTCGCAAAAGATCATGCAGCAGAAGCTGGAATGGTTGTCGCCGAACTGTCCGCTCGGCGAACTTCCTCCGTTCATGCAGTCGGATGCGATGCAGGAAGAGGCGGGCACGGCGCATCCACTCTCTGATCGCGTTTCATGAGGGTTCAGAGCAGGAGCCAGTGTTCTCCGAATCGCAGCCCCATATGAATCGGCACGACTCCATCTTCCTGGGACTCTTGCTGTTGTGTCTGTGCGGCTTGGTGCACTGCTGGGTCTGGTGGTTCAGGATCGGGCGGCGCCAGCCGGGAAAGCGCACGGGCAGATCAGTGGCGGCGCTGGCGTATGGCACTTTATTGCCCCTGCTCCTCATCGGGCTGGTCCCCAGGTGTTACATCCCTCTGGGCGAGAACTTGATCGTTGGACTCCCGTTCGTTGCGACCGGTTTGATCCTGGCGTCGATGGGAGAAGGAAGACTCCGACAGCTGCTGGCGGTGTACGTGTTGATGTGCTTTCTGATGTTCGTTGTGGACGGTCAGTCTCCGCCTCCTGACAGGAGGCCGAAGACGAATCAAACGGCAGGCGAGCAAAAGGGTTGCCAGCCTAGTGGACTCTGAGAGCAGTCCCGAAGCGCCACCAAGAATTGAGGGAATCATGAGAGTTATTTGTGTGATCTGCATTTCGGCCCTCGCAGCGGTCTTCTGTGGCTGCATGCCGGCCGTCAGCATCCGTCCCCTCTACACCGATGCAGACCTGAAGCATCCCATCGTCGAGCCGCGCATTGAGGGCGAATGGGTTTCACCCGATCTGGATAAAGTTGGCACCGACGACGAGATTATGTTTAAGTGGGAAATTGCGCCCCCTGAGCGGCCGGGGGAGCCTACCATGGCCTCTAACAGCGCCTACCATGTGGAATTCCGTCCGGCCAAGCCAGATCCTGGGAAAGGCGATCAGGTCTACAGCTATGACGTCCGGCTCATCGCCATGGGCGACAAGCGTTTTTTTGATGCCGACTTTGTTGAGGCGATGGAAGGTCAAGTTAAGATCGGCTCAGAAGACTACCCTGGTCTTGTGGCCGGGCATCTGATCGGGCGCATTTGGGTTCATCCTGATTATCTCCGCATCGCACTCCTCGATTCGGGATGGATGAAAGAGAATTCGCCGGACAGCTTCCAGGAACTGAAGGGTGATAACGCCATCATCACGGCTTCCACCCAGGAAGTGCGTGATCTCCTTCTGCGAAATTCGGACAATGAGGAAGCGATGGGCCTCTTCCTCTATCTCTGCCGCCCAGGGGCGGATTGTGCAGCGCGAGCGTTTGATGACGAGCTCTCGAGACACCCGAAAGATAGCGACTTACTCAAGCAAGTGGGGCAGTTTTTTCTTGCCCGCGGGAATTACGACCGTGCTCTTGCATTGGAACGCCTCCGATTGGAGTCCAAGCCTGACGACTTTTCGGTGCGGGAAGAACTTTGCCGGACCCTTCTTTTCAAGAAGGATTTTCGAGGGGCCCGCGCCGAATTTGCGGCAGAGCAAAAATTGGCCGCAGAACAGTCCAAGTTTGCCAATCACGACGGAGAGAAGGATGCCCTCGATCGTGCTGCCGCTGAGGCCGCTGAAGGCGCCGTATGGAGCTTTTTCATCGAGGGCGACTACGCCGGCACCGTCTCTGCCTTTGCGAATTACAAAGGCGCCAATGGATTTCGTTCAGCAAACCCCATCCTCTTGAGCTATTTCTCCTTGTGGCACTTGGGCAAAAATGCGGAAGCTGGGGAGTTCCTCAAAGAACAATCCGGCAAATTTCAAGGGCCGTCAGAGGACCATCTTCTGCTATTGCACTTTCAGGGAAGGTTGACCGATGGAATTGCAAGTTTGATGCTCAAGGGGGATGCCTTGCAGCGTTCGTATTTCTATAAAGCGCTTGCGTGGCTCGAGGATGGCAACACCGAAAAGGCAAGACAGGATTTAGAGTCAGCGCTCGATGTTTCTGACACGCCCAAGGACGGACTGCCCGCGCTTGCCGCAAAAGTCGAACTCGATCGCCTCGGCCCGTCACCCAAAAAGTGATTGATATCCTGCTGAACCACGAGACACACTGTACAACCAATGACAGGAAACACACCGAGCGCCGGGTTTATGGCCAGCTCCAGGCTTTATCATTGATCCCGTGGTGAGCGCTATTGATTCCACGAAAAAGGCGGCTACCAGAGCTTGCTGAAGCCGCCTGTCGAAAGCAGGGCTTGAAAAGCGACGCGGATTTCCTTCATCGGTCTCTGATTCAAGGCTTTCGGCCTGTGATGTCAGCTCGGATCACGTTCAAGTAGTCGCCGGCGGATTCGAGAGCTTGCTCAGCATCATGGTGAGAAACAAATCCGGTGTCATCATAAAGGGCTGTATTGCGCTTCCGGCGGAGACGATCAAAGACGACCAGCAGCCCAGCATGTTTCTTGTCGATGCGCGAACGCACGAAGTCGATAATAGCGATGTGGTGCCCAGGCTGACTTCTCGCACGGAATCCGTGGCTGAACATGAACCCCAGCGAAGCTTTGAGCATTGCTTCGTAGGCTTGTTGAAGACAAGCTTCTTCATCAAAAGCAAGAATTTTGCGACCGAGGCCAGTTTCTTATCCGCGCTCGCGAGGAAACGGTCGATTTGTGCCCAGTCAACCGCGTGCGGCTTTAGCTTCTTCATTCGAACCTATGAGTGAAACACGCTTATTGTGCCAGACGTTTTCCAGAAACGCATCCTTCCGAGCGCGGCGCGACCCGAATTCCTTCGGCGTTAGCACGGTGTAGTTGATTTCGCGCCCTAGCTGCCGCTTAAGTCTTCCCGCGGCCTCTGCCAAATCTTCCTCGCGCGGGGAGCCAATCACGAGCACGTCTATATCGCTAGCAGCGTCCTGCTGGTTGCTTGCAAATGAACCGTACAAGTATGCCTCGTCTATTCCCTCAATTCTCTTGAGGGATTGTGCGATCAACTGTGCCGCGCCAATAGTCTTCACAACGATCTTGCGCACTTCATCAAAAAGCGGATACTCCCGGTTCAGTTGAAAATACTTTTGGCGGCCAATCACTTCCGACCGGAATAGACCATCGCGCTCTAAGCGTCCCAGCTCTTTCGACAGGTTAGACGGATCGATGCTCAGCCGCTCCGCCAAGCCGCGCAAGTGGTAACGGGCCGTCGGGTTTGTGAAGTAATAAGCCAGCAGTTGCTGGCGCGCCTTAGAGCGAAGGTCAAGCATTGTGGTAGAAATATACCACAAATGTGGTAATGGTGATCCCGTTCTCATAGACGTCATTCCAGCGGAGCCCTGCGAGTTCGCTAACACGGAGCCCAGTACAGATAGCCACGAAAACCATCGAGGCATACGGCTCTGGGATCAGGGCCACGAGTTCGTCGAACTGCGCCGAGGTGAGGTAAGGTTTGTCGAGCCTGCACCCTCTGCGCTGGGCTGGCGGACGGACCCCCTCCACAGGGTTCTTTACGAGCAGTCCGTACTGAACAGCAGAGCCTAAAACGCTTGAGAGAACGTCCCTGATCTTATCCCGCGACTCGTGCGCGAGAATCGAGGACGCCATATTCGAGAAATACCGCTGGACGGTCAAAGCTGTCGGATCGCGAAGTCTTAACCCACAACACGCTGCTGATTCGACATAACTGCTTCTCGTCATACCCCCAACTTTGCCTCAGTCGCCCCTCCCGATTTCCGAGCCTAGCAGACCGGCGTATCATCAGTGACTATGGCTAGCACCATCGCGCTAACAGGTACGAGACGCAGGCGCGGCAATCCCAACTGGGGTCAGCCTCCGCAGCCACTTCGTGCTCTTCCGACCGAGTTCGAAATACTGGTCAAACGGCTAGGACTCACCAAGCCGGAGTACGTCTCCTCGGCTGAGCTCTTATCTTGGCTCAGCGATGGCTTCCCCAACCGCGTGCGCTCCATCCCTTTCCTGACGCTCGTTTCGCCGCCACTCATCCGAGATAAGAACCGGATGCGCTAATGACCGCTCGTCCGGGTCCGTGCGGGGGGCAGCCAGCAACGGCTGTCCCTACCGCGATCGTCAACACGCTGCGAGGTAGTGGTCCCAAGCCTCAGTCGGAAGCAGTGAGCGGGTCTATTTCTCGACATCAAATTGGAAAGAAACTGAGGAACTAGCGTCATCGAACATCATGCTCGGAACGACGGAAACGTTCTGTCCTTTTTGGTGAAATAGCGTTCTGAGATTAGTTACGCAAGAGCCGACCTGCTCCCCATGGGCAATTTCACCGCTGCGAATATTGCATGCTTGTCTTAGTTCCCGTTCAGCTAGCTGGCTCGAGAGCCCCACGAACGTCAACTCTTTCACGCGGTATTGCTTTCCAGCTTTAATAGTTAGTTCCAGCGCAACCTCCACATCATCTAATCCCGGCGAAGGTTTGAGCGACCGAAGTTGCGCCGTCACCTGCTCTTTCAAATAGCCCCGATGGCGGAGAGCCATGCCAACGGCAGACGATGCATCCGCTAGGAGCCTTTTTCGCTCCAAGCGGTGCCCAGTGAGGAACTCCGTGTACTCACGCAATTCGTCGGCGGATTCACCTAAGTCCCCACTGAAATGAACCTCTTTGAGCAACACTGTTTGATTGCGTTCGACGTTTTGGGAGAGACAGAGAGCGGCTGAAAGAATCACAACTGGGAGCGCTGTCATGAACCGCGTCGAGTACATAGCGCGCCAATCTTACAGGAGCTACGGTTGTTGTAATCGCAATTACGCTCTCCGAGAATCGGCCCGATCTTCGGTCAAGGGTAAAAACGCGTTATAGAGATTTGGACGAAGCCGCTGGCGCGGCGGACGCTACCGCGTGTTTGAACTTCAGCAGATAGGGAGAGGGAAAGAATTGGGATAAGTTGGGTCACAGAAAAAGGAGGTCTCTATGACCCAACTTCGCCAAAAAATGCTGGAAGAACTCCAGCGACGTCATTACGCCTATCGTACCGCAAACACGTACATCCGGATCGTCCGCGATTTCGCGGCATATTTCCACCGGTCACCGGACAAGCTGGGGCCAGAACACATCCGCCAATACCAAGCCTATCTGTTTCAAAGCAAAAAATTGTCGACGGCTAGCGTCAGCCAGTATGTATCCGCACTGCGCTTCTTGTATGTCAAAACTCTACGCCGGCATTTTCTGACCGAGCACATTCCTTTTCCCAAATCTCCCCGGCGGCTGCCCATCGTTCTCAGCCCTGAGGAAGTGACTCGGCTCATCGATGCGGCACGCAATCTCTATCACCGCACGCTGCTCATGACCCTGTATTCGACCGCCGTGCGACGGTCCGAACTCTGCTGTCTCCAGGTCAGTGACATCGACAGTCAGCGCATGATGATCCGCATTCACCAAGGTAAGGGCCGCCGCGACCGCGACGTGCCCTTGAGTCCCAAACTGCTGGAAACCCTGCGCGTCTATTGGCGCTGGAGGAAACCCAAGACCTATCTGTTTCCTGGCACCATCGCTGGCAAACGCGCCGACGTCCCCATCACCGCCAACATCGTCTGGCTGGCTTGTCGCCAGGCAGTGGGGACACAGGATGTCGAATAATATAACAATGTGTGTTATATTATTCGTAACCCTTGGAGCGAAGTAAGGATCACTATGGACGGGAACTTGTTGAAAGAGGCGCGATTGGAGAAGAACTGGACTCAA
>Ga0208820_1000519_pt1 | contig 27725 bp, 29 predicted proteins | sample June2015DPH_16_5_FD_184713 | JGI IMG/M metagenome (GOLD analysis project Ga0208820, IMG submission 184713) | Peatland microbial communities from SPRUCE experiment site at the Marcell Experimental Forest, Minnesota, USA - June2015DPH_16_40... | ecosystem: Environmental > Terrestrial > Soil >...
ACCCACAAATCCTCTTGCCGCTCTCGATGCTCACGTCTGCCCATCGCCATGAAAAAAGCTTACGAGCAAACCCTGTGGATAATCCAACAACTTCCAGAGTACGAATCAGGACTTGCACCACGGGCTGCTAGGGTTTGATTTCGACATACTCGCGGAAGAGTCCTGTGCTACGGCGCGTTGCAAGGAGTGTGCACTCGGCCATGTGGATATGATGTTTCATGCGTTTTGTTCCCTGGGCTACCCGATAGCGCTGGAAAAGGCCGCTCAAGGCATGGGTTTACCCGGAAAGCCAACAGGAATGAGTGGCGTCAAGGCTCCCCGACTTTGGGCGGAGGGTCAATTCAATAAAGTTCTCGACTATGTCTCGCAAGACGTGCGAACTACGCTACAGGTCGCGCAAGCTTGCGAGCAGCGTCAAAGCCTTGATTGGATAACGCGCAGGGGAACTAGGAGTTCAATGCCTTTGAAGAATGGTTGGCTCAGCGTAAAGGAAGCACTGCGACTTCCGGAGCCAGATACATCCTGGATGTCGGCCCCAATTCCGCGCAGGGATTTTACCGCTTGGCTGACAGCCAAATAATTGTGCCCACCAAAAATGCGGCACGATGAGTGGGGATACCCCGACTTCCGCTGCGATTCTGAGCGCATTGTTGGCCACCCGGAAAACGCCTCGCATCCCGCCCCTTCCACATCACCTCTCACCCTCCGGCCTTATCCTCAAAAGAGACCCCGTGTCCGATTTTGCCCAAACCGTCAAGCAGCAGGCCGACATCGTTAAGGTGATCGAGGGCTACATCCGGCTGCGCAAGGCGGGGGCGCAGAACTACACCGGCCTCTGCCCCTTTCACAAGGAGAAGTCGCCGTCGTTTTCCGTCCATGCGGTGCGGCAGTTCTACCACTGCTTCGGCTGCCAGGCTTCGGGGGACGTCTTCAGCTTCGTCGGCAAGATTGAGAACGTCACCTTTCCCGAGGCGGTTCGCATCGTCGCCCAGAAGTGCGGCATTCCGCTGCCCAAGCGGGAGTTTTCCTCGCCGGAACAGGCTGCCGAAGCACGCCTGAGAGTGAAGCTCCTGGAGCTGCACGAGACCGCAACCGCGTGGTTTGAGGAGCAGTTGCGCGGGCCGGAGGGCGCTCTTGCCCGCGAGTACCTTGCAGGTCGCGGACTTTCGGCCGAGGGCATCAAGACCTTCCGCATCGGCTACGCGCCGGACAGCTTCAATGCCCTGCGCGACCGGCTCAGCGGCATGGCCGATAACGAGACCCTGCGTGCCAGCGGCCTGTTCGCATCGAAAGAGCAGGGAGACGGCAGCCAGGGACCCATCTACGACCGCTTCCGCAAGCGGGTGATCTTTCCCATCGCCAACGAGAGCGGGCGTGTGATCGCCTTCACGGCACGGACGCTGGAGACGGGCGAGAAGGCGGGCGCCAAGTACATCAACTCGCCGGAGACGCCGCTCTATTCCAAAAGCCTGGTGTTGTTCAACCTCGACAAAGCCCGCACCGCCATTCGCCAGATGGAGTTTGCCGTGCTGGTGGAAGGGCAGATGGACTGCATCTCGGTCTACCTGCGCGGCATTCAGAACGTGATCGCCACCAGCGGAACGGCATTCACCGAGCAGCAGGTGGCCCTGTTGCGGCGGCACACCTCGCAGGTGGTGGTCAACTTCGATCCCGACGCCGCCGGAGCCAGCGCGGCGGAGAAGTCCATCGCCCTGCTCACCGAGGAGGGTTTCACCATCAAAATCGTTACCCTTGACGGCGGCCTGGACCCGGACCGCTTCGTACGCGAGCGCGGCGTGGAGGCCTACAAGGCGGCGCTGCGCGGCGCGCGCAGGCAATCCGATTACCTGATCGAGCGCGCGCGGCAACTCTTCCCCGGCGCCAGCGCGGAGCAGAAGGTGAAGGCCATGAATTACCTGCTGCCGCATATTCGCCGCATGCCGGAGATGTTGGCGCGCGACCAGTTTGCCCGCGACGCCGCGCAAAAGCTGGGTATCGACTCCGCCGTTTTGCGTCAGGAGTTGCGCCAGGCCGCGCTCAAGCGGCGCGACCGGATCGAGGCGCGGGCCGCGGCGCTCAGTGAGGTGGAGCGGGTGCTGCTGCGGGCTCTGGCCATCACCGACCCTGAAAACGAGCAGGCGCGGCGTTTGGCGGCCGAGGCGCTCATCGCACAACCGGCGTGGTTTGAGCGCCTGGGCACTTTTCAGGCGATGCAGGCGCTGGCTACCCGCCAGGCCAACGACCCGATGAACGCGGTCGAGGACCCGGCGCAGCGGGCTTTGCTGGCTGAGACACTGCTGGCTGAAGTCAAGCCGCCGGAGGACAGCGAGGTTTTGAGCGCGATCCAGGAGATCCAGGAGCGGGCCATCGAGAACCGCCAGCGCGACCTCCGCGCCCTGATCGCCGAGGCCGAACGCCGCGGCGACCACGCCGAGCTGGCGCTGCTGACCCAGCAAAAGCTGGATTTGGACCGGTCGCTGCGGCAGTTGCATCAGCATCGAGAGCCGGTATAATCCTGTCCATAGGCGCATTCTCGGCACAGGGGAGCACGATCTGATTCTCGAACTCAAACCCGAGCAGCAAAAAGTGCTTGACCGGGCCGCCAAGTCTGGTATGAACCCTGAGGAGGTGCTCGATCAGGCTTTTGCCGTCATTCTGGAGCAGTATCGGAATGAGGACTGGATGCTGGCTGATCGCGAGGCCATTGCCGCCCAGATCGAGGAGGGTTTTCGGCAGGCCGAGCGGGGAGAACTTGTGGATGCCGATCAAGCGATCCGCACCCTTCAGGACCACCGTGCAAAGCGGCAAATTGCCTGAAAATGCCCGCCTTGTTTCAGTTCACCCAACGGGCGCTCAGCGATCTTAGCGACATCTGAGATTACATTGTAGAAGACAATGTGGAAGCGGCAAATCGTGTGGAATCAGCCATTTTGTCGGCTTGCAACAGCCTCGCAAGGCGCCCGATGCTGGGTTCCAAACGAAGCGAGATTACCTCTTTACCGATTAGGTTCTGGACGGTAACCCGGTTTCCCAACTTCATCGTGGTCTACCGTCCGGATACCAAGCCGTTGCAGGTGGTTGCGGTGCTTCATGGGAAGAGGAACATCAAGGCTATTCTCAAGGAAGCAGGGACCCTTTGATGCGGTCTACTGGGCATGCCCAGGAGCAGCGTGATTCTTGCGTCGGAAGCGGCCCTTGCCGCGTCTAATTCAGTAAAGAGACGGAGCGGGCGAGAAGCAAAACTGCCCGGCCCAGTCGTGCGGCAGACCCCAAGAGGCCCTGACCGAGCCCGGTTTTTCCCTTGGCAAAGCCTGGGCAAACTGTGGTAATCTATTGATCTCTGTGAGGATGCGCGCCACTCTGCCCCAACCATGAGCTGCGGCTCGCGGGCGACCCAGGCGAAACCTGAAGCGCTTGTCATCCTGTTCCGAGCAAATACCTGAATCCGCGTTTTTTTGCGGGGACCGAAAGTCTGTGTCCGCATGCGCCGAATTTCCATGAGGAAATCGGTTTTTTCGCGCGCTCCGGACCGGACTTTGCTCGGCGCGATACAGCGCCGTAACAGCTTTGCGCTAGAGAGTAGGAATCATTTGGCGATTGACGACAAGTTCGAACACGAAGTTGAAGGCCTGGTGGAAGTGGGCAAGGAGAAGGGCTATCTGACCTACGGCGAGGTGAACGACATCCTGCCGGAAGAGATCAGCACTTCGCCCGACGATCTGGACGACCTGATCACCACCATCGGTACCCAGGGCATTGACCTGCTTGACGCTCCCAAGTTTCCCGGCGACAAGGAATTCGAGCACGAAGAAGGCGAAGACGTCGAGCTGGACCTGACGCCGGGGACGCTGGAAAAAACCAACGATCCGGTGCGCATGTACCTGCGCGAGATGGGCACCGTGCCGCTGCTCACGCGCGAGGGCGAAGTGGAGATCGCCAAGCGCATCGAGCGCGGCCAAATGCGCGTGCTCAAGGCCATTTCGCGCTCGCCCATCGTCATCCGCGAGATTGCGGCCCTGGGCGAGGACCTGAAGCGCGGCGTGCGCAACGTGAAAGAGGTGGTGATCTTCGACGAGGAGGAGCTCACCGAAGAGGTGGTGCTGGCCCGCGTCAAGGCCACGGTGGCCCGCATTGACGCGCTGGTGAAGCACCAGAAGAAGGTTACGCAATACGAAGACAAGCTCTCCGGGCCGGCGCCCGCCACCAAGGCCAGGATCCGCGAACAGCGCCGCGTCCGCTGGCTCGCGGCTCGCGAAAAGGTGCTCATCTCGCGCATTGTCCGCGAACTCAAGTACACCCCTATCGAGCGCAAGCGCCTGCTCGACAAGGTCAACAAGACCGTAGACACCATGCGCACGCTGGAGCGGCAGATTCGCTCGCTCGACCAGAAGTACGAAGCCTCAAAGAGCGATGAGTTGAAGAAGGAGTACCGCAGGCAGCAGAAGAACTGCCGCGCCGATCTCGAAAAAATCGAAGGCGACGCGGGCGTGGTGATCCTGGAGCTGAAGCGCACCCAGCGCGAAATGATCCAGGGCGACATGGACGCCGAGCAGGCCAAGCGCGAGCTGATCGAGGCCAACCTGCGCCTCGTGGTCTCCATCGCCAAAAAGTACACCAACCGCGGCCTCCAGTTCCTCGACCTCATTCAGGAAGGCAACATCGGCCTGATGAAGGCTGTGGACAAGTTCGAATACCGCCGCGGCTACAAGTTCTCGACTTATGCCACGTGGTGGATTCGTCAGGCCATCACCCGCGCTATCGCTGACCAGGCCCGCACCATCCGCATCCCGGTGCACATGATCGAGACCATCAACAAGCTCATCCGCACCAGCCGCCAACTGGTGCAGGAGCTGGGCCGCGAGCCGTCGAGCGAAGAGATTGCCCGCCGCATGGACATTCCGGTGGCCAAAGTGCGCAAGGTGCTCAAGATCGCGCAGGAGCCCATCTCGCTGGAGACGCCGATCGGCGAAGAGGAAGACTCGCACCTCGGCGACTTCATTGAAGACCGCCAGGCGGTCTCGCCCAGCGAGGCAGTCATCAGCGTCAACCTCAAGGAGTACACCTCGCAGGTTCTCCGCACGCTCACCCCGCGCGAGGAGCGTGTCATCAAGATGCGCTTCGGCCTCGAAGACGGCTCCGAGCACACGCTCGAAGAAGTCGGCCAGAGCTTCCAGGTAACCCGCGAGCGCATCCGTCAGATCGAAGCCAAAGCCCTCCGCAAGCTGCGGCACCCCTCGCGCAGCCGCAAGCTGAAGGCGTTTGTCGAAGGCGTGAAGGAGATGTAACTTGTCGGAGCAATCAGTCTGCTTGAACGTCAGCCACAAGGTACCGCAGCCATTGTTCTTCGACAGTATGTGGTGCCTAAACACAGCATTTGCATACACATAATGTATGCGCCAGCAGGCTGAGAGGTTGACTAAATGGTAGCTATGCGACTGAAAATGCACCAATTGCTGGTCAAACGTGTACAATTCTCACGATGGCAAGTCGAAGGGACAAGGAACTCGATCACCAGTTCAGGATGCGTCTAGTGCAGGCCATCTCGTTAGGTTGGCAAGGGTTAATGAGGTTCGGGTGTGTAGTTGCTTTCTGTTTTTGTGCGTACTATTGCACCCGCGAACTAGCTGGGAAACAAACATTTGCCGATATTAGGTTCAGGGCTATTGCCGATCTCAAGGCGAACCGGTGGTTTGGTCTCATACTCCCTTGGGGATTGGCGGGGGCAACGAGCGTACTAGCCGTCGGTCAAGCGTGGCTTAGGAAAAGACACATCAAGCGAATTTCTAGCGAGTGTTCTGAAATGCAGAAACGGATTGATCCAAGTAGACGATCCAGCCAACTAAGCAAGGATGGCGAAACTAGCCCGGAGGATTTCTGAGATGCAGAGCCCTTTGTACCTTCTGAGTGCTGTTGGTTCCCTATGCGCGGCTTATTTTCTGTGGACCTTGGGGATAAGAAAATTCTTCCTCGACATGATGCGCGAAAGGATTTTCGAGCTTCGCTTTGAGTTGTTCCGTTTAGGCATGACTGGTGAATTGTCATTTGACAGTGACGCTTATCGCGCTCTTGAGACTCTTCTTAGTGGCCTGCTACGCTTTGGGCACAGAATCTCGTTTTTGACTTACATTTTCTCTGCTAGAGCGATTTCGCGCGCGCAAAAAGAGAAGGACTACGTAAATGTCGCAGCCCAAATCTCATTGAAAGTGTCGCGCCTGCAACCCGGTACTCAAGAAAAGATACTTGAGATACTGAAGGGTGTTCATGCAGCGGTCATTGTCTACATGGTGTTCAGTTCGTTATTGTTCCTGTCGCTTTTCTTCGTCATGAAGATCTTGGAGTTATTTGGATTAATGCATCTGCAAGAAACGAAGGAAAATGTGCGAGAGGTCATTGAGAGTGAAGTTTACATCGCCGAGTCTCAACGTGGCATGCGTCTGGCAGTGGCCTGATGATTTGTGGTCCAATCTTTAGTGACCTCAGTAAGACACCGGCGGGCGGCCCTATCCTTCCGCAGCTTCATCGCGGAAGGGTGGGATACCACAAATTTTCAAGGCCGCACATTGCAGAAAATTACCCTCCACAGGCGCACAATACAAACAGTCGGCAGAGCGGGCAAACGGGCCATTGACCACCGCTCACAGTCCCACCTGAGGGGTACCCACCCCCCCTATACCCCACGGGGGTATAAATTTACCCTAAATCCTTGCATATAATTATTAACTCGTTTGAAATCAATACTGCTCAAAAAATATTCAGTCCAAAATCTCCCGCATCATGAGATTTGACCTCTGAAAATCGCCGGAAAAATCCGGTTTTCGCCTATAAAACATCCCCGAAGCATATGGAGTGACTCCCGAAATTGAGCCATTCGGAGCGGATTTCAACCAAACCCCGAATCCGCTCGTTGGGAGATCGGCTTCATCTCCAGCTCGATCAGGAACCGGCAGCGGCTTCCAGTTCCGCCGTCTCATCCGCGCTCAGCTTCAATCCCGCCGCCGCAACATTCTCCTCCAGATGCGCAACCTTCGAGGTCCCTGGAATCGGCAGCATCACCGGCGACCGTTGCAGCAGCCAGGCCACCGAAAGCTGCGCGACTGTAGCCGAATGCTGCGCGGCGATCTTTTCGAGCGTCTGTGCTGCGGGGTGGTCCGGCTTGAGCAGCTTACCGGCATTGATGGGGTACCAAGGCATGAAGCCAATGCCCTGCTGCTCGCAGTAGATGAGCGACTTCTCATGACGGCGGTCGGCCAGACTGTATCGATTCTGGACAGTGATGACCTCGACGATCTTGCGTGCTTCCTCGATCTCCGCCGGGGTGACCTCGCTGAGGCCGATGTGGCGGATCTTACCCTGCTCCTGCATCTGCTTCAAGGCGCCGAGTGACTCTTCGAGCGGGGTGCGGGGGTCGATGCGGTGAAGCTGGTAGAGGTCGATGCGGTCCAGCTTCAGCCGGCGCAGGCTCATTTCTACGCATTGGATCAGGTAGCCGGCGCGGCCTACGTACTCGGATTTGGCGGGGCCCTGGCGGGTGATGCCGCCCTTGGTGGCGATGACCAGGCCGGGCGGATAGGGATAGAGGGCTTCGGCGATCAGCCGCTCGGCAATCTCCGGACCGTATGCGTCGGCGGTGTCGATGAGCGTAATTCCAAGCTCAACAGCCCGGCGCAGGACGCGCTGTGCTTCGGCGGGATCGGCTGGCTCGCCCCAGGCGCCTTCGCCCACCAGGCGCATGGTTCCATAGCCCAGGCGGCGGACGGGCAGATCGCCGCCGATCAAAAATGTGCCGCCGGCGGCCGCGGAGGGGGTTTGTGCGTTCATGATGGATTGGATGCTACGGCTGGGTGCGGTGGTGCGTGAATTGGGTTTCGAGGTATCCCACATCTGGCGCGATAAGACTGCGCCAGATATGGGTACCCAGCATTTATGGGGCAACCAGCTCCTGGATTCCCACCTTTACGGCAGGAAAAAGCCGCAAAGATGGGGCACGGGCAGTTCTCGGTCAGCGGAACCTGCAGAGGGCCGGGTGCGTATGTAGAATCCAGAGCAAAGCAAGGAGAACCAGCCCATGAGCAGCCAGCCGTATCCCAACCCGCAAGCTATTTTTTACCAGCATTATGAGATAGTGCGCCGCGACGAGGTGGTGGGCATTCTGCTGGCGCTGTTCCTGGGAGGCTTCGGCATTCACCAGTTCTATCTGCGTCGGATCGGCCTGGGAATCCTTTACCTGTGCTTCAGTTGGACGCCGATTCCGTGGGTGCTGGGCTTTATCGAGTGCTTTTTCATGCCCGGCCGGGTGCGGGAGTTCAATGCCATCCAGGCGGCGGGTATTGCGGCGGCGCTGGGTATTGCGATGCCGGGTTGGAGCCAACCGTTCAACGTGACGGTGAACATGCCTCCCGCGGAGCAGCCGGGTACGCTGCAAGCCTGCGGACGCTGCGGGCAGACCAACCCGCCGGGGGCGCGGTTTTGCTCGGCTTGCGGCGGGACGCTGTGAGCGGAATTCAATTATTTTGACAGGGTGCAACTGAACAAGTTGCGGTAGAAATCTCTTTGGTGAAGGGTACGTGCTTTAGCCCGTACATCAAATGCAGTAGCAGATTGGGCTTTAGTGTCTGCGTGTGAACCCGATTTTCGACTTGTCTGACCACAATATATTGGGCTTCGAGCCTCGTTTGATCCCAATATATGGCCAGCAAAACTAGTTTCCACGCAGACACTGAAGCCCGTCCCCTTCAACCTCATAGCTACGGGACTGGCACTTACATGTTGGCGATTCCTGAGTTGTGACCGGGAAAGGTGGAACCATGCCGGTCAGGAAACGCGGCGAGAGTTGGCAGTTGGATGTTCGGACTGCTGAGGGGACGCGCATCAGGCGTCAGTTCACAACGGAACGGGAGGCGCTGGAAGCAGAGGCAGCGATCAAGCCAAACCCCATGCAGCGGGCCGAGGGGAGGAAACAACGGCGCAAATCCTCGGTTCGCTTAAAGGCAATACAAGGTACGACTGGAAAAACATCCCTGACTGTCTCTTCCGGACATGTGGCCACCTGCGGCCCTGTGATATTGGAGCAAGCCACGTTGCCCGAATCTGTGCAACGTGAAAGGTCTTTGTGCCCGTTACACGCCGTTCCATGCATAGTCTGCTCCGGTCCGCACTTCGCGCCATCGGTGCCCCTGAGGGAGCGAATTCAGGATTTCCCGGACTGAAATCGGTGCGGCCACGGGAGACCGTTGCGCCGGACCACGAATTCGAGGCAGTGCTTCGTTGTGCCGGACCAATGCTGGAATTGGCTATGCTGTTGGCGCGTGAAGCCGGTCTGCGTCACAAAGCAATTCGTGAGTTGCGACTGGTGAACTGCAATTTCGAGCTTGGGCTACTGATCGGAAGAACGAAATCATGGTCAACCTACAACGTGCCTATGACGCGGAGGCTGAAAGCAAAGCTGATGTGGGCGTGTCAGGGTGTTCGTGATCCTGCCATGCCCATCCTACAGCAGTTCAATCGTGGCCAGCGACCGGTTTGCGGCACCAACCTTGGTAACAAGCTGCTGGATGCGAAGAAAGCCGCAGGGGTAACTGGAGGTTGGGGGCTTCACGATCTTCGCCGGTCTGGAGCCAGGGCGCTGTTTAGCAAGACTGGGGACATTAAGAAGGTGCAGCGGTTCCTCGGCCACGTGAACCCGCAGCATTCCTGGTGGTATTTGGGACTGCAGGCCACCGAACTCGATCAGGCTGACGTGGAAGCATGTTCGCCAGAGCAGGAGCAAGTGAAAGGAGTTGCATGATGCCGGAGCACTATACGAAAAACACCCTGCAGGTTACGGTGTGGTGTAACCGGTGCGGCAAGGTGACGCCGCACCGGGTTGATGACGGACGCCGGGGACCATGCCTGACGTGCGTTGAGAATCTAACTCGGAAATTAGCACAGCAAATCGGAGAAGACCGGCAAATTGGCCTGTTTTTCGAGGAAAAAGAACGATGAGTGATATAGAAATTGCCATTGGGAAATGTAAAGAGGCGTACTTCAGGGCATATAGGTTGCACCACTACTGTCCGGTTAACAGCTAACATTCTCCCTGCAACCGCTTGATGCACAGAGATTTGCGGTTGTTTTTATGTGGTGTCGATTTGAAATTGCCGCGATGCTGTTCCCAGAGATTGTTTCTGGAGGCAGCGGTGAACGCTGGCAAGTTGTTGTTTGCGCAGTTGATGGATTTTCTTCCCTGGACCTCGTTTGCCCGCAGTGTGTCCCGTTATGGCGGCGACCGCAGGGTGCGCAACCTCAGTTGCGCTGAACAGTTCCGCGCCATGGCCTTTGCCCAGTTGACCTATCGCGAGAGTCGAGTCTGCGCGATATCGAAGCATGTCTCAGCGCACAACCGTCCAAGCTCTACCCCATGGGGTTCCGCTCGCTCGTACGACGTTCCACTTTGGCCGAAGCCAACGAGAGCCGCGACTGGCGCATCTATGCTGAGCTGGCGCAAAGGCTGATGGTCCAGGCCCGCAAGCTCTATGCACAGGAAAGCCTCGGCGTGGGCCTCGACGCAGCCGCTTACGCACTGGACTCGACCACCATCGACCTGTGCCTCAGTCTGTTCCCCCGGGCGCATTTTCGTTCCACCAAGTCCGCCGTCAAGATGCACATCCGCCGCGGCGGACTCGATCCGCGCGGATCGAGTCCCGTGTTTGTCCGCGTCACCACTGGCGATACGCACGACGTCAACATCCTCGACCAGATCGTTTTCCAGCCCGGAGCCTACTATGTGATGGATCGCGGCTACATCGACTATTGCCGGCTTCATCGCATCCATCTGGCCGGAGCCTTCTTTGTCACTCGCGCCAAAAGCAACCTCGACGCATCCCGCGTCTACTCTCGCCCGACGGACAAGCGGACCGGCATTCTCGCCGGCCAATCCATCGCCCTCAACGGCTATGACAGGCGCAAGGATTATCCCAGCCATCTGCGCCGAATCAGCTTCCGCGATCCGGACACAGGGAACAACCTTGTCTTCCTCGCCAACCAGTTCACCCTGCCCGCCGCCACCGTCTGCGCTCTCTACAAGAGCCGCTGGCAGGTCGAGCTCTTCTTCAAGTGGATCAAGCAGTCCGCCGCGGCGGACGCATCAAGGCATTCTACGGAACCAGCGAAAACGCGGTTAAAACACAACTCTGGATCGCTATCTCGGTCTACCTGCTGGTCGCCATCGTCAAAAAAACGCCTCGATCTTCCCGGCTCACTCTACACGTTGCTACAGATTCTCTCAGTTACTATGTTCGAGAAAATGCCCATTTCACAGGCACTTCAGCAGAAAGACTACACAAATCCACCACTAACTGACTGCAACCAACTCATTCTGTTCGAGTTTTAACCGGACAGTAGTGAAGCAATAGATAAAAACCGGAACCTCAATTGGCTGGTGTGCTTCCCATGGAGTACCGGCGCAGTACAGCTGTCCGGTCCGGGCCTGTGCGGTGGGGCTCTGCGGGCGGCTCCAGTGCTCAGCCCCTGCCGGGGTTGGCTGCGGTGCTCGGCTCACGCCTCCGCCCTTGCCAAACCGGGCGCTGGTGTTACGCGCCCGGTCTTCCGCGCTTCGCACGCCCGCGCCCAACACCGCTCAGGCCAGGTCCCTGCCTGCCTGCGCCTATCGGTTGGTCCGCGCCTGCGCGTCATGCCGCGCTCGCGCAAGCCAGCGCTAGGGTCTCTCACCGCGATCGCAGCAGCCAGCGCCGGTGTAAAACCCGGCTGTGTGCGGTGCTTGTCACAGCATGGACACAGTACCTTGGTCACAGCCGGTCACAGGAATCAAGCTTGACAACCCTGTGGTCACAGGACATCATGAGGTCAATCTGAAAAATGGTCACAGGCTCAGGGTCGTTTTTGTCACACGGCTGCACTTACATGTTCGCGTGGCCTGAACGCATCGACTCGTTGAACTGCGGCTTGGTGAAGTTCAGCGCGGCTTCGAGCTTGGCCTGGTACTCCGGCGCGCGGGCCAGCAGTTGCGGCGTGGCCGCGGCAAACTCGCCCTCCAGCTTGAGCAGCCCCTCGTCGGCCTTATCCCCGGCCATGCGCAGTAAATCATCTTCTGTCGTGTTCAGGTACTGCGCATCGCGCGGGTCGGCGATCCAAACCGGCTTACTCTCACCCAGCACGCCACTGAGCCAATAGACCTTGCGCAGCAGGTATTCCAGGCGCTCCGCGTCGTTGGTCTCGGTGAAGAGGAACTTCTTCTGCCAGCGGCTGTAGTAGCGGGTGGTCACCGGCACCGGCTGGCGGTTGGCGGACTTCAAAAACTCAAGCTGGCCCAGATCCACCGTCTTGCGGACCGCGTTGTAGACGAAGGTCTCCGCAAAGGGCTGCTCCATGGCGGGCACAATCTCAGCGAAGGTGAGGGTGACCGAGGCGGCTACCTTGGCGTGCAGATTGTGCGCCCCGCCGTCGGCCAGGTGGACCTCGCCGTGGACGATATAAGTGTCCGCGCCGGAGGTGGAGCGGTGGAAGGGCCACTGAAACTGTCCGAAGGCCACGGGCAGGCCGCCGAGCGTGACGTAGCACTCGGGACGGGGATTGCGCAACCGTTTGGCTTCACCGGCCAGGTGAGCCGTTATGGTGGGCAGCAGCTCCGGCTTGTCGAAGTCGAAGCCCTCGCTCAGCTCCAGTTTGAGGGTGCGGCCGGCGAGCTCCGCGTCAGTCAGGGCCGCCCCATCCAGACCGAGTTGAAAAACCGCCGTGGGCCGACCGTGAAAGTCGCTCCCTTCCGTGGCGGAGACGAGAAGCAGTCCGGCTTGTCCGGCGGCCGCGTCGAGAGCAGAGACGAGTGTGGACTTCAGCGCTGCGGTCATGGGAGGGGAATCCTATGTCGGAGATCGGTGCGTCTTCATTCTAGTGCATTCCGGAGTGGGCGAGAATCCCGGGTCTCAAAATCGAGACCTGGGGCACGTGGCGTTGATGTTGAGCAGCCTGTAAAAAGATGGATTATTGCCGATTCTTCAACAATGGATGTAGAATGCCCCCATGCCAATCTATGATGTTGTTTATCTGTATAAGCCTATTGAGACCGAAATGGAGACCCACACCTGGACCTACTACCGTGTGAGGGGAAGCGTGGAAGACCGGGGCACTGTTCAGGTCTCGCGTGTGAGATTCCCAAGCTTCGATGATTTGACGGACGAGTGTGGTCTTACCGACATAATAGACACTCCTGGCATAGTCGGCCGTATAACGCCCCACATACAAACGCTCTTGCGGGAACAATGGCAGGTGGATCACAGCATGAGCACTTTGATTGGCATTCTTGAACAATAGTCTCCGGCCGGGCGCCCCATCCTCATTCTGCGCCGAAATCTGGCCGGAAGGACTTGTTGGAACGCGAGGCGTTCAAGCACGGCGCTCAGCCCATAGGGCGCAGTGGATCCGAAATTTTCCGAAAAAATCCACGACCTCTGAACAGGGCAAGTGCTTCTCTTGTGTATTCGTACTTTTCGACCACCCCTCATCGATCTCATATTGTGTCATATTTGTGACTGGCCTCTGCCAAAGCGCAGCGGCTAAACCCTCTATCAGATTCCATTTCTCCGTCACTAATCGTTCGGCCCTGTCATAGAGCATTTCTTGAGATGATTCCGACGATATCGGCTTCAATTCATCCAGAAGCTTCTCGGCGATACACCAATCCGAATTCCAGAATACTTTATCGACGGATTCCCCCAAGTATTTCTCCTGCGCTATCCTGCCAGCGTATCGAGCAACGATGGTGTTCTCCCGTTGTACTATACCTTCGCTCGATGTTTCATGATTGCCCGGCTTTCTCTCACAATAGCGCGCAACTCCGGAACCCTCCATATCTATGCGAATTCCGCCCTCGCACCCCTCAAGAAGGGGCAAGCCCAGGACAACCGCAGCGACCATATGCCCTGCCTCATGATAAGCGGTACTTTCGGCGAACTGCTGCACGGATTCTCTTAGGCTGTTCATATCCTTAGAATGGGCGGGTGCCCCAGATCAGGAGAGTAAAAACATGGAACTGTTTATTATACGTAAAGACCTAAAATCTCGCGTGAGGGTTCTTGTCCAGCACGCCCAGCTTGGTTGAAATTTCGTAGAGTTCGTCAACATGCTTTGGTAAAGGCTGCCAGCCTTTCTTGTTACGTTCCCTGAGTTCGTGGGCTATGCGTTCAACATCAAGATGTAGCTGACAAAGTTCACTGAATGGAGATTTGACCGGAGCGGGTTTTTTCATGCGACCATTCTACTTCACTTTGGCCCAGCCGAGTGCCCTAGGTCCGGATTTTTGGACCTGGGATAGGCGGGAGGCAAACCCTCCTCAATCACACACAAGATGTGCCAGGTAATCGACCGGCGAAAGCACTGTAACCCCAGTTCGCGCGGTCTCCGGGAAGTGCTTCAGATTTCCCGTCACAAGCCAGGCTCCTGCCGCGTGTGCAAGCGCGAGAAAAGGCGCGTCCTGTGGGTCAGGGCATGGTTGTACCCACGGCTCAGGGTCTTGAAACCACAGGCTCTCGTCAATCAGAAACTCCAGCCAAAGAGGAGGAAACCCGTAACGGTGGAACTTCGGACGCCGGACAACCTCGCGGTACTCCGCCACGACTGCCGGGCTGGTGATCACCTGTACCTGTCCGTTCAATACCCAATCGAAGATGAGCTTTGCCGGCGCTCCACCGGGGGTGATCCCGGCGGACACGATCACATTGGTATCGAGAACGGCCAGTCTCATCCGACCTTCTTAAGCTGCTGAGCGGTACGAACCGCGTCAATCTCCGCGTCAATCTCTTCTTCGCTTAGCAGGTTGGCCCCCGACGCTTCGGCAAGACGCCATCCCTCGCGCATGCTGGCCAGCGCCATCGCCCGCCGGAGTTCTCGATCTTCCTTAACCACATCACCAAAGACAGGGACCAGGAAGTAGGCAGGACCATTCTGTCCCACCAGAAGAGTTGTCTCTCCTCTAGGGACATCCACCAGAGCTTTAGCCCCGCGCGTTCTGAACTCACGCAGTGAAACTTGACGCATAGAACACCTCTACAAAGAGTGTAGCCGAAACGGCTACACTAAGCAAGCCACGCCCTGGAAACCGGAGGGTTCTCTGTGCCTTCTGGCTCATCTATCGAAGAACTCCATGCGCCAGCCGCACAAACTGTGAACCTGCGAAACTGCGCATTTACAATAGCAATTGTGCAGCCCGAAAAATCTTCGCCGATCATTGTTACCGAGAATCTGACCAAGGTTTACGCGGCCGGCAAACTCCAGGTGACCGCGGTGCGCGGGGTTTCGCTGGCCGTGGAGCGCGGGGAGTTTGTGGCCATTGTGGGGCCCTCGGGTTCGGGCAAGTCCACGCTGTTTTACCTACTGGGCGGGCTGACGCAGGCCACCCAGGGCCGCGTGGTGATCGACGGCGTAGATTTTGCCACGCTCTCGGACGGGGAGCGCACCCGGCTGCGCAAGCACCGCATCGGATTTGTCTTCCAGAAGTTCAACCTGCTGCCTACGCTCTCGGCCATGGGCAATATCGAGATCGCGTGGGCCGTCAGCGGGCGCAAGGAACCGCTGGACCTGAAGTATCTTGACCATCTGTGCGACCTTTTATCGATTCAGGGACGGCTCCCGCACCGGCCCTCGGAGCTGAGCGGCGGGGAACAGCAGCGGGTGGCGATTGCGCGCGCGCTGATTATGCGGCCGGCCATTGTGCTGGCCGACGAACCCACCGGCAACCTGGATACAACGAACTCCGAAGCGGTGCTGCACATGCTGCTCAGGTCAAACCGCGAACTGGGCCAGACCACGCTGATGATTACCCACAATCCCGAGGCAGCCACCATCGCCAGCCGGATTCTGTACATGCGCGACGGGGAGATTGTGCGGGAGGAAAAAGGTTCGCGGGGCGATGTTGCTTTAGCAACCTCAGGCGCGGCGTTACAGGCCGCAAATCCGGCCCCGGCCGCGGTTTGACCTCATTTCGGCCGCCCGGTATACTCAATCTTGCAATTAGCGGGAGTAGCTCAGTGGTAGAGCATCGCCTTGCCAAGGCGAGGGTCGCGAGTTCAAATCTCGTCTCCCGCTCCATTCCGCTCCGCCGCGGCGGACTTCGGCCGGGTTGGCTACGGCGGGATGGAGCGATTTAATTTTTTTGGGCAGCCCTGCCAAGGCGCGGTACCCAAGTGGTAAGGGAGAGGTCTGCAAAACCTTTATGCGCCGGTTCGATCCCGGCCCGCGCCTCCAATCTCCTCAATAACTTAGAACAGATGAACAAGAGAGGCGAAAAGGCCACTGTAGCGGAAACTGTAGCGACTCCCCGTCTTTTCTCACTGAATCATCCCCGCTGCTGCGCCGTGTTTCATCGATAGAGCCTCCATCTGCCGCGCCGCAACAAATTGCTCCATTCGTTCCACAGACCGCGCCTGATGCTCTTGCGTGGGATGTGCATACCGAAGCACCATCTGAATCTTGGAATGGCCCAGGAGCGCCGCCAGCGTTACAAGGTCAATGCCTGATTCCGCCGCCCGCGTCGCCCAGGTGTGGCGAAGATCGTACAGCCGAAACGGGGCAACCTTGCTAACCTTCACCGCGCGGTCATGGGCATTGTTCACCTTGGGCACTGGCCGCGCCGGGTCTGTGTCGCACGGGAATAGAAAAGGCGTCTCCAGACCAGCCATGCGCCGGGTAAGGACGTTCCGGGCTGTCACTGTCAACGGAACCCGCCGCCGCGCCGCTTTCGTTTTGCCGTAAGGATTGACGAGAAACCCGCCCGCCAGATTCACGTTCTCCGGTTGAATCCGGTAGACTTCTTCGGGCCGCATCCCGGTTTCGAGCATAAGAGTTGCCACATCCCGGAGCATCGGTGTTGCCACGGCCAGATACCGCCCCTGCTCTTCAAAGCTGAGAACCCGCGTCTGCTCGTTCTGCTCTGCCAGGAACCCAACCCGGCTCACGGGATTCCTCACCGGAATATCTGACTTGATGGCATGGTTGAAGAGCGCCTTGAGACAGGCCAATTCCCGGTTTACCGTCGCCGGCATGATACGCCGATTGGTCCGCTGGCCCTTTGCAACGGAACGGGCTGCCTTGAACTGCTCCACGGCCTCCGGCGTGATCTTGTCGAGTGGCTGATCCCCGAAATGCCGCAACAGGGCCGCGCTGCTCACCAGATAGCGCCTGTGCGTTGCAGGATGCTGCTTATGCTCCTGCTCAGACCACGACAGGAACGCCCGCATAGCTGCCTTGAAGCCAGGAGCCTTCTTCCGCTCTGTAATGCCTACGTCGCCCTTGGCCAGAGCCGTGCGGAAGGCCGCTTCGATCTGGCGGGCAGTTCGGGGGTTGCCCTGTTTTGTGCTCCGCTGGACGTGCCGTCCGTCATACAAGAAATGAAACCAGTACACGCTGCCACGCTTGAAAATGCTCATTTTCTCTTCCCCTTTGCTAATCGTTTTGCTCGTGCGTCCCGTTCCGCTTCTTCGCGCCGGTACTTCTTCATGTAGATACGGCGTTTCTCTTTGAACGATTCCCCTTGTGCCGCGTCGCGCTGGCGGCAATTGTCCCCGCAATACTTCTGGTGATCGGTCTTGGCAAAAAACCATTTACGACACTTTGAGAAGTGGCAACGGCGAATCCGATGCACGGCGTCTATGTGATCTACAATCCACTGAATTGAGTACTGCTCCATCGCCGAAACCGGATCGCTGCCCTTTGCGAGCATCGCGTAATGGACCTTGAAGTGAGACCCGGCGCCCATGTGTCCAAAGACAGCAGGATGCCATTGGTACGCGAACAGGCGGGTTTTTATATCGTTGAGAGCGTTGTTCACTTCCGCACTCTGCTTACCGTTGGGAGCGGAAGACGCCTTGATGGACTCCATCAGTTGACTGACCCGCCGACAGGCTTCGACAAGTTCCGCGAAGCTCTTCGCCGCCGGAGTGGACTCCATCTTCAAGAACTCGATAACCAAATCGACGCTTTGATCGGGTAGCTCAAATATGCGGCTTGGGCTGATCCCCGCGCGTTTGACAGAGCGCCGAACGGCATTATCCGTGTCCGGCGTATCGGCTTTTCGTAACCTACGCGACGTGCTATTCATATACACATTACATTACACTGGTTTCTCTTTGTCTGCAATGCAATGCTTTGGGAGTGATTGGAGGTTTTCCCATGCCGCAAACAATTCTCTCAGAGCTTCGCAGCGTTGAGGAGACCGCCCGCAGATTGGGCGGCGTCTCCGTTTGGACCGTTTATAGCTGGCTATCCAAGGGACGGCTCCGCAAAACGAAGGTTGGTAGTCGAGTGATGATCGCCGAAAGCGATCTACAAGCCTTCATCGCCCACTGCAATCCAGAGGCTCAAGCGGAGCGTAACGAGGACTGCGACATTCCTGCGAGGCAGCAATGACCACCCCGCATAGAGGATCATTTTTTGCAATTGATCGTCGCATCTGGTCAAAGCTCTGCGATAGAGGCATGAATGCAGCAGCAACCTATTTGGTGTTGGCGTGTGGAACTGGGCGGGACAACCGAACGACAACCTGGTCGGCCCAGGCATTACACAGGTACAGCGGCATAACCTGGGAACGAGGCAAGGCTGCTATCGACGGTCTGATACATGACGGATTCGTGCGCTACGCAGCGGATCACAGTACGGCAAAACCCAGGTACGAACTGTTATCCTACGGGCCACCCGATGAGGGCAGCGACGATTGCGACTCAATCATCTGGCTTCCAAACTCAATCGTCACTGGGACGGGGAAAGGTGAAACGCCGCCTGTGCATCGCCTTCGGAGTGCCGGGAACATCTTGGCATTGCGTCTGTTCGTAGAGTTGTATCACGCTCAAAACCTGCGAGACGACGGCGGAATCAGTCCTCGAATCATCCGTACCAGCTACGAGCGAAGTTGCATCGGCGAACAGGGAATCTTTACGGTATGGGGATTCAAGTCCACCCAACGGCAGATTTTTTGGAGTGGACCTTTCGCAGCGCATGAAGCGAGCGCGAACGTAGCAGGGGAGCATCCGGTGAGTGCGAGTATTGGCCTCCTGGAGAGAAATGGCCTATTGTCATTCATCCCGCATATTTTTGAGAACAATTCGCCCGAAGCAGAGATACACCATCCCTACGGAGTCGGCACCAAAGGAGAAGAACCTGTCGAGACGGAGATCGGCGAAGCCGCAGAGGCCGCGGCGCGTGCAATGTGCCCGGAATGGTTGATCGAGAACGCGGAAAATGAAGGCTTCGAGTATTTCTGCCCGGTCAGCCGAACCATGCCCAATATCGAAATGATTGGTGTTGCGCGCCTTCTGTATCGACCTCACACGAAACGGACGGCCGCTTGGTACGCCAACCTTCAACAATTCGGCAGTAGGTGGATCGAGAAGTATCAAGACCTTGAAGCGAGGGTGCGGACTCCCAGGACGGCAAAACGTGCATGAATGCAGGAGGTTTGAGCGAATGGAGACATCAAGGAGCATCAAAGAGGTTCAAGGAGCTTCAACGTGGATCAAAGTCTCTCAATGATGGTCAACGAGGCTTCGCCTGTAAGAGTTTTCAAAGAACATCAACAAATGTAAGATCACCTTGTTTGGGCGCTTATTAAAAATGAGGTAGCAATGACGAATCCAGAGACCTACTTTCGAGACGCAGAACGGCTCGAAAATGATTTGTTCGACTGGAGCCGCCCCGAAGGGCGGCAGAGCCAAACCTCTAAGCGGAATTGCCCCACTGCCAGGAATCGCAGGTATTCAAGAGAAACATTGCCATCCGGCTGCATCCTCTATTCGCTGATGTCTGAAAAGACGATGACCAGCCCCAAATCAGCAGAGCCGGACGCGAAGTCCTAGAGACAGTCTTCTGGCAACGACGGCCCGGTGAGTGTTTGCCCGTCACCCTTTCTGTCGGCCTCGTGGCCCCTCCGCTATCGGAGTTTCGCTTTCCCCTACCGCTTGCCGGAGCCGTACTCACACTACGGGCGCCAGCATGAGAGAAGCAAACTCCCTGCGGCCAGTCCAAATTTTGGAATCGGATTGCACCTCCGTGAACCCTGTAGCGGAAACTCAGACAGCCCTGCAAATCATTCCTGCCAGTGACCGCAGGACGCCCGTAGCCGCGTTGATGGCTCTTTGGTGAGGCTCTACCTATACCCGGATCACCGGACGCTAGGGGCAGGTTGTTCTGTATGTGGGGCTTTGGATAGGGTGCGGGGATGGCGGGCTTCAGCTTGTCATGGAAGGAGCCACGGAACCAACAACGGAGGATCACCCCCGCAATTTTATTGTGGCAGCAGCGTCACACTTTATGCAAGCCTAAGAGCAGTCATGGAAGTTGAGCATGGACAACGCCCTCGAAGAATTCGACTCGCGCATTCCCCGCTTGCGCCCTGACTTGCGCCCCTGCATGGTGACTTCATCCCAGGGGTGGGCATCCGCATACAGGATGAGCATAGCTGTCCAGTGCCCAACAAACAGACTTGAGAGATTTGCGCCGAGCATAGTCAACTGTGGGATCGTTGAAGGCCATGTCGCCGCGTCACCACAGGAACGGGATCGGCAAAGCTAAGAGTAAGGGTTCCCCCGCTGAGAGGTGGGCTTTCCGGGCTACGCTGACCACTTGCGCCCCGGTCCGTCACTGAGAGATAGCAAGAACCTGCAAAACTCTTGGCTTGGTCACTCAAGTTTCAGCATCAGCATCACTCTTCATTAGGGCTTGTGCTTTATAAGTACCGAACCTCTTACGAAGACACCGGATAGTGATGCCGGAAGTTGGGAGCGCCGGACTACTTCTCTCAACGCAACGGGAAAAGTGGAAGTGTGCCTGCAGGACCAACGGGAAAAGTGGAAGTGTGCCCGCAGGACGCCACAATCATTTACAATCCTCCTGTCCCAAGATGAGCGATTCCAGTTCATCGCTGCGCCTTTGGCTTGGCATCCGCTCGACCCATCCGCGTGTTCTCCTGCTGGAGGTATCATGTCAATCCGCTTCGGCTTCGGCCTTTTGTTCGTTTCCTTGCTTGCGGCGCAACTTCACGCGCAGTCCTGGTACTACTCCGGGACAAAAAGCTGCATCGACTTTGGGACCGGCTTTTCGCAGTGCTTTTCTCAGGGCTTTGTGAACCAAATGAGCTATGAGCGCCCGCGAAGCTATGAGGATGTTCACCGCGCATTCCAGACGGGCCAGCAAGCCGGAGAGGGTGTCGGCACCCTCATAGGAGTCCTGATTGGGCTGTGGATTCAGCATCATCAAGCCGTGAAAGCAGAAACCAACGACCTTCGAGCGCAGCTTGTTTCCTATCATCGAGCACAGGATGAAGCCTTCGATAATCAGCTTCAGATGGAGGGGGAAGACGAGCGATTGTGCATGGTGCTTTCGAGGCTTGATCCCGACCGCGCAGAACACTGGAAACAGGGCGCTGCAAACGCTCGTGAGATGCAATTGAAAATGGCGAGCATTAAAGAACAGATGCAGCAGGTGGAGGCGATGGAACTCAAGGTAACGTCTCCCAAGGCGCTCCGGCAGGTGATAGACGACCCGCAGCATGGTGTTAAATGGCGCGTTGACTATCAGCAGAAGTGGGCAGAGCAGGTTTATGTCGTCCATCAATTTCTAGTGGCCCGTGAAGGTATGTATTCGGCTCAGCCCTCTGGGTCTCCTGTCCCCGCCGCTCCGTCTCTCGCAGCCAGCGACACGCCTACAGCACAGGGAACCACCGCCACGCTCACGGTTGAGCGCAGCGCGGCCAATGCAGAGGTTTACCTTGACGGCGCTTTTGAGGGAAACACCCCGGTAGTTTTGCACGTTCCATCCGGCAATCATGTTGTACGCCTTGCGGCTGGAAAGGATACTTGGGAACGGACACTCGCAGTCTCCGATGGGGCTGACCTGCGCTTGCGTCCGGCTTTCTAGGCTCTCAAAGCGCCAGAGTCGCGGAAGCATCTGGCATGTATAGTGGGAGCGAACCTAACAGAACACGGCCCCGTCAGACATCGGCGGGGCCATGCTGCAAAATCACGTTACCGGCAAGCTATTTAGGCGTTTGGAAGAAACCGGCTTCGGCCCGCGCCTCCAGGGAATCAGCCTCGATTGCCTACGGTGCGTCTCTAGGAGCCGTTTCAGATGGGCTTCTTGAGAATTCCTTCCAGCGCTTCGGGTAGTAAAAGATGGCTGGAGTTAGCCACCACGCCAGCAGGAGACCCAAGAGCGCAAGGGGCACCCCGGACATCGACTCGAAATCAAAAGACAACATCGAAAATCGAAATGTCCAGAGGAATCCAGCAAGGAGCGCCCCGTTGCAAATGAAGAAGAGTACCAGGCCCTCTTTGGCTCGATTGATTAGTCCAATTCCTGTAATAACCAGCAGAATACCGCCCCAGCGTCCATACATGTTCCCAAGCAGAATTGGGTGGCCGTCAAGCAAGTCGAGTACGCCAATAACCAGAATCACCCATCCTTGAAACATCCCCCATCGGAATTGGGCGATTGGTTTCGCGGTTACTGGTTGGGTATCTTCTTGAGTTCTCGCGCCGAGTGCTGCCGATCCCTCAGATTTGTCTTGAGCCGGCACCGGGTCATTGCCGGGTAGAGGATGGGAAAGCCACCACATGCAGACCGCGCCGAGGATCAGACCAGGGAACGCCCACAACAGCGCAGTGACAGCGGCATTGACGGGATGGAGCATTGCCCGTCTGCTCAGAACTTGAAGTAGGCAGCAGGCGCTACACCAACAACCGACTAGCAAGAGAACCGCAAGCTGCCGCGAACGGGAGGTCTGTGGGTAAAGCCGTCTGCCGTAGCCGATCAACTTCTTTCGTAACCGAATCGCGGTGAACGTGACTGCTCCCAAGAAGACCAGACATACGGCGGCAATGAGAATTTGGTTCTGTCGCCTCTGTCGCTCGGCTTCAATTGCCGCAAGTTTGGATTTCACCTGTTCAAGCGCGTTCTGAGCGTCGGCATTCCCCTGGCTTGCTGCTTTGCCATACCAGAATTCCGCCAGTATTAGACTCTGCGGCACCCCTTGGCCATCACGGTACATATCCCCAAGGTGTCCCTGTGCTGACGCATCCCCTTGTTCAGCAGCTTTCTGAGTCCATGCAGCGGCTTGCGCGTAATCCTTGGGCACTCCCCATCCGACTTCATACGCAATGGAGAGCAAGGTCTGCCCATGCACGTTACCCTGTTCAGCAGATCTTCGTAGCCAGAATGCCGCTGCTCCGAAATCACTTGGTACACCGTCCCCATTTATGTAAGCAAGACCAAGGCTGGATTGCGCATTTGCATTCCCTTGATCCGCCGCCTTGCGCCACCACACAGCCGCTAAGTTCTTATCCTGCGGAACGCCGTGTCCTGCGCTGTAAAGATGCCCTAATTTGTATTGCGCTTCTGGATCGCCGCGTCCGGCAGCCTTTCGGAGCCAAAACGCCGCCTGACTGTATTTGCCTTCGCTCTCGAAATCCGATCCGACCTGCCGCTGTGCCTCGGTGTCACCTGAGTCTGCAAGTTTCTTTTGCGCTTCCTTGACGCCTTGAGCAGCCGCTTTACGCCACCAGAGAGCAGCGAGCTTGTCATCTCGCGATACACCCAAGCCTTCACTATAGAGCGTTCCAAGACTCCATTGTGCCCACGAGTCGCCTTGCTCTGCGGCCTTTCGCATCCAAAACGCGGCCTGCGCGTCGTCCTGGGGAACCCCGCTTCCCTGATCGTAGAGATATGCCAGTTGGTCTTGCGCTCGGACGTTTCCACTTTCGGCGGCTTTGCGATACCATTCTGCCGCTTGCGCGTAGTCTTGAGGAACACCCTGGCCGTTCTCGTAAATCGAGCCAAGTGAGAATTGCGACTCGGCATCATCACTTTCGGCTTTTGCCTTGAGCGCCGCAATGTCTCGGGCCGTTTGCGCCGCCGCGCAGGTCGAAAAGACAAGCAGCACCCCGGCCACTCGCTGAAATATCGTGGACATTTGCAGTTTCCCCCAGAATTGGCGCTCTCGTGTCTCATGCGACACAATGCAGCCTCATCCTAACGCCATGCTGAGGGTATGGCAAGCGACATTTGCGTGCGTGTGGGGCGCAGAATCAGGGAGTTGCGCAAAGAGAAGGGATGGTCGCAGCAGTTGCTGGCCGACCATGCCGAACTGGAGCGGGCGCACTTGTCGCGGCTGGAAGAGGGTAGACGGGAAGCGGGGTTACGAGTGCTGGAGCGGATCGCGCGGGCGCTGGATGTGGATGTGGAGGATTTGGTGCGGCGCGGCTCGGTCAAGCGAAGCGATGGCTAGAGATTCGTGCCGCTCTGTACACGAAACCGTATAAACCGCATCCCCCCAACTCAAAAAATGTGCCGTTTCCCAATACACCACCTCCGCCGCCCAGTCGGCCACTCCAAAATTTGGAATTCAGCGTGGCAGAGGTTTGGGCATTGGCGGCAATGCGGCCGGCTTCGTGGGGCGCGGTACATTCTGCATGGCAGGTGTGCAACAATCCCGATACTCACAAAACACTCTCCAATGTCCCGGATCGCCAAAGGCCAGAGTCTAGGTTACCGGGGGTTTTGTTCACATCTTAACCGCTCAAAACCGGCTCCAAAATGCCCTCCCGCTGTCCCTCATTTGTGGATTGCTTTGTAACCTTCTTCGTCTCCTTTTGCGTCTTAACTCGTTTATTTCCCTGCGCTTTCACGCCCCTACCGATCTACCTCTTGTTTTGTCCCTCAGCCATGAGCGATTTTCTCTTGTTATTTTGATCCTGTCGAAGTTCATGGGCCACGGAAAGCACCTCAGACCTGTTACATTCATGCGCTCACGTTGGAAGAGGTCGGGGACGGCGCAAGACTAGCACCTCCTCGTTTGGCCGCTCCGGTCAAGATTTTCTCTGGCATTCAGCCGTGGCAGGCATGGGAAGCAGTGCAACGATTAGGCGGATGGTGCGGGACTAGCTCGCATTGACGAGGTAGAGAATTCCTCTATTCCGGGCACGGCGACTTTTACCTCGGCAAAGCATTTCTGGGTGCAGCGTCAGTCAGGCTAACGTCCAGCACTCCGTCAATTTGTTTGTTTTATCGAGAATCGAAAGGTGGGTGTTCCTGAGTGTGCCTCTGGCGTTGCCGCCGCTCTGCCGCTGGCGAGTTGGAGAACTACGCGGGATAAGCGAAGAGCAGGCCCAGAACCTCATCAACAGCGTCGTCCACTGACGCAAAGGGATGCCCTTCTTGGTCACAAACAACCGCAAGGTTCTGCTGGTTCAAAATGAAAGTGAGGGCGCTGTCCTCTCCGTTGCAGTTGAGTGCGATAACGCTGGATTCTCGAAGCAACTGCATTTCAATCATCCCGTGCTTGGGATCGTTCAGACGCTCAACTTTGACTTCCGTGTTCGGCGAAACCCACAGCCGAAGATGCTTCGGATTGCCTTCGCACTTGGTTTTGATCGCGGTCTTGAATCTTTCCCACAGAGCAGGAACCTACTCATCTAGTGCTCGCCTCTGGCGCGCATACATTTCCTCTGCGAAGTCTTGAGTCCGAGACTCCTGTTCGGCCTTGGCGATCAAACGATCAAGTTTCCCAACCATTCCGCACCACCTGTCCTAGTCTCATTATCCGAACATTTGATTTCCGCTGCCACAAAAAAACACACAACAGTCGCAGAGATTTCTGAAACCAGTCACTCGTTGAATGAACTCCTCCACGGCTCTAAAGATTGGAGTGGAGAAATCTGCCAACATGGGTAAATGGAAAAATCAGAAAATCACGATATTTTTCGCTGGCCTAATGGCGGCGGCGGCAAAGTACCCCCCGGTCCCCCCTTCTGTGAGTGTGCGCGATGGTTGGCGGTGCCGAGGCAAGTTGCCTATGGCGCGGCGTCTCACAGCGGGGTGCATGGGGAGATACGGCGCTGGGCATAGAGGGCACGATCAGAGAGGCAGGCGGGCGGAGTCGTCTTCGCTTGGGAAAGGCCGTGCGAAGAGGGACGAAGGTGCAACGATGAGCCGGAGAGATACGGGGCGCGGCTCCCACTCGGAGTCGTGCAACGAATCAGTCAACCGGGCGCGACACTGGTCACTTGCCGGAAGACTTGCGAAACGCCCAATAGCCTGACCAGCCGAGGAGCAAAATGCCAAGCCAAAGGTCAACCGGCTGCCACTGCGACCGCTGCATCCGTACCGACAGGATGGGGTTCAGCAAGAGAGCGACCGCCAGGAAAGCCCACATCCAGCCCCGTGGCCCCGCGTGGTACACCCTGACCGCCCAATATGCCGCGCCCACGGTTGCAGCCGTCCGCAGCACAATGTAGAAGCCGTAAGGGTGCCTTCCCTCTGCGGCGACAATCAGGAGGATTGCCATCAGCACGGTAAGCGCAACTTCCCACACCCGCTTGCTATCCACGAACGCGCCTCCCGCTGATAATCATTTCACGGCGCGGGTTGTCACTGCCGCTGCAATCTCGCGTGGCTCTCTTTCTCCCTTGCGGCCCTGCGCCCGGTTGCCCGTTGTAGCGACTGTAGCGGATACTGTAGCGGGTGCCGGTTTAGACACGGTTGGACGGGTTGGATAGCGAGCGCCTTAACCCATTGAAAAGACTAGCGCAGTAGAACGTGTACAAACCGGCACAAATGGCCCTGAGAGGTCTGCAAAACCTTTATGCGCCGGTTCGATCCCGGCCCGCGCCTCCAATCCTTTCAAAGGCTCGATCATCCAGATTCAAATGTATACGGAAATAGCCCACAGCGCGGCAAGGTCAACCCTTGCCACGCCATAGTTGTCTCTGTTTTCTTGCAGGTCTTATGTCTTGGCGGCGTTCTCAAATGCCAGTGCGATGCGTTCGATGGCATCGCCGGTCAATACCGGTGAAATCGCCAGGAGACTGCTGCGGTCAACCAGCGAATCCAATGCGGGTAACGTTCCTTTTCCGTACTCGTACGCCTTGGCAAACTCATTCAAGGGATCGCTCCATGGACGCCCCGCCGCATTCAACGGACTCCTGCGCACCAGGCTCGCATTGTTGAAGTAGATATGCAGCCCCCAGTCCGTCATGGCGATATTGTTGAGGCCCGATGGCCCGCAGCGCACGCCTGCGTTGCGCGTCTGTTCGACCATGCGCAGGCAGGTTTGCCGGTCCTTCCATATCATCAGCATGAATGCGCCTGTATCTCCGTCCGGATCGATGATTTTGCGGAAAGACAGCCCGGGAATCGCACTCAGCCGTTTTTTGAGCGCATACTTGTTGCGCCGCATTGCAGATGCAATTTTGTCGAGTTTATCGAGTTGCGCCAGCATCACAGCGGCGAGCAACTCGGCATAGCGGCTTCCCTGGCCCCACATCTGATACGCCGGGTCGGAAAATTCCAATCGGCCATCGGCGTTGCGGGGATAGCCCAGGTCATGAACGGCCCAGGAACGGCGATATAAGCTTTCATCGTCGCATACCACCAGGCCACCCTCGCCGGCTGTGATGTTCTTGTTGAGCTGAAAGCTGAAGATCGCCATCTCACCGAATGTTCCGGCAGGGCGCCCTTTCAGCGTTGCTCCGTTAGCCTGAGCACAGTCCTCAAGAAGAAACAGGTTATGCTTGGCGCAGATTTCGGCGATCTGGTCAGCCGCGCCCATGGCTCCGCTCATGTGAACCAGCAGGACGCCTTTGCTGTGCGGCCCGATCTTTTTCTCGAGGTCTGCCGGGTCCATGCAGAACGAATCGTCCACATCCACCAGCCTTGGTATAGCGCCGCTGCGAACAATGGCGGAGATGCAGGAG